>Ga0102938_10001211_pt1 | contig 19509 bp, 17 predicted proteins | sample SalPonR2_B_D2_MG_FD_84516 | JGI IMG/M metagenome (GOLD analysis project Ga0102938, IMG submission 84516) | Salt pond soil microbial communities from South San Francisco under conditions of wetland restoration - Salt Pond MetaG R2_B_D2_MG | ecosystem: Environmental > Aquatic > Marine >...
GACGAACGTCGCCGCATTGTCGGCATCGTCGTCGATCAAGCCGCCGGGCGTGTGCCGGTGTTGGCCGGTGCCGCCGAAGCGAACGTCCACGAAACGATCGACGCCTGCGAAGCGTACGGCGCGATGGGCGTGAGGGCCGTGGCGATCGTCGCACCCTTTTATTATCGGCTTTCTAGCGAAGGCGTCTACGCGTATTTCCGCCAGATCGCCGACTCCGTCAGCGTCGACGTCACGGTCTACAACATTCCCCTGTTTGCGTCGCCGATCGACGTCGACACGGTCATCCGACTGGCCGCGGAGTGTCCGCGGGTGGTGGGCATCAAGGACAGCAGCGGTGACCTGCCCAACATGATGCGGATGATCGCGGCGATCCGGCCGATGCGCGACGATTTCTCGTTCTTGACCGGTTGGGACGCCGCGCTGGCGCCGATGCTGATCGCCGGTGCCGACGGCGGCACCAATGCGACCAGCGGCGTCGTGCCGGAATTGACCCGGGCGGTCCATCGGGCCTGTGTGGCCGGGGACATCGAAACGGCGATGAAGTTGCAGTACCAGTTGATTCCGTTGTTCGACGCGATGATCGGACTCGGCGAGTTCCCCGAAGGCTTCCGGGCCGGTGCCCGGTCGCGGGGCTGGGACCTGGGCAGCGGACGCGTCCCACTTTCGGAATCGCAAAAGGAGGCCGTGCTGCGAAGCCAGCGACAAATCGACGCCTTGATCGGCGAATTCACCGCGACGGCCGGCACGTCATCCGTCGCCCCCAAAGCCTTGCCGGCGGACACCATCGAACAAATCGTCGCTCAAGTCATGCGTCAATTGGGCACACCCTAGGCATTCAGGTCGCCGGCTGCCGGCCAGTCTTCCACCGCGACGACGCGTTGTTACGATGTTCAGGACGTTACCAGAATGTCCGATTGATTCCTTTTCGTGCCGGAGACCGCCGTGTCCGTTCGTTGTTCTGCTGGTGTTCGCATCGTTTGTTTGACTTTGCTTGGTGTTGTTGCATGGGGAGCCTCGCGAGTGACGGCTGAATCGATCGACGTCTTTTTTGGTACCGTCACGCCCAGGAACGGCCTCAGTCAGGGCATCTATCAAGGCCGTTTCGACGACGGGAAAGGCACGCTGACCGACATCGGGTTGGCGGCGACCATCGACGGACCGGGCTTCATCGACAAGCATCCCTCCGCGCCGATCCTGTACAGCACCGGTTCGATCGACGGCGAAAGCGTCGTCGCCGCCTTTGCCATCCTCGATGCCGAGGAAGGTCCGCGTTTGGATTTTCTCAACAGCCAACCGATCGGCGATGGCGGTGCGGCGCACGTGTCGACCGATCGCACCGGCCGCGTGCTGATGTCGGCCCAGTACGGCAGCGGATCGGTCGCGGTGTTCCCGCTGGACGCCGACGGCAAGATCGGTCCACGGAGCGATTTGCAAAAACATTCCGGCGGCAGCGGCGTCGTCGACGGCCGGCAAGACAAGCCGCACGCTCATTGGGTCGGGACGTCGCCGGACAACCGATTCGTGTTCGTGCCGGATTTGGGCATGGACCGTGTCGTCATCTATCAGCTCGACATCGTCTCGTCAAAACTGACCCCGCACGGTGAAGGCGTCTGTATCCCGGGCGGCGGACCGCGTCACATGAAATTCGGTCCCGACGGCCAGACGATTTATGTGCTCAACGAACTCGCCCTTTCGGTCACCGCCTTCGACTACGACTCGAAAGCCGGCACGATGACCGCCACGCAAACGATCCCCACGCTGAGCGAAGACGTGAAGGCCAAAGAGAGTTTCAACAGCGCCGCGGAAATTCGCGTCCATCCCAGCGGAAAATTCGTCTACACCAGCAACCGCGGTCACGATTCGATCACGGCCTTTCGCGTCGATGATGAATCCGGTGAGCTGTCGGTCATTGAAGTCGAGCCCATTCGCGGCGGCTGGCCTCGCAATTTCAACTTGGATCCGGGCGGCAAATTTCTGCTCGCCGCCGGCCGGGACAGTAACACGGTGACCGTGTTTTCGATCGATCCGAACTCCGGTGAGCTGACTTACACACGCAACGTCGCGATGGTACCGACGCCGATCTGCGTCGAATTCGCTCCGTAGGGTTTGGTGCCGACCGCCGAGTTTTGCGTCCGAGGGCGGTTCGACGTCGGGGAACCGGGGCTGTCCGCCGCTCGCCGGCCGGCGTCTCGTGTGTCCTGTCGCCGGGGGGATTGTTTTCGTTACGATGCCGCCTTTTCACGCCCGGGCCGGTCCGTTCCCGCCGTGCGTCCCGATCAACCTGTCTCCCGCAACGCTCCATGGCCAAGACCGCGATCACGCCGACTCGTCACGACGACTATCCCGAGTGGTACCAGCAAGTCATTCGTGCGGCGGACTTGGCTGAAAATTCGCCCGTCCGTGGCTGCATGGTGATCAAGCCGTGGGGCTACCAGCTGTGGGAAAACATGCAACGGGCCTTGGACGACATGTTCAAAGCCACCGGGCACCAGAACGCTTATTTTCCCTTGTTCATTCCGATGAGCTTCCTGGAAAAGGAAGCCGAGCACGTCGAAGGCTTTGCCAAAGAATGCGCGGTCGTCACCCACCACCGCTTGGAACCCGATCCCGCCGGCGGCCTTCGCCCGGCAGGCAAACTGGAAGAACCGCTGATCGTTCGTCCCACCAGCGAAACCATCATCGGCGCCACCTATGCCAAGTGGGTGCAAAGCTACCGTGACCTGCCGATTCTGATCAATCAGTGGGCCAACGTCGTGCGCTGGGAAATGCGGACACGAATGTTCCTCAGGACGGCCGAGTTTCTTTGGCAGGAGGGCCACACCGTTCACGCGACCGATACCGAAGCGATCGAAGAGACGCGGCGGATGATCGACGTCTACGCGGACTTCGCCGAGAACTGGATGGCGATGCCCGTGATCGTCGGCAGCAAGACCGCCTCGGAACGGTTCCCGGGTGCCCTGGAAACGTTATCGATCGAAGCGATGATGCAGGACCGCAAAGCCCTGCAAGCCGGCACGAGTCACTTTTTGGGACAGAATTTCTCCAAGGCCCAAGAGATCAAATTTCAAAGCGAAACCGGCGACATCCAGTACGCCTGGACGACCAGTTGGGGCGTGTCGACGCGTCTGGTCGGGGCACTGATCATGACGCACAGCGACGACGACGGATTCGTCTTGCCGCCACGATTGGCTCCCGTCCACGTCGTCATCCAGCCGATCTACAAAGACGATTCCAAGGGCGACGTGCTGCAGTACGTCGCCAAGCTACGCGACGAGTTGACCAATCAATCGTATGACGGCCGACCCATTCGTGTGCAGGTCGACGACCGCGACATCCGCGGCGGCGAAAAAAAATGGTATCACGTCAAACGCGGCGTGCCGATTCGGGTCGAGGTCGGCCCAAAAGACATGGCCGCGGGCAGCGTCTTTGTCGGTCGACGCGATCAACCGAAAAGCTTCGGCATGCCGCGGGACGAGTTCGTCGCCGACGTCGGCAAGTTGCTCGCCCAGATGCAACAGGCCCTCTTCGACCGCGCTTTGCAACTCCGCAAAGACAACACGGTGACCATCGACAACGAAGCCGATTTTCGCGACTTCTTCACCGCCAAAGATAGTAAGAATCCGGAAATCCACGGCGGCTTTGCGAACTGCCACTTCGCCGACGAAAAGGACTTGGAAGAACTGCTGAAAGAGCTCAAAGTGACGCCACGGTGCATCCCACGCGACGGCAACCAAGCCGGGAAATGTTTCTTGACCGGCAAACCCGCAGCCCAATACGCGATCTTTGCCAAAGCCTATTGAGGCCTGAGCCGATTCAGGGCGTCGGCCCCCGCTCACGAATTCAGTCGGTACGTTCGTGCCGCCGTGCCGCCAAAGAATTGATCACGCTGATCGTCGGTCAGCTCCGATGCAAGCGTCCGTACCGTTTCCAACCAGCGGGTGTACCGTGTCTGCAGCAAGCACACCGGCCAGTCACTGCCGAACATCAATCGCGACGGCGTGAACGCGTCCAAGGCGACATCGAAGTAACGTCGGATGGCGTCAATCGACCAGGGCTGGTCTCGGACCTCGGTCACCACACCGGAGAATTTGCAATCGACATTTTCGCGTCGGGCGAGTTCTCGGAAATTTCGCTCCCAAGCTTCGTCGAACTCGCCCGCGCCGATCGTCGGCTTGGCGATGTGATCCAGCACGAAACGTTGATCGGGATGTCGGTCGACGAACTCGATCGCCGCGGGTAACTGCTTGGCAAAGATCAACAGGTCGTAAACCAAATCGAACGACACTAACTCACCGATGCCACGATTGAAGTCGTCCCGCAGCAAGAATCGGTCATCGGGTTCGTCTTGAACGACATGCCGAAAGCCTTTCATGCGGGCATCGGCCGTCGATCGTTCCAGTTCCGACTTGACGTCCGCCGCGGCGAAGGGGACCCAGCCGACGACGCCGAGGATTCTCGGTTCTCCGTCCGCGGCCGATAGCAGGGCTTCGTTTTCGGCAAGGCACTGGCGGGCTTGGACGGCCACGAAACCGTCGATCCCATGATCCTGGGCGACCTCGGAGAGTTCCCGCGGCCCGTAATCCGCCTTCAACACGGACATCGAATCGTTGATCCAGCCGTACTGCTGGGCCGAATATTTCCACAGGTGATGATGGCTGTCGATCAACATGAGACGAAAACACCAGCAGGGTGGGCTGAACGGGGATTCCGTGAAGGGATCGACACCGTATCTTGGCGGTTCCCCGGCGACAACGTCGACGTCGCTTTTTTTTACGGAAACCCATCAATCGAAACATGGATCCTCGCCCATGGATGTCCGGTGATCGTCGCGGCTTGGCGGCCGGCATGATGCGTGCCGCTTCTTGGCTGGGCAGCTGGCCCTACCGCGCCGGCGTGCGGATTCGCAATCGTCAGTTCGATCACGGCGGACGACAGATCCACCGTGCCGGCGTGCCGGTGATCAGCGTCGGCAACTTGACGACCGGCGGGACCGGCAAAACGCCGATCGTCTGTTCGCTCGCCAAGCGGATCCGGGCGATGGATCGCCGTGTCTCGCTGGTCAGCCGCGGTTACGGTCGCGGCGAATCAGGCCAAAATGATGAAGCCGCCGAGCTGTTCGCGCGGCTGCGGGACGTGCCACACGTTCAAGATCCGGATCGCGTCGAGGCGGCGCGGATCGCGGTCGAGGAATTGGAAACGGAAGTCGTCTTGATGGACGACGGCTTTCAGCACCGCCGCTTGCATCGTGACCTGGACATCGTCGTGATCGATGCGACTTGTCCGTTCGGCTTCGGGCATTTGTTACCGCGAGGCTTGCTGAGGGAGCCGGTCCGAGCGATCCGCCGGGCCGACTTGATCATCGTCAGTCGCTGCGGACTGGTCGATGACGTGGCTCTCGAAACGATCATCGCGAAGCTTCGCCGAGTCGATCCGCGGATCGGCGACGAGGTGCCGCTGATCACCAGCGACCATCGTCCGGCAAGTCTACTGCGACACCCCGAGGATTCGATGTCGCTGTCGTTGCTCAATAACGCACCTGTTGCAATGGTTTGCGCGATCGGCAATCCGGAAGCCTTTCGGCGAACGATCGAAAGCTGTGGCGGCACGGTCGTGGGCTCGCGGAAACTGCCCGACCACGATCGCTTCGAACCGGCGACCGTGCGGGAATTGCAAAGTTGGATCGAAGGACTCGCCCGGCCCGTCGACTATGTGGTTTGCACCCACAAGGACTTGGTGAAACTGCAAACCGATCGACTGGGCGGAATCCCGTTGGTCGCCCTGCTGATCGACTGGACCGTGATCCGCGGCGAAGACGAGCTTCACGCCGCGATCGAAAAAGTTGTCGGCTAGCCTCACCCGCTTACGGGGTTTCACCGCCGGGGACTTCGACGACGGTCGTGGTGTTGCTGTCAGGCGTTTCCATTCCCATCGTCGTGTTGGAAGTTTCGCCCTCGGTGGTTTCCATGGTATCCATCGAAACGTCGACATCGTCGGTCGCCGGCGGCGTGCAGCCCAACGTAAAACAGCAAAGGGCAGCGGCAGCAGTCAAACGAAGCAAGTGATTCATGATTCTCGGACTCGGAGAGTTTTCGGAGGTTAGAACGGTTGTGTTCGGAGAGGGACCAGCATGGGCTCGTCCGAGTCATATCTTAGTCGCGACCCGGTTTCGGAAAAAGGCTCGATCGGGGTGTCCCGCCGGTCCGAACATTGCCTTCAGTCACCGCAATCGTCAAAGTCGACGTGATTCTTCCGCAGCTGGTCTTTTCGGGCGGGCTTCGTGCCATTGTTTTTCCCCTCGATCTAACGTCACAAGGCTCGTGCGTCCGATACCTGCGTTGAGGATGGATTCGGACAGACCGGACACCTCTTTCTGATTCTCGGGGCTTTCCGACGCGTGAGCGGGTGACATGAAAACGACCAACGTCTTGACCGCCGTCGCGGTAGGCATCGCATTTCTTTGCGCCGGCCAATCGGCTTCGGCACAGCGTGGAGCGACGCCGAACGATTCGCCCGTGTTCGAACGACTGCCGCTTTACGGCAGCCCGGACGGGCTGAGGGCGGTCGAACAAGACGCACCTTCGATCGCGTCGACGGACGTCGTCACGGCGGACGGGATCAGTCCGTCACTGCGACGACGCGACGCGGAACCGACTTCGAACAAGCCCGGAACGGCGGCGGAGATTCGTCAGGCCCGCGCGTTGTACTGGATGAATCACAGCATGGCTCGCATGGAACGCGACGCGTGGCACCGACAACAGCCGATGCGTCCGCGGGTGCACGCGCGTCCGATGGCGACCAGCCCGTTTCGCATGCCCACGGTCATCGTGCCGCTGTACGTTCGCTAGAGGAATCGCGGCGTCGGGCGCTAGCGGAATCGCGGCGTCGGGTGATCTGGCGGATCGATTTCACGTCCCTGCCGGATTTTTCTTTAAGTCCCACGCCGCATTCGGTCGATGAATCCCAACGGGGGACGGAGGACACGCGCCACCACTGCGCGCCCGAGTCGATCCTGTGAAACTCACCGTCCCGCTGAAGTCGCTTCGCATCGTGTTGATCGCGCTGTCGCCGCTGATCCTCGGTTGCAGCCTGTTTCCCGAAACGCGTTACCGCGAAGAACTGCACAATCCGTTTCCCCAGTTGAAGCGGGTCGCGGTCTTGCCGTTCTTCAATCAGAGCGAATCGGCGACGCTGGACACCGAAAAGGTGGCGGCGGCTTACTACGCGGCACTGCAAGCCGTTCCGGGTTTCGAAGTCTTGCCCGTCGGCGTCACTAAAGCCCAGTGGCGCGTCTACGCGATGCAGTTCGGCGAACCGACCACCGGCGCCCAGTTTCAAGATCTGGCGCGGTTCATGAATGTCGAAGCGATCGTCGTCGGATCGGTCACCGACTATCAAGCCTATTACCCGCCTCGGATGGCGATGACCGTTCACTGGTACGCGGCCAACGAAGGCTTTCATGAAATCCCACCCGGCTACGGTTTGCCATGGGGAACCGAGGCCGAGGACGACATCCCGCACCGCGTCGTTCGCGAAGCCGAGTTCGAATTGGCGCGCAGCCAGCTGGCCACGCAAACGCCGACGACCTTGCCGAACCGCTCTCTCACCGACGACCCGGATTCGATGCCCATCGAGGTCGTCGTCGCCGATCATGTCGTCACCGATCCACTCGTCCCCGGCGAGGTCGTGATGTCGGGCGCCGGCGATCCCACGCTCCCGCCGGACTTTCCCGACCCCAGCAACTTGATTCCCGATGCGCCGTCCCCGGTTCGTCCGGTCGCCGTGGCCAATCACAAGCCGGTGTTGACGCAAACTCGACTCTACCGTGGTGACGATTCTTACTTTACCGAAAGGCTTGCCGACTACGTCGAGACGTCTGATGACGCGCGGGGCAGCGGTTGGCAAGGATATCTGCAACGTAGCGATGATTTCGTACGTTTCTGTTGTCACCTCCACGTGACGGAAATGCTGGAGTCTCGGGGCGGCAGTGACCAAAGCGATCTCATCCTCCGTTGGCCGCTCAGCCGATACTGATCAGCGTCAGCGTGGCGAGGTTTGGCTCTCACCGATCGGGACAGACTCCGAGTCAACAAGCTTCCAACGCCTGACTTTGACCACAATCACGCGTACGGAAACGGATGGACCGGATGGATACGGAAATCAATGTCCTGGCTTTGGTCAAAGGTGACGAGAAGTTTCTTTTCTTGTTCGACGATCGCAACCGTGACGAAACTCTACGGCAACTGGCACGGTTCGCCGCGAATCCGGAGATCGATTTCTCGTGGTACGACGCCGCGATGTTGAGCCGCAAGATTCGTGACGCCGTTCCCGAGGAAGCGGATCGATTCCACGAAGAGGAATTCGACAGCCTGTCCTCGGAAGACTTTCGATAACGATCGGTGTTCGGGTTGCTGACGCGCTGAAGGAACATCAATGCGAAAAGCCATTCCCAAGTTCCTTCGCTACATGGCAACCGAACGCAACGCGTCGGACCTGACCATCAAGTCGTATCGCGAAGATCTGTTCGGCTTGTTGGAATGGTTGGAAGCCGCCGAGGGCCGAGTCCCGTCACCGGACGATCTGTCGCCGCAACAGTTGCGGGCATTCCAAGCGGCGTTGACGGAAGCCGGCTACGCGCGGACGACGATTTCGCGAAAGCTGGCGTCGCTGCGCAGCTTTTATCGCTTCGCCATGCGGGAAGGCATCGCCAAGACCAATCCCGCCAAGCCGCTGCGGAATCCGCGTCGCCAACGAAAACTGCCGCACGTCCTGAGCAGCGACGAAGTCGGCCGTTTACTCCTGGCGCCACCGGCCGGTGAAACGGCCGGACTGCGTGATCGGGCGATCTTGGAAACGATGTATTCGGCGGGTTTGCGGGTGAGTGAATTGGTCGGCATCCGAGACGGCGATTTGGACCGGCACGAACAAATCGTTCGCGTCCGCGGCAAAGGCCGCAAGGAACGAATCAGCCCCCTGGGTTCCTTCGCCATCAAAGCGATCGACGCCTACGCCGCGAAGCGCGTCCGCGATCCCAAGGTCGATGCCGCCGGTCGCCTGGCACCCGTCTTCGTCAATCGCTTCGGCAAGATTCTGACGACCCGCAGCGTGGGCCGCTTGTTGGAAAAGCACATCGCCGTGGCGGCGCTCGACACCCGAACCAGTCCTCACACGCTGCGACACAGTTTCGCGACCCACCTGTCGGACCGGGGCGCGGACATTCGCAGTGTCCAGGAATTACTGGGGCACAAAAGCCTGGCGACGACCCAAATCTACACGCACGTCAGCGCGGCGGGACTGCGTCAGATTTACGAAAAAGCCCATCCTCGCGCGCATTGAAAAAGCCGAACGCCGCTCGTCGCCTGTTCGTCACGCATCGGCCGTTTCATCGCGGTATCATGGTCGTCCCGGTCCGCGACCGCCGCGGCCGGCCCTTCCCCGATGCTTGAGATGCCAAATGCGACGTCCCCTTCTGTCCGTTTTCTTGTTGTTCGCGGCGCCCTTTTGGCTGTCGCCGGGATTCGCACAAAAGGATCCGACCGCGTCTCACGACGTCGTGGTCTATGGCGGGACTTCGGCCGCCGTGACGGCTGCGGTTCAGGCCAAACGCATGGGCCTGTCCGTGATCGTCGTTTCCCCCGACGTTCATTTGGGCGGGCTGACCAGCGGCGGCTTGGGATGGACCGACACCGGCAACAAAGCGGTCATCGGAGGCTTGGCCCGCGAGTTCTACGGCCGCGTCTTTGATCACTACCAAACCGATGACGCCTGGCGTTGGCAAGATCGTCAAGCCTACGGCAACCGCGGCCAAGGCACCGCGGCGATCGACGGTGAACGTCGCACCATGTGGATCTTCGAACCGCACGTCGCCGAGAACATCTTCGACGCGATGATCCGAGAGAACGAAATCCGCGTCGACCGCGACCGTCGGCTGGACCGTGACAGCGGGGTGGTGATGGAAGGCGGTCGCATCGTTTCGATCAAGACGCTTGACGGCACCGTCTATCCCGGTCGTGTGTTCATCGATGCGACGTACGAAGGCGACCTGATGGCCGCCGCCGGGGTCGATTACCACGTCGGCCGCGAATCGACCGCCACTTACGGCGAAGCCTGGAACGGCGTGCAGACCGGCGTCTATCATCATCAGCACCATTTCCGAGCGATCGACGGCCCCATCGATCCCTACGTCACACCGGGCGATCCCGAGAGTGGCGTGATCGCCAAAGTCAGCGCCGATCCGCCGGGAGCCTACGGGGCCGCCGATGACAAGATTCAAGCCTACTGTTTCCGCATGTGTCTGACCGACCACCCGGAAAACCGAGTCCCCTTTGCCAAGCCCGACGGCTACGACCCGGCCGACTACGAATTACTGGGCCGAATCTACCAAGCCGGTTGGCAAGCCACGTTCAGAAAATTCGATCCGATCCCAAACCGCAAAACCGATACCAACAATCACGGTCCGATGAGTACCGACAACATCGGCATGAACTATGACTATCCGGAAGCCAGCTACGAGCGACGCGGCGAAATCATCGCCGAACACGAGCGGTATCAGAAAGGCTGGCTGTACTTTATCTGCACCGATCCGCGTGTCCCGGAAGAAACCCGAGAACGAATGCAGCGGTGGGGTTTGGCCAAAGACGAATTCACCGACAACGGGCACTGGCCCCATCAAATCTATGTCCGCGAAGCACGACGGCTGATCGGCGAACTGGTGATGACCGAAAAGCATTTGCTTAAAAAGATCGAAACACCGGAGTCCGTCGGCATGGGGTCCTACGGGATGGATTCCCACAACGTCCAGCGCTACATCGACGAGAACGGTCACGTCCAAAACGAAGGCGACATCGGGGTTTCCACCCAAGGGCCTTATCAGATCTCCTATCGGTCGTTGCTGCCGAAGAAAGCCCAATGCGAAAATTTGCTGGTTCCCGTTTGTGTTTCCAGTTCCCACATCGCGTTCGGTTCGATCCGCATGGAACCCGTCTTCATGATCCTGGGTCAGTCCGCGGCGACCGCGGCGGCGCTGGCGATCGAAAAAGACATCGCCGTTCAAGACGTCGCTTACGCCGACTTGCAGACCGAGTTGATCGCCGCCGGTCAGATTCTGCAAACGCCCGACGACGCGGCGGAACGGTTCACGCAGCAGAATTCTCGTCAGCGGGCCAAATCGATTGACCCCGATTCCCTCGAAGGCATCGTCATCGACGACCGTCAGGCGAGGTTGACCGGACAATGGTATGACAGCAACGCGACGCCGGGATACGTGAATCAAGGTTATCGTCACGACAAAGACCGACGCGACGGAAAGTCGAGCGCGACGTTCGATGTGACGATTCCCAAGGCCGGACGCTACGAGATTCGTTTATCGTTTCCGTCGAGCAGCAATCGCTCGACCCGAGTCCCTGTCACCGTGACATGGTCAGACCAAAGCGTGACCGAGACGATCGATCAACGTGAAAAACCCCCCATCGCACCCGCGATGGTATCCCTGGGGCGATTCGATTTTGACGCCGATCTGTCCGTCACCGTCACGATTACAAACCAGGGAACCGACGGCCACGTGATCGCCGACGCGGTGCAGATTGTTCCGGTTCCCTGACGCGGCAGGCCATCGGAGTGCAACAGTGGCTCAGCGATACCAAGTCACCAAGGTCTCCGGCGCGACACCGAGTTTGTGTGCGATTTGGATTCTCCAGTTCAGTAACGTTTGCTTGACCAGCCCGTGTTTTTTCCAGCGTCGAGGGTTCACCGTGACCGGGCCCTCGATCAAACGCGGTTTGGCGATTTTCCGCAACTTGCGTGACAGTTCGACGTCTTCCATCAGTGGCCCTTCGTCGAAACCCCCGACCTGCTTGAACACGTCACGGCGGACAAAAATGGCTTGGTCGCCGAAAGGCATGGCTCGCCAACGAACACGCTGGGCATTGCCGAACTCGAGTAGACGAAACCCGAACCCGGGATCGTCGATCCGTTGCCCCGCGGCGCCCCAAACCCAGTCGCCGGTCAGTTCACAAACCTGTGACAGCGTCGCGGGGGCCAGTCGATTGTCGGCGTGCAGAAACATCACCACCTCGCCGCTGGCGAACGTCGAACCGCAGTTCATCTGAATGCCGCGTCCGGGGATCGAGCGGATCACGTGCGACGCGCCGGCCTGGGAGGCTCGGAAAGCCGTTTCGTCGTCACTGCCCCCGTCGGACACGATGATTTCCGTTGCCCCGGCATGAATCGCTGAGGCGACACACGCGGCAATGGTGTCTTGTTCGTTGATCGCCGGGATGACGATCGAAATGTCTGGCGGCGTCAGCATCAGACCATCTGCACGTGCCGAAAACGCACGTAGGCGACCGGGCCGATCAGCAACAGCGGGATCCACGCGGCCATCACCGGGGACAACAAGTAACCGCTGCCGGCCATCCCGCCGGCCACGGTTTTGAGCGCGAAGAAAAAGATCACGATCCCGATCGCCGCGCCGATGCAGACGAACAAATTCTTCTGTTTTCGGTTCACGACCAGCGGCAGCACCAGCAGCACCAGGGCCATGTCCAGCGGAACGCGAACGACTCGCTCGTGCAGGTAAACTCGCGTCGAATCGCTGCTATGGATCGCCGGGTTGCACACCCGTCGGGCCAATTCGGCGATCGAGGCTTGGCGGGTCGCCGTCGAATTGGACTGCAACAAATCCGTGCCGACCAGCGTGGCGACGAAACATTCGGACTCTCGCAGCCAATCCTGATCCGCTGCGGTCAACAGGACCGGTCGTCCTTGGAAACGGACCGAAGGGATTCGCCCGACGCCAGCCGGACGCTCGACGTCGTGGATCAGATAGCCGCCGAGATGGCGGTCGTTGGCGTCCAACCACACCGCCTTTTTTCCGCTCAACAGCTCGCCGAATTCGGCGAAATCGCCATACAGCAGAAAACTGGGTTCCAAGATCGTGTTCTTGGTGGCGACCAACGAACGGCCTTCGATCAAGATCCCGTTGACGCGATCGTAGCGTGACGTGATCGGCTGTTCGGCGTCTTCGTTCAAGTCTTTCGTTTTCATGGTCAGACTGTCGCGATAGTTCGGCAGCACGAATTCGCGATTGACCAACTGGACCAGGATGATTGCGGCGGCCGCCATGATCATCGGCCGAAAGATACGACCGTGCGAAATTCCGGCCGACAGCGTCGCGGTCAGTTCGCCCGTCCGGCGGAGCCATCCGGCAGTGAACAGGAACGCCATCAACGTGATGATCGCGCCGGTCCAGTCGAACAACAGCAACAACAGCGGCCCGTAAGAACGGGTCATCGCGATCATCCAGCCCCCGTCGGCCGCCGCTCGGGCGGTCAACTCGTCCATGCTGTGGAACGCATGAAACACGATGAACACGCCGGACAACGACAGGAACGTGATCAACACCGTCCTCAGGAACAGCACCAAGATGTAACGATCGATCCGAGTCACGGTGGAATCAGTGGGCGGTGGCAAGCGGCAAGCAACGTTTCAGCTGGTCCCGATGATCCTTTGCCGACACGTTTGGCGACAAGATCAATCCCACAGCTTTGTGTCAACGGAAAGCGAAGCTCGGAGGGTCAGGGAGGGACTCCACGGTCCTCTGCGTCACGGCGACCTCCGCGTTTCATTCAGTTCGTTTTCTGCGGTGGGGTGTACCCCGGTGTGGTGGCCTTTCCATCCTGAACGGATGGCAGACGATAGACGTGGGTCGCACGGCCCACCCACGGCCCGCTTGACCTGAGGCTTCAATCGGGAACGCTCAAACCACCACCATCGCCACCCTTTTCGCGTGCTGCCGCTGGCCTTTGCCCTTCAATCGTCGCGGGGCCAGGAGGGAAGTTCGCCCTGCAAAAAGGCCGTATTTCTCAATGGCTGAATGAATTCGGTGGCGAGACGATGAGCGAGTGCGAAGGCTTGGAATTACCGCAGAACCAACCCGCTTGTTTTTCGCCTACGAGCTTCTTTTTCGCCGGAAACGAAGTGTCCAGTTAAAGCAAGAAAAATGCGAAAAACTAGCTTCATCAGCAATTCTTCGCCGGAACTTGCCTAAACGAAGCAATGCGGCCGGCTTGGCCTATCGGCAACATTGACCGCCGGCCCCCCCGTTAAAGATGATCACAGGGGAAGTTCGCCCCCTTAACTTGATTCCACGATTCCAGGGAAAGAAAAATGTTTCGAGCCATTCTCATCACGCCCATGTTCGCGGCAATGCTCTTGCCGTCCGTTCTGTTTCACGAACCACCACCAATGAGCGCAGAGCAGGAACTCCAGTCACTCGGTGCCGGCGGTTGGGGCATCTACGCGTCCCAAGTCATTGGAACTTCCTGCGATTACCACGAATTTGAAGCGGGTGACGACTGCACTCCCGAACAGGTAGGTGACGAGGCGAGTTGGTGCGGAACGGGAGCCGAAGACGAGGAATGCGAACTCAAGCCGACGACGACGGCGTGCAGCGGATCGTGGCAGTCTGGCTGTCCCCCGGCAACCGTCATCAAGTGCAGCATCCACGCTGGGGGTGGACAAACATGGGTCCAAATTGGCGGTCAGCCCGACAACGATGATTGCGGCCATCACCTAGCTTGCATGTAGGCTCGGTTGCCAGACAAAGCTAACATCTATTCGCACCCCTTGGATCAGGAAAAGATCAGCATCGGTGATTGCGAGCGAATAGGCGATTGGCGTTTAAAGCGACTTCAAACCCGCTGATTTCGGCAACATCCCACCATCACCTCTACCATGAGCTCCGAAGTGACCTGTGCTCTTTCATCTTTTGGCAAGCATGCCTTCGTCATGAATTTCGTGCCACCACTCAAGCGCTCAACCCTTGTGCCAGCCGTTTTTGCCTTCGTCGTGATGGCCGCGTCGCCGGCCTACTGTGAGGACAGCGAAACACTGCTCCGCAAAAGCCTCTCGTCGTGGAAACGATACGCGAATACCGCCTTCGAAGGGCGTCTTCTGGAGCATCGAGACGGAACACCGGTCGACGAGAAAACAATCCGAATCGAATACGGTCCCGCGGCAAGAACACGTGTCATGCCGTATGTCGCAGGACATTGGACCGAGAACCCGGGGGAACCCCACCTTGACGACAAATCGCTTTTCGTCGTTGCGGAGGGATTGGTCGATGGAATGAATTTTGAGTTCAACAGAGAGTTCATTTCGTCACCACCAGCCCGAATTCGCTATAGCCGAATGAGACTCAATGCCAGTTCAGTCGTCAAACGCCCCTGGGCGTTCACCCACCAATCATTCTTTGCGTGGATTGATGGGATCGACGTCTTTTCTCACCTAGGTACAGCGATCGGCACGCTCAAGAACCTCGACTGCCGCAGTGGCGAATTGATCAATCGGTTCGGTATCGCATGCCGAAAGATTGAAGTTCATTTGAAACGACCTGACATCCCAAACTTTGGCGAAGTGATCTGGGACACGATATTGACAACAGAGCCGAGCGTCATCGTCCTAGAAAACAACAACCTCAGAGGATCAAATAAAAAATTCGTCGATCTTTTCGAGGAGCAATTGAATCATCGCAAAGTGTTGGAAGCGCAAGTCATGGAGGATCTAGTTGTTCCCACCGAAGTTCGCTTCCAAGGCGATGATACATCACATCACTTCGTTGTCGCATTCGATTCGATCGAAAAGCTTGCGCCCACGCATGTGGGACTTTGGAACCACGACAAACAAACCGGCGTTGAGTTCTCAGGTCGTGCGGAATTGAGCACCCGTGCGAGAAGCGAAAGAACTGCAATTAGTCGGCATGAAAGTATGATCGATTTCACGGACGAAGACAAGGATATCATCAGACAGTACGTCCTTGCGAATACGCAAGAAATGCCCTCCCGGACGAATTGGTTGCGTCTGAGCTTGTGGGGCATCAATGTTGCCGCGTTATCTTTCATTTCATGGTTTGTCTATCGGCGACTTCGCTATGGCTGATTCCCTCACCTTAATAATCGTTGTCCTGACATCCATCGCGCCGGTCGATGCTGAAAAGCACCATGCAGAGGCCCCTTCTCTATCCAAGACAATCGACGCTTCATTTTGTGGCGTGGCTGCAATTGACTACGTGTTTGCACGCTTCGGCATTGATAGACCTCAAGGAGGAGCCTACGAAGAACTGAAGGGGTCGCCTGTTGCTTCGATGAAATTATTGCGTCGAACCCTTGAGCAGAACGGACTGATCGCTGCCTCCTACGATGCGGTCAGGCATTCGACACGAACCGATTCCTTCGCAGAGTCGCGGCTAAAGAACGATTCACACCAACTTATCGGACTCATTCGTATTAATGCTCCAGATTCGCGGGAGATTTTATATCATTACGTCATTGTCGAGTCGGCTAGCAATGGCGGCTTTCAATGCTTCGACCCTGCAACCGGAACGGAAGTTCAATGCACTGCGGACCCTACGCAGCCAATCAGTCTCATCGCATTCATGGATATCTATCGCCCGAACATAGTGAAAGCATCAAGAAAGCTGTTGCTCTCCTGGCGAATTGCTTCTGGATGTGCTCTCGGAACACTAATACTAATTCACCTCTACCGAAAAGTCTCACAAGGAAACAAGGCATGAATAGCGTGACCTGTCTGTCGGGTGCCATCGCCCTCTTCATGTTTATCTTGGGTGGATGTGCGAATGAAGGACCGTCGATTTCTAGCGAACTCGCATTCGTCGAATCGAAGATTGACCTCGGGAGCCTACCAGAGGCTAGTCCAATCATGGTCGAATTAACGTTGCGAAACGATACACAACAAGCTTACGAATTAAGACAACTGGAACTGAGTTGCGGATGCCTGACTTCCGACTTTACTTCACGATCAAGGCCGTAAGCGAAAAAACGCCACTCATAGTGCCTCCACATCTGGAGCGAGTCGGCCATCCATCTGGTGTGATGAACTATTCGTTGGTGTCGCGGCAAACCCTGGAACAAGATCAGGACTTCGTCCTTCAAATGACGCCGATAGCCAAGAAATTGGGATCGTTTCATGATGACTTTGTTATCGTGGCGCAGTCGCGGGAGCGGAGCTACCGTTTTCCGATCTCCATCGCTGGTCGGCTATTGGATTCAAACGGATGGTAGCGACGACGAGCCCAAAACGTGAAGGTGCGTGGAGCTCGACTCGTTTCTCGTTAACGTGTCTTACCCTACTTAGCATCGTTGCGATTCAAAGCGGTTTGCTTTGCCGAAACGCCTTCGTTCATTCCCCGGTTTGGGATGAGCCGGGCCACCTTGTGGCAGGCTTGAACCACTGGCGTAGCGCTGATTTTCGCCTCTACGCGGTCAATCCTCCCCTGTATCGCATGCTCGTTACATTACCAGCGGCAATGTCAATCAAGCATAAAGGTGTTCCTGCCCTCGAGCCGAACGAGATGATCGCATCACGTGGTGAGTTCCGGTTGGGAAGTCAACTGTTCGAGGCTGACCCGCAGTCCGCATTCGCGATGCTGACGCTCTCTCGGCTGGTGTCTTCGGTCACGCCAGTCGTTGGCAGCGTTCTCTTATTCTGCATCGCGAAGCAGGTCTTTCAGTCCAAGCTTTGCGGTATAGTTTCATCAGCATCCTGGGCTTTCTGCCCCCTCGTCCTTGGGCATGGGTCGCTTCTGCCGCCAGATATCGCTGCCGCGGTTGCACTAATGCTCGTCTGCCTTGCCTTCGACTACTGGCTGCGCAATTGCAGCCTGCCTTCATCTGTTCTCTTTGGAGTCGCTTTTGGGCTGGCGTTATTAACGAAAACAACCTTTCTGATTCTCGCGCCATGGATCGTGTGTTCTGCAGTTCTCTTTGAGTACCAGCATGCGCGTCGATATGCTCGGTGCTTGGGTTTCATGGCAGCTGTGATGATAACTTCCATAATCGCAGTCAATATGTTTTATAATTGGTCGGGGGCCTTCAAGCCGCTAGGTAGTTATCGTTTCGTATCATCTGCCCTGAGCGGAGAGAGCCTGGAGCGGTCCGTCATTATCGGAAATCGTTTTTCGTCGAGTGTGCTTGGAACGGTACCTGTTCCGCCTCCCCACCCATTTGTCCAAGGAATTGATGTCCAGCGCCGTGATTTCGAACGATACAACGACGTTCCGTATCTTCTCGGCGAATGGAATGACGATGGGTTTTACACACTTTATGTTTGGTATTTCCTCTTAAAACTACCGATCGGATTGATAGCTCTTTTCCTCTTGGGGATTGCCTCATGTGCCTACCGTTCCGTATCTCTCCATGACCGAACGCTTTTCTTGCTTGTCACAAGCAGTTGCCTCGTTTGCTTTGTATTCATCAGTTGGCAGACCGGAATTAATTCTTGCCAGCGTTACGCTTTAATCGCTTTGCCGGGAATCTGTTTGACGGCAGCGGCCGCAGTTCGCAACGAACGCCCGTGGGTTTCGCAATCCATCGCTGCAATAGCTGTTGGCTGTATTCTCATCGCGGGCGTAGGGAGCCTTGGTCGTTCACTTTCGTTCTACAACGCATTGGCAGGGTTTGCTGAACATGGCCGCTACACGCTTAGTGGAAGCGCAACCGACTGGGGGCAAGATCTTTGGAAGATTGCACAGTGGTGTCGGAAGAATACTGAAAAAAGGCCTCTTCATCTCGCGTTGGTCGGATACCCAGTCGACTTACGGATCTATGAAATTGAAGCCGACGCAGTACGCTTCGATCAGCAGGTCGCTTGGCCCTTTACGGCCAGCCAACTTGCATCTGAACAAACTTCATCAGCCGCGGAGCAGTGGATGATTATTAGCTTCGTCCATTTGCTTGACCCTCGGAGCCCTTATCATCGGTTGCTCTACCGACCCGCCGACGGAGCTATCGGAGACACACACGCTATCTATCATCTCCGAGCCGACGAAGCAGAACAAATTCTAATAAAAAAGTTTCCGAGACTTTCACACAAACAGGAGCTGCGAGATGCAGATCAGTAAGTCTTGCCCACCGCGGCATGCCATCAGTTTGATCGAAATCCTTTTCGTATTGTCGATCATCTCAGTCGTCCTGTCCATCGCCTTGCCGGCGGTCAATGGGGCAAGAGAAAGTGCCAGAAGAGTGTCGTGCATCAATCGTCTACGGCAACTCGGACTTGGGCTTCAAAACTTCGAGTCAGCGCATGGCCAGTACCCATCAGATGGTTGGGGATGGGGCTGGGTGGGTGATGCGGGGACGAAACACGGGCTAGACGGCCCTGGGGGATGGGCCTTTGATCTTCTTCCGTTCCTGGAACACGAACAGCTTTGGCAATTGACCCAATCAGATGAAGGAAGACTCCAATCGCTCCAGACGCCCATTCCTCTTTTGGTCTGCCCATCCCGCCGCGATGCGAAACCGTTTCCCTATACCCAGCAAGATCTTCCGTTGCGAAACTGCGAAACACCGTCGGTTGGCAGTCGGACCGACTTCGCGATCTGTGGTGGAGATCAAATCGTCGGTGCATTTCCGGGGCCACCCAGCGAGAAGCAACTTGGGCAATTTGGCCGGCCCGATCAAAGCCTATTCTCAGGAATTTCATTCGTTCGTTCTACAA
>Ga0102938_10001212_pt1 | contig 19501 bp, 17 predicted proteins | sample SalPonR2_B_D2_MG_FD_84516 | JGI IMG/M metagenome (GOLD analysis project Ga0102938, IMG submission 84516) | Salt pond soil microbial communities from South San Francisco under conditions of wetland restoration - Salt Pond MetaG R2_B_D2_MG | ecosystem: Environmental > Aquatic > Marine >...
ATACTTGAACTGCTCTTTCATCACCCCCATGAGCAGATCCTCGACCTGAAGCAGATCAAGACGATTGACCTTGTCTTCGACCATACGGCGGACATTGAGGGTTTCGACCAGACGAGGGGCTTCCTGTTTAAGCATGTCCTCCACCAGCCGACACACGGAGATATCAATTTCACGACGCAGGTCCTGGGGAAATCTCTCAGAAATGACGCCAAGGGGTTTCTGGTAAACCCATACCTGCGTCTGTTCACTGATCAGGCGCTTCATGACCCGCTGCATCTGCTCCGAGCGCAGTGCTTCCAGGAGGTTATCGGCAATCCGGTCAACCCCACGATTGATCCCGTCATCCGGCAGCAGTGATGTCAGTAGTTGGTTGAAGGGACGATCCTTGATGCGGTCCACGGCACTTTCCGTCAACACCAGGGCCGTATCAATGGTGGCGCGTGACTGCAGACGGCCCACGACCTGTTCACGAATGAATGCCTGAGTTCCTTCAATTTTTTGTGGGGAAATGTTTTCGGTAAAGCTTGCTACGGGACGATCGAGCAGCTGGTCGATGCGCTGGCGCAACAGGATCGCCATCTGTTCACGGGTGCGTGGCTGGTGCAACCAGACAGCTATTTCGTCACTGGCACGATCTAGAAATTCAGGGATTTTGGCATAGATTTTTTTCAGGTCAATAAAGCCGCTGAGCAGTCCGGCAAGTCCGCCTAAGGAATCAAGGAAGCCGTCAACTCCCTTTTTTCCTTTTTTCACCAACTGGGCGCGAAAGGCCGGATCCTGGAGCATCTCGCCAAACTTTTCAATCAGCGGTGGCAGCTCTTTTTCCAGTTGTGCCAGTAGAACCTCGACCAGCTCCTGCGGCAAATGATCCCGCAGTGGGCGCTTGCTGAACAGCAATTGTTTGACCTTGCGATCAACAGCACCACCAACCAAGGCTGATGTCGCCGGCGATTGAAACAAACGGGTGTAGCGGTTATCGAGATGGGTCTGCCAGACACGGTTGCGCTCCGGCGTCAGCAGGCTGGTAAGATCGCGCTCAAGCCACTGATCCCCCTGCTCGCGCAAAAAGCTGCGCACCTGGTCAGCAAACTGGTCACTGGCGAAATATTTTATAAGTAACGCAGCGAACTTGTTCTGGGACAGCTGGACCATTTCATCGAAGCGTGGGCGAAAATGTTCCGGCACCAGGCTTGCCAGGGAACCGCTGGGCCGATCCAGCAGGAGACTGAGCTTCTGCGTTACCGTCATGCGCAGTTCCAGCTGAATCGACTCCTTGCCGAGCGCCCGCCCGACATCATCGGCCGTCAACAGGTGATCACCGACCATCTCTCCCATGCGACGTGCCAGTTCCGAACGCTTAGCCGGAATAATGCCGGGCGTCAGGGGAACCCTCAGCCCGAACAACCGCCACGCTCGTAACGGACGAAAGAGCATACGGATGGCGATGTAATTGGTGACATAGCCGATCAGCGCCCCAAGCAGGGGCGGTATCAGATAAGGCAGATAAGAGGTCAATTCCATGATTGGTGTTGGTACCGCCTGTTACTGATCCATCACGATCAGGGAATGGTCGCCGATATTCATTCGGCGCGGCGCGCCGACCAGGGTGACAGAGTCCCCCAGCAGCGACTGATCAAGGTTCATGTGGCTGACCTTACAATCGGCATTAATAATTGAATCGCTGATGGTGCTGGCGTTGATATCACTACCGGCAGCCACGGAGACATGAGGCCCGATGATCGAATGACGGATGCACGCGCCCTTTTCAATATGCACCGGCTCAATCAGCACGCAATCTTCCACCTCACCATGAATATGGTGGCGTCCTTCGAGCAGATAGCGGTTGGTTTCAAGCAGGGTCTCGGGCTTGCCGCAGTCAAGCCAGGCATCGATTTGTGGTGCCTTGAATTTTTTTCCTGCGGTTATCATCCGCATGAAAACCGAAGGCAGATAATACTCCCCCTTGACCGTATCACCGGCAGCGATGGTGGCTTCTATAGCGGCAATAAAACCGGCACCGTCCTTGAGATAATAGAGGCCGACCTGAGCTAACCGTGAGACCGGGGTATCCGGTTTTTCTACCATGTCAACGATATAGTCACCCTGCAAGACGTTGACCCCGAAACGCTGGTAATCTTCCACTTCACGGGAATAAATGAGGCCGTCGGCATCAGCACAAAGTTTATTGATCCGGGTCAGGTCGGTAACAAATATGGTATCGTTAAAAACCACCAGCAGATCATCGCCCGGCTCGATTGACGGCGCCGCCAGGGCAACAGCGTGAGCGGGCCCCAGACGCTGTTGCTGGATATGGTAGCTGCAGCGCAGATCGGGGTAGTGTTCGGCCATAAAGTCTTCAACCTGGCCGCCATTATCATCAGTGATAAAAATATATTCATCGATATCCAGAACCTTGAGACGTTCGACGATATGCTCAAGGACGGTTTTGCCGGCGACCTTGACCAGTGACTTGGCCTTGGTGTGGGTGTGGGGGCGCAGGCGTGTGCCTTTGCCGGCAACGGGGAGGATAGCTTTCATGGGTACTCCTTATTGATCGCTAAATGGTTTTTACCGACGAACGACGTCAGATGACGTCCGACACATCTGCGTTGGCACAGATCTCTCCAATCAGATCGTAATCGGAAGAGTCGGTAATGCGCAAGGTTACGTAGTCGCCGACATTCGCCTGACCGGCGGTAATCAGACAGTGGCCATCAATATCCGGAGCCTGGCGGCGGCTGCGTCCTTTTAACAGCAGATCGGTTTCATCGCTGTAACCTTCGATCAACACCTCTTCGGTATGACCGATCAGGGTGCGATTTTTCTGAAAGGATACCCGCGCTTGGGCCTTCATCAAGCGTTTAAAGCGCGAGGTTTTGGTCGCGGCCGCCACCTGATCGGGGAGTTGCGCAGCACTGGTTCCCTCTTCACGCGAATAGCGGAACACCCCGACGCGCTCAAAGTGCCCTTCGCCGACAAACTGCAGCAGTTTGTCGAATTGCTCGCGGGTCTCGCCGGGAAAACCGACGATAAAGGTGGTCCGCAGGGTCAGATCAGGAACCAGCCGGCGCATTCGTTGAAGCAGTGCGCGCGTTCCGGCTTCGTCGAGACGACGGTTCATCCCGGTTAAAATAATATCATCGATATGCTGCAGGGGCAGATCCAGGTAATTACAGATTTTATCTTCGCCGGCGATCAGCTCGAGCAATTCGTCACTGATCCCTTCCGGATAAGCATAGAGCAGGCGCAGCCATATCAGACCATCGATCTTGACCAGCTCACGTAGCAGGCTCGGCAATGTTGCCCCGTCGTTGCGATCGTGGCCAAAGGCGGTGATATCCTGGGCGATCAGGTTGACTTCGGTGACCCCGTTTGCCACCATTGACTCGACCTCAGCGACCACCGAAGTGATGCTGCGCGAACGTAAATCACCCCGTAGCTGTGGAATCACACAATAGGAACAGCGGTTGGAACAACCTTCGGCAATCTTGACGTAGGTACTGTAAACCGGCGAGGAGTTAACCCGTGGGGTGGTGTGGTCATAAAGAAAATCGGGACTACCGATTTCCCGGCTAGGGGTCGACAGTTGCAGTTGTTTATCGATCAGTTCGACAATCCGTGCGCCCTCCGAGGTGCCGATAAACAGGTCGACCTCGGGTAACTGTCCCTGCAGTTGCTCCTGGTAGCGCTGCGGCAGACACCCGGCGACAATCAACAATTGGCAACGCCCGCTATGCTTGTAGTCGGCCACCTCAAGGATCGTGTCAACCGATTCCTCCTTGGCATCATTGATAAAGGCACAGGTGTTGACAATGATAATATCGGCCTGGTCTTCTTCGACAACGATATTGAAGCGGTCGGCGGGCAGATGGCCCAGCATGATTTCGGCGTCGACAAGATTTTTCGGGCAACCAAGACTGACCAGACTGACATTGAGTGTTTTCTCGGGCATGCAGATTTCCACGGGCAGAGGGTTAGAACAGAACCGACAACGATTGTCAGGCCGGCAAGGGGTTAAGAGCGCATATTCTCAAATTGCAGCTCAATCCCCAAGTCCTGGCCCTTGAGGAACTGCATCACTTCCTGCAGATCATCAATTTTTTTGCCGGTCACCCGCACCTGATCCTCCATGATCTGGGCCTGAACCTTGAGTTTGGTATCCTTGATCAGTTTGACAACTTCCTTGCCTTTTTCCTTGCTGATCCCCTGAACAATGGCAATCCGTACCCGTACGGCTCCGGCTGATGCCGGTTCGATCTTGCCATAGTCAAAACACTTGGGCGAGAGGCCGCGGCGCACCAGTTTACCAATCAGAATATCTTTGATCGCCTCGAGCTTGTATTCGTCCGCGGCAAGGATTTTCAGAGAATCTTTTTCCAGTTCCAGTTCATTGACGGTTCCTTTAAAATCATAACGCTGATTGATTTCCTTGATCGCCTGGTTGACGGCATTGTCAACCTCCTGCAGATCAACCTTGGAAACAATATCTAAACTTGGCATCTCTTTCCTCCCTGAAAATATTTGAAGGTCAGTATTTATTGTTTAACCTCTGGCTTTATAACACAAAACCGCTCACCGGCAACAGCGCAGGAGCGGTGAAAAGGGCAGGATTATGGCGCAAAAAAACAGGCGGCTATAGATCCAGGCGGAAGAAGTCACGTGCCTTGAACTGCGACTCGCTGCTCATACGGGTTGGCGCACTGCCGGGAGAAAAGGCTTCGTAGTACGCCTCCTTGCTGTCTTCCGCGACAAGCAGGCCATTCTCTCGGTCGATAGGATAAAATTCAATCGTGTCGGGAACCGGAAAATGTTCTGGTGGATACAGTTTGATGGCTTCCCGCATAAACGCGATCCAGGCCGGCAGGGCGGCGCGGCCACCGGTTTCACTACGGCCGAGGGATTGTTCCTGATCATAACCGATCCAGGAAACTGCCGCCAGTTGGGGGATATAACCAACGTACCAGGCGTCTTTCAGATCGTTGGTGGTGCCGGTTTTGCCCGCCGACGGACGATTCAGCACCCGGGCCTGACGCCCGGTACCATGCTGGACAACGCTTTCCATGATGTTGGTGGTCAGGTAGGCGGTTTCCGGTGAGATAACCCGGCGCGGTGCTTGGCGAATCAGGTGCTGATCGGCCGCCATGCCGCCGGCAAAGTCGGTCGGATCGATGGATTCGAGGATGCGCCCGTTACGGTCGCGGATCCGGGTAATATAGGTTGGCGGCGAAAGAATACCGCCACTGGCAAAAACCGTATAAGCAGTGAGCATTTCCATCGGCGTGATGGCGGTGGAACCCAGAGCCATGGACAGATCGCGCTGAAGTGGTGTTTCGATACCAAGCTTCTGCGCGTAGCTGGCGGCATAACCGACCCCGATATCCTCAAGAATCTTGACGGTGACAACGTTACGTGAGTGGGTCAGGGCTTGGCGAAAGCGGGTCGGTCCATAAAACTTTTCTTCGTAATTTTTCGGTTTCCACTCTTCTACTTCGCCGGTTTCCACTTGCCGGTTTTCATAGATCAGAGGGGTATCAAGAATAATGCTGGCCGGAGTGTAGCCCCGATCAAGAGCAGCGGCATAGATAACCGGTTTGAATGCCGAACCCGGTAACCGCTGAGCCTGGATCGCGCGATTGAACTGGCTTTTGCGGAAGTCGTAGCCGCCGACCATAGCACGGATCTGGCCGCTACGCGGATCGATAGCGGCCAGGGCCGCCTGGGCCAGGGGTTCCTGCTCAAGGGCCAGCTCCAGCGGATCATTTTCGGCATTAAGAACCCGTACATCAATGATGGCACCTACAGGCAGGCGGGTAGAATTATTGTCATCGACATTGCCGGTGGGCTCGGTATCGGCATCAACCACCTCTATGGTACCGGCCCAATCGCTGGCGCTGATGGAGATCGTAGCGTTGCGATCACCAATACGGCAGAGAATCTGATCGCCGTTGCGACCGACGACGACGGCCTGGGCTTCTGAACCAACTTCTAACCCGCCGTCAGCAAATTCCTCACGCTGGGCAGTCAAAAATTCAGTCTGCGCGGCTTCATCAAGAACCGTCTCGACGGGCCGGAATCCACGCCGTTTGTCGTGAGCACGCAGGTTCTGTTTAACTGCATTCTGCGCTGCCTGTTGGAGATTGAGATTGATGCTGGTTTCAACCTGCAGGCCACCGGTATAAAGCAGATCCTCACCAAAGCGCTGTTCGAGATAGCGGCGTACCTGCTCGTTAAAATAGGCGGTGACGTCAAGCAGGGTGTTAAGGCGCGGGGTAATAACCACCTCTTCATTTTCAGCGGCAATCTTCTCGGCCGGTGTTATAAAGCCCTCTTCCAACATCCGCCCGAGGACATACTTCTGACGATCCATCGCCCGTTGATAGTGGCGATAGGGGGAATAACGGCTGGGGGCCTGAGGGAGTCCGGCAAGAATGGCCGATTCGGCCAGGGTCAGATCTTCAACGGTTTTATCGAAATAGCTGCGAGCAGCCGCTTCGACACCAAAAGAACGGTGCCCGAGGTAGATCTGATTCAGATAGATAAAGAGAATATCTTCCTTAGTCAGGGTCTGTTCCATGCGCCAGGCGAGTATCGCTTCCTTGAATTTACGGGTGAAGGTGCGCTCTGGAGTCAGCAGCATGGTTTTGGCTACCTGCTGGGTGATGGTACTACCCCCCTGGGAAATCCCTCCCGCTTTGATATTATTGATGGCAGCACGCATGATAGAAATAAAATCGATTCCCTGATGTTTGAAGAAGCCGGCATCTTCGGAGGCGACAAAAGCCTGGACCAGGGTTTTCGGCATTTTTTCGTAGGCCACCAAAAAACGCCGTTCGTGGGAATATTCGGCAATTACAGTGCCATCGTCAGCATAAATGGTGGTAATCAACGGCGGTCGATAATCTGACAGGGAGTCGATCTGCGGCAGGGTTGCAGAAATATAAAAATAGGCGCCAAGCAGTACGGCAACAGCCAGTACGGGAGTAGCGATAACAGCGAAAAAAAGGTATGTTAGCAGACGCTTCATATGATTTTTATAGACTTGTAGTTAAAAAATTGTTTCTGTTGACCGGCACATCAAGTAGATGCCGAAAGATCAATGGAGATGTATAACATGAGTGCCGGGGGGGAGCAACTGGATCTGTTAGGTTTGCCTCTAACAGTAATAAAGGAGCCAACAATGTTGCTGCCTGTTAGTTTTTTGCAATAGACTTTAAGATGGCGCACAGCGCCGGAGGAAATGAATGTACCGACATACCAAAATTGTTGCCACGGTAGGACCGTCCTGTGGTGAGCCTGAACAGCTCGAAAATCTTCTCAAAGCCGGGGTTGATGTGTTCCGGTTAAATTTTTCCCACGGTGAACTGGAGCAGAAGAAAATCTGGATCGATCAGATTCGTGAACTTTCGATATTGCACCGCAAAGCGGTATCGATTCTTGGCGATCTCCAGGGGCCTAAAATTCGCACCGGCATGATGCGCGGCGGGGTACAGACACTGACCCGTGGCCAGCAAGTGATCGTCACCACCGTTGACCTCGAAGGGGATGACGGCATCATCCCGACCAATTATCAGGATCTTCCCGATGACGTCGAGGCTGGCGATCGGATTCTCCTCGATGATGGTCAACTGGAACTCGAAGTGGTGCGCAGCAGCGGCGTGGAGGTTCATTGTCTGGTCAAACAGGGGGGGCTGCTCAAAGATCGCAAAGGGATCAACCTGCCCGGGGTCAAGGTCTCGACCCCGGCTCTGACCACCAAGGATTACGTTGATCTCGAGTTTGCCATCGCCCAGGAACTTGATTGGGTGGCCCTCTCCTTTGTCCGCACCGCGGCAGAGATCTGTCAGCTCAAACAGATTATTTTTGATCATCATTCCCCGATCCGGGTGATTGCCAAAATTGAAAAACCCGAAGCGGTAGCCAACTTCAGCGAAATTCTCGCGGCTACCGACGGCGTGATGGTGGCGCGTGGAGATCTCGGGGTTGAGCTGCCCTCAGAACAGGTACCATTGATCCAAAAGGGAATTATCCGCCAGTGCAATGAGGCCGGCAAGCCGGTGATTACCGCCACCCAGATGCTTGAAAGCATGATCGGCAATCCGCGTCCGACCCGTGCCGAAACCTCCGATGTTGCCAACGCGATTCTCGACGGAACCGATGCGGTGATGCTGTCGGGAGAAACCGCGGCGGGTTTGTTCCCGGTCGCCGCGGTGGAGGTGATGGACCGCATCGCCCATGATGTCGAAGCCGACCAGAAGCTTAATTCGCGGCGCTCTTTTAACCTCGAACATTCGGGTTTTCACCAGAATATCCCCGATGTCATTGGCCAGGGTGCCTGCCAGGCCGCTGAGTATGTCGGGGCCGCGGCGATTCTGGCCTTTACCCAGACCGGCAGCACTGCAACCCTGGTAGCCAAGTACCGTCCTTCTTTGCCGATTTTTGCGGTGACGCCGACCCAACAGGTGCGTCGTCATCTGGCCTTGTATCGCGGGGTCAACTCCCTGCGTGTCGATATTGAAGGCGATACCGAAGCACAGATTGCTGCGGTTGAGAAGGTTGTGCTGGAAAAAGAACTGTTAAAGCCCGGCGATGTCGTGGTGATCACCATGGGCAGTCCAGTCTCAGCGCCGGGAACCACTAATCTGCTAAAAATTCATCGCCTCGGCACGGGCAATTTTTATGAGGTTCATGGCGCACCTTATCGGGTGCGATCATGAAAAAAGCTATCGTTCTTTACAGTGGTGGCCTCGATTCGACCACCTGCATGGCAATTGCCAAAGAGCAGGGTTTTACTCCCTACGCCTTAAGTTTCAACTATGGTCAGCGCCATGTCGTGGAACTGGAAAAGGCCCGTGAATATGCGCCGCTGATCGGTGCCGCCAACCATCTGGTGATCGATGTCGACATGCGCCTGGTCGGTGGCAGCGCTTTGACCGCTGATATCGGAGTGCCCAAGGATGCAGCAGAGGATAACGGCATTCCGGTGACCTACGTGCCGGCCCGCAACACCATTTTTCTCTCTTTTGCCCTGGGTTGGGCCGAGGTGCTTGGCGCCGGCGATATCTTTATCGGGGTTAACGCTCTGGACTATTCCGGATATCCCGATTGCCGCCCCGAGTTTATCCGTGCTTTTCAAAAGCTGGCTAATCTGGCGACCAAAGCCGGGGTAGAAGGACAGGGCTACCGCATTCAGGCACCACTGATCGATCTGACCAAGGGGGAGATTATTCGCCGCGGCCTCGACCTAGGTGTTGATTACCGCTTGACCCATTCCTGTTATGATCCGACCGCGGCAGGACTGTCCTGTGGCCATTGTGATTCCTGCCGATTACGCTTGAAGGGCTTCGCCGAAATCAACCAGGAGGACCCACTGACCTATGCAGCCTGATCCCTTGCTTTCCATCCGCCGGCAGATGCCTGATCTGCAACAGAGCCTCGACGAACGCCGGATCGCTATCGACAAGGTCGGTGTCAAGGATATCCGTTATCCGATTGTCGTCCAGGATAAATACCGTGAGCGCCAGTACACGGTCGCTCGGGTCAATATGTATGTCGACCTGCCGGCGCACTTCAAAGGCACCCACATGAGCCGGTTTATCGAGGTGCTGAATCTCTATCACGGCGAGATCAGTGTCGATAATATCGCGACCATCCTGGTGGAAATGAAAAGCCGTCTGGGCGCTGACCGGGCTCATCTGGAACTCGATTTCCCCTATTTTATTGAAAAGCGCGCGCCGGTTTCAGGTGCTCGCGGCCTGCTCGAATATCAGTGCCGGATGGTCGGCACTCTGGCAGATCAATTTGACTTCATGCTTGAGGCGCGAGTGCCGGTGACCTCCCTGTGTCCCTGTTCCAAAGAGATCAGTGCGCGGGGCGCCCACAATCAGCGCAGCCTGGTGACGGTACGCATACGTTACAGCGAGCATATCTGGCTTGAAGATCTGATCAGCTGGGTCGAAGAGTGTGCCAGCTGCGAGGTCTACGCCCTGCTCAAACGTGAAGACGAAAAAGCCGTCACCGAGCGTGCTTACGACAACCCGATGTTTGTTGAGGATATGGTGCGGGCGGTAACTGAAAAGCTCGCAGCGGACAAGCGAATCCGCTGGTTCAGTATCCAATGCGAGAATTTTGAGTCGATTCACAACCATTCGGCGTATGCCATGGTAGAACATGGGGCCCGCTAGTCTGTGGATAAGTCTGTGGAAAAAGTGGATAAGTGGCGTTCGGACACAACAAAAAACCGGATTTTGGGGATTTTTGCCAAACAACCACTCCCCGGGATGGTCAAAACCCGCCTCTGTCCTCCCTTGACGCCTGAACAGGCTGCCGATCTCTATCGGGTTTCTCTGCAGGAAACAGTGACACGGATGGGATCACTCTCCGGGTGCGATCTGGCGATCTGTTACAGTGGTGACAAGGATTGGTTTGCTACCACCTTTCCCGGCGTGATGTTGATTCCCCAATGTGGCAGGGATCTGGGTGAACGCCTGGCAAGCTGTCTGTCAGACTGGCTGGCCGCCGGCTATGAAGCGGCGCTGCTGATCGGCAGCGATGCCCCGGATCTGCCCTTGGAACGGATTGAGCAGGCCTTCAGCGCGCTTGAAGATGCCGACCTGGTGCTTGGCCCGGCGATCGATGGCGGTTATTATCTGGTCGGTGAAGCGTCCCACCATCCGCAGTTGTTCCAGCAGATCTCCTGGAGCACCGGTAAGGTTCTGGAGCAAACCCTGGCCAAAGCAAGTCAATTGGGGTTGTCTTCAGTGCTACTCGAGCCATGGGATGACCTCGATGATCTGCCCGCCCTGTTGCGTCTGGTGGCACGTACGCCCCACTCGCCAACCACAATCCATATCAAAAAGGTGCTAAAACACAGTCACGATACCGTCGTCAACAACTTGACTTGAATAGCTGCGCTGCCGGATAATCCAGCGGCTAAAACTATCAAAAATATCACAAAAAACGCCCGCCGCAGCGGGAACCATCGTTTGTGAACAAAAAAAACGGATAAAGGAGAGTCCCCCTTGCTCGAACTCGTATTAAGTGCCGGACCAGTCGTTAAAACTGTCCTACTGGTTCTGGTCTATTTTTCCCTGGTATCCTGGGCGATCATTTTTCATAAACTGGCGGTTATCCGTAAAGCGATGATCCAGACTGACCGCTTCCTCGATTTTTTCTGGAGCAAGAAACGTTTCGATCTGATCGGCCAGGGGGTCAAGGAGTTCAGCCATTCCCCTGTCGCCAGCCTGTTTCGCGAGGGTTATCATGAACTGCTGCAGCAAAAAAAACGGCCAACCGCTGATGCCACTGCTACTGCAGAAGAATTCACCAGCCGCATGCCAAATAGCGATATTGTCGCCCGCGCCCTGCGCCGTGCCACGACCCAGGAAACCCAGCGGCTGGAAAAATATCTGACGTTTCTTGCTACCACTGGCTCGATCACCCCCTTTATCGGCCTGTTTGGTACGGTCTGGGGAATTATGGATGCCTTTCACGGCATCGGTCAGACCGGCAGTGCCTCTCTGGCGGTGGTTGCCCCGGGCATTTCTGAAGCCCTGGTAGCGACCGCCATCGGTCTGGCGGCGGCGATTCCTGCGGTCATCGGTTACAATCACTTTCTTAACAAGGTCAACGAATTGATTGGAGAAATGGACAATTTCAGCCAGGAATTTATGAACATTCTCGAGCGCATGGAACAGGGCAAATAGCATGGAAGTCAGACGTAGCGGTCCCCGCCGCAGCGCCATGGCGCAGATTAATGTCACCCCGTTTGTCGATGTCATGCTGGTGCTGTTGATTATCTTCATGGTCACCGCGCCGATGCTTGATCAGGGAATGGAGATTGATCTGCCTCAGGTCCAGCAGACCCCCGGGCTGCCGGCGGATATCGAACCGATGGTTGTGGTCTTGCAGCGTAGTGGCCAGATCAGTGTTGATCAGGTTGAGGTTGAGGGGGTCGGCAGCCTTGAGCGCGTTGTCCGTCAGGCGCTGCAGAATCGTCCGGATTTGCAGGTATTTCTCGAGGCCGACCAGGCCGTCGCCTATGGTCTGGTGGTGCAGGTGATGGCGGCCATCAAGCAGGCTGGTGTTGACAAGCTGGGAATGGTCACCCGTCTGCCGGAAGACTGAAGCTGCTATGACACCCCCGGCTTCCGACCACAAACACCGCCGTCCACCCCGACTGGAGACCGACTTTTACAAAATGTTGCTGCTGTCGGTGTTGCTCCATCTGCTCCTGGTCGCTCTTTATTTTACCCCCTTTTTTCAACGTGCACCGGTCACAGCGCCGCCGGTGTATCGGGTTAATCTGGTCAATGCACCGGTGCTCAATCCCCAGGCCGGTCGCCCTGAGGCAGCACCACAACCGCCGGCAGCAGAAACCGTAGCTCCCCCTCCGGAAAGGGAACCGGAACCCATCCCGGAACCAGAACCAGCACCGCTGCCACCACCGGAGCCGGAATCCGTTCCTGCACCGGAGCCTGAACCGGAACTGATCCCCGGGCCATCACCGGAAGAGATCGAGCGTGAGCGCCTGGCTGAGGAACAACGCCGGCGCGAGGAGGCTGAAAAAAAACGCCTGGCCGAAGAAAAACGCCAGCGTGACGAAGCTGAGAGAAAACGCCTGGCCGAAGAGCAGCGTCGGCGCGAGGAGGCTGAACGCCAGCGGCTGGCCGAACAGCAGCGCCAACTCGAAGACCGCGCACTTGCACAGCGGCTGGCAGAAATGGCAGCACAGCGCCAGCGTGAAGAAGACGAGCGCGAGCGCCAGGCGCGTCTGGATGCTCTGCGGGCAGCAGCACGGGCCGAGGCACCCCAGTCCCCGATTGACAACGCGCCGGTCGGCATGCCCGATGGTCGCGGTAATGAAGAAGGTGTCAGTGCCAGTGCTTATGTTCAGGAGTTTATTCGTCAGAACTGGACGTTTCCATCCGCCCTGGCGACCGGCAACCCGGAGGCGGTGGTTCGGGTTACCTACAATGCAGCCGGTACCCGCATAAGCTTCAGCTGGGTTGATCGCTCCGGCCACGCCGCTTTTGATGAATCCCTGGTGCGTGCTCTGACCCTTTCACGGCAACTGCCCCAGCCGTTGCCGCAGACCATGGAGTTTACCATTACCTTCAATCTTAAGGAGATGCTGGATTGATGAAGTTATTGTTGCGTCTGTACGTTACTGTTTTTTTGATTGTCTTGCTGGCAAGTCCCGCGCTTGCCCGCCGTATTGAGATCAGTTCCCCGGGGCAGCAGGCCATCCCCTTGGCTCTGAACCGCATCCTGCCCATCACCACAGTGCATCCGGACATTGCTGCCGAGTTCGATCGGGTGCTCGAATATGACCTGGAATTCTCCGGGATCTTCCGTTTTATTGATCCCGCCTCCTTTATGCGGGATGCCGGCACTCTCGGGTTGCAACGCAGCGATGTCAATTTCCCCCAATGGCGGGTACTCGGTTCCGAACTGCTGATCAAGGGGGGCTACCAGCTCAACGGTGATCAATTAACCGTGGATATGCGTTTATACGATGTCACCAGTCAGCGTCTACTCACCGGTCGACGTTATGTCGGTCAACGCAGCGATGTGCGCAAGATCGCCCATACCTTTGCTGATCAGGTGTTAGAGCAACTGACCGGTGAAAGCGGTCCTTTTGCAACGAAGGTTGCCTACATCTCCGCCCAGAGCGGCAACAAGGAACTCTATCTGATGGATATTGACGGCCATGCTGCGGTGCGTCTGACCGATCATCGTTCCATCGTGTTGAATCCCGATTTTTCACCGACCCGCAAAGAGCTGATTTTTACCTCTTATCAACAGGAAAACCCCGACCTGTTCCGCAAGGAGGTTTACACCGGCCTGGAATCGCGCCTGTCGTTCCAACAGGGCCTTAATATCAGTGGCCGTTACAGCCCGGATGGACGGCAGATTGCCCTGACCCTGTCAAAAGACGGCAATTCCGAGATCTATCTGATCGGTACCAACGGTACCCTGTTGCGGCGTCTGACCAACCACTATGCCATTGATGTTGACCCTTCCTGGAGTCCTGACGGTAATCGCCTTGCCTTTGTTTCGGATCGGCTTGGCAACCCTCACATCTTTATCGTTGATATCCACACCCGCGAAGTGAAGCGCTTGACCTATGATGGCCGCTATAATGCCACACCAGCGTGGAATCCAAAAAATGAGCGAATTGTTTTTTCGCGTATGGAAAACAGTATCTTTAATCTCTTCACGATCAACGTTGATGGCAGTGACGAGCGCCAGGTCACCTTTGGCGCCGGCAATAAGGAGCACCCACGCTGGAGCCCCGACGGACGCTTTCTGGTTTATTCCTTTGATGATGGTCGCGGAAAATCGCTGTGGATGATGCGTGCCGATGGTAGCGGCGCCCGGCGTATTGCCGCCGCCGGAGACCGCGCATCACATCCGGCCTGGTCAGGGCGCTGGTAATTCCATAGTATCTGTTCAGCACCATGTCGGTGCCAAAAATAGAGCTGAACAGCTACATTTCATGATAAAGCGATGATTGTTGTTTTTCTGCCGGGTTATTGTATAATGCCGATTGTTCGATTTATTTGAAATATCGGTTTATGATTATTTTCTCGCGTAGGCGAAAGGAGCAGTTGGGTATGAAATCTTTGTCTGTTGTTCGTTTTCTGATTATCGGGTTCGCTTTTACGGTATTGGCCGTCGGGTGTGCCAAGCAGCCGGTTGTAGAAGAAACCCCCGTCCCGGCCCAGCCCACCGAGGTTGTTGTTGAGCAACCGGTACGTTCGGTGGTGCAGGAAGCTCCCATTACTGAAACTACTATGGCGATGACTGCTGAAGAGGCCGCTGCAGAAGCGCGGCGCGCTGCCGCTTCCGGCCTGCAGCGTATTCACTTTGAATTCGACAGATCCGACCTGACCGAAGAAGCCAAGAAGATTCTGGTCAACAATGCCGGCCTGCTGCGTGCCGCTCCTCAGGTGAATGTGCTGATCGAAGGGCACACCGACGAGCGTGGCTCCGATGAATACAACCTGGCACTAGGTGAGCGTCGTGCTATCTCTGCCCGCAATTTCCTCACTTCCCTGGGGGTTGCGACAGATCGCCTGCGGATCATCTCTTACGGCGAGGAAATGCCCGTTGCTCTTGAGCGCAACGAGGAAGCCTGGGCCAAGAACCGCCGGGCTGAATTCAAGATTTCCCGTTAATATGACCATTTGATGGACCAAGGCCGCCCATTGTTATGATGTGCGGCCTTTTTTAGTTGCAGCAGGAGGAAAAAATGCGTTTAGCGCTGGTTTTAATGCTGATGTTGTTGATAGGCGGTTGTATCCCCCCCAGCCAGACTCAGTTAAAGCTGGAAATGGACCTCGAACAGATGAAGCGGCGTCTGGCGCAGCTGGAAGTGCAGCGGACAGATACAGCGCAGACAGAAGTGGTGGATGGCAGCGGTTTGCAGCGCCAGGTCGCAGAAATGCAGGCCGGCCTCGATAACCTGCGGGTGGAGTCACACTCAGTTAATGGCCTGCTCGACGATCTCGGACGCCAACAGCGCAACCTTGCTGATGAATTACAGCTGATTCAGGATGATCTGAACCTGCAGATCGATTCCCTGACCAGCCGGGTGGAAGAGCTGGAGGCAGGCGGTGTGACCGCCGGCGCAATGAGTTCTACTCCTGCGCAGCCGCAACCTGCGGCAGCACCGCAGCAGACCCCGGAACAGCAGTACGAACAGGCGCTGAAGTTGATTCGGGATGGTATTGATTTCGTCCGTGGCCGTGAGCAGATGGAGGGTTTTACCCAAAACTATCCGGATCATGATCTCTACGTCAATGCCCTCTACTGGACCGGCGAAGCCCTGTACGGCGAAAAAAAGTTTGAGCTGTCGATCCTTCAATTCCAGGATGTCATCAGTCGCTATCCGCGTCACAGCAAAGCGCCGGACGCCCTCTACAAGCAGGCTCTGGCCTTTAATTCTCTTGGCGATGGACAGAATGCCCGGGCGACCATGCGCAAACTGATTGACAGCTACCCCGCCAGTGACCAGGCTGAAGCCGCCGAACGATTTTTGCAGAATTGATGCTGCTGTTACAACTCAGTAGAATAACGACCTAACAGAAAGGGGCAGCTTTTAGCTGCCCCTTTTAAGCCCCCACCACCACCAAGAGCTTGCCGTATGTCTCAACTTGGCCACAGTGAAATTACTGCCTTGTTTCTCGCCCTCGGGTTGCTCCTTGCTTCGGCTCGACTACTGGGGGAACTGGCACGGGCCAGTGGATTGCCTGCTGTCCTCGGTGAGATAACCGCCGGAATATTGTGGGGGCCAACGGTATTCGGAACCCTGTTTCCTCAGTGGAGCACTTTCCTTTTTCCTCTCTCCGGCGGCGGAGCCCTCGCTTTTGATGGGCTGATCACCCTGGCGATCACCTTGTTTCTTCTGGTCGCAGGTATGGAAATTGACCTGTCAACGGTGTGGCGTCAGGGCAAGGTTGCTCTTTATGTCGCCCTGCTGGGGATGTTCTTTCCCTTCGCTTTTGGTTTTATTGCAGGCTGGTGGGCACCAGGGTTGCTCGGCTTTCAGCAGGGAGCACACCCCCTCGCTTTCGCTTTGTTTATGGCAACGGTCCTCTCGATTTCGGCGCTACCGATCATTGCCAAGATTCTCATGGACCTCAACATTTATCGTAGTGATCTGGGCGTTGTCATTATTGCCGCAGCAGTTTTTAACGATCTGCTGGGTTGGCTGGTTTTTGCCATGGTACTGGGTCTCCTCGGCGTCGGTCAGATGATGCCTCTGGGTTATACCATCGGTATGACCCTGGTATTTGTGCTGGTCATGATCCTGCTGATGCCGTTGCTGCTCAATCAGATTCTTCCCTGGATTCAGGCCCACAGCAGTTGGCCCGGCGGGATTCTCGGGTTTGCCCTTTCCTTCTGCCTGTTAGCCGCTGCATTTACCGAATGGATCGGCATCCACGCAATTTTCGGGTCGTTTCTTGCCGGTGTCGCTCTGGGTGACTCAAAACATCTGAATGAACGCACCCGAACCACCATTGAACAGTTTGTCTCGTTCATTTTTGCCCCGCTGTTTTTTGCCAGTATCGGCTTGAGGGTTAACTTTTTTGAAAATTTCAATCTGTGGTTGACGCTGGTGATCCTGCTGCTGGCCATGTCCGGTAAGATTCTGGGGAGCACCCTGGGTGCCCGTTTGGGCGGACTGCCCATGCGCGAATCGTTGGGGGTCAGTTTTGGAATGAGTGCCCAAGGCACTATGGGAATCATTCTTGGTGTCCTGGCCCTGCAGTTTGACCTGATATCCCAGGAAGTCTTTGTCAGTCTGGTGGTGATGGCACTGGTCACCTCGCTCCTGAGTGGGCCATTGATGCAACGGGTGTTGCGACTGAAGAAAGCCAGGCGCTTTGTAAATTTTTTTCCCTCCCAGGGCTTTATCCTGCGCCTCGATTCAAGTGACCGCTGGGCTGCGATCCATGAACTGGCCAAACTGGCAGCCCCATTGATTGATAAAAAATCTGAAGAAATCACCCGCGCGGTCTATGCCCGGGAGAAAATGATGGCAACCGGTATTGGCCAGGGGGTCGCTGTGCCCCATGCACGCCTGCCGGGACTGACCGCGCCATTGGTGTTAGTCGGGCTGTCACGTACCGGAATCGATTTTGATGCGCCGGACGCGGCGCCGGCCAAGGTGATTTTCCTGATCCTGGCACCTCAGGATGATGGCGGTGTCCAGCTGGAAATCCTGGCCGATATCGCCGCAACCTTCAAGGTCGCCGAGATCCGCGAAAAAGTAGGCAACGTCAATAACTATGTCGAATTTCTTGCTCTGGTGCGTAGCGCGCGCGGGCAATAAGCTAAGGGGGCTGTAACCGTTGATGACGAATGCCACCACTTCTAAGCTGATTGTTACCTGCATCGGCAGCGGTGATGCCTTCCATTCCGGCGGACGGCTGCACAGCTGTTATCATCTTGATGCCGGTGACACCCAGTTACTTCTCGACTGCGGCTCATCCAGTCCGGCCGGCTTTGCGCGCTGCGGCCTCAACGCCGATCAACTTGATATGGTAATCGTCAGTCATCTGCACGGCGATCATTTTGGCGGTATCCCCTATCTGATGCTGGCCGGTAAATATCTGCACCGGCGCAGCCGGCCACTGCTCTGCATTGGTCCGCAAGGTCTGCAACAGCGGCTGGAACAGCTATTTGATGCCCTTTACCCCGGGGTGCTGGAAGACGGTCTCGGTTTTGCGGTCACTTACCGGACTCTGGATCCTGCTGCGGTCGTAGATATTCAGGATGTGCGCATCCGTTGTGTGCCGGTTGTTCACGGAGGAGGCGCCCAGGCGTTGGGAATTCGGGTGGAGACCGGCGGACGCATCGTCAGTTATAGCGGTGATACCGAATGGACTGAACAGTTGCTAGGGCTGGCCCAAGGCAGCGATCTGTTTATCTGTGAATGTTTCAGTTACGATCAACCGACGCCGGGACACCTGGACTATGTCACCCTGATGCGTGAGAAAATGCGTTTTGCCACCAAGCGTCTGGTGTTGACCCATCCCGGGCCACAATTGCTGGAGCGGGCTGATCAACTCGAACTGGAATTGCTGCATGATGGGGCACGGCTTTCATTGTGAACAATGTCCGGGTGGAACAGGTAAAATGAGCTCCAAGCGGGATCGGACCTGGTTGACGCGCTATCGCAAGGAGCGCCAGAAAAATATCCTCGCCGCACCCGGCCCCCATGAATTTGTCCTGATCCTCGATCAGCTCAAGACCGGGTTCAATGTCCCGAAGATTTTCCGCAGCGCTGAGGCTTTCGGTGCTGCCGGCGTCCATCTGATCAATATCGGCCCCTTTGATCCGTCTCCGGCCAAGGGCTCTTTCCGCAAGGTTCCGGCTGTCTTTCACGAGGACTTTGGCGCTTGTTATCAACTCCTCGCAGATCAGGGCTATCATTTCTTTCAGCTGTGCGCCGACGCCGAAACACCCCTTTACAGGGTAGAGTTTCCTGCCAGAAGCGCCTTTGTTTTTGGCCACGAGGAGTTCGGGTTCAGTTTCGATCAGGGTGCTTATGCGGATATCCACCCTCTGGCGATTCCCCAGTTTGGGTCGGTCCATTGTCTCAATGTAAGTAACGCTGCGACCCTCGCCATGTATGAATATATCAGGCAGTTCAGCTAGTTTCTGTCCGGAAACGGCCCTTTTCCGCAATCTCCGCGTCAATCTTCGGTTTTGCTTGTGCGGCGTAAAGCACTACGCCTCCGTACAAATCCTTGATTTCCTTGACCTTTCGAAAAATTGCTGGTTTCCAAATCAGAAACTTTGGACTGTATTCGTCAATAGCTTACGGACAAAAACTTGCCAGTTAGCCACCTGAGTTTCCAGTTATGCCCGTTTATAGGTTCCGATCAGTCGGTTCATACCGATAATGTGGGGCTCAAGTTTTTCCAGTAATTGCCACATGTTCAGCCCTTCCGGTAAATCTGTCGCTTTGTCCAGGGCAAGCACCCAGAAA
>Ga0102938_10001214_pt1 | contig 19485 bp, 18 predicted proteins | sample SalPonR2_B_D2_MG_FD_84516 | JGI IMG/M metagenome (GOLD analysis project Ga0102938, IMG submission 84516) | Salt pond soil microbial communities from South San Francisco under conditions of wetland restoration - Salt Pond MetaG R2_B_D2_MG | ecosystem: Environmental > Aquatic > Marine >...
AACGCCGCATCCGCCGGCTGACGTCGATCACCACCGACCAACCCCCTTCGATCCCGAGGAAGTCACATGTCTGATGTTCGCGACGTCATCATCATCGGTTCCGGCCCCGCTGGACTCACTGCCGCGGTCTACACCGCACGAGCGAACCTGTCACCGCTGTTGATCGAGGGCGAGCCGTCGAGCACGAGCGACCAACCCGGCGGCCAGTTGATGCTCACGACCGAGGTCGAGAACTTCCCCGGGTTCCCCGACGGCATCATGGGTCCTGAATTGATGGCCAACATGCGCAGCCAGGCGCAACGCTTCGGCACCGAGGTCCTCACGGAGAAGGTCACCGCCGTCGACTTCTCTGAGCGCCCGTTCAAGGTGTGGGTGCGCGACACCGAGTACCGCGCCCATTCCGTGATCGTCAGCACCGGCGCCCAATCGCTGATGCTCGGTCTCGAACCCGAGCAACGACTCATCGGGCACGGGTTGTCCACGTGCGCCACGTGCGACGGCTTCTTCTTCCGCGGTCACGAGATCGCCGTCGTCGGCGGCGGCGATTCGGCAATCGAGGAAGCGACGTTCCTCACCAAGTTCGCCGAGAAGGTCACCATCGTGCACCGTCGTGACGAACTACGCGCCTCGAAGATCATGCAGGACCGCGCCTTTGCCAACCCGAAGATCGAGTTCCATTGGAACGCCCAGGTCACCGACATCTTCGGCGAGACCTCGGTCAGCGGGATCGAGCTGACCGACACCGTCGACGGGTCGGTGTCGACACTCGACGTGACCGGTCTGTTCATCGCCATCGGTCATCGCCCCAACACCGACCTGTTCCGGGGCAAGCTCGACATGCATCCCGACACCGGCTATCTGATCACCCGACCCGACTCGTCGTACACCGACGTCGAGGGTGTCTTCGCGTGCGGCGACGTACAGGACGACGTGTACCGCCAGGCGGTCACCGCGGCCGGCTCGGGCTGTATGGCTGCCATCGACGCCGAACGATGGCTCGAGGCCAACGTCGATCATTGAACTCCTGCGTGAGCACGTGTCGGCGTGGGAATGATCCGACGACCGACCCGGTTGACCCGAACCCGTCACGAGCGACCTACGCTGCTCGTGAACCTCGAAAGGAACACGCCCATGACAAACGGCATCGTCAACTTGTCCACCAACACCTTCGACGAAACCGTGATCGGCTCGGACAAGCCCGTGATCGTCGACTTCTGGGCCGAATGGTGCGGCCCGTGCAAGCAGATCGCACCCATTCTCGCCGAGATCGCCCAGGAGCACCCCGACGACATCACGGTCACCAAGCTGAACGTCGACGACAACCCTGATCTGGCGATGCGCTTCAACGTCATGAGCATTCCCACGCTGCTGGTGTTCTCGGGCGGCGAAGTGTCCAAGCGGCTCGTCGGCGCCAAGAGCAAGGGCGCCCTGCTCCAGGAGCTCGACGAATTCCTGGCCACGACGCACTGACCGACCGCTTCCCGCTGACACACGGTCAGCGCGGCGAAGCGATCCGAGACCTGCAGCGCCGCCTCGGTGCTGCAGGCTTCACCCCGACGACCGATCCGCCGGGCGAGTTCGGCGACGCGACCTGCAAGGCGGTGACGGCCTTCCAGAACGCTCGGGGGTTGCACGCCAGCGGCGCCTGCGACGAACTCACCTGGAAAGCCGTCGTCGAGGCGGGCTGGCGCCTGGGAGACCGGCTGTTGCTGCTGGCCGCGCCGCAACTGCGTGGCGACGACATCTCCGAGCTCCAAGACGGCCTCAACCAGCTGGGCTTCGACTGCGGTCGTCCAGATGGGATCTGCGGGCCGGCGACGGTGCGAGCGCTGGAGGACTTCCAGCGCAACGGAGGCCTCACCGTGGACGGGATCTGCGGGCCGCTCACCATCCGCATGCTCGAACTCCTGCGCCGACAGACCGGTTCGGGCCCCGGAGTGGCCTCGGTCCGAGAGGCACTCACCACCCAGGCCACGCTGCGGACGCTGCGGATCGTGGTCGGCCAGTTCGGCGGGCTGAGTGCGATCACCCGCTCGCTCACGCGCACCCTGCGCACCGCTGGAGCAACGGTGATGTCCACCGACGAATACGAGGCCGCCGCCCAAGCCTCCGCCGCCAACCGTTTCGGAGCCCACGTGTACGTCGGATTCGAGGCACGATCGGACGGACGTTCGCTCGTCTCGTACTTTGCCGTACCGACGTTCGAATCGATCGGCGGGCGAGCGCTCGCGACCGGCGTCGCTGCTGCGTGGTCGACGCCCCTGCTCCCTGCCCCCGAGGTCCGGGGCATGCGCCTGCCGGTGCTGCGTGAGACACGGATGCCCGCAGTGCTGTGTTCGCTGGGGCCGGTGCGTGCCGCCGTGGACGCGACCGACGCCGTCACCGACGCGGTCGCATCGGCCGTGATGGGTTGGACGACCGATGCAGGCCACCACTGAACGACGTTGTCCACAGGCTTGCTCACAGCCTGTGGGTTCCTCTCGACGTGACCTTGAGAGGATCACCACGCTCTGTGGGTGACCCGCCGGTGAACAGCGGGTATGCGTGACCGAACGTGGCCATCGTCCCGTCGCTGCCACGCGCCCTCGACCTCACGCGTCCGACCTCACGCGCCCTCGACCTCACGCGCGAGGTGAGGGTCGCAGGGGGACCGTTGCGGATGACGTGACGTGAGCCGACGACGAACGAGCGGCTATCCGCCGGTCATCACCCGATAGATGCGTTCGAGATCTTCGAGGTCGGCGAACTCGATGGTGACACGACCCTTCTTGGCGGTCATCTGCACACTGACGCGCGTTTCGAGGTGATCGGCCAACAGGTGCTCGAGTTCGAGCAAGCCCGGCGGTCGCAGTCTCGTCGAGGGGGTGAGGCCGGCGCCGTCGACCGGGTCGGTCCGATCATCCGGGGCCTCGGGGGCTGTGCCGGTCGGAGGATGTGCCGATCCCCGTACCGCCTCCTCGACCATCCGCACCGACCATCCGCCGGCTGCCGCCTCACGAGCCAGTTGTTCTTGACGAAGCCGGTCCGGCGTACCCAACAACGCCCTGGCGTGCCCGGCCGAGAGCTGTCCATCGGCGAGCAGGTGTTGCACCGCCGGCGGGAGGCCCAAGAGCCGCAAGCTGTTGGTGATGGCTGATCGGCTCTTGCCGACCCTCGTGGCGATCTGATCGTGAGTGAGCGCAAAGTCGTCGAGCAGTTGTTGGTAGGCCGCTGCTTCCTCGAGCGCCGTCAGATCCTGGCGGTGCAGGTTCTCCACGAGCGCCTGCTCGACCGACGTCACGTCGTCGGTCATCCGGATCACTCCGGGAATGGTGGTGAGCCCGGCTCGCTGCGCGGCGCGCCACCGGCGCTCACCAGCGATCAACTCGAATGCGCCGTCCTCGAGTGGACGAACCAGGATGGGCTGCAACACCCCCAGTTCGGCGATCGAGGCGGCCAGCTCGGACAAGGTCTCTTCGTCGAAGTGCACGCGCGGTTGATGAGGGTTCGGAGACACCGAAGCGACGGGGATGTCCGCGAACACCGCTCCCTGAGAGGTGTCGGTGTCACCGAGTTCGGCACCGGGAATGATCGAGCTCAACCCCTTCCCGAGACCACTAGATCGCGCCATGATGCACCTCCCGTGCGGCGTCTCGGTACGCAATGGCGCCCCGAGACGTGGGATCGAACGTGGTGATCGGCTGCCCGAACGAGGGAGCCTCGGAGAGACGGACCGAGCGGGGGATCACCGATTTCAGGACCTTGTCGCCGAAATGATCGCGAACCTCGTTCACGACCTGTCCGGACAGCTTCGTGCGAGCGTCGTACATGACGCACAGGATCGTGCTCATGTCGAGCGTGGGATTGAGGTTGCGCTTGACCAGGTCGACGTTGCGCAACAGCTGACCAAGCCCCTCGAGGGCGTAGTACTCGCACTGGATGGGCACCATGACTTCACTCGCTGCGGCGAGCCCATTGACCGTGAGGAGGCCCAATGACGGAGGGCAGTCGATCAGGACGTAGTCGTAGTCATCTCGGACCGCTTCGATCGCCCGCTTGAGTCGCTGTTCACGACTGAACGCGGGGACCAACTCGATCTCGGCGCCGGCCAGGTCGAGGGATGCCGGCGCCACGAAGAGATTTCGCACATCGGTGGGCTCCACGACGTTCTCGAGTGGTTCCTCGTGCATCAGCACGTGATACATCGAGAGTTCCAGCCCCCGGTTCTCGATCCCGAGCCCGGTGGACGCGTTTCCCTGCGGATCGAGATCGATGATCAAGGTACGCAGGTCCATCTCCGCCAACGCTGCACCGATGTTGACCGTCGTGGTCGTCTTGCCCACGCCGCCCTTCTGGTTGGCGAGAGCGATGACCCGAGGGAGCGGGTGCGTGAGCTTGGGTTCCGGCGCCTCGCCGGCCTTGAAGGACGTGGGCGGGTCGGGTTGATCCAGCGTGACAGCTGGGATGTCGGACTCTGGGATGTCGGACTCCGACAACGGGTTCTCCGTTCTCCCGGGCAGGGAAGGGCGGTACTCGCGTACTGCACTGATGGGGGACCTGCACACTCTGCCGGATCCCGTCACGCGAGACAAGCATTTCGCCATGTTTCACGTGAAACTCCCACACACCACACACACACACACACACACACCACACCATCCATCCCGGCGAAGACGCCGAGTTCGATCACGACATCGACCGGGCCTTCGAGCTGATCGCCAAGGAGGTCTCAACCTCCCCACGCCCTCGCCACACCACACCACACCCCGACCAGATCGATCTGCGCATGAACGACAAGGTTCGCATGTCATCGCTCATGTTGGTTTCACGTGAAACAGCGGCTTGGTCGACGTCGCGTGTCCGTCGCCGTGCGTTTCACGTGAAACCGCGACCCGGTCGACGTCGCGTGCTCGTCGACGTGTGTTTCACGTGAAACAGCGGCTTGGTCGACGTCGTGCTCGTCGTCGTGTGTTTCACGTGAAACTCCGACCTTGCTCGTCGTCAGGTGGTGACGAACACCGCGACCAGGCCGTCGGGCACCGACGACGGCCCGTGATCCGAGCGGGCTTGCTCGAGTGAGGGTGGGACGCGACGCAGCGCCAACCGGTCGAGGAGAGCGGTGTCCCACCGGTCACCACCCGGTGGTTCGCTGATCACGATCGGCTGACCGGGGCGGACCAACCTTGCCGCCGCACCCAGCGTGAACTCGGGCGGACCGAATCCCCGAGCGACGACGGCATCGAAGCCGAACCCGGGATCGAAGTCATCGACGTCCCGACACACCACCGAGACACGATCGTCCCATCCGAGACGGCGCACCACGCGCTCGAGCACGTCGGTCCGCTTCGACCGGCGGTCGAGCAGGGTGAGTGTCCACTCCGGACGGTCGTGCGCGATGACCAGCCCGGGCACGCCACCGCCAGCGCCGAGGTCGAGAACCGACGAAATGGAATTCCACTGATCCAGCGCACGCACGAACCCACGAGCGTGTGCGATCACCTCGGGCACCGGACGCGCACCGAGCATCCCGAGTCGTTGGGCGTCCTCGAGCGCGCCGACCAATGCCGGGTCGGTGACGCCGTTCATGGCGTGGGGTCAGGCGGGATCGACGATGATCCGACGGTCGGGGTCCTCACCGACCGAACGACTCGAGACACCGGCTTCGTCGTTGAGCACGTCGTGGACCACTTTGCGATCCGACGAACTCATCGCCTCGAGACTGCGCGGCGATCCGCTGGTGCGGACCTGTTCGGCGACGTCGCGAGCGAACGACGCAAGCGCCGCCTCGCGGCGTTCACGATAGCCGGCGACATCGATGCGCAGGCGCGTCTCGTGGTCACCCAATCGACGTTGCGCCGACACCCGTGCGAGATCCTGCACGGCGTTCAGGGTCCGGCCGCCCGGGCCGACGAGCAGGCCCAATTCCGAGCCGGTGACGTTGACGTCGAGCTCGAGCCCGTCGACGCGCAACGTCGAGGACCCATCGAGACCGAACGCTGCGGTCAGCCCATCCATGAACCTCACGGCGGCAGCACCGACCTCGTCAGGGGTCACGGTCGACTCGGGGCGGTCATCGGAGCTCATGGATCGTTCCTCGTTCTGCTGGGGCTTGCTGTTGCTGGTTCGGGTCGTGCTCTTGCGGCTCGTCGTGTCGGAGCCACTGCGAGCCGCCGGCGCCGTCTGCTCGACGGGGGCATCCGGTGCCGCTGTCGAGTCCGACGCCGTCGAGTCCGACGCTTTCGAGGGCTTCGACGCCTTCGACTTCTCGGAGCGACCGCCCTTGCGGCGACGCTCCTGCTTGGGACGCGCCTGGGTCGGGCGGACTCGAGCCCGCAAACGGGCCTCACCACGCATCCGCCCGAAGAGACCGGGGCGTGGTTCCTCGATCACGTCGAACTCGGCCTCGTCGGCGCCGACGCCGAGCTGGTCGAGTGCAGCCTCTCGGGCTGCATCGATGGTCTTTGCGGTGGTTTCGACCCACTCCATGTGCTCTGTCGCTTTCTGCTGCTGAGTGACCGGCGCGGGTGCGCGCAGGGTCACGAGGATTTCTTGGACGGTCGCGACGACTTCGACGACTTCGACGACTTCGCGGCCTTGGCCTTGTTTGCTTGCGCCTGTTGGCGCGTCGGGGTCGGTCGACCCTTGGCCCCCGATGACGGTGTCGGACGGTTCTTCGGCGGTGTCACTCGCTTGCTGGTCGGTGCGGCCTTGCCGGACGGGGCCGACTTGCCGGACTTGCCCGATCCACCGGACTTGCCCGATCCACCGGGCTTGGGAGACGGGCCCGGCTTCTTCGGCGAGGCGCCCCCGTTGCCATCGGACTTCGGTCCCGCGAGATCACGTTTGGCCTGGGCGAAGAATCCGCCGCCGCCGCCGTCGGGATCTTTCTTCGCCTCCTCACGCGCTGCCTCGCCGGCTCGCTGCGCCTGGCGCCCCAACGACTCGTCATGGCCGTAGAAGGTGCGGGTGATGTACGCCTGCTGTGCGATGCGGAACACGGTCTGGAACAGGTAGTAGACGACGAGGGCCGCCAGGAAGAAGATCTGGAAGATCGCGAAGAACACCGGCAGGTACTGCATCAACTTGGCCTGACCTGCCGACATGGTCGGGCTGATGGCCGCTCGAGCCGCCACCATGCGCTGCTGCACGAAATAGAGCACCGCGAGCAGCATCACCAGCAAGACGTACCAGATGCCGGTTCCGAAGCCGTCCGCGACCGCCTCGGCCGCCGACAGCGACAGGTCGAGCCCGAGCGACGCAATCGACTGTTCACCGAACAGGGATTGGTACAGCGCGGAGTCGATCGAGAGGTAGCGAGGGATGAACCCGGGATCCGCCACCTCGTCAGGACGGGCGAACGCCCCCCAGACCGCGTCGGAAATCGGTCGCGCTGCGCCGGTCGATGGCGCGTACTCCAGCCCGCGAAGGATCCGGAACATGATGTAGAACACCGGCGCCTGCGCGAGCAACGGCAGACACGAGGCCATGGGATTGACCTTGTGCTCCTGGTAGAGCTTCATCATCTCTTCGTTGAGCTTGGTGCGGTCGTTGCGGTACTCGTTCTGCAGCTTGCGCATCTCCGGCGCGAGCTTCTGCATCTCGAGCATGCCCTTGGTGCTCTTGAGCGTCAGCGGAGTCGTGATCGCCATCACGACCGCAGCGATCATCGCGATGGCGATGGTGTAACTGCTGGTCAGGCCGTAGAACCACGACAACAGGGCGGCAGGGATCTCGAACATCGACTCAGTCGACCTCTCGGATGTCGGGGGACGACGCAGCCTGGGGGACAGCGCCGGTGGTGTCGGCCGATGCGCTCGGCCCGACGTCGGGAACAGGATCGAAGCCGCTGGGACCGAACGGGCGGCAACGCAACAGTCGCCTGAGCGTCAGCCACCCACCCCGCACGGTCCCGTGGTGTTCGAATGCGTCGTGGGAGTAGTTCGAACAGGTGGGGTAGAAGCGACAGGGTGACGGGCGCCCGGCGAAGGCCCGCTGATACGCCTCGATCCAGGAGAGGGCCCGGCGTTGACTCCAGGTCATGGCGTCGCCGGTCATGACGTCGTCACGTGTCGCTGGATCTTGCCGAGCAGTGAGTGCACCGTGCGCTCCAGGTCGTCGAATGTTTGTTCGCATGCGGGAACTCGTGCGCCGATGAGGTACAGCCCCGGCGGGACGTCGCAGTTGGTCAGCACGGCACGAAGGCGCCGACGCAGCCGATTTCGGCGGACGGCGGAACCGACGGCGCGACCGATGGCGAATGCCACCTGCGGGGGCACCAGGTCGGGATCGGGGACGAACGAACACCACAGCGGATCGGTCCGGACCCGGACCCCATCGCGCCGGAGGCGGACGAAGGCGTCGCGTTCGCGGACCCGGTCGATCAAGCCGAGAGACGGGCGCGACCCTTGGACCGGCGGGACTTCAGCACCGCTCGACCAGCGCGAGTGCTCATCCGCGCACGGAAGCCGTGCTTGCGGGCTCGGCGACGATTGTTGGGCTGATAGGTACGCTTCACGGCTACTCCGGACGGTTCGAGGCAAATCATGCTCCGTCGGCGCACACGCGAGCGCGCGCCACACGGACTGACCTGGCAAGGCTAGAGGCACCGGTACACCTGCGCCAACCGCAGGCACCAAACCACATCCCTGTAAGTTGTCCACAGCGACACACTACCGGCATCACCCCAGCGTGGCAGCAGTATGTTCATTCTCGATGACTGATTTTCGGCCAGGTTTTCCACCTGCTGCCGACGTGCTAGGTTCGCCCTCCCGCAGACGGTCACCGACATGTCCACATCATGTGGACAACGGTGTGGACCGCTGTCGACGATGATCGGGAGACCTCAGGTGACAGACAGCGCAGACGTGTGGACGCAGGTGACGCTGTCGCTTCGATCCCAGCTCGCTGAGTCGGTGTGGTTCTCGACCTTCCAGGACGTCGCCCCCCTTCCCTCCGACGGCGACACCCTCCGGCTGCTCGCCCCCAGCGCCTACGTACGCGACCGCATCATGAGCCGCTACATGCAGCTCGTGACCGAGGCGCTGCAGGACGTCAACGAAGGCCATCGCGCCGTCGAGATCGACGTCGAAGCGGCCCCACACGACCGTGCGCACGACACCGACCACCACGACACCGACCATCAGGACGCCCGGAACGCCGACGACGTGCCGAGCGGCACCGTCGGTTCGGAATCGACGACCGACGCTCACGACCAGTCCGAGCACGCTCGCACCGGCGTGCCGACAGCCCGATCGCTGCTGCTCGACGAAGCCGGCCTCAACCCCCGGTACACGTTCGAGACCTTCGTGAAGGGGGCATCGAACCAGTTCGCGCTCGCCGCCGCCCTGCGTGTCGCCGAGACACCGGCACGCAGCTACAACCCGTTGTTCATCTACGGATCGGCCGGCCTGGGCAAGACCCATCTCCTCCACGCCATCGGCCACTACGTCCACTCCAACTACCAGCATCACGAGGTCAGGTACGTCTCGACCGAGACCTTCATGAACGAGTACGTCGACGCGATCCGACAGAACACGACCAACTCGCTGCGACGCCGGTACCGCGACATCGACGTGCTGCTGATCGACGACATCCAGTTCATCGCCGGCAAGGAGGGCCTCCAGGAAGAGTTCTTCCACACGTTCAACTCACTCCACGGCGCCAACAAGCAGGTCGTGATCTCCTCCGACCGAATGCCCGATGCCATCCCCACCCTCGAAGAACGTCTCCGTGGGCGATTCAAGTGGGGTCTGATCACCGACATCCAGCCGCCGGACCTCGAGACCCGCCTCGCGATCCTGCGCAACAAATCCGAGCGTGACCGGGTGCTCGTTCCGGACGAGACCCTCGAGTTCATCGCCACCAACATCGCCACCAACATCCGCGAACTCGAGGGCGCGCTGATCCGCGTCACCGCGTTCGCCAGTCTGAACCAGGTGCCGATCACCACCGATCTGGCCGAGACCCAGCTCGCGGACCTGCTCAACGACAACAAGCCCAAGGCGCGCACCGACGAAGAACTGCTCGCCGACATCGCTGCGATCCTCAAGTTCCCGGTCGAGGACCTCAAGGGTCGCAGTCGCCAGCGCCCGCTCGTCACGGCCCGCCAGATCGCGATGTACGTGTTCCGTGAGCTCACCGACCTGAGCTACCCAGCCATCGCACGCCTCTTCGGCGGGCGCGATCACACCACCGTGATCCACGCGAACGAGAAGATCCAACGGCTGATGAGCGAACGCAAACAGATCTACGACCAGGTCACCGACCTGCTCCAGCAGCTCAAGGCATGATCCTCGATCCCGCCTCCTCGTGCACGTGGCACAACACTGGGGACGCGCCAGGGACAACGCGGTTCGAACGGTGGACAGCGCCGAGTTGTCCACCGCGCGACACGCGTGGAATTCGCGAGCTGGGGATCGGGCACCCATCCCATGTGGACGCCGGCGACGGCCCTACGCTGCAACGACGCGTGGATGTCCCCAATCCACAGCACCTACTACTGACATTGAACATTGAGACATCCCTGCATGAGGAGAAGTGCCCACTGTGAAGTTTCGTTGCGAACGTGATGTGCTCGCCGATGCCGTCGGCTCCGCCGGACGCGCGGCGACGAACCGCACGGGCACCCTGCCCGTCCTGGCCGGTGTCCGGATGGAGGTGGCCGGCGACACCCTCACCGTCACCGGTACCGACCTCGAGCTGACCATTCGCCTCACCGTCGACGTCGGCGGTGAACGAGACGGCGCAGCTGTCGTGCCGGCACGCCTCGTCGGCGACATCGTCAAGGCTCTCCCCGCCGGCGCCGTGCAGATCGAACTCGACGAGGAGGAGATGTCGATCAGCGCCGGGCGCTCTCAGTTCTCGGTCCGCCCGTTGTCACTCGACGACTATCCGAGCCAGGTCGAGCCGGCTGCCGACGCCGTCACACTCCCCGCCGATGCGATGGCCGATGCGCTCCGTCAGGTCGTTCGTGCCGCGTCCACCGACGATGCCCGAGCGGTGCTCACCGGCGTCCTGCTCGCCTCCGACGACGACGGGCTGCGCATGGTGGCCACCGACTCGTACCGGCTCGCTGTCCGCGATCTTCCCGACAGCGGGGTACTCGCCTCCGGCCAGAAGGTGCTCATTCCCGGCCGTGCTCTCAGCGAACTGCAACGACTCCTCGGCGACGTCGAACAACTCCACGTCCGTCTGGGGGATCGCGAGGCGACCTTCGAAGCGGGCGGCACTCGACTGAGCACCCGACTCATCGAAGGCGAGTTCCCGAACTACCGCAACCTCCTTCCTTCGAGCTATCCCAACCTGCTCACCGTGGGCAAGGCCGCGATGATCGAGGCGATCCGTCGCGTCAAGATCCTCGCCCAGGACTCGACACCGGTGCGGCTCGCGCTCGGTGGCGACACCGTGCGACTCACTGCGATCACCCAGGACGTCGGCAATGCCGAGGAGGAGATCGACGCGAGTTACGACGGCGCCGAGATGACCGTGGCGTTCAACCCCGACTATCTGGCCGCCGGCATCGAGGCCGTCGACTCGGACGATGTCACCCTGGCGACCATGGACCCGATGAAGCCTGCCGTGCTGCGAGGCGTCGGACGCGACGACTACCTGTACCTCCTGATGCCCGTGCGGGTGCCGTAACCCTTTTCGAGGGCTCACCACCACCTCGTGTGAAACGATCCTGGACGTCCTCGACCCGGCTCGTCGCCGGCGCTTGCCCCGCCGGCTGCGCTCGTCGCCGGCGTCTGCCCCGCACGGCGTGCTCGGCTTCGCGTGATCTCGTCCCCGGTTCGTCGTGATCATCTCGCACCTCGAACTCGTCGACTTCCGGAACTACACGGCCGGGACCTTCGAGCTGACGTCGGGGACGACGGCGATCATCGGTGACAACGGCCAGGGCAAGACCAACCTCGCCGAAGCATTGGCGTTCCTCGGCACGCTCAGCAGCTTCCGATCCGTGCCCGGCGATGCCCTCGTCCGCGTCGGTGCCGACACGGCGATCATCCGGGCCACCGTCGTCGACGACGACGGGCGCGAGAGCCTGATCGAGATCGAACTCGTCGCGTCGGGTCGGAACCGGGTCCAGGTCAATCGCCAACGACTGCAGCGAGTCCGGGACCTGCTCGGCACCGTGCGCGTCACGGTCTTCTCGCCCGACGATCTGATCCTGGTCAAGGGCAGCCCAGGCGACCGTCGACGGTTCCTCGACGACACACTCGTGGCCCTCGCGGTCAAGTACGACACGGTTCGCCTCGAGATCGACCGCATCGTCCGTCAACGCAACACCCTGCTCAAACAGGCCGGGGGCCGTCTGTCCGACGAGGTCGAGATCACCCTCGACGTGTGGGACGCGAAGTTCGCCGACATCGCCGACCAGTTCGGCTACGCCCGAGCGACGCTGGTGGCGCGGCTCGCCCCGATGGTCCGCGAGGCCTACGAACAGTTGGCGGGCACGCCGACAGCGATCGACCTGCACTACGAACCCGCTTGGCGCACGACCGGCCTGGCCGCTGCGCTCCGTGCCGCCCGAGCCACCGACCTCCGCCGCGGTGTCAGCACCGTCGGGCCCCACCGCGACGAACTCGTGCTGTCGATCGCAGGGCTCCCGAGCCGGACCCATGCGTCCCAGGGCGAACAACGCACGCTGGCCCTCGCGCTGCGTCTCGCCGGACACCGGTTGGTGACCGAGCGCACCGGGTCGGCCCCGGTGCTGGTCCTCGACGACGTGCTCTCCGAACTCGACGATCGTCGAGCCACTGCGCTGCTCGGCCATCTTCCGCCCGGTCAGGTGATCATCACCACGGCAAGTGAACTCCCGCCCACCGCCCGTGCCGACCGTCTCCTGCGGATCGAGGCCGGACGGGTCCTCGACCCCTGAGCGATGAGCCGAATCCCGCCATCTGGGGGTGTGGCTCATCACTCGGCGAGGTTCGGGCCCAGACGGTACGTTGGCAACATGTCCGACCCGGTACCGATCTCACGATCGCTCGACTCGATCATGAGGTCGCTGCGCGGTACCGACCGGATCCAGATCGGTGGCGTGTTCGGCCGGTGGGACGACGCCGTCGGACCCACCGTTGCGGCCCATGTCCGGCCCGTTCGGCTCGATCAGGGGGTGCTCACCGTCGAGGCCGACGAAGCCGCGTGGGCCACCCAGGTCAAGTTCCTGTCGGGCACGATCACCTCTCGGCTGGCCGAGGTGGCAGGCGTCCACGTCGACCGGATCGACGTCCGTGTCGCACGGCAGTGAGCAGCACGCCCTCCCCATCTCCGTGACACCCCGCTGGTAAGCTGTTCGTCACTCGCGAAGTCGGCGTGGGCGCCGGTCGAACCCCCTGGTTCACCATCGGCCGACCTCGGCGACCGCCAAGAACAACATGCCATGTCGGCATGTCCGCCAGACAGCCAGAAGTATCGAGGTACGAGTGTCCAGCGACACCGAAGCAGCATCGACCGACCTTCCCGAGACCACACCGGCCCGGGCGAGGAAGACGTCGGGATCCACCAACTCAGCCGCCACCACGGCGTCCTACGACGCGAAGGCGATCCAGGTCCTCGAGGGCCTCGATCCGGTACGCAAACGACCGGGCATGTACATCGGGTCCACGGGCCTGCAGGGTCTGCACCACTTGATCTGGGAGGTCGTCGACAACTCCGTCGACGAAGCAATGGCCGGTCACTGCACCCGCATCGGTGTCACCCTGCTCGCCGACGGCGGCTGCCAGGTCGACGACAACGGGCGCGGCATCCCTGTCGATCCGTTCACCTCGGGCGAACACAAGGGCAAGAGCGCCGCCGAGGTCGTCCTCACCGTGCTCCACGCCGGCGGCAAGTTCGGCGGCGACGGCTACAAGGTGTCCGGTGGTCTCCACGGTGTCGGCGTCTCGGTCGTCAACGCCCTGTCGGAACGCCTGCTCATCGAAGTCGACCGTGAGGGCAAACACCATCGCCAGGAATACGCCAAGGGTGGCAAACCCCAGGGCAAGATGGCCGTGGTCGGCGACACGCCCAAGCGAGGTCGCACCACTGGCACCACCATCACGTTCTGGCCCGACCCCACGGTATTCGCGGCCGAGGGTGTCGAGTTCGTCGCGCGCACCGTGCTCGAACGTCTGCAGACCATGGCGTTCCTCAACAAGGGTCTGACCATCGCCTTCGAAGATCGGCGCGAGGGCCGCGAACAACAGGTCGAGTACCAGTACAAGGGCGGCATCGTCGACTTCGTCAAGCATCTCAACGCCACCAAGGAACCGCTGTTCTCGAAGGTCTGCGAATTCGAGGACGAGGACGAGGCCGACGGCCAGATGCTCGACATCGCCATGCAGTGGAACACCGGCTACTACGAGGGGATCCACGGCTACGCGAACGGCATCTCCACCATCGAAGGTGGCATGCACGTCGAGGGCTTCAAGACCGCACTCACGTCGGTGATCAACAAGTACGCGCGCTCGAAGAACCTGCTCAAGGAGAAAGACCCGAATCTCACCGGTGAGGACATCCGCGAGGGCATCACCGCCATCGTGTCCGTGAAGCTGCGCGAGCCCCAGTTCGAAGGTCAGACCAAAGCGAAGCTCGGCAACGTGCCGATGCGATCGTTCGTGCAGAAGGCCACCAACGAGCGCATGGCCGAGTGGCTCGAGGAGAACCCGACCGAAGCCAACAAGGTGGTCAAGAAGGGCCTGGCCGCCGCGCAGGCGCGTGTCGCTGCCAAGAACGCCCGCAACGCCATCCGCCGCAAGACCGCGCTGTCCGGCGCCGGGATGCCCGACAAGCTCAAGGACTGCTCGTCGAAGAACGCCGACGAGTCCGAGATCTTCATCGTCGAGGGTGACTCCGCCGGCGGCACCGCCGTCGACGCTCGCGACCCGCGCACGCAGGCGATCCTGCCGATCCGCGGCAAGATCCTCAACGTCGAACGCGCCCGCATCGACAAGATGCTGAAGAACAACGAGATCCAGGCGCTGATCACCGCCATCGGTGCCGGCGTCGGGGACGAGTTCGAGGTCGACAAAGCCCGCTACCACAAGGTGATCTGCCTGGCCGATGCCGATGTCGACGGCAGCCACATCCGCACCTTGCTGCTCACCTTCTTCTTCCGCCAGATGCGTGAGATGGTCGAAGCCGGCTACGTGTACATCGCCCAGCCGCCGCTGTACTCCACCGAGATCGGCAAGGAGAAGATCTATCTCAAGGACGACCTCGCGAAGGATGCGTTCCTGCAGGAGCGACCGAACCACAAGAAGCCGTTCCAACGGTTGAAGGGCCTCGGTGAAATGGACTGGGAGGAGCTGCGCACCACCACGATGCTCGACGGCACCCGCACCCTGCTGCAGGTCACGGTCGAAGAAGCAGCGCTGGCCGACGAGATCACCTCGATCCTGATGGGCGACGACGTGCCGGCACGCCGCGAGTTCATCACCACCAACGCACGCGACGTCCGCAACCTCGACTTCTGAGAACTGAGTAGCGCCTCATGACCGATACCAACGACACTCCTCCCGTCGATCCCATCCAGCCCATCTCGTTGAGCGACGAGATGGAGAACTCGTTCCTCGAGTACGCGATGTCGGTGATCATGTCGCGGGCGCTGCCCGACGTGCGCGACGGCCTGAAGCCGGTGCACCGGCGGATCATCTGGGACATGGAGGACCAGGGCTTTCGCCCGGACCGACCCCACGTGAAGTGTGCCCGCGTCACCGGCGACACCATGGCGCGGTTCCACCCCCACGGCGACAGCGCCATCTACGACGCGTTGGTCCGGATGGCCCAGCCGTTCTCGCTGCGCCATCCGCTGATCGACTTCCACGGGAACTACGGCAGCCCCGACTTCGGGCCGGCCGCCGCGCGCTACACCGAGTGCCGGCTCAACCCGTTGGCGATGCAGTTGCTGGCCGACATCGACGAAGACACCGTCGACATGATCCCGAACTACGACGGCAACTTCGATCAGCCGCTCGTGCTGCCGGCACGTTTCCCGAACCTGCTGGTCAACGGCAGCCAGGGGATCGCGGTCGGCATGGCCACCAACATCCCGCCGCACAACCTGGGTGAGGTCGTCGACGCTGTCGTGCACCTGCTGGACAACCCCGATGCGACCCCCGACGATCTGATGGAGTTCGTGAAGGGTCCCGACTTCCCGACCGGGGCGAGCATTCTCGGCAAGGCCGGAATCATCGACGCCTACCGCACCGGTCGCGGCTCGGTGAAGATGCGCGCCACGTTGGAGATCGAGGAGTCCAAGTCGGGACGCATGGAGATCGTGGTCAGCCAGCTGCCCTACCAGACCAGCTGTTCGGCCATCGCGTCGCGGATCCAGGACCTCGTCGACGGTGGCGACCTCGACGGCATCGCCGACGTCAACGACGCCTCTTCGGGCGGCAAGACCAACCTGATCATCACGCTCAAGCGTGACGCCAACGCGAACGTGGTCAAGAACAACCTGTTCAAGCTCACCCAGTTGCAGTCGACGTTCTCGATCAACATGGTCGCCCTCGTCGACGGCGTGCCGCGTCAGATCAACCTGCGAGACGCCCTCGTTGCCTATGTCAAGCACCAGCGCGACGTCATCACCCGACGCTCGCAGTTCCGCCTCGACAAGGCCAAGCGTCGCGAACACATCCTCGAAGGCCGCATCAAGGCTCTCGACGTCATCGACGCGATCATCGCGTTGATCCGTGCCAGCGACGACGTCGCTGCCGCACGTGAGGGTCTGATGGCCGAGCCGTACGAGTTCACCGAGGTACAGGCCAACGACATCCTCGACATGCAGTTGCGCCAGCTCACACGTCTGTCGCGCCTCGATCTGCAGAGCGAACTCGACGAGACGCGGGCGAACATCGTGGATCTCCAGGAGATCCTCGACAGCCCCGAGCGGCTCAACACGGTGATCCGCGACGAGATCACCGAGATCAAGGACACCTTCGCCACGCCGCGGGTGTGCGAACTCACCTACGACGACGGCGAGATGTCGATCGAGGACCTCGTCGACGACAAGGAACTGGTCATCGTGATGACCCAGGCGCAGTATGTCAAGGCGGTGTCGGCCGACTCGTTCAAGACCCAGGGCCGTGGCGGTCGTGGCGTGTCGGGCGGCAAGATGAAGGTCGACGACATCGTCCGCCACGTGATCTTCACCACGGCGCACGCACACCTCCTGTTCTTCTCGAATCGGGGCAAGGTGTACCGGCTCCGCGCGCTCGACATCCCCGAACGCGAACGCACTGCCAAGGGCATGCCGATCGTCAACCTGTTGCCCCTGCAACCCGACGAGCAGATCCAGGCGATCATCGACACGCGCGATTTCGCCGGCGAGCGGTTCCTGTTCTTCGCCACCAAGAAGGGCACGGTGAAGAAGACCGCGTTCGACGCCTATGACTCGAGCCGTCGTGACGGTCTGATCGCGATCAACCTGCGCGACGACGACGAGCTGGTCCGCGTGATCGAAACTGGGGGCCGCGACGACATCTTCATGGTCAGTCGCAACGGCATGACCATCCGCTTCGACGAGAACGACGTTCGGGCGATGGGTCGCACCGCCGGCGGCGTGCGAGGAATGAAGCTCAAGAACGCTGACGACCGAGTGGTCTCGGTCGACGTCGCCCGAGACGATGTCGCGATCCTGCTCATGACCGAGGCCGGCTACGGCAAGCGCACCCAACTCGATAAGTTCAACCGTCAGGGTCGCGGCGGCCAGGGCGTACGTGGCATCAAGCTCACCGGCAAGAAGGGAGCGGTGGTCGCGGCATTCATGGTCGGCCTCGACGACGAGATCGTCGCCGTATCGAACCACGGAGTCACGATCCGGATGGAGGTACGCGGCATCTCCTCGCAGGGTCGAGACGCAACGGGCGTGAGGGTGATGAACATCGACGACGGCGACGCTGTCGGCTCGGTTGCACCGATCCTGGCCGCCGACGAAGTCTGACCTCGCCACGACGCCGTTCACCACGTCTCGCGACCATCGGTCGCCGCTCGCGACGCACCGTCGCCGCCAACCGTTCGAGCTGGAGGTGTCCGATGGTGTCGTCGTCGAGGAGAGATCGCGGTCAGGCGGGCCTGGTCGTGGTGATGCTCGCTACAGCGTTGTTCGTGTCGCTGACCGTTGCAGCGGTGGGGTTCGGGGGCCGACTGATCGATCGAACGCGTGCCCAGACCGCCGCCGATGCTGCGGCACTCGCCTCGCTGACGGCCGGCCGCAGCGCAGCTCGAGCCCTTGCCGAGGTGCACGGTGCCACGCTCGTGATGTTCGAACGCAGCAGCGACGGCGAACAGGTCACGGTCGTGGTGCGGGTGGGCGCCGCCACCGCAACCGCAGCCGCGACAGACGCTCCCAGAACCCCGTGACGGTTCGAATCTGGCATCGCTGCCTACACTTGGTCCCATGAGCAAGACCGAGCGCGATCTCGACATCGAGGCCCTCGATGACGCGATGCTGCTCGAAGCGGACCAAGCCGACGAAGCGGACGAAGCCGACGCCCCGGAGGACGACTACGAACTGCCGGACATCGTCATCGCCACGGATGAAGCTCACGATGACGCCCCGGGCGATGAAGACGACCGGCCGTCGGGCATCGATCCGTTGATTGATCGCACAGGCGAGCCCGACATCGACGACGAGCCGGCGGCCGACGACGAGCCCGAGGTCAGCGACGACGTGCTGGACGAATTGCGCCGAGCCGACATCGACGGGCCGACCGTCGAGATGGCACCCCAGGACGACACGTCCTCGGCGATCCGCCGGCCGCGCCGGTCGGCCGATCACGACCCCGCTCCGTTCCCGATTCCCATGACCGTCCCGCGGATGCTCGGTCGCAAGCCCCGTGTCCGGCGAGTCACCCGGGTCGTTCGGCACGTCGACCCGTGGAGTGTGTTCAAGATCGCACTGGTCGCCAACATCGTGCTCTACCTGATCGTGCTGACCGCCGGCGTGCTCCTCTGGAACGTGGCGTATGCCACGGGTACCGTCGACAACGTCGAGCGCTTCTTCGAGTCGTTCGGCTGGTCGTCGTTCGAATTCAACGGCGGCGAGATCTACCACAACGCCTGGATCGGCGGGGTGTTCGTGGTGATCGGCCTCACCGGCCTCGCCGTGCTGCTCGCCACGCTCTTCAACCTGATCACCGACCTGGTCGGTGGCATGCGCTTCACCGTTCTCGAAGAAGAAGTGGTCGAGGCACGTACGTCACCGATGCGACGCTTCGTGGTCCGGCGGGCCGAACCAGAAGTGCCTGCCGTCTCGTACGACGAGTCGGGGCCGATCGTCCGCGAGGCGATCGTCGACGACAGCGGCAGCATCCCTCGCTGATCGGGCGATTCCGATTCGCGTCATGGCGTGAAGCTCGTCGCCGACCGATAACCTCTCCGACTTGCCGGGGCTATAGCTCAGTCGGTTAGAGCGCTGCCCTGATAAGGCAGAGGTCACAAGTTCGATTCTTGTTAGCCCCACCACGAAACCCCTGGTAGATCGCATCCGAGGCGCCGACAGGCGCCTCGTTTGCGTTTTCAGGT
>Ga0102938_10001215_pt1 | contig 19469 bp, 16 predicted proteins | sample SalPonR2_B_D2_MG_FD_84516 | JGI IMG/M metagenome (GOLD analysis project Ga0102938, IMG submission 84516) | Salt pond soil microbial communities from South San Francisco under conditions of wetland restoration - Salt Pond MetaG R2_B_D2_MG | ecosystem: Environmental > Aquatic > Marine >...
CTATGGTACAATTTAAGTCGACAACAAAGTAGAAACCACTGTTTCTCACCAATAATAGGATTATTGGTTAATAGTTAGTAAGTATTAATTGAGGCGTTTTATGTCTCCTAACTTTATGTGTGAATTTAACGGGTGGTTTCTACCACCCGTTTTTATTTTGTCTAAAAAAAGTGGAGGTGCATAAAATCAGTAATAATAACGACTTGCGAGTCAATCAACAAATTAGAGCTAAAGAAGTTAGGTTAATCGACAATGAAGGAGAACAGATTGGAATCAAAAGTATGGATGATGCCTTAGATATGGCTGAAGAGAGAGGTTTTGACTTAGTGGAAGTAGCTCCTCAGGCCAATCCACCTGTATGTAAAATTATGGATTATGGTAAATACAAGTATGAGCAGGCTAAAAAGAGGCAGAAACAAAAGAAAAACCAGAATGTAATGAAAGTCAAAGAGGTCCAAATGGGTGTTAAGATCCAGGACCATGACTTTAATGTTAAATTAAAGCAGGCTCGTAGATTCTTAAACGATAAAAACAAAGTAAAAGTACGCATTCGATTCAGGGGAAGAGAGATGGTCCATAAAGATCTAGGTTATGATCTAATGGAGAGACTTAAAGAAGAAACAGATGACATTGGTAAAGTTGAAAGCGGCCCTAAGATGGAAGGCCACAATATGTTAATGTTTCTAACCCCAGTTAGTGATAAAACTAATTAGTATAAGGAGGTATTATTTATGCCTAAACTTAAGACTCATAAGGGTATAAAAAAGAGAGTGAAGGTTTCTAAACACGGTAAGCTTAAAAGACGTAAGGCTTTTAAAAGTCATATTTTAACCAAGAAATCTTCTAAGAGAAAAAGACATTTGAGAAAACCAACAACTATGGATAAGACATACCAAAAAAGATATAAGAAACTATTACCATACGACTAATTGTATATTAAACAACTAAATATTTTGATATAGACGGAAAAAGGAGTGATTAAGCATGGCTCGTGTGAAAAGAGGTTCAAAAGCACGAAAAAGAAGAAAGAAAGTTTTAAAATCTGCAAAAGGTTTTATTGGATCTAGAAGTACGCTATTTCGTCCTGCCAAACAGGCTGTAATTAAGTCTTTACAGTATGCATATAGAGACAGACGTCAAAAAAAGCGTAACTTCCGCCGCCTTTGGATTACTAGAATTAATGCAGCGGCCAGACAAAATGGACTTTCTTATTCAAGATTTATCAACGGTTTAAAGCAAGCCAATATTGAGATAGACAGAAAAATGCTAGCTGATATGGCTGTTAATGATAAAGATGCCTTCAGCGAATTAGTTGAAGTTGCAAAATCAGAAATATAATAAATTATTTAAAACCCGGTTTTTACCGGGTTTTTAATATATTAGGTGATCAAAATGGAAGAAATTACAAGTATTAAAAATGATAAAGTAAAGTACCTAAGAAAACTTTATCAAAAAAAGTATCGAAAAGAACGGCAACAGTTTATCTTAGAGGGTTTAAGATTAATCAGGGGAGCCTATAAAGCAGGTGCTGACCTTGAAAATATATTTTTAACCTCTGATTACTTTAACCAACATAAAAGTGAGTCATTTTTAATTTACAATGAAGATAAGCTAACTTTTGTCTCTGACAGTATAATCTCTGAAGTTGCCGATACAACCAATCCCCAGGAAGTAATTGCCATTGTTAATGAACCACATACCACTGAACAAGAAGTGCTAGAAAAAGATTATATTTTAGTTATTGACCAGATTCAAGATCCGGGTAATATGGGAACTATGATCCGGACTGCTGCTGCGGCTGGTTTTCAGTCTTTAATTATCTCAAAAGGATCAGTTGATGTTTTTAACTTAAAAGTATTAAGATCTACAGTAGGAGCAATTTATTCTATACCTTTTATTAAAGATATTGAATTAGATGAATTAAGAGACCTACTACAAAGTAAAGAACAAAAAATCTATGCAGCTGATTTAAATACCGATACATACTATAATGAACTGAAGTATAAAAGCCCCCTTTCTCTAATTATTGGTAATGAAGGTAAGGGAATTAGAAAAGAATTAACCACCATAGCTGATAAATTAGTTAAAATCCCTTTGAAGGGAAATATTGATTCTTTAAATGCCGGAGTAGCCGCGGGAATAATCATGTTTAAAATTTTAGAAAATTAAAGCAATTTATTTGATTATCCTTGTCAAAACAAGGAACTTGTGATATAATATAAAAAAATTAAAGACAACTATCTCTGTGAAAGGATGTGGTCCTTTTTGGGCGCAACTGCATCATTATTCTGGAAATTGTTTGAGGAAACCGGGTCGGTAAATGCATATCTGGCATACAGGAGGATGTTTAGGACAGAAATTGGAAGAGGTAGTTAATACGGAAAACCAAAACATAACTAAAGGCTGTGAAGGAGAGAGTAGTTACAAGAACTTAAAACAGGGAAAGACTGTCTAGAGATTGAGAACGGTCTTATTAATGTTTTGTAATGAAGTTCACTCCTGAGCCGAGGACTGAACTAATAGTAGGTCATTTCCGGGTAATTACGTTAAAGATTCAAGTGATCTTACCATCTGTATGTGGTGAGGTAACTAGGGTGGTACCGCGTTCATCTCGTCCCTTTTTGAGGACGAGTTTTTTTTATGCTAAAAATTTGGAGGTGTCAAAATTGGATTTATTAGAAGAAATTAAAAAGATTGAAAAAGAAGTAGAAGAAAAGTTCGAAAATGTAAAAGACCTTGACCAGTTAGAAGATTTACGTGTTGAATACTTAGGTAAAAAAGGTAAGATTTCACAAATTTTCTCTAAAATGGGTCAGGTTGCAGATGAAAAAAAGCCGCTTGTAGGAAAAGAGACCAATATATTAAAAAATAAAGCACAAAAGATGTATGAAGAAATTAAAGCTAAAAAAGAAAAAGAATTAAAACAAAAAAGATTAAAAGCAGAAACTATTGATATCACTTTACCGGGTGCTAAGGTAAATGTAGGACATAAAAATCCCTTTACCCATATTATCGATGAAGTGGTAGAACTATTTTTAGGAATGGGTTTTTCCATTGAAGAAGGACCGGAAGTTGAAAATGAATTCTATAACTTTGCAGCCTTAAATATTCCCGAGGACCATCCGGCCCGAGACTTACAGGATACCCTCTATGTTGATGATGAGTATTTATTGAGAACCCATACCTCACCGGTGCAAATTAGAACTATGGAAAAACAAGATCCACCGATTAGAATCATTGCACCGGGGCGGGTCTATAGATCAGATGAATTAGATGCTTCTCATTCCCCGAACTTCCATCAGATTGAAGGTCTTGTTATTGATAAAGATATTTCATTTAGTGACTTAAAAGGAGTCATTGCGGAGTTTGTACATGAAATATATGGGGAAGAAAGAAAAATTAGATTTAGACCAAGTTACTTCCCTTTTACAGAACCCAGTGCAGAGGTAGATGTTTCCTGTAATGTTTGTAAAGGTGAAGGATGTTCATTTTGTTCCTATACCGGCTGGGTAGAAGTATTAGGTTCTGGTATGGTTCATCCCAATGTATTAAGAATGTCAGGCCTTGATCCTGATGTATACAGCGGTTTTGCCTTTGGTATGGGCTGGGATCGGATTGCGATGTTAAAATATGATATAGATGACATTCGAGTACTGTATGAAAATGACAAAAGATTTATCCATCAATTTTAACAAAGGAGCGTGAATTATAATGCAGGTACCATATAACTGGTTAAAAACATATATAGACTTCCCCTATACTCCTGAAGAGCTGTCTCATAAATTAACGATGGCCGGTCTTGAGGTAGAGGAAGTTGAGTATTTAGGTGAAGGTTTAGAAGATATAGTAATTGGAGAGATTGCAGAGATTAATAACCATCCCAATGCAGATAAATTAAAGATTTGTAAAGTTAATACAGGTGATAAAACTCTCCAAATGATTACGGGAGCGCCCAACATAAGGGTGGATATAAAGGTCCCTATTGCTGAGGTAGGTGTAGCTTTACCAACCGGGATGGAGATTGAAAAGACTAAATTAAGAGGCGAAGTATCAGAAGGTATGATCTGTTCAAAAGATGAGCTGGGACTTCAAGAAGAAAGAGCCAGTGGTATCATGATTTTACCTGATGATGCTCAACCCGGCCAAAAGTTTGTAAAATACTATGGTTTAGATGAATATGTATTTCATCTAGATTTAACCCCAAACTATGCCCGTTGTTTAGGGCTGTTAGGTGTAGCGCGGGAAGTTAAGGCTATGGAAAAAAGCGGTAATGAAATTAACTTTCCCAAGATTGATATTGAAGATGATGATAATCAAGAGATAGAGAAGCTTGCTTTAATAAAAATAGAAGATGAGGACTTATGTCCACGTTATGCGGGCCGAGTTATCAGAGATGTTGAGATCAAACCATCTCCAAAGTGGATGCAAAGAAGACTAAAAGCAGCTGGAATCAGACCAATTAATAATATCGTTGATATTACTAACTATGTATTATTAGAATATAATCAGCCCTTACATGCTTTTGATTTAGATAAGATTAAAGACGGCCAGGTAATTGTTAGAAGAGCCGAAGAAAATGAAAAGGTTGTAACCTTAGATGATGTTGAACGTACTTTAGATCAAGAAACACTTGTAATTACAGACCCTGAAAAAATAATTGCAGTGGCCGGTGTCATGGGGGCAGCTAATAGTGAAGTTACTCAAGAAACTACTGATATCTTTTTAGAAGCAGCCTACTTTGCACCAACCAGTATCAGAAAAACTGCTCGTAAATTGGGACTGCCCAGTGAGGCTTCCCACCGCTTTGAACGCGGTATAGATATAGAAAGGGTAATTGAAGCTGGTAATAGAGCTGCTTATCTCATGCAGGAATATGCAAATGGTAAAGTGGCCAGTGGAGTAATTGATAACTACCCTGTTCCTTATGAGGAAAACATCATAGAAGTTAACTTAGCAAAAGTTAACCGTCTTTTAGGGATTGAACTAAATAAAGATGAGATAGAAGAAATGTTAAAAAGATTAGAGATAGAAGTTGTTGAAAAGAAAGCAGATGCCATTAAAGTAAAAGCCCCTTCTTATCGAAATGATATTGAACAAGATGCCGATATTATTGAAGAGATAGCAAGAATATATGGATATAATAATATTCCCTCAACAGTGCCGAAAACAAATAAAGTGGGTAAAAGAAGTAAAAAGCAAAAGATTGAAAAAGAAATTAAAAATACAATGAATGCAACTGGTTTAGATGAAATAATCACCTTTAGTTTAACCGGTTCTCAAGATTATAAAGACCTTGATTTATCAAAAGATCATCGATATAAAAAATGGGTAAGTATTAAAAATCCCTTAAATGAAGCCTTTGGACTGTTAAGAACTTCGCTTATACCTAATTTAATTGATTCTATAGCAACAAATGCCAAAAGACAGATCGATCAGGTTAGATATTTTGAGATAGGCAGAGTATTTACTAATCAGGGACATAAGAAAAGACCTCTTGAAAATACTAAATTAGCTGCAGGTTCAATGGGGGCTGCTCAAGATATCTGGCAACTTGATGCACCTGATTTCTATTATTTAAAAGGTGCTTTAGAAAAGCTTTTTGAAAGACTTGCAATCAGTCAAGAAATTGAATTTGTAAGGGGTAAAGAAGACTTCATGCATCCGGGTAGAACGGCTGAAATCAAGTTTAAAAATGAAAAAATAGGGATCTTAGGAGAACTTAAACCCAAAATAATTGATAGTTATGATTTAAAAGAGAGAACAGCTGTCAGTGAAATTGATTTAACCAAGATATTAAGTGAAGTTGAAATCGGTGATTATCTCTTTGAAATGCTGCCTAAATATCCAGCTGTAGCGCGTGATTTAGCAGTGCTAATTTCAGAAGATGTTCCGGTTATGGAAGTATTAAACTTAATTAATAATACAGATCATGAGATCTTAAAAGATACGGAACTCTTTGATATCTATCAGGGAGAACAGATTCCGGCTGGTCAGAAATCAATTGCCTTTAAATTACTATTCCAGGCACCAGATCGAACCCTTACCGATGAAGAGGTAAATGAGGTCTTTAATCAGATTGTTAAGAACCTTAAAGATAAATATGAGGCAGAAATAAGAAAAAAATAACCGTAGTTGCAGGAATTTGAAATATAATAGTGAAATTATTAAAATAGAACATAAACAAACAGGGGCGGTATAATCATGGAAAAATATAAGGAAGCAAATAAATTCACAGTAAAGATCTTGGATGAGGAACTAGTAGTAAAGGGTAAAGTATCTGAGGATTATGTTAGGGATCTGGCTGAATATATCAATAATGTCGGCCAGGAAATTCAAGAAACCTATCCTCGTTTACCACGCAGAAGTCTACTGGGTCTGACCATGATCAATATTGCTGATGATTTATTTAAAACAAAATCTGAACTCCAGAAATTAAAAAAAGAAAATGAAGAACTAAAAGATGTAAGAGATAAGTTAATAAAAGACAATAATTCACTCAAACGAGACAATCGAGAACTAAATGATCTACTGGAGGAGGTAGATTAATAATTGGATGGCTCAATTACCGTTATAGATATATTAATAAGTATCATCCTATTATATTTCATATTTGAAGGCTATAAAAAAGGATTTGTAAAACAAACTGCTACAATTTTAGGAATATTAGTTTCTCTCTATCTGGCTATCACCAGATATGCAGAGTTTCAATACTTTCTAAAACCTTATTTAAATGTTTCTGAAACATTTCTGCAGTTTATCAGTTTTGCAGTAATTTTTTTAGGGGTTAATATCATTATCCAGATTCTAAGCAATGTCTTAGAAAAGATGACGGATAATGCCTTTATCAAACCCGTTAATCAGGTTGGTGGTGCTTTATTTGGACTTATCAAAGGAGGAGTATTAGTTTACTTTTTGCTTTTGATCCTTTCAGAGATTCCCTACCAATCCCTGACTGATACTATAAATCAGTCCATGTTTGCGGACCGGTTTTTAGATTTAACACCCTATGTAAAAGAAAATTTAGAACGTCTTTTTGGCCATAACTAATATTATGGTCAATTTTTTTATAAGAGGTGAAAAAAATGCACAGTTTTAGTAATAAAGAAATATCAGAGATGTTAAGTGAATATACTGATTTAATGAAGATTATGGGTGAAAACAAATACCGGGTAAGAGCCTATGATAATGCCTCCCGGATTGTGGCTGACCGCACCATAGATTTAGAAAAAATGGTCAAAGAAGATCGTCTAGAAGAGATAAAAGGAATTGGTGAGGGAATAGCTACAACTATTAAAAATATATTTGAAAAGGGCTATTGTGAGCCCTTAGAAGAATTAAGAAAAGAACTACCACCTGGTTTTGAAGAACTATTAAATATACCGGGTTTAGGTCCTAAAACAGCCGGTAAGTTTTTAGAAGAACTAGAGATAAGTAATATTGAAGATTTAAAAAAGGCTTTACAAGCAGAAAAGATCAGGGAATTAAAAGGAATGGGTGCTAAAACAGAGGAGAACCTGTTAGAAGCCCTAAAAGAATATGAAGAGTATACCAGCTATATTAATCTTGATCAGGCTTTAGAAACTTCAAATAAATTAATAAAAGAACTAAAGAAAAAATCAAGTAAAATTATTAAAATAACCACAGCCGGTAGTACCAGAAGAAGAAAAATTAAGATTGGTGATCTTGATATCCTGATGTCTGTAAAAGATAAAAAGGATCATAATCTTTTAGAGACTATAAAAGGCTTAGAGCTAATCAAAAATATTCTTTTAGAAGGTGAAACTAAAGTATCAGGCCGAACTACCGATGGTCTTCAGGTTGATTTTAGGATAGTCAATCAAGATGAATATCCAGCTGCCCTTTTATACTTTACTGGTTCTAAATACCATAATGTGAGGTTAAGACAGATTGCTAAAGATAAAGACTACAAACTTAATGAATATGGAGTATTTGCCGGTGAAAAAAGGATTGCAGCTGATTCAGAAGCAGCCATCTATAAGTTACTTGATTTAAAGTACATGGAACCAGAAATCAGGGAAGATAGAGGCGAAATTGAAGCTGCGCAAAAGGATGAACTACCTGATTTAATCTCATTAGAGGATATTAAAGGAGACTTTCATGTCCACTCTAATTATAGTGATGGTACAATGACTATCAAAGAGATGATAGAGGCTGCAAAAGAGAGGGGTTATCAGGCTATTGCCTTTACTGATCATTCACAATCTTTAAATATAGCAAACGGATTATCGGTTAAAAGAGTTAAAAAGCAGTGGCAGGAAATCGAAGAGATCAGAAAAGAATTTCCAGACTTTCTTATCTTAAAAGGAATCGAAGTTGATATCAAAAAAGACGGCAGTCTTGACTATAATGATGAGATCTTAGCTGGTTTTGATATTGTAATAGCTTCTGTACATGCTAACTTTAATTTAGCTAAAGATGAGATGACCGAGCGGATTATAAAAGCAATTGAAAACCCTTATGTTAATATTATCGGACACCCGACCGGTCGGATGTTAGGTCAAAGACAGCCCTTTGAATTTGACTATGAACAAGTTTTAAAAAAAGCAAAAGCAAATGATGTAATCTTAGAAATAAATGCTTCACCTTCCCGTTTTGATTTAGATGATACGATGGCCCGGGATGCTTTAAGGGAAGGTGTCAAGTTAATTATAAATACTGATTCACACCATAGTGATCAGTATGAATATATGAAGTATGGGATCTGTATAGCCCGACGGGCCTGGGCAGAGCCAAAAGATATAGTAAACACATATTCTATAAAAAAGTTAAAAGAACTATTTGAGGTGAAATAGATTGGACAAACACAGTATTGATGTATTGGAATTAAAGAAAATTATGAATGAGGTTAAAAAACAGGCCGATACTTTCCTCGGCCAGCAGTTAATCTCAGAGATTAAGCCCTATAAAGACCTAGACTATATAAAAGAAAGATTACAGGAAGTAACACAGGCTAAACGAATCTTAAATGATTATAGTAAACCACCCTTTGGTGGAGTTAGAGATATTAGAGAATTCTTAAAGAAGTCTAATAAAGAAGTAGTACTTTCTATAAAAGAATTAATTGATATAGAAAATACCTTAAATGCCTTTCGAAATATGCGGGGCTTTTTCAATGATATTAGAAATGATGTAGATCAAAGAATTATCAATAGGGAATATAATTTAATCTTTGCTATGGGAGAAGAAGTAGATGTTTTTGATGATTTACAAAATGAGATTAACCGTTGTATTGATTACTCCGGTTATGTAAAAGATGATGCTTCTTCTAAATTAAAATCATTAAGAAACCAGTTAGAAAGCATTGAAAATAAAGTTAGAGACCGTTTAGATAGTATAACTAAAAGTAGTAAATACCAGAATATGCTGCAGGAAACAATTGTGACTAGAAGGGAAAACCGTTATGTAGTACCTGTAAAAAAAGAATACAGGAACTCTTTTGACGGTATTGTCCATGATCAATCCTCTAGTGGAATGACTATCTTTATGGAACCAATGGAGGTAGTTAGATTAAATAATAAGCTGCGTGAAATTAAAGAGGAAGAAGAAAGAGAAATCTATAAGATACTACAGCAGTTAACCTATCAAGTGGCTGGTTTTGCAGAGGATATTAAAGATTCCTTAAAACAAATAACTATCTTAGATCAAATCTTTGCAAAGGCTAAATACAGTAATCAAATCGATGGCTCAGCACCTAGTTTAAATGATCAAGGCATTATCAAGATTAAAGAAGGACGCCATCCCCTTTTAAAAAATGAACCGGTTCCTATTACCATTGAAGCCGGTGATGGCTTTAATAACTTAGTGATAACTGGTCCTAACACAGGTGGTAAAACGGTGAGTTTAAAAACGGTCGGGCTTTTTGTTTTAATGGTACAGAGCGGACTGCATATTCCAGCCGGAGAAGAAAGTCTCATTGGTGTATTTAATAAGATCTTTGCTGATATCGGAGATGAACAAAGTATAGAACAAAATTTAAGTACTTTTTCATCTCATATGAATAATATAAATTCCTATTTAGAAAAGGCAGATGCAAAAAGTTTAATTCTTTTAGATGAACTAGGAGCGGGTACTGATCCCAGAGAAGGGGCTGCCTTAGGTATTGCTATTTTAGAAAAATTAAAATCAAAAAATGCAATTACAATTGCTACTACTCACTACAGTCAGTTAAAAAGTTATGCATATTCTTTTCCTCATGTAGAAAATGCTTCAGTTGAATTTGACTTAGAGTCCTTAAGACCAACTTACCGGTTAATAATGGGAGTACCGGGTGGTAGTAATGCTTTTGAAATTGCTTTAAGATTAGGTTTACCAGAAGAAATTGTTGAGGAAGCTAGAAAGTTAATAGACAAAAAAGAATTAGAAGTTGAAAATATAATAACAGAACTCAATAATGAAAGAAACCGTTATCAAGAACTAAGAGAAGAAGCCGAATATAACCACCGGAAAGCAAAAGAAATGAAAGAAGATTATGAACAAAAGCTTAAAGAACTAAAAGAAAAAAAAGATGAAACGATTAAAGAGGCAAAAAAAGAAGCCAAAGAAATAATCAAAAGGGCTGAAAAGAAAAGCAAAAATATTATTAGAAATCTAAAGGATAAAGCAACCTCGACTCGTCCCGAGCTAGATAGAGAAGCTACTGAAATAAATAAAGAACTTAAGGAATTTAAAAGTGAACTAGAAGTATCGCAAAAAGAAGAAACTCAAAAAGTTAGTAAAGAAGAAATCAAAAAAGGTATGACCGTTAGAGTTAGAAACCTTGGAAAAAAAGGTAGAGTTGTTGATATTGAAGGAGATAAAGCAATTGTTGAAGCTGGTGTTATGAAGATAAATGCTGATATTGAGGACTTGATTCCAATTGAAATGCCGGATGTACACAAAGAAAGAATGGTCAAAAAATATCAGGTTAAAAAGAATCAGGCTACTACTAACAGTCTGGATTTAAGGGGTATGAGGTATGATGACGCCCAACGCAAATTAGATAAGTATCTAGATGATGTCAGATTGGCCGGTTATAGTACAGTTGAAGTAATCCATGGTAAAGGTACAGGTGCCCTGAGAAAAGCCGTAGAAGAGGTGTTAGAGGGTAATAGATTAGTAAAAGATTATCGTTATGGAAATCAAAGTGAAGGTGGAATGGGAGTTACGATTGTAAATCTAAAGTAAAAAAATAGGAAAATATAAGAAAAAAATATTATATATAAAACAAACCCGGGCTCAAGCCCGGGTTTTAACATTTCTATTTACTTTTTAATTATTCCTCATCATCTTCATCATTTAAGAAATCCCAGATATCAAAGATTACACTATCCTCAGGATTCATTGGTTCAACGGTTTGTTCAGAGGGATGTTCAGTACAGTATTGAGTTGGTTTTTTCTGATAAAGGTGGTTCCCATTACCATCAGTCTGGGGAATCCCCAATTCCGGGTCAATCTTTTGAATTGGTTCACCTTTTTTGACAATATAGACCCCTTTGACTAGGTCATCAGCATTTTTGGACCCATCATTATGTTCACTAAAGTGTATATTAGTGGGACCAACCCTCACTCCGCTTTTTTCAATAAAAGTATATTCGACAATATTTTCAGCCGGACAGTTTTCGGTTGCTAACATGCCGGTTGTTTTATCAATTTTAACGGTTTCAGTTGGACCGTGTAAATCTTCTGTCTGCCGGGGAGCATTTTCTGATTTGAATAACTCCTCTGTAATTCTAGGTGTATATTTATTGGGCAGTTTACCTGTTACAGGGTCAATTGAGACCGATTTAATATTTTGTGGTTTACTGAAATAAGATACTTCCCGCCCTTTAACAACTTCTCGCATGTAATCTCCCCATAACTGGGCAGCTTCTGCACTTGAAATGGTTCGGGCTCGACCATTTTCAGTATAGATTAAGTTACCGTTTGCATCACGTTCATCATAAACCATTTTCTGTAAGTTATCCTCACCAATCCAGACACTTGTTACTAAACTTGGAGTATAACCTACAAACCAGGCATCGGTATAGTTATTAGTAGTACCTGTTTTACCGGCAACCGGTCGGTCTAAATCAGCTCTCCAGCCGGTACCTTGATTAATAACTGACCTTAACATATCGGTCATTAAGTAACTAGTTTCTGGACTTAAGACAATCTTTTTTTTAGGATGTGCTTCATAGATTACCTGGTTGTCTGTATCTAAAATTCTGGTGATCGCATATGGTTCAGTTCTGATTCCATTGTTAGCAAAGATACCATAGGCGGTTGCCATCTCCAGTGGTTTTACACCTCTGGTAAGACCACCTAGAGCAAGTGAATAGTGATCTTCGGCATTATCTGATCTTTCAAAGGTTGAAATACCCATCTGACGGGCAGTTGAAATCGTATCATTAACACTGACCTTCTGTAGTAACTTAACTGCTGCTACATTAATGGAATGAACTAATCCGGTTCTTAAACTGACCATACCCCGGTATTTATTTTCATAGTTAGTCGGCCAGATTTCTTTATTATTACTACTTTTTTTCTTCGGATTGGACATCGGCATATCATTGATGACATCTCCGGGAGAATAATTATTTTTAACAGCTGTTGTATAAACAAAAGGTTTAAAAGCGGAACCGGGCTGTCTAACAGCCTGTGTTGCTCGGTTAAACTGATCATTACCTCTACCACCTATCATGGTTTTGATGGCACCAGTTTTGGCATCCAAAGTAATTAAGGCCATTTGTGGTTGAGTAGGATCAGCTGCATTATTCCGGGTAACAGTTGGTATATACTTTTGTTTAATAGCATTTTCTACAGAACTATTGGCAATCTTTTGCATATCGGTATCTAAAGTGGTATATACTTTTAAGCCACTCCCATATACCATATTGGCTCCATACATATCTAATAAGGTATCACGCACATATCTAACAAAGTAAGGAGCAATATCTTCATCAGATTGATTAGAAGCAGAATCCAATTCTATTTTAGCCTGTTGGGCTTGGGCTGCTTTTTCTTTAGAAATATAGCCAAGTTCGGCCATTTTATTTAAAACTATGTTACGCCTTTCAATTGCAGCTTCCCGATTATTAAAAGGTGAATAGTAGTTAGGGGCTCTTGGTAAACCGGCTAATAACGCGGATTCACTTAAAGACAGTTCAGAAACACTTTCCCCAAAGTACTGTTGGGCAGCTGCTTCTACACCATAGGCACTATGGCCCATAAATATTTCATTTAAGTACATTTCTAAGATTTCAGGTTTGGTATACATACGTTCAAACTGTAAAGCAAGGTAGGCTTCCTGAATCTTACGGTAGTATGTTTTTCTCTGATGGAGCAGTGCATTACGGGCTAACTGCTGGGTTATAGTACTAGCCCCCTGGGCGCGGTAACCGGCTCTAATATTAGCCACAACTGCTCTCATAATACCAAAGAAATCAACTCCATGGTGTACATAAAAGTTTTTATCTTCAATAGCAACTATTGCTTCTTTAAGATGGGCCGGGATTTTATCTAAGGAAACATAAATTCTGTTCTCTCTATATAGTTTTGTAAGTAGTTCTCCTTCTGCACTATAAATAATAGTAGTTTCACTGGACCCTTTATAATTGCTGATATCGGGTGTGTCTTTGATAATCCAGGTGATAGCACCTACAAAGACACCCACTCCTAAGGATATTATTAAAATGAGTGCTACAATTATATAGCGGCCCTTCCTTTTACTCATAATATTTTACCACCTCTCAATTGCACATTATATCATAAATTTTAATATCTTGGTAGCACTTGTTAGAAACAAATCAATCTGTTATAATTATAAACAGTTTATATTAACCATTTTACTAATAGATAGTAATAAATTCAAGGGGAGGTGTCTAATCTGACATCAATTTGTCAGATTAAATATGGATATCAATAAGCAATTAGAAGTATTAAAACAAGGTGTTAGTGATTTAATATCAGAAGAAGATTTAAAGGAAAAACTAAAAGAAGCTGAACAAGAAGACAGGCCTTTAAGGGTTAAACTGGGTTTAGATCCCACAGCCCCTGACATACATTTAGGTCACACCGTAGTGTTAAAAAAGTTAAAACAGTTTCAGGACTTAGGACATGAGGTATATTTAATTATTGGAGACTTTACGGGCCGTATTGGTGATCCCAGTGGTAAGTCAAAAACTAGAAAACAACTAACTAAAGAACAAATAGAAGAAAATGCCCGTACATATGAAAAACAGTTTTCTAAAATTTTAGATAAAGATAAAACAAAATTAGTTTTTAACTCCAGTTGGTTAGGTGATATGGACTTTGAAGATGTAATTAAGCTATCTTCTAAATATACGGTAGCCCGGATGTTAGAAAGGGATGACTTTCATAACAGATACCAGGCGAATAAACCGATTAGTATTCATGAATTTTTCTACCCTTTAATGCAGGGCTATGATTCAGTTGCAATTGAAGCTGATATTGAACTAGGGGGAACTGACCAGAGGTTTAATCTTTTAGTTGGTAGAAACCTACAGAAAGAATATGACCAAGAACCACAGGTTTTAGTAATGATGCCGATCTTAGAAGGCTTAGATGGAACCGAAAAGATGAGTAAAAGTCTTGATAACTATATTGGAGTAGAAGATAAACCATCCGAAATGTATGGTAAGGTAATGTCAATTCCGGATGATTTAATTGTAAGGTACTATGAATTAGTTACAAATGTTGATGTTGATAAAGTTAAAGAGATCAAAGAAGATATCGAAGTAAATAATGTAAATCCGATGCAGTACAAAAAAGACCTTGCTTATATCATAGTTAAAGAGTTCCATGGTGAAGCCAAAGCCAAAGAAGCTGCCCAGGAATTTGAAAATGTATTTTCAAAGGGTGGTCTACCGGAAGATATTCCCGAAGTAGAAATTAGTGAAGATCAATTAGAAGATGGTGAACTCTGGATTGTTAAGATTGTAGCTGCCACAGGTCTGGTTGATTCTAACAGTGAAGCCCGCCGCATGATTAAACAGGGTGCAGTAACAATTGATGACAAAAAATATGAAAAGATAAACTTAGACTTAGAAGTAAAAGACGGTATGATTGTACAGATTGGTAAAAGAAGATATGCTAAATTGCGAGTAAAGTAAAAAGGGGGAATAACGATGACAGGAGATGAATTAAGACAAAAATATCTTGATTTCTTTAAATTAAAAGATCATTTAATTTTACCCAGTGCTCCCCTGGTACCACAAGATGATCCGAGCTTACTCTGGATCAATGCTGGTATGGCTCCTTTTAAGCCGTACTTTGATGGTAGAAAAGAACCACCAGAGACTAGAATAGCAACTTCACAGAAATGTATAAGAACCAATGATATAGAGAATGTAGGCAGAACAGACCGACATCAGACTTTCTTTGAGATGTTAGGTAACTTCTCTTTTGGAGATTACTTTAAAGAAGAAGCTATTGTATGGGGCTGGGAATTTGTTACAGAAGAATTAGAATTAGATCCGGATAAACTCTGGATAACAATATATAAAGATGATGAAGAAGCTCATGATATCTGGAAAGATATTGTTGGTTTAGAAGAAAAAAGAATTATTAGGATGGGTAAAAAAGAAAATTTCTGGCAGATTGGAACCGGGCCCTGTGGACCTTGTTCTGAGATCCACTATGATAGAGGTTCAGAATACGGCACTAGTGAAGAAGATGTAATTGGGGGAGAAGGAGACCGTTACCTTGAGATCTGGAACCTTGTTTTTACCCAGTATAATTATACTGAAGACGGTGAATACTTAGAATTACCTAATAAAAATATTGATACCGGAATGGGCTTAGAACGGGTTGCTTCTATTTTACAGGATGTAGAGTCAAACTTTGAAACAGATCTACTTTATCCTATGATTGAATACTTAGAAGCAGACAGTGCAGTTCCTTATAAGAAAAATGAAGAAACAAAGATGGCTTACCGACTAATTGCTGATCATATTAGAGGAGTAACCATGTCTATCTTTGATGGAGTACTTCCTTCTAATGAAGGTAGAGGTTATGTGATTAGGAGACTGCTTAGAAGAGCGGTCCGCTATGGTGGTAAGTTAGGTTATGAAGAACCGTTTCTTTATAAGATGGTCCCGGTTGTCATTGATACTATGTCCGGTGGGTATCCTAATTTAGAAGAAAAAGAAGACCAGATTATTAAATTTGTTAAAGCTGAAGAAAAAAGATTCTTTAATACCCTTGAACAGGGCTTAGGTATTTTATCCGATATGATAGATGACCTAGAAAGTGAAGATAAAAGCGAACTATCAGGCCAAAAAGCCTTCCGTTTATATGATACCTTTGGTTTCCCACTTGATTTAACCAAAGATGTATTAAAAGAAAATGGTTTAACCGTTGATGAAGATGGGTTTGAAAAAGAAATGGCTAAACAAAAAAAGAGAGCCCGTGAAGCTAGAGAAGAAGTGGGCTTTGGTAGTACAAAAGAAGATGAACTTTTAAAAGAGTTAACAGATGAACTAGATAAGACTGAATTTGTGGGCTATAAGCATATGTCTAATGAGGCTAAGGTCTTAAAGATAATAAAAGACGGTCAGTTAAGTGAAAAACTAAAAGAAGGAGAAGAAGGTAAGTTAATCTTAGATAAAACCTCCTTTTATGCCGAAAGTGGTGGCCAGATTGGTGATAGAGGAACTATTGAAAGTTCTGAAACAAAAGCTGTCGTAAAAGACACAGTTAATAAATTAGATTTCTTTTTACATCAATCAGAAGTAAAAAAAGGTAGTCTTAAAGTTGGCGATACCGTTACTTTAGAAGTTTATGAAGATAATAGAAGAGCTACTATGCGTAATCACTCTGCTACTCACTTACTTCATCAATCCTTAAGAGAGGTCTTAGGTGACCATGTAAATCAGTCCGGTTCTTTAGTAGAACCTGATAGATTTAGATTTGACTTTACTCACTTTTCTGCTTTAACTGATGAAGAGTTAGAAGAGATTGAATACAGAGTTAATGAACAGATTATTAATAACTTAAATGTTAAAATAGAAGAAATGGATATTGATAAAGCCAAAGAAAAGGGAGCCGCTGCTCTATTTACTGAAAAGTACGGTCAAAAAGTAAGAGTCGTACAAATGGGTGATTTCAGTATCGAATTATGTGGTGGTACCCATGTAAATAGAACCGGTGATATCGGACTGTTTAAGATCGTTAATGAAGGTTCTATTGCCTCTGGTATTAGAAGAATTGAAGCTGTGACCGGGTTTAAAGCCTTAGAATTTGTTAATGATAGAGAAGAACTTTTAACTAAATCAGCTGAGCTGCTTAATGCTGAAAAAAGAGAAGTTCCCAATAAGATAAGTAAGTTAAAAGATAATATCAAAGAATTAGAAAAAGAAATTAGATCTTTAAAAGATAAAATTGCTCATTCAAAGACTACTGATATCATGGATGAAGTTCAAGAGATAAATGGGGTAAAGCTTTTAACCCACAAATTACAGGACGTTGATAATGATGCTCTTAGAAAAATGGCTGATAAATTGCAAAATAAAATGGAATCAGGTATAATTATATTAGCCTCTGCTTTAGATAACAAGGTCTTATTTGTAGCAAAAATTACGCAAGACTTGGTTAAGCAAGGCTACAAAGCTGGCGATATTATCGGTCAAGTAGCACAAGTTGCCGGTGGTGGTGGGGGCGGACGTCCCGACATGGCTCAGGCCGGTGGTTCAAAAGTAGACAAGATTGATGAAGCTTTAACAAAAGCAAAAGAAATTATAAAAGCTAAGTAAAAATTAAGTACTAATAATATTAATATGGGAAGTGATATAAATGCCTGAAGATAATAATAGAAATGATCAGACGATGCGCTTTAAACCGACAAAAGAAGAGATGAGTGAAGCCGGTTATGTCATAAAAAGGGTCTCAAAAGCCCTGGAAGAAAAGGGCTATAATCCGGTCAATCAGATTGTCGGTTACATTCTTTCAGGTGATCCCGCCTATATCACAAGCTATAAAGATGCCCGGATGATGATTAGAACGATCGACCGGGATGAAATAATAGAAGAATTAGTAAAAAACTACTTAAATAAATAACTATTAAAAAAGGTGCTTCTAAAAAAAGATATTTTTGGAAGCACCATTTTATCACTTTGGAGGAATCTTAATTGAGAAAATTGGGAATTGATTATGGCAGTAAATATATAGGCTTAGCAGTAAGTGATCGTTCCAATACAGTGGCTCACAGTAAAGAAGTAATTAAAAGAACCGATTTAAAAAAAGATCTTGAGACAATTAAAGATTATATAAAAGACTATGAAATTGATGAAATTGTAGTTGGAATGCCTACTTCTTTAAATGGAAGTAAAGGGCCAAGGGCTAAAAAAACCCAGCAGTTTATTAATTTTTTAAATAATCATTTAGAGATTGAAGTAACAACCTGGGATGAACGTTTTACTACTCTTATTGCTGATCAAAGTATGATTGATGCCGATATAAGTCGTAAGAAAAGAAAGAAGATGGTTGATAAAATAGCGGCAGCTTTAATACTACAAAATTATTTAGATTATTTAAATCAAAAGGATGGTGAAAAGGATGAATGAAGAAGGAAGTTATTATGTAGATGAAGAAGCAGGCGAATTAGTATTAAAAAACGAAGGTGTTGAAGAACGTTTTGTAATTGAAGATGAAGTGCGTTTTGATGGCAGTAAATACTTAGTATTAATTCCTGCCGATAATGATGAAAGTCAAGAAGCTTTAGTTTTAAAGATGGTACAGGATGGAGACCAAAGCTTTTTAAGTATAATTGATGATGAAGAAGAATTCCAAAATGTAAGAGAGAGGTATCTAAGCAAGTGAAAAAGGCCGGTATAATGTTTTTAATCTTTATTATCTTAATAACCGTTTCTCTAAAAATTGTAGATTTAACCGGTGCGGTTAATGAAAATAATAAAGGAAATATATTAATAGAGATTAAAAAAGGGTCGTCAGCACAACAGATTGTTGACACCCTTTATATTCACGACCTAATTAAATCAAGATTACTATTTAGAGCCTATATGCATTTAACTGAAGCCGACCAGAAATTACAGGCCGGTTATTACTATCTCAATAAATCGATGGATATGTTTGCTATTGTTAATCAGCTTAAAAGAGGTGGTAATGCCGTCTATAAAGTAACGATACCAGAAGGATTTACTGTAGAGCAGGTAATTGAAAGATTAGCTAAAAAAAGTGTTAATGATTTAGACAGTTATCTTAAAACGGTTAATAAGCATAATTTTTCTTATGATTTTTTACCTGAAGATAATTCGAAATTATTATATAAACTAGAAGGATACCTCTATCCTGATACCTATACGATACCTTTAGGTTTTGAGCCTGAAGAAACATTAGAGGTACTTTTAAGTTCTTTTAAAGATAATGTATTAAAAAAGGTAGAGTCAAGTAAGTTAAGTAATCAGTATAACCTACATCAAATAATAACGATTGCTTCTTTAATTGAAAGGGAA
>Ga0102938_10001216_pt1 | contig 19467 bp, 21 predicted proteins | sample SalPonR2_B_D2_MG_FD_84516 | JGI IMG/M metagenome (GOLD analysis project Ga0102938, IMG submission 84516) | Salt pond soil microbial communities from South San Francisco under conditions of wetland restoration - Salt Pond MetaG R2_B_D2_MG | ecosystem: Environmental > Aquatic > Marine >...
AAAAGGGGGTTGGGAAGATTTTTGTCAGAGAGATGAGCAGTGCGCTGAAGGATTTGTTTGTACAGAAAATACTTGCCAAAGAATAAACACCAATGTTCCCCAGAAAAAATCCAGCACACCCACGCCCCCACCAACCAAAAAATATTCCTTGCCCGACTTCACCAAAGCCGATCATCCGGCCGAAGTAATCGGCCAGATTGTTAAATACATCATGGGCTTGGTCGGTTCACTGGCCTTGATCATGTTTATTTACGGCGGATTGCTTTGGATCACCTCGGGCGCTAAAGAAGAAAAAATCAAAAAAGGTCGGGATACCTTGATTTGGTCCGGCATTGGTTTGGCTTTGGTTATGGCCAGTTATATTATAGTTAAAAAAATTATTGAACTTTTGGGCGGACAACTGTAAAATAAGGCAAAACAAGCTAAAATAAAACAAAAAATCGGGCGATGGTCCGATTTTTCAATAAAAAATCTTGACAAATGACGTATTTCATAATATAGTAAAGTGTTCTTTGTCTGAACTTTAACAACCAAAACAAAAAAGGAGAAAGAAATGATTGTATTTTGGGCTATTTTCGGAATTATTCTCACTCTGGCCTTTATCCTTATCCTGACCAATCTGGTGGGTACGGATGAAGCCTACATTACAGTGCTGAGTTTTTTCGATAAAAGGATCACCGGATATCGCTATCCGGGTTGGTCTGTCACCTGGCCATGGACTTTTGTCTACGGACGGATCTACACTGGCATACAAAGTGTCAATGTCCGGCCGTTTGAGGTCTTGGCCATGATTGAAGACACCGTTATAAAAGACGGTGAAGTGGTCACCACAGGAAGCAAGGGACCGCGAGCCTTTGCTTTGGTTCGTCTCAAGTCAGGCGAAGTCAGTCATAGCTTTGAGCTGAATTTTGAGCCAAGGCGTAGGCTTGATAGTAAAGGAAAAAAAGTGGGGTTTTACACTACCCTATCTTTGCTCCGACTGTACTATCGTCTGCAAAAAAAGATGGTGGACGAAACAGGACAGGAAACTAATATCACTGTCTTGGATGAAAGAGTCAGGGACATCATCCAGGCCGCTTTTCGTAGGCAGGTAATGGAATATGATGTGAACGAGGCCAGAAACCTGCCTCGTGATGAAATCCAGGACAAGATCTTGCCGCAGATTAAAGGCTCGATCGAGAAAGAGATTCCGTTCATGAAGGTAATTGATATTTCCATGAACGAACCTTTTGATGTCGTGGATCCAGAAGCCAAGGCAGCGCTTGACCGTCGCGGACAGCACAGTCTGCAACTGGAAGAGCAAAGGATTGCCGCTCAAACAGAGCTGACGGTAGCCACCATCGGCGTAAAAACAGCCACCCAAGAGGCCGAAGCCCAAGCAGTGGCCGTTGAAAGAAACGCAGCGGCCCGAGCCGAAGCCGTTAGAAAAATTGCTGAGGCTTATGGATACAGTGGTCTTAGCAAGGAAGAGCAGGCCCGGCTCAACATCAGCCGAGAACAAATTGACGCGGTCAAAGCTCTGGCCGAAAGTAACAACAAAGTCTTTGTTGTCGGTGATATGTTTGAAGCAATGAAGACTCTTGGCAAAAAAGTGACAGGAGGAAAATGATGATAAAAAAAATAATTATCTTCCTGGTCTTTATGCTGATTGCTCTGGTTTTCATTGTCATTGGCCAACTCGGTTTTGACCTGGAAACCGAAACAACGCTGATGATTGCCGGAGGTATCGCCGGGCTGGGCTTGATGTACGCTATTTTCAGCGACCTCAAGCTAAAAAGCCAGAAAAAAAAGACCAATCAACAGAAGGAAGAAAAAGAAAAGGAGGAAGAAAAAGAAAAGGAACCGGTGACCAAAGAAAAAGAACCTTGGTACATGCGGATCCTTTTCGGAATTTTCGGACTGGCCATTATGGCCGCTTTGGGTGTTCTGTTTGTTAACGCTCTTTTGTCATTCAACGAGATGACGAAAAAAAGATCAGCTCAAAAACAAACGACCAAAAAAACCCCCACCCAAAATCCGGCGATTGAGCTATCGCCCGGCCAAACAAAAAGCTTTTTCAAGGTAAAAAAGGGAGACAAGTTCTACCTGGAGTATAACAAGGAACTCTACACCAGGATCAGAAACTCTCCTGAAACAGAATTTACCTTGAGAAAAACCAACCTGGTTGGCAATTTCTATGCCGATCAAAATGGAACCTTGGAAGTAAGGGCTAAGCACCCGAAAACCAAGGTCTCCGCCTACCTATCCAGATAATTACAAGACCCGGTCTTCATCAAGATCGGGTCTTTTTTATTTATAATTTTTATTTTGAAAATTACTTTGACTTGGCCGGATAAAAATTAATTTTATTTAATAATAACTTAGCCGTTGGCCAATCTTTAAAAATATCTATTACCAAAAATCTGGTACCCAAATCCAAAGCCACCACCTCGGTCTTTTCCGCCGGTTTGTCCTTAACTCTACCCTCAACTCCGGTAAACCAGTAAGCTTTTTGTCCATCAATCTCTGCCTCTTCCATAAGGTATGGTGAGGTAAAAAGATCTATTGAAAAATCCTCGGCGAAGAATTCCGGCAAGGTTTTTTCTTTTTCCAAATTTGGATAAACCTTGAATCGCATCACTTCCTCATCGCCGTCGGTTAAACAGACATCACTGGCCAAACCGTTTTTTTCTTCCACCTCCCAATAATCAGGATGAAAAAATTCATAACGAATTATCGGATTTATATAATGTTTCCAATTGGCGGTTTTTTGTTTTAAAATTGATTCTTGCACATCTAAAGCATTATCATTGTTTTTTATTGGCATTTCTTGTTTTTCGCAACCGGTAAGCCCGAGAAACAAGGCTGTTAAAATTATCCCTCCGGTAAAAATCTTTTTCATAAACTTTTTCTACTTTTATTTATTCAAAATATTATTGATTATGGAATCAAGCTCTTCATCAGAATAAAACTCCACTTTTATATTTCCTTTATTTTGTTCTTTATCTATTATCACCTTGGTGTTTAACTTTTGACGAAGCAAATTTTCCTTTTCTTTAAGTTCCGGCGTTGTAATTTTGTTAACATTTTTTTCTTAATTTTTGTTTTGTCCGTTTTTACATGTTTTTCAGTCTCTCTTACCGAATAGTTATTTTTAACTATTTTATCAAGCAAAGCCAACTGTTTTTTTTCGTTTTCTAAACCGGCGATATTCTTAGCGTGTCCCTCAGTAATCAAACCGCTGGCCAAAGATTCCTGAACCCGGCTCGGCAATTCCAAATATCGCATACTATTGGTAATGGTGGATCTTCCTACGCCCAATCGCTCGGCTATTTTTTCTTGAGATAAGCTAAACTCCTCTATCATTTTTCGATAAGCAATGGCTTTTTCAATGGGGTTTAAATTTTTCCTCTGGATGTTTTCAATCAAGGCCAGCTCCATTTTTTCCTGTTCACCAACCTGGCGCACAATAGCCGGCACGGTTTCCAAGCCCAAGATTTTGGCAGCTCGCAATCTTCGTTCTCCGGCAATAAGCTGATAACCGTCTTGTTTTTTGGTAACAATCAACGGCTGAATTATCCCATGTTTTTTTATCGAATCCATCAAATCTTCCAAATCATCATGATCAAACTCAGTTCTGGGCTGATGAGGATTAACTTCAATCAAATCAACCGGGATTTTTAATATCCGATCACTCTCTTCGGTAGATAATAACTTTTTGTTTTCCTTGGAAATTGCATTTTCCGGCACCTTTTTGGGAATAAGAGAACTTAATCCCCGACCCAATCCCATATTTTGAGACATAATATTTTATTTTTATTTTTAATAATTTTTTAATTTTCCCAATTCAGCTTAAAGAGAAATATCCATTAATTCTTTTGCCAATTTTTTGTAAGCCTTGGCACCTTTTGAACCCGGATCATAATGAGCTATGGTTTTTCCATGACTTGGAGCTTCGGTTAACCTGACATTTCGGGGAATAACCGTTCTAAATATTTTATCCGGAAAAAATTGATAAAGTTCCTGCATAACTTGATCTGAAAGATTTGTTCGCTTGTCAAACATGGTAATTACCGCTCCCAAAACAGTTAATTCCGGCTTTATATTTTCTTGAACTAGATTAATGGTGTTCATAAGTTGTCCCAATCCCTCCAAGGCATAATATTCGGCTTGTATCGGTATTAAAACATAATCTGAAGCGGCCAATCCGTTCAAAGTTAAAAGCCCCAAAGATGGAGGACAATCAATAATAATATAGTCATAATCTCCGCGAACCTCTAAAATAGCTTCGGTCAATTTAAATTCACGATTTGGCAAATTAACTAACTCAACATTGGCACCGGCCAACCCAGGAGTAGCCGGAGCAACACGAAAGCCAATATGATCAGTGGAAAAAATCACTTCTCTAAGTAGATGCTGTCCGGAAATTGCCTCATAAACTCCCTTGGTTATATCACGATATTCAATACCTAGTCCCGAACTGGCGTTAGCCTGAGGATCAAGGTCTATAAGTAAAACATATTTACCGTGTTCAGCTAAATAGGCGCTTAAATTTATAGCGGTGGTGGTTTTTCCCACTCCACCTTTTTGATTAACGACTGAAATGACCTTGGCCATACGAAATTTTATTTTGAAGAGTTTTATATCTCATGTGTTTATTTTATTATAAATCAAATTTCTCTCTTTGACAAGCTTTTAATTTTCCTATATAATTGGTTTCAGGTTAATTGTCAATTGGAAAATCAAGCCACAGTGGCGGAATTGGTACTGTGAACCATATAAGGTTCACGGCTCCGCACCCTATGCGGTGCGGGGGACGCTTTGACTTAATCGCTGAATTGATAACTCTGCTAGATGTATTATGTTTATATATTACAATCAAACAAAAATAAAAAACTATATACCGGCTACACAAAAAATTTAAAAAGACGACTAAAAGAGCATGAGCTAGGCAAAGTTCACACCACTAAAACAATGTTGCCCATAAATTTAGTTTTCTATGAATCCTTTTTGTCAAAAAAAGACGCCCAAAGAAGAGAACATTATCTAAAAACCAGCAAAGGTAAAAGCACCCTAAAAATGATGCTAAGATGTTCATTAAAAAATTAACAATATCTAATCGTGCCGCGGTGGCGGAATTGGTAGACGCGCTGGACTCAAAATCCAGTGGTGGCAACATCGTGAGAGTTCGACTCTCTCCCGCGGCACCAGGGTTACTTCCCCCCTATTGTAAATAAGATAGTTTTGTGTTATATTACTCACAAGTTTATAATTAACGCGGGATAGAGCAGTTGGCAGCTCGCCAGGCCCATAACCTGGAGGTCGCCGGTTCGAGTCCGGCTCCCGCTACCAAAAGGAAATTCTTTAAATATAACAGAGGCGGACGAAAAAACTGCCCCGTCACATGACAAAAAGTCCGGCTCTCGCTACCAATAATTATTTTTTTTAAATAAAAAACCCTGCTTAACGGGTTTTTGGCAGGGTAGCTCAGTTGGTTAGAGCGTAGGAATCATAACCCTAAGGTCGTGGGTTCAATCCCCACCCCTGCTACCACTCCCCTTTGGCTAATATTTATGAATTTGGTTTTTGACTCAGTAATATTTTTCATATTATTTTTCTCCGGTTATTGGATGTATGTTATCATACATTCTTTTTTTTATGATAAACACCAAAAAAACGATCCTCCTAAAACAAAGTTAGTCAGAATTACAATTCTGTTTTTTTTACTTCTTTGTTTTTCCACGATTTTTTGGGGTAGTTTAATTGAACCGCGTTTAGTGACTGTTAAAACCACGAACCTTGATTTAAAAAAAATAAATCAAGATCAAGGTTTTAAAATCGGCTTTTTATCCGATCAGCACCTGGGCAAATACAAAAAAACTCATTATACTCAAAAGGTTGTCAACAAGACTTTGGAACAAAAACCAGATCTAATCCTATTGGGCGGTGATTTTATTGAAAATCAGGCCAAAGCTGCAAACTATTTGTTACCGATGGAAAAAATTTGTCAAACTGTTCCCTGCTTCGCGGTCATGGGCAATCATGAATATAATTTAGCCGGCAGTCAAAGCAACAACTATAAAGACAAAACCGCTTTAATAAAAAAATATTTTGATGAATGGAAAATCCCAATTCTTTTTAACCAAACACAAAACATTAAAATAAAAGAAAATAATATCAGCATCAGCGGCACTGATGATCTATGGACCGGCCGAGTTGATATAACTAAGCTAAGTCAAACAATTGATCCAAAAAATACTAACATTTTACTATCCCATAATCCGGACATTATTTTAAAACCCGAAGTGCAAAAATTTGATCTTATTTTTTCCGGCCACACTCACGGCGGACAAATAAGGCTCCCTTGGCTCGGCAGTCTAGCTAAGATTCCAACCAAAATTGGCCAAGATTATGACAAAGGTTTATTTAAAACAAAAAACGGCTATTTGTATATAACCGCCGGTTTGGGTGAATCCGGAGTAAGATCTAGATTATTTAATCCTCCGGAAATCAGTATAATAAATATCTATTAAATCAACTTTACGATAATCAAAATCGCTTTTGGCGATTTTTTTTATTTTAAAAGAGCTTTGAATTCAGTTATGGCTTTTTCCCAAGTAAGCTGGTCAGCTCTTTTATGTCCTTGGACAATAAGCTTTTGACGAAAATTTTTATTCTCACAAACTTTTTTAATTTGTTTTCTGATAGAATTTACATCCGCGGGATTAATTAAAGCGGCCGCATCCCGACCGATTTCTTGCAATGACGCTTTGTTGCTGGTTATCACCGGAGCTCCCAATCTCATAGCCTCCACAACCGGAAAACCAAAACCTTCATAAAGAGAAGGGAAAACAAAAACTTGGCAATTTTTTATTAAAATATTTCTTTCCCGGTTGGATATTTTACCGATGTATTTTATCCTCGAGCCAAAGATGCGTTTATTTATTTTATTCAAATATTTAAAAATCTTTTTGTGTTTCCAGCCTTTTATTCCCGCTAAAACCAAAATTAACCTTGATTCTTCATTTTCAAAAATATAATTGGAAAAGGCTTTAATTAAATTCAATATGTTTTTACGCGGTTCAATAGTCCCGAAAAATAAAGCATATTCATTTTTTATATCATATTTTTGTCTAATTTTATCAAACTCCTTATCCAGATACTTATCCTTGATAACCACTCCGGGATAAATCATTTTTATTTTTTTTTCATCCACATTAAACAGCTTTAACAAATCATTTTTCGTGCTATTGGAAACCGTTATTATTTTATCAGCGCGTCTCAAGCCTGCCGGCACCAAAATCTTTTTGGAAAACCATTGTTTATCCGGAAACCACTCGGGATAAAGAAAAATGGCCAGATCATGAATAACCAAAATTGATCGTCCAAAATAAAAAAGCGGGATTATATTGGCCGGAAAAATAGCCAAATCCAATTTTTCTTTTTTTATTATCCAAGAAAATTTTATATGACTGTCCCAAAAAGGTATTTTTGAACCTTGTCTGAGTGTCTTTATCACTTTCACTCTGGAGTTTTTCCCTTTAACCTTTTTAATCGTTTCCGGACTAATATCACTGTAAAAAAACAAAACATATTCATTTTCTTGGTCATGTTTTAACAAATTCCTAACCAAATGATAGGAATATCTTTCAATCCCCGCTCCGACATTCAAGTGATAATCATAAAATTGTCTACAATCAATACCTATTTTCATAAAACCATTAAGTTAAACAAAACTAAAAACACCTGTAGTAATTAAACTGACCAAAACTCCGGCAATCACCGCACCGATTGAAATAAAAATAATGGCTCGCTTTCGAGGTATCCCGAACAAAAAAGCGGCCACTGACCCTGTCCATACTCCGGTTATAGGTAAAGGAATAGAAACAAATATCAGCAAAGCGATTTCTCCATATTTAAGATACTTTTTTTCAAATCTCTTAATCACCTTGTTAAACCACCAATTAAAAAAACGACTGAAAATTTTTGATCTCCGGCTCAACCATAACGAAACGGGACGTAAAAACCAAACTATTAAAATTCCCGGAATAATATCTCCGATCACTGAAACCGCAAAGGCCAGCCAAACCGGCATATTAAAATAACCCACGGCAAACGGAATTGACCCGCGTAACTCGGTTATCGGTAGCATGGCCAAAAAAAATGTGGCCAACCAATCCGGAAATTGTGAAAAAAATTGATATATGGTCTGCATATTCACGGATTTTACTTTTTATTAAAAATTATCAATAATAAGGCTTTTTTCTCTCCGAACATTGACAAAAACTTTCGCCTGGCATATACTCAATTATGCACCCTTCACCGAGGGAGCGGGCAGAAATCTTCATACCAATCAATTGATTTGCTTTCTTGCGCCAAGCCAAACCAATCCGGCAAAGGAGAAGATCGAATGTATCGTAACAAAGGGCTTTTAAGGCTCAAGAAAGAAAGTCAGTTGACCAAGAAAACTGCCAAAACCAGATGAAGGGTTAAATCCTGTTGAGGGCTACAAGATTAAGCCGTTCATTTGGAAGAAGAACTCAGACCAAGCCCAAAGTGTTATCGCCCCGTTGTGCACCAAACATCGGGGCTTTTTATTGCCAAACATAATTATGATAGATCCAATCGGCAATTACTTTAACATCCTGAAAACGACTTTCAATCGTGGCACTGTTTAAAACCACAATTATTATCGGTCGGTGATCATAAGCGATTTTAGTGGCCAAACAATAACCGGCCTCCGGTAAAAACCCGGTTTTTCCGCCGATCAATTCATAGCCGTATCTTTTATTATTCAAAAAACTATCTATTAAAATATCGGTATTGTAAATCTTTCGTGTTTTGAAACTGTTCAATATATCAAAAACATATTTTGACTGCATAACTGATTCTTTTATCTCATTTTTTCGCAAAGCCGCTGAAAGCAATTTGGAAATATCCGTGACTGTGGAAAGATTGTTTTTGTTCAACCCGGTAGGATCGGCAAAATGGGATTTATGCATTTTTAATTCCTTTGCTTTTAGATTCATTTTCTTGACAAATTCATCCAAATCAAAGTTCAAATGTCTTATCATGGCCATAATTGAATTATTATCGGAACAAACCAAGGAAGCCTTCCATAAATCAATAAAGCGAACCTGTTCTCCACGATAAATATGAGGTTGGGCACCAACGGTCTCATCAGATTTGCTCATGGTCACCTTGTCATACCAATCGGGATTTTCCTCCAAAATAACCAAGGCGGTCATTAATTTGGTAATACTGGCCACGGCTTGACGCTCATTACCTCCTTTTTGCAAAAGGACTTTCCCCGTACCAACATCAACCGCAATAAACTTATCCGACGACACTTTCACTCCTATATTTTCAGGGTTAACTCTAACCGGAGATAATCCCCCGGCCTTTATATGCGAAAAATCAATCCTCGGATTATATACACCCGATATTGAACTAACCAATAAAAATGATAAAATTATCTTCAACATGATAACTGTAAATTGAAAAATTTATTTATTTTTTTAACAACCTCTTCTTTTTTTGTCTCAAAATTTTGGCGGCCAAAGAATCGGTTTTGGCTTTTTCCGCCAAATCGGCAAGTTCCATTTTTCTAAACTGCTTTTTTTTTGCTCTGATTTGTTTCTTTTTTCGCCAACGAAAAAGCAGACTCACTTCCCTGGATTCTTTTTCCGCCTCTGAAAAACTGATTTTTTTTACCGGTTGATTGTTTTTTTCTTCAAAAGATTCCATATTTTTTTATTAACTATTGCTTTGATCTTGTTTTTCTTGATATTGTTCAAGGTTTTCCACTTGACTTAATTTTTCATAATCCGGTAATTCCTTGACTGAATTCATCCCCAAATATTTTAAAAATTTCGGAGTTATTTGATATAGATTATGCACGCTTTTTTCCTCAAAATCAATCAACCCCCGAATCAATAAATTCCTTAAAATCAAACTGCAATTCACTCCCCTTATTTGCTCCAATTCCGGCTTGGAAATCGGTCCTTTATAAGCGATAACGGTCAATGTTTCCAACGATGCGGGAGTCAACTCGCCACTTGTATCATCCTTTAAAAATTTTTTTACCTCTTCGGCTGACTCAGCGGCTGAGACCATTTGATATTTTTCTCCGGATTTTATTATATTTATTCCATTGCCCGGCTGATTATATTTTTCCATTAAATCTTCCAGTCCTTTTTCCACCTCTTCATCGGAAAAATCTATTCCTGTTTTTTTAAAAAATCTAATCAGATCTTTTGGAGATAACGGCTTGTGGGAAACAAACAATAAACTCTCAATTTTTGTTTTCATATAAACTTCGATAAAACTTTATATTTTTTTTATGGTAATATCATTAAAATTATTTTTTTGTTTCAAATAAAGTTGTTTTTGTTTCATCAGCTCCAAAAGAGCCAAAAAGTTGACAATGACTTCGGTTTTGTTCTGCGCTTTTGAAATCATTGACTGAAAATTTAAGGCCTTTTTCTTTTTGAGATTATTCTTAATATCAAAAATGGTTTGCTGAAGACTTATTGATTTTTCCATCATTTGTCTGGGCATTTTTACAATCGGATCCAATCTTTTTAGCACCAGCAAAAAAGAATGCTTTAACTGTTTTATTTCCATTTTTTCCGGCGGAGAAAAATCCACCTCGGTTTTAACCGGCAACTTTTCTCTGGAGTAAGCAAAATTTTTTCGAGCCAAAATATCTCTTATTTTTTCCGAAGCCTGAACAAACTCTTTGTACATTTTTAATTGCTTTTGCAAGTCATCCACCTCTTCTTCTTCGCTTTGTAAAAAAGGCAATAAGGCTTTGGATTTAAGCAATAAAAGCCGAGCAGCCACCACCAAAAAATCCGCCAGATCCTCAACTTCGTGTTTTTTTAATTCTGCCAGATTTTCCAAATATTGTTCAGTCACTTCAGCTAAAGATATCTCAGTTATTTCCAGCTTATTCTTTTCAATAAGTTGAAGTAACAGATCCAAAGGGCCTTTAAATTTATTGGTTTTTATCTTGTACATAAGTTTATAATTTTCCAAGATTAATTGACACTCGGTAAAAAAAAGCGATATAATAAAATTACCCATAGTGACCACGGTCACAGTTTTCCTCCGGCTCCCGGTGCCAAACCATCGGGAGCTTTTTTTGTTTAAATAATCTTTTTTAAAAATTTTATTTTAAATTTAACTTTAACTGTTCGCCAATCACTTTTTTGGCTTGTTTTCTCCCTTGACCGGTAAGTTTGACTTTTTTTACAAACCATTTTTTAGGCGTACGCAGACCATAACCGACCATTAACCCCTTATCTATCAAATTTTCCAAGCTTCGTCTAACAATTTTCTTTTGAATTTTAGGCTGGGCTTTTCCTGAGTTTTTATAAAAATCTAAAAAATAATCACAATCAAATTTTATTTTTTTGGCACCGTAGCATTTTTTCAAAATAAATTTTTGTAAAAGAGACAAACGCATAAAAACAATTATTTCCTTTGATAAACGTTTACTCCGGGAACATTGATTGCGGAAAAATCTTTTTTCAATAAAGAAGAAGCAAACCCAACCGTGCCCACCAAATATCCCTTTTCCTTTAATACGCGAATAATTTCTTTTAAAATCTTTTTTTGATCGCGCTGATTTAAATAGTTATCCGCCAACATCATATTGCAAACAATCATTCCTTGACTGTTATCAGGCAAAGGAAGCTCTCGGGCATCAGCCATCAAGCTTTTTCCGGCATCAGGATTTTGTTTTAATTTATCAATATTTTTCGGATCAAGATCAATATTAACCCGGTTTTCCGGTTTTAATTTTCCCAAGGCTTGCAATGCTTTAACAAAAGCTGATCCAAGCCCGCAACCAAGATCAAGAATTTTTATATCATCCGGCAGAGACTTTACAAAGCGCAAAAGTTCTTTTTCGTCTTCACTTCTATTGGCCTCTGGTTTATTAAAAGCAAACCATAGACTGTCTTTTCTTCTGCCAGAATCCAAATGCTCAATCGTGCCCCCCGCCGGTGAATTGGTAATCGGGCTTTCAGCACGAGACTTTAAATATCTCCGAGTTTGTTCAGACTCATCTATTTCCTCATCCCAATATTTGGCATAAAACTCATTTGCCTTTTTTTGTTTTTGCTCAGCCTCCGGCTCGTTTTTTCTTTTAGCTTGAAATGCTTGCCTTAATAATTGTCTACCATATTCGGCTTTTTCTTGATATAACATTTCCGATGGATTAAGTTCTCCTTCATTATCTTCTAAAAACATTTTTAACATATAACCATCTTCCGGCCAAATATTTTTAGTATAGGCCAAATCAAAACCTTTTTCTTGGCGAATATCCTGCAACCTTTTCCTATACTTTATTATTTGATCATAGTCCATTTTTTCCGGCCGGTAATCTAAAATTTCCTGGTCAGACATTTTTTGACAATCAGGTCTTTCCACAGATTTTCCGGGAATTTCTTTATTCATAAATTCTTTTTAATCCTTACGGTCTATCTTGGTTAAAGGCAAATCAATTCTAACCCGATCACGCGGAAACAAAGTAGCTTGCTTAATATTATCCAAGCCCAACAAACGCCAGGTCAATCGTTCCAAGCCCATACCAATACCTCCTTCCGGAGGCATACCGTATTTAAAAGCCATTAAATAATATTCAAAATCCTGAGGATTTAATCCAAACTCTTTCATATTTTTTTTCAACATTTCATAATCATGAATACGCTGCCCACCGGTAACAATCTCGGTTCCGCGAAAAAGCACATCAAAACTTAAGGTTAAATCCGGATTTTCCGGATCCGGCATAGTATAAACCGGCCGTTTTTCTTTGGGATAATGCGTCACAAACAAAATATCAGAATTAAATTTTTCTTTAACATATCGACCGATCAACTCTTCCTGGTGCGGTTCCAAATCCGGCTCCTTGCTTGCACCTTCTTCATTGTATTCTTCTTCTAAAATCTCCTGAACTTGCTTCAAAGTCATAACCGGATATTTTTTCGGCAAATTGGGTTTCTCTGCGTTCAAAATCTTCATCTCCTTAGCACAATCTTCATTAACTGTGGCAAACATTTTTTTTAAATTATCGTACATCATATCCATTACTTCGCTATAATCATTAATAAAACCCATTTCAAAATCCAAACTGGTATATTCGCTTAAGTGTCGATTGGTGTCATGAGATTCAGCTCGATAAACCTTGCCCAAGGTATAAACCCTTTCGTAAACTCCGACCATCTTTTGCTTGTAAAACTGCGGACTTTGCGCCAAATAGGCTTTTCCTCCGAAATAATCCAGAGTAAACACATTGGCTCCGCCTTCGGTTGCTCCGCCAACTATTTTCGGGCATTGAAATTCCACAAAATCGTTGTTATTCAAATGATTTCTAAAACCTTGTACCAAAGTGGCCTGAATTTTAAATATGGCTCGAGATTTTTCACTGCGCAGATTCAAAGGCAAATTATCCAAATAAGTATCCATATGCATATCCGTACCCAATTCATACGGCAAAGTTTCGGCCTTGGACAAAACCTTAATTTCCTTGGCCAGCACTTCAACATTACCATTCACAATATCAGGATTTTTTTGTTTTTCTCCTCTTTCATTAACTTGTCCCTTTATTTGTAAAGCATATTCCGGACGAAGTTCTTTAACAACTTTTTTTGACTCGTTATCCAATTCCGAAGGTACCACCACCACTTGAATTAAGCCGCTACGGTCGCGAAGATCCAAAAAAACAATCTTGCCCATATCGCGTCTGGCCTTTATCCAACCTTTAATTTCAATCTCGCCCCCCAAGTTTTTTTCAATTTTTTCATTTAATGTTCTGTTCATATTAAATAATGAAATATTGTCTCAAGCATAAGATTAAATAAATCAAATGCTTATTGTTCAACATTTATTTTTAAACTTTGTTTTATTATGTTAACTTGTTTTGGATCCAACTCATCAAGATTTAGACCCAGCACAAAAATTTTTTGGTCGCTTTGTCCGAAAATAAAATCATACTTTTCGTTCAAAAAATCAATCTTTTCAAAAATATAATAATTGTCTTTTTCTACAGCTTGTTTTTCTTTGGAAATTTTTAAAACTTGTCGCACGGTCAAACTAGGATTCTCCTCCTCTTTTGCCTTTAAAAGATCAAAATATATAACAATCTCTTGCTCTTCTCCGGACCAATACCGAGTAAAATTTTGACCGGTCTTCTCCAGTCCGCGCGGCACCAAAAAACTGACTCCGTATAAAGAAAACTCTTGCCAATCTTCTTGTACAATCAAAGATCCTTCAAAATTTGGTTCGGTCTTATAAAAAACCGTCCAAAAAATTGTATTAATAGCCACTACCGCAATGATCACCGCGGCCAGCAAATACCAACGATTCATATATAAAAACTAACTACTAATTACTCATCCTAATTACTTAAAATTAATTACCAATTACTCAAAAAACTAAGGCGTTATTCTGTTTATGGTTCGCGGAAACGGAATGGTTTCACGAACATGGTGAATCCCGCACAGCCAAGCTACACAGCGTTCCAAGCCCATGCCAAATCCGCAATGCGGCACCCCGCCATATTTCAACAAATCCAAATACCACTGATAATCTTTTTTGTCTATTTTTTGTTCTTTAATTCGTTTTTCAATTAAATCCAAATCAGCACTGCGCTCAGCTCCTCCACCGATCAATTCGCCATAACCTTCCGGTGCCAAAAGATCAACATTTAAAGTCAATTCCGGATTTTCCGGATCCGGCTCCATAAAGAAGTTAGTTAATTTGGTTGGAAAACGATGCACAAAAACCGGACCATTGAATTTTTTGGTTAAAAGAGTTTCGTCATCAGCACCCAAATCCTCGCCCGGCTTTATATCCGACTGCCCACTATCCTGCAAAATTTTCACGGCTTTGTTATAACTGATTCTTTCAAACGGTCTTTTAATATTTTCTAAAAATTCAATATCCCTGTCCAGCATTTCCAATTCTTGGCGCCTGTTTTTCAAAACACTTTGCAAAATATACCATAAAAAATCCTCTTCAAAATCCATCAAATCCTTAAACTTCATAAAAGGCACTTCCGGCTCAATCATCCAAAATTCGGTCAAATGTTTCCTGGTTTTTGATTTTTCCGCTCTAAAAGTCGGACCAAAACAATAAGTCTTGCCCAAAGAATATTCACAGGCCTCGGTATAAAGTTGCCCGCTTTGCGATAAATAAGCGTCTTGGTCAAAATAATCCACATGAAAAAGATCCGTGGTTCCTTCACAAGCGGTTTTGGTTAAAATCGGTGCATCCACCAAAGTAAAATCATGATCGCGCATATATTTTCTTATGGCCCAAATAATTTCATCACGCACCCGCATTATAGCCCATTGTTTGGGCGAACGAAGCCAAAGATGACGATTTTCCAAAAGAAAATCCGGACCATGTTCCTTTTTGCCGATGGGATAATCCTCGGCTTTTTTAACGAATTTCAGTTCTTTGACTTGAAGTTCATATTCTTCTTTTTTGGGATGCTTGGAAACAGTGGCTAAAATTTCTACCGAGCTTTCCTGAGTCATCTCCTCCGCCGTTTGCCAGGTTGACTCATCTACGGAATTTTTATCCACCACCGCTTGCGCAAAACCCGATCCGTCGCGAACTTGAAGAAAAAATATCTTTCCCGAAGAACGGCTATTGTAAACCCAGCCTTTGATCAAAACATCTTGATCTAAAAAATTTTTTAAGTCTTTGATGTAAGTTTGTTCCATAAAATTTCGATTAATTCTTAGTTAATTATATATTATTTTAGCTAAAACAGCAAGAAAGCTAAGATTTAATTATTTACTTAGACAATAAAATATTATTTTGACAAATCATGATAAAAACAGCCCTATAATCAAAAAAACCGGCTGAGCCGGCTTGATCTGACCAATATGAAAAACCAACCGACTAGACCCGGAGAAAATCATTATCATTATTATTTTTCACCTTTATTCTCATCATATTTTTATTGTAAACCATAATTATATTTTTGGCAAACAAAGGACAAATTAGTAAAATTTTTATTACAAAAAATAACTGAAATTGATTTTTTTGCTAAATTATGTCAGTATATAAATGTATGACCATAACCGTTAAATCAAACTTTAATGGCCAAAGATTAGACAAGTTTTTGGCAGAAGAACTAAATCAATCACGCAACCAAATAAAAAAAGCCATTTTAAACGGCTCTGTTTTGGTAAACAACGAGCCGGCCAAAGTCCATCAATTTTTAAGACCGGGAGATATTATTGATTTTGAAAAGAAAAAAACCGAAAAATCACCCATCAGAAAAGAACTGACCAACGAGAAAACCCCAAACTTAGCGCAAAAACTCAAAACCTTTTTTATTTCCAAGACAATAAGAAACACTCCGGAAATAATTCAAAAAAACAAAAATTATTTGGTAATAGAAAAACCGACCGGACTTTTGGTACATCCAGCTCCCGGCTCTAACGAACCGACCTTGGTTGATTGGTTAGTAAAAAAGTTTCCTCAAGTAAAAAAAATCAGCGATCCGGAAGCCTTAAAAAGAAACGACCAAACCTACCGTCCGGGTATTGTTCATCGTTTAGACAAGGAAGTTTCCGGTTTAATGCTAGTCGCCTTAAATCAAAAAGCTTTTGAATATTACAAAAAACAGTTTAAATTAAAAAGGGTTGAAAAAAAATACTTAGCTGTGGTTCACGGCCAGATACCCCTTGGCTCGGGACAAATTAATTTTGAAATCAGTCGCAGTTCCGAAGGTTCAAGAATGGCCGCGCATCCGGCCGGTTCAAATAAAGGTCTAAAATCTTTAACCGAATATAATATTGTAAAAACCAGTAAACAATATTCTTTGGCGGAAATTAATCTTTACACCGGTCGCACTAATCAAATCCGCGTCCATTTCCAAGCCATCGGCCACCCGATTGTCGGAGATAAACTTTACTGCCAAAAAAAGTTCAAAAAACAAAATTTGGAAAGCGAAAGACTGATGCTCCATGCTTATAAATTGGGATTTGTTGATCAGAAAAACATAAAACAACAATTCTCTTCCCAAAAACCCAAAGAATTTAATAAATTTAATTTTTAAAAATGTTTTCCCCCGAAAATCAATCATCTAAAAATCAAAAAACAAATCCGGATGAACAAACAGAACAAAAAGATTCTCCGGAATTGATTGAGCGCTTTGAAAACAAGCTGGAAAAAGAAAAAAGTTTGAATTTCATTGATCAGCTTTTCCAAGAACTGCCGGAACTAAAAATGTATTTGGTCGGTGGCATGGTTCGCGACACTATTATTAAATATCCGACATCCAAAGATTATGATTTTATCGCCCAAGGCGTCCCTTTGGAAAAACTTATTCCGACCTTAAAAAAAATGGGCAAAGTGGAATACACCGGACGCAACTTTGGAGTGCTTAAGTTTATTCCCAAAGGTTCTACGCTAAAAGAGGCCATTGATATCGCCCTGCCCAGAACCGAGCAAGCTATCGGAACCGGCGCTTATCGCGATGTAACCACGCAGTCCGATCCTCATTTGAAAATTGAAGATGATCTGGCTCGTCGCGATCTGACCATCAACGCCGTAGCTTGGGAATTAAAAAACAATCAATTGATTGATCCGTTTGACGGACAAAAAGATCTAAAAGACAAAGTTATTAGAGCAGTCGGCGATCCCGAACAAAGATTTCAAGAGGATTATTCCCGTTTACTCCGAGCTTTGCGTTTTTCCGCTCGATTTGGTTTTGAAATTGAACCCAAAACCTGGCAAGCCTTGCAAAGTAAAATGGCACATATAAACGACCGTCAACCAGTCCTGCAAACAGATATTTTAAAAAGAAAAATTGAACTGGCTTCCGACCCGGAAAAAAAAGCCAAACTGAAAAAACAATTAAAAGATCAGAAAACAAAAACCCCTAATAAAACCGTTAAAGAATACACCGTACCTCGAGAAACCGTAGCTAAAGAAATGTTAAAAACCTTTAAAGAAAATCCGGCCTGGGCCATGGAACTTTATGATCAAAGTGGCGCTTTTGAACAACTTTTGCCCGAAGTAATAACAATGAAAGGCTGTGAACAACCCGAACAATTTCACGCCGAAGGCGATGTTTGGAATCATACTAAATTGATGTTGCAAAAGATCCGCTCTGAAGAATTTAGAAAGTATTTTCCCGGAGTGCATATTAGTGGTGAATTTGCTTTGGGCGTTTTACTCCATGATATTGGCAAACCGGTCACTCAAAAAACCCCGGAAAAACACGGCACCGAGCGTATTCGTTTTGACGGACACGACCAAGCCGGCGCTAAAATTTGCGAACAAATAACCGATCGTCTAAATTTAAGCAACGAACAAAAAGAAAAGATCCAATTCATGGTCCAAAATCACATGTTTTTAATGTCGGCTGAAGATATCTCCAAAATTAAAGCTAACAAAATAGCCAAACGCTTTATTGACAGTCCTCATTCTCGTGAATTGCTTATGCTTTTTTATCTGGACAGTGCCTGCAGTTTGCGGCCGGACGGCAGCGTGCCCATGGACAACTTTAAGCAAACCTTGAAACGAATTGAGAAAATAAAAAAGATCCGAGAAAATCAACCGAAAAAAATCATCAGCGGAAACCAAATCATGCAAACCTTGGAAATAAAAGGTGGCCCTTTTATTGGCTCGGTTATTACCGCTTTAAACGAACTGAGCGATGAAGGACAAATAAATAGCACCGAGCAAGCACTATCCTTTTTAGAAAAACACAAAACCAAGCTCCAAAAACTGGCCAAGCAAACCACCGGTAAAAACAGCCCTGAGATCGGCCAAGAAATTTTATCTTTGTAAAACATGGAAGCTAAATGGGTTGAAAAAAGGATGTTGTTATTTTTTTAATACATAAACAAGATAAACTCTTTTTTGAGTCTATACAAAGACACCTATACTATGGAAAATAAACTTTTTTTAATTTCCGGATCTTCCGGTGTGGGCAAAACAACCATTACTCAAAAATTGCTGGAACAAATGCCCAAATTGGAGCGACTTATCACTTATGTCACTCGCCAACCAAGACCTGATGAGATTAACGGCCGTGACTATAATTTTATTTCTGAAAAAAAATTTAAACAAAAAATAAAAAAACATGAATTTCTTGAATTTGACCAACATTATGGAAATTATTACGGCAATTCAAAAAAAGATTTGGAAGATATTTGGAACCAAGGCAAAACCGCTTTAATTCTACTGGATATTAACGGAGTGAGAACCATAAAAAAACTCTTTCCTCAGGCTAAGTCAATATTTATCCTACCGGACAATTTAGAAAACCTAAAAAAACGCATCCGCCAAAGACCAATGAGCGACCAAGCTTTTGAAAAACGCTGGAAACAGGTTAAACAGGAATTAAAATTGGCCGATGAATACGATTTTCAGATAAAAAACAAACAAGGACAAATGGATCAAGCCGTTGAACAATTGCGTAAGATAATTGAGAATAATTAGCTTTTTTAACAC
>Ga0102938_10001217_pt1 | contig 19430 bp, 22 predicted proteins | sample SalPonR2_B_D2_MG_FD_84516 | JGI IMG/M metagenome (GOLD analysis project Ga0102938, IMG submission 84516) | Salt pond soil microbial communities from South San Francisco under conditions of wetland restoration - Salt Pond MetaG R2_B_D2_MG | ecosystem: Environmental > Aquatic > Marine >...
CGGTCCTCCAGCACATATCCCAGCCAGAACCCGAGCAGCGCTCCGAAGGGCTTTACATAATTCTCGTCCTTGAAGAGAAACAGACCGATACCCAGGGGCAGTACTACCAGCAGCAGGAACAGCTTGTTTCGGCGTCGAGCAGCAAAGTCGAATACCCGGTTTGTCAACAGGACCGTCAGCACTCCAGCCGCCACTCCGCCAATTACGTCACTCGGCCAATGGACCCCCAGATACATACGGGAGAGTGCGACCAGAATAATAAGCGCCGTGCCAAGCAGGTACATCCACCGCCGGCGGAGGGTGGTCATCATACCGGTCCAGAAGGCGGTCGCCCCCTGGGTATGGCCGCTGGGGAAGGCATAACCGGTTGCTGTATGCAGCCGCTGCGACTCGATGCCCTCTACTCCGATCGGCCGCTCAATGCGAAAACTGTTTTTAAGTAGTGGATTGACCACTGCACTGGACAGAAATGCGAAGCCCACCCGATAGCCCAGTTGCTTATCCCCGCACCACAGAAACCAGGCCGCCAGTACAATAAAGAACAGCTCTTCCGCCGTCATGGTTATCCCCTGGAAGAGAAGATCAAAAAATGGAGAGCGGATATTCTGGATTGCCTGTATGATTTGGACTTGTAATTCCATGTAGGTATCATATGCCTTCGGGTAGAGGACTGTCAACTTTCAGTCAGGCGGCGGTTTTCCATCTTGACCTATCGAAACTTCGGGAATATTATTTTCACCATGAAAGTAAACAACCGAAACACCACAGATGGGCAAGCCTCCAGTACGGAAAGCCCCGGCATAACAGCCGATTCAACCAGCCCCGAACCGCTGCCGACCTGGAAAAAGGTCATGTACTCCCTCGGACAGCTTGGGTGGGCTTTGACCAGTTACGCCCCTGGGATGCTGCTGGTGTACTATTATATGCCTCCGGATTCCGGGCAGCGGAGTTTTTCCCCGCAGATATTTCAAGGCTCAGTATTCGGAATACTTACTATTATAGGCCTGGCCTACGCCGCAGGCCGCCTCTTCGATGCGGTCACCGACCCCCTGATTGCCGGCCTCTCCGACCGCTCTACCCATCCGATGGGAAGACGGCGCTTTTTTCTTACCATCAGTATCCTGCCCTTCAGTCTGCTCAGCTTTCTGGTCTTCTTTCCACCCCAGTCGGGGGTCACCATGCTCAATACGGTATGGGTGTTCGCAACGATCATCATTTTTTACTGGTTCATGACCATGTATGTCACCCCCTATTTCGCCTGGATGTCCGAACTTGGCCACAGTCCCAAGGAGCGGCTGCTGCTCTCCACCCTCATCTCGATTACCTGGGCAATCGGCACGGCCATCGGCAGCCAGGTCTACGCTATAAAGGCAGTATTCGAAAACAGGGGGATGGACCCAGCCCCGGCATTTCAGCTGACGGTGGGCTTGTTTGCAGTAGTTGGATTCGTCTTTATGTTACTGCCGATCATATTCATCGATGAAAAACGCTACTGCAAACAGCACGTCTCCAAAGAGGGAATATTCGAAGCGCTCAAGTCGAGCCTCGGCAACCGGAACTTCCGGGTATTCGCCCTCTCCGACCTCTCCTACTGGATCGCCATTACCATCGCCAGCACTGGCCTGGTCTACTATGTGACGATTCTGTTGGCCCTGCCGGAGGCCTTTACCTCGACCCTGCAGATACTGATGTTCGGGCTCTCGTTTGTGTTTTATGTGCCGGTTAATTTGATCGCCAATGCCACGGGTAAACGACGACTGTTAATAGTTGCCTTCTTTCTGTTTATATTTGTGTACTGTTTTGTATTCTTCCTGGGCCGCATGCCGATTACCCCGCGAGCTCAGGGCTACGCGCTGATCCTGCTGCTGAGTATGCCTATGGCCATCTTCGGAATCCTGCCAAATGCTATCATTGCAGATATCGCCGAGGCCGACGGGCGCCGCCGCGGCACCTTCAAAGCCGGAATTTTTTTTGGTGCCCGCACCTTCATGTCCAAACTCGGACAGATGGTGGGAGGAATACTCTTCCCAAGCCTTTTATTGCTGGGACAAAGCAGAAGCAATGATATCGGTATCCGGCTGTCGGCAATTGCGGCCCTGCTGTTTCTTGTCGGCGGTCTACTGCTGTTTCTACTCTACCGCGAGCGGGAAGTTCTGGCGGTCTTAAATACGGAGGAGTGATATGACACTGCTGTGGATTAGTGTGCTGCTGCTTGGGCTGCTTGTGGCGGTCTATTTCGCTGTTGCCAGTTACATGGGCGGGAAAGTCATTTGTCAGCACCACCACAGTTCGGCCTATACGCTGGGTTTTGGACTTTTGAATGAGGAGTTCTCCGCCCAGGAAATATGCCTGCCGTGGGAGGACTTCGAGCTCCTCACAGCCGGCGGACTTGTCCTCAAGGGGCAGCTCTTGGACAAAGGGGCCGGCCGAACCGCAGTATTTTGCCACGGCATTACCTGGACCCGATACGGTATGTTCAAGTACCTCGAACCTTTCTTGGACGGCTGCTGGAACATTGTTCTTTATGATCACCGTGCCCACGGCGAGAGCGAGGGTCAATTTGCAACGTACGGAGTGTTCGAACGCCGAGATCTTGCCGAAGTGATGACAATGGTCCGGCGCCGCTGGCCCTCAACTGCTACCCTGCTCTACGGAGAATCGATGGGAGCAGCCACAGTGCTGCAGTACCTTGTCGATGATCCGCAGATCACCGCGGCCATTGCCGATTGCCCCTTCACCAGCCTGCGTGAGGAGTTACTACATCAGCTATTCAAAATGGGGATACCTAAACAGCTGCACCGACTACTGCTGAAAATAGTCCGTGGTTATATCCTGCGTAAGGCCAAGTTCGATTTCAACCTTGTGAGGCCGGGACGGGACGCGCTAAACAGCAGCTGTTCGCTGCTCCTAGCCCACGGCGCCGACGATAATTATGTACCCACCCGTATGAGCGAAGAGTTGTACCGCCTGCGCAGTCAGGGGGCTCCGACCCGGCTGCACCTGACCCCCGATGCGGGACATGCGGAATCCATAAACACCGACCGGCAGACTTACCTGCAGGTGGTCAGAGATTTCATAGACGGTGTAGCTGAACTTCAACCAAGAGCAATGGAATAGCCTCCGCGGCGTCTTGCAGCAGCCGCCCTTTTCCCGTACAATCGCGGCGTGATACGCGAACTGCTTAACCTGTTTACTATATTTTTTAAAATCGGTCTGTTTTCGATCGGCGGGGGCTATGTGATGCTGCCGATGCTGCGGCGCGAGATGGTAGAGAACCGCCACTGGCTGAGCGACGAGGAGCTGATCGATTACTACGCCATTGCCCAGGCGACTCCGGGCATTATCGCTATTAACACGGCCACCTTTGTCGGCTACAAGCGGCGGGGAATTCCCGGGGCCCTCGCCGGCACCGCCGGCATGGTAACCCCCTCACTGATCATCATCACCCTGATTGCACTGTTTTTTGCCCGGTTTCAGGAGAATTCGCTGGTGCAGCGGGCCTTCCGCGGCATCAGAGTGGCGGTGGCGGTGCTGCTGAGCTTTACCGTCTGGTCGCTGATAAAAAAGACCGTACATAACCTGCTGGGGGGAATCCTGTGCGGGGCAGCCTTCGTGTCTATAGCGGTGTTCGGCCTTTCGCCTATCCCGGTGCTGATTTCCGCGGCTTTGATCGGACTGATCGCCGGAGGACTAACTCGCAAGGCGGATAGCAAGGAGAAAAGCGGGGCATCATGAGTCTGATTACCATATTTACGGCATTTTTCAAGATCGGCCTCTTTACTATCGGCGGCGGGTTGGCGGCGATTCCCCTGCTGCGCGAGGAGCTTGTGAAGGGCGGCTGGGTCTCCAGCGCCGAGTTTATCGACATGCTGGCGGTCAGCCAATCGACTCCCGGGCCCATCGGTATCAATATGGCTACCTATGCCGGCTTCAAGGCCGCCTCGGTGGCCGGCTCGCTGGCGGCTACTGCCGGGATGGTGGCCCCTTCTCTGATCATCATTGTAATTATCGCCCGCTTCCTGCGTAATTTTGCCGACCGCCCGGCGGTCCGCAGTCTGCTGGCCGGGGTGCGCCCGGCGGCCATTGGTCTGATTGCTGCGGCGGCCTGGTTCGTACTGGCCAACTCTGTGCTGCAGCTGAACCTCTTCCCGCACGCCGGCTGGATAGAGCTGCGGGCGGTGCTGTTGTTCGGAGCTCTGGCGCTGGTCTACTGGAGGACCAAGGCCTATCCGGTCTACTACATCATCGCCGGCGGACTGATCGGCATGGTAATTTTTTAGTAATGGTCCTAACCTTGTGGTATCACAAGTCGATCCACCATATGCAGCGCTGAAGCGGGGTACCCCACAAGGTTAGTACCACTAGGCTTTTTTCCCTCAGCTTCGAAGGTGGCGTGCAGATGCTCCATCTCGACTAGCTGCGCGGGGACGAAACGGGATAGAAAAAAGTATAAATACCGACCCCACAAGCTTTGGACCATCAAAAAAATTAAACTCAGTGCATTTTTTATATATTGACATTTTAATATAAAGTTTTTATTGTAGTTATGTGCATATGCAAATAAATGAGAAACAGGACAAACCGCGGCCCGGGGCCCCAAAGAAGGCCCGTCGGTGCCGGCATATCGGAGAGCTGAGGCGCTTCAAGCCGGCGGGAATACCGGCTCAGGACCTGCCCGTACAGCGGGTGGAGGCGGATGAGTTCGAGGCGGTGCTTTTGTGCGATCTGGAGGAGCAGAGCCAGATCAGTGCGGCCGAGAGGATGGAGGTGAGTCGCGGGACGGTACAGCGACTGCTGAAAAGCGGCCGGGCTAAGATTGCTGGAGCGCTGCTGCGCGGAGAGGTCCTGATAGTGAGCGATGAAAACAATGGGGAGGAGAACTGTGAAGAGCTTTGATGTACTGGTAATAGGCGGCGGACCGGCGGCGATTACCCTGGCGAAAAACCTGGGAAAAGAGATGAATATGGCTCTGATTCGGCCGGAGGACCACTCGATGATTTACTGCGCGATGCCGTATGCCATCGAGGGGCTGTTGGAGACGGACAAGACCCTAAAGAGCGATAAGATCGTGACCGACGCGGGGGCCGAATTGATCCGCAATACGGTCACTGCAGTGGATTTTAAGAACAAGCGACTGCGCTGTGCCTGTGGCAAGGAGTTCGGCTGGGAGCGTCTGGTGATTGCCACTGGGGCAGAGCCGATTCTTCCGCCGATTCCCGGTCACAAGCTGACGGGGGTAACGGTGTTCAAGTCGCAGAAGGACATGGAGCGGATTGCCGGAATTGTCGAGTCGGGAGTACAGGATGCGGTGGTGGTCGGTGCCGGTGCTATCGGTGTAGAGCTTGCCCAGGCCCTGGCGGCCAAGGATATCAACACCCACTTGGTGGACATGGTGGATGCAGTGCTGCCCAACCTGGCCGATGCGGACATGACCGCCGCAGCGGCGGACGAGCTGGAGACGGCGGGTGTCCGTCTGCACCTTGGTCGCAAGGTTGCGGGGCTCGTCGCTGCGGGTGGTTCGGAGAATGTGGCAACACGCGCAGCCGGCCCGGACAGTAGCGCTGTAAGCGCAGTGGAGCTTGAGAGCGGCGAGAGGATTCCGGCCCAGCTGGTGGTGTTTGCCGTCGGGATGAAGCCGAATGTGGAGCTTTTCGAGGGGAGCGGACTCGAGATGGTGCGGGATGGAATCGTGGTTGACGGCGCCATGCAGACCAATATAGAGGAGGTGTACGCCGTAGGAGACTGCGTCTCCTACTATAGCGGAATTACCGGTGAACGGACCGGGGGCAAGCTTGCCACTAATGCGGTGCCGATGGCCCGGGTTTTGGCGGACACCCTGCGCGACCGCGACCGCGGCCGCGACCGCGAATACGGGGGATTTTATAACGGCTCAGCCACCAAGGCCGGCGAGCTGTTCGTGGGCGGCACCGGTCTGAAAGAGGCCGAGGCGCGGGAGCGCTACGATGCGGTTGTCTCGTTTGCCGAGTTCACTACCGCTTTTCCAATCATGCCGACCGCCAAAAAGGTGAAGCTAAAGCTGATTGCAGACCGCCAGAGCGGCCGGATCCTCGGAGGGCAGGTGGTCAGCGGCGAACCGGTGACTGACAAGATCGACCAAATTACCATGGCCATCCAGTTCGGCATCACCGCCCGGCAGCTGCTCGGTTTCAGCTACTCCAGCCAGCCCTGGCAATCTTTTTATCCGGCCCATAATCTGCTGGTAAAGGCCGCCGAGGGATTGGTTGCCAAAATGAACGCCGGCGAGAGGGTGAGCGCGCGAGGTTAAACAGTCCCGCTTACTGGTCTGATGGCTGTACGGACTTAACGACCCGGGCGGTAAACTGTCCGCCGCGGTTTACCTGCAGCCGAAACACATCCGGCCGGGTGTAATGCCCCGCCGGGTCAAAGTCGAGGGCACTGCGGGTCAGCGCATCCAGGTCTATCTCGGCCTGCAGCACTCCCTCCTCATCAAACAGCGGCCCGGCCACGTACTCCCCGTAGGGATCAACAATACAGCTGCCCCCGCGGCACATCACCTCCGGGGCCGATTCCAGTTCATGGTAGTATTCTAAATCTTGGGGGTAATTTTGTTTCGCCACGAATTGGTTGCAGCCAAAAACGTAGCAGCGCCCTTCCAGTGCAACATGCTTCATAGTGCTCTGCCAGGCCTCCCGCGAGTCCGCCGTGGGGGCAACATACAGCCGCACGCCTTCACGGTACATCGCCGCCCGCGCCAGGGGCATGTAGTTCTCCCAGCAGATCAGCCCGCCCAGGCGGCCGTAGGGAGTGTCTACCACCGTCAGCGTCGTGCCGTCACCCTCGCCCCAGATCAGCCGTTCAGTGCCGGTGGGTTTAAGCTTGCGGTGCTTCCCCAGCAGCTCGCCCTCCGGGCCGAAGTAAAGGGTGGTGCAGTAGAGTGTACGGTTTAGCTGGTCCAGCTCGGTCACACCGATCACCACGTAGGACTCGGCGTCGGCGGCCGCCTTGCCGATCCGCTCCGTGTCCGGGCCCGGCACCAACACCGAGTTGTCGTAGTAGCGCTGCCAGTCCCGTCGACCCGCTTCGGTCCGGCTGCCCACCACAAAGCCGAAACTCAGGCCCCGCGGATAGGCGGGAATAAACGATTCGGGAAAGACTATCAGCTGTGCGCCCTCCCGGGCCGCCCGGCCGATCAACTCAACTGTTTTGTCCACTGTAGCCGCCCGGTCGAAGAGCACCGGCGCGGCCTGTATTACTGCAGCGTGTAACATATTCATACTGCTACGGTATCATAGAACCGGTATTTGCGGCCATATGATTCCGCTCCCTCTTGAAAAGTACTATAGTACTTAATTGTAGAATACAGGAGATAACAATGAACCCGGGATGCATTAAATTCGTAAGTGCATTTATTGGAATTACCGCCATGGCCACGATGGCGCCGCTCTGTCTGGGTGTGATACAGTACAAGACCTCGCCGTTGGCCATTTACCAGTTCATCGGCCAGGATTATGGCCAACCTGTTTATCATGGCGTTGGTCTTCATTATCGGTGGCATCCTGCGCCTGCTCATGAGTCATCAGAACGTCATGCCCCTGGCCCGACCACTGGAGCGGGAAGGATTTCTACAGATACGCAATGATCCCACCGACCGGCGGGCACGTCGGCTGCATCTGACCCGGGAACACTTCGACTTCTGGTCCGGCTATCAGGAACGATCTATCAGCGAAATCGAGTAACTGTATCGCGGGCTGGACAACAGTGCCCTACAGCAGCTCGACCTTCGACTTGAAAGACTCTTGGATACGGCGGTAGCGCTCCGCGGAAAAATCGAATACTTTCCTCAGCGGGAACGCACAACACCCAGTACAGCGCCGATAAGCGCCCCTGCACCGCCGGCCAGTAGTATGTTCTGTCGGATAGACTCAACTCCGCGCAGCTTGTTGCCGACTTGCGAGAGCAACGAATCGCCCGGGACAATCAGCGCTTTCAGACCGATATATGAGTTTCCGACTTTTCCGAAAAGAAAATAGCCGGCTACCAGGCCGATCACTCCTAAGAATACGGCACTTGTAATAATGTTACGCATTTTTTACTCCTTACCCTGATGTATAATGCAAGTCGGAACTAAAAACAACATTTAGGCCCGGGGTAGACGATAGTGATTCCGGGCCTATCACGGTTATTCTCACTTTGAAAGAGACGAAGGTGATTGGGAAAATTCAACACAGGCCCTAGGCTGACACAAAACTGACACAAAACCGATTCAAGGCCTGCTTATGGTAAAGCCCTTCTCCCGGGCATAGTCGTCAATAAGCTCAAGAAATTGTGGTCCGTATTGCTTCATCTTTTTTCGCCCCACCCCGTTGATCCTCAAAAACGTTGGCCGGTCACGGGGTATCTCCCGGGCCATCTCCTCCAAACTTGCGTCGGAGAATACCATATACGGGGCAACCCCCTTTTCACGGGAGAGTTCGAGCCTTTTCGCACGGAGCAGTTCAAACAGCTCATTATCATACTCCTGGCCGGTAGACCCCTTGATAAGGACTGCCTGTTCCTTACGTCTGACTACCATAAAGGGTTCCCGACCAAACAGAATATCCCGTCCCGCTTCAGTCATACTAAAGGTCGGATATCTGCCTCCCTCCTGCCGGAGAGCACCGCGGTTCAAAAGGTCATTGAGCACCTGCTGCCAATGCTTCTTCGGTTTTCCCCTTCCGACACCAAAGGTCGGCAGCCGGTTATGACTCCGTTCACGTATTTTTTCAGTATCACTGCCTTTCACAATATCGACTATATGACCGGCGCCAAAGCGCTCCCCAGTCCGAGCTATAGCGGATAATAGCTTCTGCGCGTCTACCGTAAAGTCCTCGGTACTCGACTCGTCTGTACAAATGTCACAGCTGCCGCACTTTCCGTTATGTTCCTCATCAAAATGTTTCAGCAGGAGCTTTCTCCGGCATTCCGAGGCCTGGGCATAACGGAGCATCACTTCAAGATTTCTACGGCCCCGGGCCGCTTCGGCTTCATCTTCGATTTGTTCAATGAAATATCGCTGAGTTCTGATATCTCCCGGCGAGTACAACAGCAGACAATGGGAAACCAATCCGTCCCGGCCGGCGCGACCGGTTTCCTGGTAGTAGGCCTCCAGGCTTTTTGGAAGGTCACCGTGCACCACAAACCGCACATTTGATTTATCTATTCCCATACCGAAGGCTATTGTGGCGACAATTACATCGGTTTCATCCCGGACAAAACGGTTTTGGTGGTTTCGTCGCACATCATCGGCGAGCCCTGCATGGTAGGGAAGAGCGTCAATCCCGTTTTTACATAAAAAATCACTGGTTCCTTCAACATCCGCCCGGGTACTGCGGTAGATAATCCCCGCCTTCCCCGGACGGTCCTGCACAAAAGCAAGTATTTGGTCCAGAACACTTTCCTTCTGACTCACCCTATAAAAAAGCTCGGGACGATCAAAACTCGCCCGAATAATAAAGGGCTTTTTCATCTTGAGCTTTTTCTGAATATCCTGTTGCACTGTTTTTGTGGCGGTGGCGGTAAACGCCGCGATTCTACTTTTGGGAAATTCCGGGCGAATTTTTGACAAAGCCAGATAATCGGGACGAAAATCATGCCCCCATTCGCTGATACAGTGGGCCTCGTCAACAACGCACAGCACCGGATCAAACTCCTTAAGGCGGCTTCGAAACTTCTCCGATGCAAAACGCTCAGGGCTAATGTACAATAACTTGATTTCACCTGCATGCAAGAGGCGGTATACCCCTCTTATTTCCTGCTCCTTCATGCTGCTGTTGAGAAATGCCGCCGCAAGCCCCAACTCCTGGGCCGCGCTTACTTGGTCCTGCATCAGGGCAATTAGGGGGCTTACCACAATAGTGAGGCCCTCCAAAAGCAGCCCCGTCAATTGATAGCACAGCGATTTGCCCCCGCCGGTCGGCATTGAGACAAAGGCATCGGTTCCCTTCAGAAGGGATTGCACTACCTCTTTTTGATTTGGACGAAAATCCGAGAACCCGAAATACCTTTTTAAAGCGTGGTATAGCTCTTTTTCATTCATCACTTGCTTGGAAATCACGGCCTACTTTCGCATATTTTTGTATAGTCCTTCAATTGCCCCGCCAAGCCCCTTTTTTTTGTTACTTTTTGTTAAATATTCTAAAATTCCGGATTTTTCTTTGTTTTTTTGGAGTTTTATGGTATTTTATACATTAATTATGAATGTGAAAGAGGGAGTTCCAATTGAATCCAAAAATATTGATCCTTCATTCGGACACACAAGTCCTCCAACTCATTAGCACTTACCTCAATAATAATGGATACATCGGGCAAGGAATATCAGGGGAAACTGAATTGTACCCAAAAATCAAAGGGAATTCCCCTCCGCACCTTATACTTATTGAACTCGAGTATGCTCACAATAACATCACCGGAGTTACACTTGCACAGGAAATACTCAACAGTTACTCCCTTCCGGTGATTTTTATTACTTCAAAGCGGAATTCGGATATTCTTATAGAAGCCGAAGGGATCAATCATTATGGAATTATTCATCAGGACAGTATTCAAAGCCGTTTATTGTTGAGCACAATTCAAACCGCCTTAAGATTGTTCAGGACGGAATATCAGCATAAAGCAAGTGAGCAAAAGTACCGTTTCTTTTTTAACAGCATTCCAATCGCAGCAATAGTTTCTGATCAAGCCTATACTGTTCAGGAGTGGAACCACTCAGCCGCCGAGTTGTTCGGCTATCAGCGACATGAGGTAATTGGTAAAAACCTCATTAAAACTCTATCGTCGAAGAAAAATGATAAAAACTCAGAACAACTTCAAGACCTTTTACTTGAACAGCTGGAAAACCGTAAGAAATCTCACAATTACAACTACGACCGAACAAAAGACGGACGGGATCTTCTTTGTGAATGGTATGACCTTCCATATAAGCATAATAGGAATACCTATATTCTTTCAGTTGCAAAGGATATTACGGACCAGCAGGAATTGATTGAAGAACTTCGGGACACGGTAATAGAAAAAGAGTTTCTACTACGGGAGACCCATCACCGAGTAAAAAACAGCCTCAATATGATTAACTCCTTAATAAATTTGAAAGCCGGCAATCTTGAAGCCCAGGAGGCTTTCACCGATTTGAAGGGTAAAATAAAAGCATTGAGCAGCCTCTATGAGAAGCTCCACCAGACAACAGATGTCTCTGTTGTAAACCTGCAGCACTATTTAGATGAACTTTTACACTCATTGTTTATCACTTTTTCCGAATTCCCGATAAAAACCGAAACACAACTAAATCAGATCTCAATTGACCCCGATACCGCCATTACAATCGGGCTCATTGTGAATGAAATTGCAACTAATGCTATTAAACACGGGTTTATACCGGAGGAGAAGAGCTGGTTTAAGGTGGTAATGGAGAGCGAGAACCAGGGCACCCTGTTTATTCTGAAGATATCCAACTCGGGGAACCCCTTGCCCCGCGCGGTGGACATTACTTCGATGCACACCCTTGGTTTTCGTCTCATTCAAACTTTAGTAGACCAGCTTAAGGGGAACTTAGAAATTACAAGAGAACCCCACCCCGTGTACACAATAAGGTTCCCCCGTAAGTCTACTGTACATTCTCAAGACTAAAGCCGGGCACTTCAATTCGGCTAAGCTTTTCTTTTAGTTCGGAGGGTGAGACCGTCTTATAGCGAACTTTACCGTCCCTTCCGTCGCGTCCGCTTCGACCGGAGTTTCCAGTTTTTGTAAGATCCCCATCAACATACCATCGGCCGGCCCTGCCTCCCCAACCACCTTCTCCACCTTTTACAACAGGATCTATGTAATTAAAAAGCTGCACATCCGCCGCCGTCAGAGTAATATCTCCTCCATAACCGGCATCACCACCATCACCACCGCTGCCCGGTTCTCCAGCACCATCTTCTACTTCTGTTCCATCCCCTCCTCGACCACCATTTCCTCCGTCACCACCGGAAGCGTCAAGGGTGATCTCTTTTATCTCTGTAAGAAATAGTTGATCCCTTTCTGTATCATAAAGAAGGATCTTATTTTCTCCTTCATACCTGTATCTGCATGCAATGAAATGGGCGTCCTTGCCGGGATATCCCCTTGTGCCATCTTCTCCTTGTATCGACTCATTCGGGGCCTCCGTTGCGGACAGTCCGTTCTCCCCATCTTCACCACTGTAATCAATTCTCGAATACGCCTTCCAGTTGAGGGGGTAGGTATAAGCTCTCGAGGGGTACCGGTTGCCCTTCACCGAAAGGATGAAGCCGTAAAGATCTTCACCGGGAGGGTGGAATGTGGACTTGTCTGTGTTAATAGTTACACTAAAACGCGCCTGCTGGACCACCTCCATATTTTTCACATTCTCAAAGCCGAAATCCTTGTAATTCGGATTGAGATACACTTCACCTTTCCGATCTTTTACCCGAAAACCAAGGGAATACTCTGTGTCCGGAAGCAGCTTTTCTACCCGGCTTCCCTCTTCATCCTCTATTGTCATTTCTATCGAATCTATATCCATATCACGTATTCCAGTTACGCACCCGAATACTACTGCACTGATACATGCTGCAATTAAAAGAATTGTTATTTTCTTCATAAGGCCTCCATATAAATAATACAATTCCCAGCTCCAATAAGAAAAGGGGAACTCCCTACATTTTGAGGTATTTAAAATGGACTTTTTAAGAAGAAGTCCTCTGATATGAGAGATAAGGAATTTTGAATTTTTCCTTATAGTTAGTATATTTATTACGAAATGGGTATGGATAATGATTTTGACAGAGTCGACAGTCTTATAGAAACCGGAATGTACGAGGAGTCGGTAGAATTATTAACCGGTATTCTTTGTGAGGAGCCTGACAATCAGGAAGCCTTGTGGAGGATCGGTGTAGCATATACCGAGCGGAATGAACCGTTTAAAGCACTAAAGGCACTCAATTACTTTTTTAAGTTCCGCAAAGAGCATCCTGAAGCCCTGGAAGCCCTTGGATGCGCCAAATTTAAGATGGGTCAGCACAGTGAAGCCCGACAATATCTAGAACAAGCTGAAGAACTGATGCCAGAAAGCCCTTCAATAAAACGTAATCTAGGGGTGGTGTACAACCAGCTCGGAGAGAAAACAGAAAGCTATTCAAAGTTTAAAAACTCGTACGATTTGAATCCTGAAGATTATCGTACAGGGTATGCCCTGGCAATGGCCCACATACATTTTAATCGTTACAATGCAGCACAAGAGGTACTTGAAAGAATGTTGAGCCAACACCTGCCGACCGATTTTAGGGAACTCGCGGATGAGAGCTACAAATGGATCAAGAAGAGGCTTGGTCACCATATAGATCCTTAGAGTTACTCAAACTCTTTAAGCTAATTTACTTATCTTAAACAAAATGTGAGTATTCTAAATTTGAAGATTTTGGTGAAATTTTCAGAATTGCTGTGCTGTGTAGATATTGAAAGAGCCCCTTATAAAGTGTAAGTTATGAACATGCAGTTTACCCCCACCGAACACCGGTTTCAGGTTTCGGAAATTACCGCACATATTAAAGAAATTCTTGAACAAAGCTTTTCTACTGTGACAATAGAGGGGGAAGTGTCCAATTTTCGCCCCGCCGCAAGCGGGCATTGGTATTTTACTCTAAAAGACCGGGAAGCAACTATTCAGGCGGTAATGTTTAAGTATCGTTCCTCCCGTGTTACCTTTTCCCCCTCCGATGGTCAGAAGGTTGTAGTAAGGGGAAACATCAGTGTATACGCAAAACGGGGAAATTATCAGATAATTTGCGAAACCATGGAAAAAGCCGGTGAAGGCGATATTCTTGCAATGCTGGAAGAGCGTAAACGTAAACTTGCCGCCGAAGGTTTGTTTGACGAAGCCCTAAAATGTCCGCTCCCCTTTTTTCCGTCCAGAATAGCTGTGATAACCTCCCCTACAGGGGCTGCAATCAGAGATATTCTGCAGGTACTGGGGCGAAGGTCCTCCGGCCTGGATGTTGTGGTACTGCCGGCCCCAGTTCAGGGGGATTCCGCCGGGCCCAAAATTGCCGCACAGATTCGCCGCGCCAACATGTTGGGGCTTGGCGATGTAATTATTACCGGCAGAGGAGGCGGCTCGCTGGAAGACTTGCTTCCCTTTTCCGAGGAAGAAGTAGTTCGAGCAATCGCTGATTCGGAAATTCCCGTAATCTCCGCTGTGGGACATGAAATTGATAGGTCCCTTAGCGACTACGCCGCGGATGTAGCGGCACCTACTCCATCGGCAGCGGCGGAATTGGTAAGCAGAAGTCGCGAAGAACTCTTCGAGAGGGTTTCCAGACTTAAAGAGGAGATGTCCACCCGGATACAAAACCGAGCGGAGAACACCCGCTTGCTGATCCGTCAGTTTACCACTGAAAACCTGGAAGAGCGGTTTCGTCAGATTCTCCAGCCCTATCAGCTTCGCCTGGACGATGCAAAAGAGGAGATGCTTCGGGGATTGCAGGACATGCTGACAGCAACCCGCCACCGGATAGAGATGCTGAAAGCCTCCATCGAGGGTAATTCGCCTCTCACAATTCTGAGGAAGGGGTACGCGGTGGTCACCGACCAAAATAGCGGGGAGCTGCTCACCTCGAGCAGGAAGACTGCCCCGGGAAATACCTTGGATATTCGACTGTACAAGGGCCGATTAGGCGCCAGGGTAGAAGACATATACACCCACGACGAGGAGGAGATGCCGTGAAAAAGTTTGAGGAACGGCTTGAAAAACTTGAAGATTTGAATGAAAAGATGAAAGCAGGAAACATCCCTCTTGATGATGCGGTGGGAATGTTTGAAGAGGGTATTAAACTGGCAAAAAGCCTGGAAAAAGACCTTTCAAAGATAGAACGAAAAATTGAAATCCTGGTGAATGAGCCGGACACGCCGGAAGAAGAACCGAACCTTGAATTATTTCCCGGCATAGAAAAGGAAGAATCCCAGGAATAACTATACAAAGAGAGACAGTTAAATGAATTTACACACGGAAATAGAAAAACGAAAGACCTTTGCCATTATTAGTCACCCCGATGCGGGTAAAACAACCCTTACTGAAAAGCTTTTACTTTTCGGCGGGGGTATTCGCACAGCCGGAGCGGTTAAAAACAACAAGATAAAACGCAGTGCAACCTCCGACTTTATGCAAATAGAAAAACAGCGGGGTATCTCCGTTGCTACATCGGTTATGACATTCGAATATAAGGGCAAATTGATCAATATTCTGGATACACCGGGGCACAAGGATTTTGCCGAAGATACCTACAGGACCCTCACTGCCGTGGACAGCGTCATCCTGGTAGTCGACTGTGCGAAGGGTGTGGAAGAGCAGACGGAAAAACTGATGAACGTCTGCAGGATGAGGAACACTCCTGTTATTATCTTCGTCAACAAACTCGACCGTGAGGGGAGATCTCCCCTTGAATTGATGGATGAGCTGGAAGAAAAACTCGAGATTAAGGTCCGCCCCCTTACATGGCCCATCGGCATGGGTATGAACTTTAAGGGAGTATATAACCTCCACGAAAAGAACGTATACCTCTTTCAACCCGGAAAAACCAAGGTCGAAGAAGACCGCCTTTTGGTAGACAATCTGCACTCCGAGGTCCTGGACCAAAAACTCGAAACAGAGGCAGAACAACTGCGCGAGGATGTCGAACTCATTGACGGGGTCTACGATGGGTTTTCCCATGAGGAATATCGGAAGGGGACCCTCGCCCCGGTGTTCTTCGGCAGTGCCCTTAATAATTTCGGTGTACGGGAGTTGCTGGAGACATTTTTAGATATAGCCCCCTCTCCGGAACAACGTGAAACCGACACCCGTTATGTTGCACCGGAGGAAGAAAAGTTCAGCGGCTTTATTTTTAAGATCCATGCAAACCTGGATCCACGGCACCGGGATCGCATCGCATTTCTACGGGTCTGTTCGGGTACCTTCCTAAAGGACCGCCCTTTTCGACATGTCCGCCTCGGCAAAAACATTCGGTTTACCTCTCCTTATAACTTTATGGCACAAAGAAAAAGCGTAGTTGATGAAGCCTTTCCAGGGGATGTAGTCGGTCTGTACGACCGGGGAGACCTAAAAATTGGTGATACCCTGACGGAGGGTGAAGATTTTACCTTTCGGGGTATTCCGAACTTCTCCCCGGAAATTTTTAAAGAACTGATCAACACTGATCCGATGCACTCCAAACAGCTGGACAAGGGTATTGCCCAGCTCACAGAAGAAGGGGTTGCTCAGCTTTTTATTCAGGACAAGGGACGACGAAAGATCGTGGGGACAGTGGGGGATCTCCAGTTCGACGTAATTAACTACCGTCTTGAACATGAATACGGTGCTTCCTGCCGTTTTGAGCCCTTGAGTTTTGCCCAGGCCTGCTGGATTACCTCCGAGGACCCAAAAAAACTCAAGGATTTTATCCGGTTCAAGGAGGCAAAGATCGCCTATGATGCTGAGCAAAACCCGGTCTACTTTGCCGAAACCCGGTGGATGCTTCGGACCGTGATAGAGGATAATCCGGATATTGAGTTTCACTTCACCAATGAGTTTAAAACAGAAAGAGAACCCCTTTCGATTCGATAGCACCTCATGATACCGACAGTTGAGGGAGAGTTCACGGCGGATCTATAAAATTTCAGTCTTTTACTTAAAATACTGCTGCTCAAAGCGTCGGGCTTCGTACTCCATTTTTAGTATCTTATGGTCTAGGGCGTTAAGCTCTTCTCCGGCCTCTGATTTTTCCTGGATTTCCTCAAGACTCGGCAGCTCTTCCTGGATATATCGATGGACCGCCTCCCGGGCTCGCTGTATGAGGCTTGGCTGGGGCGATTCGTTGATGTAGTTGAGCAGTATGTTTTTACTGGTATTACGCAATTCCATGCGGGTTACATGTTCAACAAGGTCAAAATAGGCATGTAAGAACGGACGTTCATCCGAAATAGGTGTACTCCTTTACTATCTACACTGTGAATACGTTATTTTAACTGAAAAGGTTCAATCAATAAAGTGGTCCAGGCCTTCAATGGTATCGCCAACTTTGACTCCGGAACGTGTAAAGGCACCCCTCGGCAGCTCAAGGGCAAAACGAACTGCATAGTTTGATTCAACAGGTTTGATGGATTCCGGTTTCATCTCATGGATGCTCTTTATCACCCCGTTTTTTGAAATATAGGCAATTGAGAGGGGAATATAGGTGTCTTTCATCCAGAAACTCAGATGCTGGTCCCGCTCAAACACAAAGAGCATTCCTTCATGGGTACCAATTGTGTGCCGGTCCATCAATCCACGACGGCGATCCTCCTTGGTGCGGGCAATTTCAATGGTATAAATTTCTTCCCCCACCTTCAACTCCGCCGTGGGCAGTTTTTCTTCGGCACTGCAGCCAAGGGACATTAAGAGCATCAGGGAAATAAAAATTTTCATTAGAACTGCTCCAGAAAACGCTCTCGTGTAAGCCGTTCAAGTGATTTTTCACGGGTTCTTCCGCGCTTCAACTCAGCGAGGACGGGCATGGCGATATATTTTATACGTAAAGGCCTTTCGAGAACAAGCTGGGTTTGCTCATTTTCCCATACAGCTTTTTCAGGAGAGAGACGGTCCGGTTCGCCGTATTTTCTCTGAAGTGTGCTGTACATGGTGTAATATCCCAGGCGGGTCCGGTTGAGCAGAAGGGTTATTGTAAAAAGGGCATCATCAACAAATTGGAACGAAGCTTGTTGGATAAAATCTATTCCGTCACACTGAATCAGTGAATCGTTCCTGGAACGAAGCATACTGACATCCGGCTCACCGCGGTAATTGAAGTTTCCATCCGCCTTAAGGACCGACTGTACAGAGGACAGATCCATTCCCAGCAGAATTTCATTGAATCCTGAAGGCAGCGCTTCCAGAGAATTTGGATTTTGGGATAAGTTTTCGGGCCCGTTACTTGTTTCTACCGGGTCGTTCTGGGCCGAGAGAGAGGTAACACAGCCAAAGACCATGAGCAGCAGCAGTAATAATTGAAATATACCTTTTCCGGAATTCTTCATACTGTACATATTATCGACATTTCTAGGAGGGAATATTAAGTGAGCTGACTGAATTTCTCTAGATGACTGATCTTATTGTTATGTGCTGGTACAAACCCACGGACAAAAAAAACCGGATAGATAATAATCCACCCGGTTTTCTAGTTAAACTATATTACGTCCGCTTAGAATCTGGGACGACGCTCTTTAGCAACGTTCACTTTTAGGTTACGTCCGCCGAACTCTGAGTTGTCCAGAGCAGAGATAGCTGCATCAGCAGCCTGTTCATCTTCCATTTCAACAAAACCGAAGCCCTTTGAGCGGTCGGTGTAGCGGTCGATGATAATGTTGGCACTTGCAACAGTACCATACTGGCCGAACAGGTTTTCAAGTTCCTGCTCAGTAGTGTTGTAATTCATGTTTCCTACATAAATTTTCTTAGCCATAGTGTAGCATCCTTCTCCCCCGCATTTTCGCGAGGTTTTAAAAATATTGAGTATATGGAAGAAATAGTCTTAATAATTCAGTAGGAAATTACTTTTTTGATGGGAGAAGAAACAGAAAAGATTCAGCTTACATCAACTCAGAGAATACCTAGAGAAAATTAAAGAACAATACCGCATCCGATATACACAGACAATATACACTTATCCCCACTATTAATCAAGTACATATTAAAATACTTCAGGAATTCTCACTTCTCAAGACACTGAGGTATAACGCCCTCAAACTCATGCTCAAGGATGTCCATATATAGTTCATCATAGTACCTACCGGCCAGAAGCACGCACTCGCGACGACGGCCTATTTCCTTAAATCCAACCCTCTGATAACAGTGCAGAGCCGCCGTATTGAAGGAACGCACCCGGAGATACACACTGTGCAGGTTCAGCAGATTAAAGGCGTAGTCAAGCAGCAGTCTGACAGCCTCGCTGCCGTACCCCTTGCCGCGGTGTTTCTTCTCTCCGATAAAAATACCCAGTTCCGCGGTGCGCTGCACAAGATCGACGTTCATCAATCCGCAGTTCCCGGTAAGCTCATCATTCTCTTTTTGTACAATTGCAAAGTTGTACCCCTCCTTCTGAAAAAGTTCCAGCATCTGCTTCTCTTTTTCCAGAGAAATTATCCGAGGGGCCGTCGTTAGATTTACGGTAATCTCAAGATCATTCATCCAGCGGGTGTATTTTTCCGCTTCCTCTCCGCTGACCGGGGAAAGAAAGAGCCGTTCACCCACTATTTTGCGAAAATACGGCATAGAAAGCCTCCTGACTACAGGTATTCATTTTGGAAGTCATAAGACTTCCAAAATGAGAATACCCACACCATCTTTAAGATACACTACCTATCTTACACAAAATGTGAGCATTCGCAATGTGAAAATTTTCCAA
>Ga0102938_10001218_pt1 | contig 19403 bp, 11 predicted proteins | sample SalPonR2_B_D2_MG_FD_84516 | JGI IMG/M metagenome (GOLD analysis project Ga0102938, IMG submission 84516) | Salt pond soil microbial communities from South San Francisco under conditions of wetland restoration - Salt Pond MetaG R2_B_D2_MG | ecosystem: Environmental > Aquatic > Marine >...
TGCAGGGCCTGTAGCTTCATAAACATCTACGGTCGGGGCATCTGTTGATCCGTGATAAACCAAAAGGTCTGTATTACCACTTTGAGCAGCTTGCTCCTGTCCCATTCCATAGACATCAATATCGAATGCAGTGGATGGATTGTAACCGCTTCCACTAACAATTCCTGAAGCAACTAAAATATAAGTCTCATTAGCAGTAAGCGTAGTCTGCATATTATAGATTGTATCATCTACGCTAGTACTGGTTTTTGGAGCAACTCCGATATTGATAGAAGTTTCTGCCGGAGCATCAATAAACTCTGTGGCATTTCTAAAAGCAAAGTTGTCTAAAAGGATCGATCCGTTCAGATAAATATCCACTGAATCAGCTGCATTATCAGCAGAATTGTGGATTACCTGTACTCTGGCTGTGCTCTGCGCGAACACTGTAGAAACACTTAAAATAAGTGCTAATACGATAAAAGTAAATTTTGTTTTCATAGTATTTATTTGTTTAATTTTGTAAACATGCTTTTAAACATTTAAAACTTGTTATTGTTGAATAAAAACCATTATAAATTAGGAAAATATAAATAATTACATCTTTAATCAATAAAAACAACCCTTTCAATATGTTTAATGTTTAATATTTCTAAATAAACAAAAACAAATTATAATTGAATTTTTAAAGTTTTTGTGTTTTTTTTATAGGGAAATTTTAGTTTAGCGGGTCATATATATAACTGATAACAAAAATCCCGGATTATGAAACATACCAGCACATTATTAATCATTCTATTAGCATTTTCCAGCTTATTTTCCCAGGAAAAACCAATTGAAATAAAGGCACAATTGTTTGCCAAAAACATCATCTCAACAGGCATGTATGAAAGAGACGCCGCCCTTTCTCCTGACGGAAAAGAATTTTACTTCACCATCAGCCTGAACAGAACTGTAACACATATTGCCTTTAGCAAATTAAGAAACGGAAAATGGACCCAACCGGAAATTGCAGAATTTTCAGGTAAATACCACGACCTTGAACCTGTCTTTCATCCCGACGGACAAAGATTATTTTTTGTTTCTAACAGACCCGTGAATAGAAATAATGACAAAACAAAAGACTTTGACATCTGGTATGTAGAACGAAAAGACAATTCCTGGGGAAAACCTAAAAATTTAGGAGCTCCGGTTAACTCTCAGGCCAATGAATTTTATCCCTCTTTTACCCGTGATGGAACAATTTATTTCTGCGCCAGGTATAAAGATTCAGAAAATGGTGAAGATATTTATTATTGCCCATTCAAAAATGGAAAATACCAAGCTCCGGTGAATATGGGAGATTCTATAAATACTCCTTCAGGAGAATATAATGCATTTATTGCACCGGATGGTTCTTATATTATGTACAACACCCACGGAAGGGGTAAAGGATTCGGAAGTGGTGATATCTATATCTCATTTAAAAACAACAACGGTGAATGGATGCAACCGATTAACATGGGAAGTAAAATTAATACACCCCAGTTTGAATTTTGTCCCAGCTTATCGGCAGACGGAAAATATCTCTTTTTTACCAGCCAGAAGACAAATCCGGAAATTGCAAAAGGATGCCGTTCTTATGAAAAATTCAAAAAATTTCACAATAAACCTCAAAATGGTAACGCAGATATTTACAGAATAAGTACAAAAATTATCAAAATCCTTAAAAAGAAAGTAAGCAAATCAAAAACTACCTCTTCCATAAATACAAATTTATTTGTTTTATAATAAGCTACGATAATCTTGAATTTGAGTTGAGCCCAACTTTTGAGTAGATTAGTAATAACCAGCAAAGCCTGGTTATTATTTTACAAATTAATAATAATTATCGTTTTTCAATAATTTATTTTTGTTTTTTAATAATTATTTATATTTTTGCAATAATAAACAATCAAGAAATATAATTAAATGGAGCCTTTATGGAAACAAAAAAACGACTTATCAATATTTTAGCAGGAATATCTAAAATCGTACTGATCCTATCGATAGTTTTTGTCACAGCTATCTTTACTATCATCTCTATTCAGCTTCTATCTGAAAAAAGCAGCACTTATAATAAGGAATATGTTTCTGTAAACCTTGTACATGAATATAATGCATCATTGACTTTGGATACCGAGATATCTTACAGAAACGGGGAATCAATAAATACAAAAATAAAAACATCAACGATCTCAGCCCCTATTATTCTTAAAGGGTCAAAGACAATGACCATTCTATATTTAATTTTGCTTCTATTGTTATTGGGTAATGTAATTTTTCTTATTTATCAATTTTATAAAATATTCATCGGATTAAAACAAAGCCAAAAACAAGGAACTTTTTTCTTTAAAAATATTTATATACACATTAAATGGGTTGCCTATAGTATATTTGCTTTTGCCGGGATTAAGATTCTAAACAAGTTATTTTTCTTTTATTCGATTAAAAAAATTGAAATACTTAATCAAACAGCGGACACTTCAATTACTTTTGGTTCTGATACTTTCATAAACATCTTCTTTGGCCTGGTAATTTTATTAATTGCGGCAATATTCCGGGAAGGTTTAAAACTAAAGCAAGAAAACGAATTAACTATTTAAAATTTTACTTATGCCAATAATAGTAAATCTAGATGTAATGATGGCCAAAAGAAAAGTGGCATTGAAAGATTTAGCCAATGAAATCGGGGTTACACAAGCCAACCTGTCAATACTAAAAACAGGTAAAGCCAAAGCTATACGATTTTCAACTTTAGAGGCCATCTGCAAAGCACTGGATTGTCAGCCCGGAGATATACTTGAATATAAACCAGAATAAACAAAAAACAAATAAAACATAATATTTACATGTAATTATTTATACCAAAAATCAACTAATTAACAAATAAAAAATTTTAATGGTTAACCAAAAATAGAGAGATATCCTCTCATGGGATAATTATATCAAAAATCTAATGAAATGGAACTAACAATTAACAATTTATCAAAAACTTACCCAAACGGTGTCCAGGCTTTAAAAAACATTGACCTTAACATTTCTACCGGAATGTTTGGTCTCCTGGGACCCAACGGGGCAGGAAAATCTACTCTCATGCGTACTATAGCTACATTACAGGAAGCTGATGAGGGTATGGTAAAATTCAATGGCTCAAATATAATGACTGAAAAAATTCAATTGCGCAAACAACTGGGGTATCTGCCACAGGAATTTGGATTCTATCCGAAAGTGACAGCAGAAAACCTTTTGAATCATTTTGCAGAATTGAAAGGAATAACCGGCAAGACAGAAAGAAAAAAACTGGTTGATAAATTACTGGAGCAAACCAATCTGACACAAGCCAGAAAAAAGAAACTCAGCACTTTTTCAGGCGGTATGAAGCAACGTTTCGGTATTGCCCAGGCGCTGCTTGGGGACCCGAAACTCATTATAGTTGATGAACCGACTGCCGGCCTGGACCCGGAAGAACGAAACCGTTTTCACAACATTCTTAGTGAAATAGGCGAAAACATAGTTGTAATCCTTTCTACTCATATTGTGGATGATGTAAGCGACCTTTGCACTGACATGGCAATTATGAATTACGGGGAAATTCTGTTAAAAGGAAGCCCTTCAGAACTCATTGAAGAAAAGAAAGGAAAAATATGGAAAAAAATTATAAACAAATCAGAACTTGAAGACCAGGTAAAAAAATACAATGTAATCTCCACCCGGTTATTTACCGGAAAAATAATCATTCATGTTGAAAGCGAGACAAAACCTGGTGAGTCATTTGAGATTCACAACCCAACACTGGAGGATGTGTACTTCGCTCAAATTAAAAACAATCATACAAACTCCTAAAATAAACGAACTATGTTTTGGCAAATATTCACTTATGAACTAAAATACAAATTCAGCCGGCTGGGAACCTATATCTACTGGCTGGTATTATTCCTTTTTATGTTCCTAATCATCAGCGCTCTTGGCGGGAACATTGAAAATATGAGTGTAAGCATCGGGGGTTTAGGGGGCAAAGTAAATATTAATTCTCCATACATTATTACAATACTAAATGTAAGCTTTGGTTATATGGCTATGATACTGCTCCCGGCAACTATAGGCACCAGCATTTACAGGGATTTTAAAAACAACACACACACCATCTTATATTCATATCCAGTAAGTAAAGCCGGATATCTTGGCGGACGTTTTCTGGGCGCTTTTATTCCTACAATGTTTATCTTCTCAGGTCTTATTCTTGGGTGTATGACTGCTATGCAAATGCCCTGGATCGACCAGGACAGTCTGGGAGCTTTTCGCTTAAGTGCCTATATCCGTCCTTTCTTTACAAGCATGGTGCCAAATATCTTGATTACAGGGCTTATTATTTTCTCCCTGGCATCACTTACAAGGGAACTTTTAGCTACTTATATGGGATGTATCCTTATTATAGTCTTGTATGGAATTGGGGGAAGCCTGCTGGAAGGTGTTGAAAACCAGTCAATAGCTTCTCTCATTGACCCGTTAGGAAGTTCAGCTATGCAAAATGCTGTTGAATACTGGACTGTAAATGAAAAAAACGAACAGCTTGTTCCGCTAACCTGGCATTTTATAGCAAATCGTTTAATATGGATTACCTTTGCAGGCGTTTTGTTTGGTATTGCTTTTCAAAGGTTTAAATTTACACAACAGGTATTCAGTTTCAAAATACGCAAAAAATCCCGGCTGCTTCTAAACCGTTTTCAGCCTGTTTCAAAATACGTTTCTATTCAAATACCCAGGGTAAAACGCAATTTTTCCTTTAAAAGCCGGCTAAAACAGCTTATAAGCTTAAGCAATAATGAGTTCAGAAACATAATACGCAATCCCTATTTTATTGCCATCATACTCACCGGAATAATTCTGTTGATAGTGAATGCCTCCAGCATTGGCAAGATGTACGGAACGACTACATTCCCGGTTACTTATAAAGTTATGGAGACTCTTGGCAGTACGTTCTATCTGTTCCTGCTGATAATCATAACTTTTTATGCAGGTGAACTGGTGTGGCGTGAAAGAGACAATAAAACAGATGGCATTATCAATTCAATGCCTTTGCCAAACTGGATATTTTATTCATCAAAACTTTCCGCATTAATGATGGTAGGTATAGTTATTATGCTCATCATCATGATTTTCGGATTATTAGTACAAATATTCAATGGCTTCTTTGACTTTCAGATGGGTGTCTACCTGGCTGAACTCGCGATGCTCTATATCGATTTTATCTTATTGGGAATATTAGCTGTAACCATACATACTTTGGTAAACAACAAATATGTCGGGCATTTTATTTTGGTAATCTACTTCCTGATGGAAATGTTTATGGGGCAATTCGGCCTTGAACACAATCTTTATAAGTTTAATTCAAACCCATCCATTATGTATTCAGCAATGAATGGGTACGGACACTTCGTAGGGCCCTACCTGGTTTTTAAAGCTTACTGGGCAAGTTTTGCAGTTATTCTGGGCATTTTGAGTAATCTTTTGTGGATCAGAGGTAACGAAACGAACTGGAAAAACAGGATTTTTCAAATGAAACAACGATTTACAAAACCTGCAAAAATCGGACTACTTACAGCATTGATAGCCTTTGTCGGCTTAGGTGGATTCATCTTTTATAACACGAATATTCTTAATGAATTCAATACCACTAAAGATTCAAGAGAAATGCGTGCCGAATATGAAAAACAATATTCCAGGTATGCTGAAATGATACAACCCAGGATAACAGATGTAAATGTAAATCTGGATATCTATCCGGAAAAAAGAGATTTTAAATTCAATGGATACTATATCTTAAAAAACAAATCGAACAGTCCCATTGATTCTGTCATCATATCGCAAAATAATGAAACCATTATCAATAATTTAAATTTCAACCGGGAAACTGATATGGTGCTGAATGATGAGGATAAAGGATTCTATATTTATCATTTTAATACCCCTATCCTGCCTGGTGATTCAGCCAGATTAGATTTTAACATTGAATATATTACCAGGGGATTTCAAAACAATGGATCAAACACAGATATACTGAAGAACGGAACATTCATCCATAGTGATTATTTACCTGTTATAGGCTATCTTTCTTCTATGGAACTGGAAAGGGAAAAAATAAGGAAGGAATATGGCCTTCCTCCCAAAAAGCCAATTGCATCGATAAATGATACAAGTGCACGCATGGATACTTATATTGCGAACAACAGCGACTGGGTAAATTTTCAGACAACAGTCAGTACAACAAACGGTCAGACCGCAATTGCTCCCGGATATTTAACAAAAAAGTGGGAGAAGAACGGACGTACCTACTATCATTATCAGACAGAATCAAGGATATTAAATTTTTTCGCTTGGCTTTCAGCAGATTATACGATCAAAAAAGATAAATGGAACAATGTGGATATTGCTGTTTATTACCAGGAAGAACATGACTACAACATTGATAATATGATTAATGCTGTAAAAAAATCACTTGATTACTATTCTGAAAATTTCAGTCCTTATCAATACCGGCAAGTAAGAATCCTGGAGTTTCCCCGGTTTTCAACTTATGCACAGGCATTTCCTAACACCATTCCTTTTTCAGAAGCCATTGGTTTTATTGCAGATGTTGATGAAGATGATATCAATTATCCTTTCTGGGTAACAGCTCACGAGATGGCTCACCAGTGGTGGGCTCACCAGGTAATAGGAGGGAATGTGGAAGGATGCACGGTTATGTCTGAAGTACTGGCTCAATATTCTTCTGCCATGGTAATGACCAAAGAATTCGATCAAAAACTGATTAAGGATTACATGGACCATGAACAGCATCGCTATTTAAGAGGTCGAACTACGGAGCAATTGAAAGAAAATGATCTTCTGCATGTCAGACCTTCTCAAAGCTATATTCATTACGGGAAAGGATGCGTGGCTATGTATGCTTTGCAGGACTATATCGGAGAAAAACGCATTAATAAGGCATTAAGCGACTTTACAAAAGAATATGCATTCCAGGAGCCTCCTTTTGTAACTTCAGTGGATTTCTATAAATACATTAAGGAAGCAACTCCTGATTCTTTAATGTATTTAACAAGAGATTACTTTGAAAGAATCATTCTTTATGAAAACAAAATCAATAAATTTGATTATGAAAAAACGAATAATGGCAAGTACAAAGTAACTCTGGAAGTCGGAACCAGGAAGTATGAAGCTGACAGTCTTGGAAACGAAAAAGAATTAAATATGAATGACTGGGTTGATCTGGCAATCTATTCCGATAAATATAAGGTAGATGGTGATTACGTAAGAGATACTCTCTATTTTAAAAAGCATAGATTCACACAACCAGAAAGCACTATGGAATTTATTGTAGATAAAGAACCTGCCAAAGCAGGTATTGATCCTTTTTACAAACTCATTGACAGGCACAGGGAAGACAATTACAAAAGCAAGGGTATTGCTAATATTCTTTAACCTTATTTCAAAAAAATAAAAATTGTTCAAACAAACCGGTCTTTAACTCGATGTAGCAAAAACACCCTTTTATCTGACTGATATTCAGATAGCCCCAACTTTTAAGTTGGGGTTACAGGTCTCTTAGGAAAAAGATTTTTGAAAATTTTGTAAATTAAAATACAAAATTTTCAAAAATCAACATAACTCCTACCTGACAAACCCCGGCCTAAAGGCTAGGGCTATCTGAATGCCTGTGATTTAGGTGTTATACTTATATCGAACTCAAGTGTCTTTAATTAATAATCAGTTTAAAGACCGGTTTGTTTTATTCGGATAATTTTACTTATTTTCGTTTCAAAAGATTCTTATAATGTTTAAGTACCTGTTTTCTCTCTTATTTTTATCAATATTTCTTTTGCAAACGACTTTTTCACAAAGTATAGAGGAAAAAGTGTATAAAGAAGGCATACGTACAGTTCAGGTTCAGTTAAAAGGAGACAGTCTTGCCCCCCCAATAATGCAGCTCAATACAGGTCAGAAAATTAAATTGAGTTTCGATGATTTAAATTCTGATTACGCCTCTTATTCCTACAAAGTCATTCATTGTGATGCCTCCTGGAATCCTTCTGGTTTGTATGAAAGTGAATACCTGAAAAACCAATTTTCTGCATCTCTTGATCAGTCAAAAAATTCATTTAATACACTAACTCCTTATAGACATTACTGGGTAACTATTCCAAATGAAAACATAAAACCAAAAATATCCGGGAATTATGCCATCCTTGTATATGAAAATTATAATGAACAAGATACTGTATTAACTGCACATTTCCGCATTAACGAAGGAAAATTATCTGTTGGCGCCACGATGGAAAGAATAAACAGGATGAGCCCTGAAAAACCCAACCAAAAAATTAACATACAACTACATACAGAAGGCATACGGGTTAATAATCCGTACAACAACCTTAAAATAGTAATTCAACAAAACGGCCATAAAGAGCGACTTATAAAAAATGCCAATCCTTCCGGCATGAGTGGAAATAAAATAACTTATTCCAATTTACCCGAACTAAATTTCAAAGGAGGCAATGAATTTCATCATTTTAATACCAAGTCGAAAAAGTTTTCCGGTAAAAACATTGAAAAAATTAATTTTTTTAGAAATCACCTTCATTTCAAATTAAAAAAAGACAAAATCCGGCAATTTACTGGCTACAAACTGAAGAAAGATTTAAACGGCAAATTCCTGGTTGATAAAGAGATGTCTACTAATCCGGAAACAGAAAGTGATTATGTCTATGTATATTTCTCATTGAAAGATCCCAGTCCTAACATGAACGGAAAATTATACGTAATAGGAGGATTCAATAATTGGAAATGTATGCCTGAAAATGCTATGGAATATAATTTTAAAGAAAAATCTTATGAAAATCGTTTGTTGTTAAAACAAGGGTACTATGATTACAAGTATGTATTAAAAGAAAAAACAGGGCTTAAACCCTGTTTTGTATCGGGAAATTATTTTCAGACAGAAAATAATTATACCATATTCGTTTATTACAGAGGTTATGGAGATGATTACGATCGTTTAATTGGCTATACTATTTTCAATTCAATGAAAGATCAATATGCAGACTAACCTTCAAAAACAAGCGAATCTGAAGAGACACCCATCTCCCCAAGTGTAGCATTTATTTCCTCTGTCATTTCCGGAGTTCCACAAACATAGAAATGTTTATCAAAGTCTTTAATATGTTTCCTTAAAAATTCCTTATTGATCCTGCCTGATTCATATCCTTCTTTTTCTTCCCTTGTCAGGGTGTATATAACATTCTCTCCCAACATCTCGTCGAGTTCTTTTTTTAGAATGATGTCCTCTTCTTTTTTATTAGAGAAAAGTAAAATATTCCCGTTGAGCTTATCTTCGTTCCTGAGTTTACGAAGAATAGCTATAAAAGGGGTAATACCAGCTCCGCCGGCAATAAAATAGCCCGGACCTTTGTATTGTATTGCACCCCAGGGTTGGTTAATAATCAGCTCATCTCCTTGTTTTAACTCGTCCATAGCATCTGTAACGCCGTGTTTTTGTTCATATATCTTAATAATAAACTCAAGATCAGGCTCTTCATTTAACGAAGTAAAGGTAAAAGGGCGCTTGGCCTCCTTTAAATCCGGTTTGTTTACAGATACAACAGTAGCCTGACCGGGGGTATATGAGTAACCTTCGGGCTTGGTGGTGACAAATCTTTTTACATCATGTGTCACATTATTAACTTCAAGTATTTTTACAATATGTTCCATAGTATTCAAGTTTTGTTTTTGTATAATACAATAACAACAAGTATATGTTTAATAAAGCAAGTTAAATTATTAAACAAAGAAATACAAAAATTTAAGGAAACGTTTATTCTGCAATTTTAAATTCTACCCTTCTGTTTTCAGCCCTGCCCTCTGGTGTTCTATTTGGTGCAACAGGAATGTTTTCTCCATACCCTTCTGCTTCGAGCCTGCCAGGATCAATTCCTTTCCCCACAAGATATCTTTTTACTGCCATTGCGCGGTTTTTTGAAAGCGCCATGTTATCATCTTCTGTTCCGATATTATCTGTATGACCTTCAATTACAATCTCTAATTCAGAATGAACTTTTAAAAACTGAACCAACCTGTCTAATTCTGCTCTTGAGCTTCTGGTTAATTTATATTTTCCGAATTCAAAGAAAATATTATTTAAGCGTACAGCCATTCCTTTTTGAATAGGTGATATATAGATATTTTTCTCCACATGATTCCTTGTTTCTTCTGAAAAATCAAGGTGAATACTCGATGGAATGTATTGATCTTTTTCTGCAAGAACCCTGTATTTTCTTCCCGGATTTAAACTCAGACTAAATTTGCCGTTTTCTGATGTTGTTATCGAAGAAATTTGCCTGTTTGTGTGAAGATCATATGCAACAACATCCGCTAAAAGAGCTGAAGAATCTGTACTCCTGAATACCTGTCCATGCACAGAAATATTTGGTTCTGAAATTGTTTCACCAAAAAGCATAACATCTTCCTGCCATTGATCCACACGAAAACGCATTTGACCTGTGATTCTTCTTTTTGTCTCCGGATTAAACTTAATATGGGCATGCCATTTTTCTCCCGGTCTCAATTCTTTTCTGTCTACTTTAGAAAGTATAAACGAAGAAGCGCCAGGACCGTTTACATTAATCTTTGACAATGTAATACCGGTTTTACCTGTATTCTGAAGAATTGCAACAGAAGTATCCCTTGAAGTATTTTCCGGAAGTTTTCCAAAATTGACCTGGTCATTTAAAATTTTATATTTTGCTTCCAATCCAATACCATCAACGACAGCCGAAATAGTATCTGTTAACGTAATTACATCTATTATCTGAGTTGCTTTTCCGGAACTTTCAGGTTGAAAACTGATTTCAAGAGCAGCCGAATCTCCCGGATTTAAAATTTCATCATTTATAGAAGATATCATCCTGAAATTTTGCTTCCCCCTAAGTTTTACTTCCTTAATATAAACAGGAAAACGGGTAGTATTTATCAAAAAATCAGAAAAAACAGAATCCCTAAAGGCAGAAACAGGAATTTCGCTAAAGTGAATATCTTTAGTTGATGGTTTTGGATCTACAATTGAAAAAACATAATCAGAGGCATCCTCCTGGATTGATTCCGACTTGTTGTATATCCAGACATCTGTATTTCCCTCACTGTCAGTTGTAACAATTCTGGTTCCCGAGGGTCCGAAATAGGCCGTTCTATAATATTTGCCATCAGGTGCAGCAATCATCTCCTTCATTTTCCCATTTTTCGCATTCCAGATACGAAAAGTCCCGTCTTTACTTGAACTTAATAATAATTCTCCGTCAGTGCTAAATTCTATTGTGTTTACCTCTCCCTTATGGTCACCAATATAGTTTACTACCCTTCCTGAATATGGATTCCAGATAATAATTGTACTATCTCTTGAGGCGCTGGCTATGCGGTTACCTTTTGGATTGAAATCCACATCTGTCACCCAGTCGGTATGCCCCAACAATGTCATAGACAAGGAACCTGTTTTCAAATCCCATATTCTTACTGTGTTATCATCTCCGCCTGATCCGGCATAGTTATCTGTTTGGCTAATGGTAAGATCTCTGACCCAGCCCTGGTGTCCCATCATTCTGTAAATATGATCTCCTGTTTTGGCATTCCAAACCCTAACAGCTCCATCATCCCCGGCAGTGAGTATATGTCTGCCATCATGTGTAAATTTCGCATCATTGATGCCCCAGTTGTTAACTTTTAAAATCCTGGAGCCCCTCCCTGATTCGGGAAAAAATACTTTTGCCGTACCGTCGTCGCTGGCAGAAACCAGGCGATTTCCATCGGGACTTTCATTCACAGAGTAAATCCATTTGCGATGCAATGGGAAATTTCTAATATAACATCCTGTATTACCACTCCATAACCTTACCTGATGATCCCGGCCAGTTGTTACAATAAGCTCACCATCTTTCACGATTCTCGCATAATGAGCTAATTTGTTATTTCCGGACAGAGAAAATAAGTATCTTAAATTTTTTTTCGATTGTTTTTGACCCTGAACAACCTTAACTTTGCACTTCGGGGAAGGTTTTGCAGGAATTTTCCAGGAATATGCCAAACCTGCCGATCTTGTAATAGAAGTCCAGCTTTCACCGTTATCAGCAGAAAAGAGCAAATCTACCGAATCTTTTCTGTGTATACCCTTCCATTGAATTTTTACAGGTATTCCTACCGGAAATACTTCTCCCCCATTGGGAAACTCCAATTCCAGGTTTGTGGTATAATTATCAGAATACATAGCATAGAGATGATAATCAGGACAGATATCATTTTCCAGACTTACCTGGGTAAAATTTTTGCCTTCTTTATCAGTATCTAAAACAAAGGTAATTTCACGTGACTCCCCTGCCGGGATATTTAAAGGTAAATTTTCTTTATTTATGTTAAATTTTTCAGATTGTTCAAAAATAATATTGGTGATTTTAAAATCTTTGTTAATTGCTTTTAAATAAACCTTTGCGTTATTTAACGAATCATTGCTTTCAAACTGAACATAATAGGGATTAATTTGAAGTTTCGCCTGCTTATCAAGAGGTAGTTCGTAAGAAGTAATCAGGGTATCATTTTTATACTCAAATTGCACTGGTATCTTGCCAGAACAGCCATCAGGACTTAACCAGCTAACTGTACCATATTTAATCGTTTGCGAATTGTATAAGATCCTTTTGTAAATGTCTTTTGCATCCTTTTTGTTCGTAACATTTTCATAATAAATTCCACCTGTTTCCTTCGCTACATCTTTTAGAAGTGCCGGAGCTTCCATTTCAATTGTTACCGGGTAAACCGTTGCACCTGTCTGTTTGGCCATGTTAATGATTTGTTCTTTATCCCCTTCACCCTGCCCATCTGTCAGGAATATAATAACTTTTTTAAACCGCCCTTTTTTAGCGACCTGTAACGAGCCGGAAAATGGATAAATAAACCCGGAATTATAATTGGTCCCGCCTTTCGGATAGATCTGATCAATAGCTTTCTTCAGTTCTTCTTTTGAATGGGTGAAATCAAGGTTCAGATAATTCAGATGATCAAAGCTAGATATAGCACATTCAGAAACATCCAGAGGCAATAGATCAATAAATTGCCTTGCAGCAGATTTTGCAATAGACAACCTTTCTTTATCCATTGAGCTTGAAACATCAAAGGCCAGTACTACAGATAATTTTTTGGGTTTAACTTTTTTCGGCCATTCAACATCAAGAATTTCTGCATTTTCCTGTTTTTCATGAATTTCAAAGTCATGAGCATCATCAGGAGTTATAAAATTACCGAGACTATCGATATAAACAAATTTTGCCTGAACAACAGGATAATTTTCCACATCAATGTCATATACATTAAAATATTGACCTCTTACCTGAAAAGCAGTCAATACCAAAGAAACAAATATAAAGGATAAAAAAAGTATTTTTTTGATCATGTTGATATCTTTCATTAGGCAATTGTTTTGATCTTTCAGTGCATTAAGAAGTTAGTTTTATGTCGATTTATAGTCTCCTAAAGGATGGGGGCTATAAAAAACAACAACTTCAAAATTTGGTAAAGCTGAATTTCTTTATAAAATCAAAACATTGAAGTTTCTAAATATAACTACAAAAAAAGCAATAATATTTTAATTCTGCTTTACCAAATTATATAAAGAAATTTATAATAAAAACAGATACCGTAAAAAAGATCAGTCAGCAGTTATTCCGACACGGTACCCCGTGGATTTCGATTGAATTACAACGAATTGTTAAATTTTTCAGGTAAACCACATGGTTAGGCGGCGCTCAAATAGTAGCAATAATTAGCCAACCAGTAATTTAATGTTTATAGCACATTAAAAGATAAAGGAAACCTACCATAAACAGAGGAATTTAACGTCGTTAGCACGTTAAAGATGGACAAAACCCAGCAAATCCGGAGGGTTTGAACATCTATAGCACCCATAATGGCGAACGAAAAACGACTCCGGGGGGTGTCGAACATTCTTCTTTAAAAAAAACATCATTTGTCATAAGCTCAGAAGACGCCGTTTATCCAGCGAAAATGGTAAAAAAATGTTTACCGAATTATAAACGGTAAACATAAGATATTTTAAGAATTAAAATAAGTTTTTAAGGCAATAAACTCCCTAGAATCTTCTCAACCAGCGGTATCTTCTCTGGCTATCACCAAACTTAATTCCCACCATAATTTCATGGGATCCGTAGGTCAGTTTTTGTATCTCTTTAAAAGAATAATCATACGCATAGCCGAAGTACAATTTACCAATGTTAACTCCAACCATTGTAACAAAAGCATTACCCGTTCTGTAGGAAAAACCTAACCAGTAATCATTCTGATAATATCCTTTTACATTAATATCAGCCTGAAGATTGAACTGCTCGGTTGTTTTAAAAAGCAGGGAAGGTTCAATTTCAAATCCATCGCCAATATTATACCTGTAACCTGTCATGAAATAGTAATGCCTTAATAATTTATAATTGCTATAAGATTGATCAGATCCAAATTTTAAAACAGACTGAAAGAGATTCAATGAGGAAAGGCCTGCATAAAAGTTTTGATACATATAATAAACACCAGCGCTGGCATCAGGAATAAACATTGTATTTTTTCTTCCGTCTACCAAAGGATCGAGCCAACCATACTGATCATCCGGTAAAATCAATTCGTTTCTGTCAATTTTAAATTGATAAATTGTACCCGAAGCACCGAATGAAAGCTGGCCATCGCCCATAGGAATGTGATAAGCGTATGTTCCTTGTATTCCGGTCCTGTTAATAACACCATTCCGGTCGTTAAATACATAACCTCCAAGTCCTACTCTACCACTGGGTCTTTTTCTGCGTGTTCTTCTTTTAATAAGTCTTGCTTTTGCCAGGTAGCTTGTTTGAAGTATTCTTGTTTCTACAGACAATGCTTGTGTTGAGGGTGCTTTTGCATTATCAAAACCAAGCCATTGCTGCCTGGCAGCCAAACTGTAAGCAGTATATCCCTTACTTCCAGCATAGGCAGGATTAACCAAGTAAGGATTCATCATATACTGGCTATACATCGGATCTTGTTGCCCATTTGAAAACAAAGGCAGTATAAGTAAAGCAAACAGTATGTAAATTAATCTTTTCATAATTTAGCCCCTTTCTATCTGATAATCGTTATTGAACCATAAATTGGTTTCTCTCCGTTACCAAGGTCTATTACGTAATAGTAAGATGCCATTGGTAATTTATCTCCATTTCTGTCTGTACCATCCCAATAATCTTCTTCATCATATCCTTTAGAAAGGTAAACCAGGTTACCCCATCTGTCGAATATCTGAACCTTACAATTAGGATATAAGGACAGGGCTTCTATTCTCCATTTCTGGTTATACGGGTCTCCGTTTGGAGTGATCGCATTCGGGATTCGAAGGTCTCTTACAACTGTAACAATTATTGAATCGGTATTCTGGCATCCGTGCTCATTCTCCACAGTTACCGAGTATTCTTTGGATTTTGTGGACATTTCACCTTCAATAATATCTTCAGCATATACATCAATGGCTGGCATACCTTCGCCAGTATTCCACAGATAATAATCCCAGATTCCTGCATCAAGTGTTATGTAATCGACTTCTCCTCCGAGGAAAGCGACACTATCTTCAAATACATTTACATTATCCATCCAGGGTGAAGAAACAGATATATCCACATCTGGCAGGTCATGTACAGTGAGATAAGCTGAATCGGTATCCGTACAACCATACTCATTGGTTACTTCTACCCATACCCAGCCAGTATTACTAGCATAATAAGTATCATCATCACTGCCATCGGGCCATGTATAATCGCTATAAGCTGTTCCAGGTGTAAAAGGATAACTTTCTCCATCACATATTTCCTGGTCCTCGCCAAGATAGGCAACAGGTCGTGATATTTCCACCACGTACTGTCGTTCAGGACCTTCACAATTACCCAAACCAACCTCTGTTAAAAAGATCTTTCCGGTATCCACTTCCTCGTTCCAGTTAACCACGATACTGTCGCCATAGTTGTCGGTTAGTTCACCGCCCTCTACAGTCCATAAAAAAGTGCTGTTATACGGATAATCGCTGTTTACAGAATAAGCAGCCTGATCCCCGTAACAAACAACAGTATCCTGACCGGAAACGAATCCAGGCAAGGATAAAAATAGTACAAACAGGATAATATGTAAGTTATGTTTCTTCAAACGCTTTTCAGAAAATAATGTAAATCATTTTTTTAATTATCCTGTCGAATCTTAAATTGTAACCGAAAATACTTTGTAAAAAAGGTAAAATACCTAAGCCTCTGTGAAGAGGCTCAGGTAAGTGTTATTTTGTTTATTGATCAAAATCGCTTGGTACGTAGTAGATGTTACCAGTATTAGGTTGTGGATATACTACAACGTCAATATTGGTTCCATTACCACCATCTGTTGCAGCATAGTAGGACCATGACTGGTCATCACCAGGTACTGTTCCACCAACAGTAAGATAGTCTGATTTTCTTGAAATCATATCAGAAATACCATCATCTGCTGCTCCAAATGAGAATCGATAACGTGTTACGTCATTACCCTGGATAGTTATGTCATAAGCAGGCAGAAGGTTTGTTGGTCCATCTGCAGTACCATCAGCATCAACTATTGTAGGCATTACAACAACTGTATCAGGAGAAGTTCTGGCCGGAACATTTGTTCCTGCGTCTCCAACAACATCAGCAGGATCAACATTTTCACAGGAAATGTCAAACATAATTTTTAAATTTCCACCGTCTACATAATTATCTGCCACCTGTGCGATTGGAATATCAACATCCTGAGTTCCACAAACTTCGATAAGTTCGTTACTACCATCAACTGGCTGGAAAGAAGGAGGATCAAATACCAATACTTCCAGACCACTGGAAGTTCCATCACATGTTATACCAGAATTCTGTTCCTGCACATAAAGTGAGTCAGCTACGGGTGCTCCACCTGGGGCATTCCAGGTTACTTCAATGTATGGTCCCTGGTTTCCGCCAGCACCATCAGCTCCCTGGTTTGCAGTAGTACCATCACCACCAATACCAGCTATAGACCAAACCCAAATTTCGTCAGCATCCAGATCACCAGCATTTGCAGGATAAGGAGTTGAATAAGCAGGGTTAAGAACGGGGTCTGGTGCAACATAATAAGGAACTGCTACTCCACCTGTTACACTATCAACAGAAGTACCAGGCGTACTTTCTATTAGGTTCCCAGGATAGGTTTGTGAAAAAGCACTGGATACCATAAAAAAGGCTACCAGTGAAAATAAAATTTTAAGTAGATTTTTAGCTTTCATAATTCTAAGATTTAAAAAATTTAACATTTTAATTTTTTTCGGTTACGATATTTTTTAAGTTCGACAAAATTTCAAAACTGTTCAATGTTACGCAAATTTACTCATTAAGTTTAAAAATGAAAATCATGTTTGACAAACCTGATTTTTTATTATATAAAAGTTTCATTTGTTAATATTAATCTGTTTAGAATAATTACCTGCTCTAAAATCCTGCAAATTAAACCTCTTTTTTTAAATTTCCAAATAATCGCTGTTTTCAATATCCACAGATTTTTCAATTTTTTCTGATTGTTATAGGTTTATGTACAAACTATCTTCTTCATTTTGCTGTAAATCAATTTGTTGCAATAACGTATTTACTGGTCAAAATCATCAGGTACATAGTATTGATTGCCTGTCTCCGGTCTGTGTAATAAAATAACCTGCACACTATCTGTTGCCTGGCAACCTGTTCCGGTATCAGTGACTGTTACATTAAACATGGTTGTATCGGAGCGCACAGGTGGATTTGAAGTCAGGTAATCCGGGTTTTCTGCCCCTGCATTATCCAGGTCATCTGCCGGAGTCCATGAATAATCATTACCCACACCGGTAATGTCATTGGTATAAAGTGTAATATTTTCTTCATTATAACAAATTGGATTCGTTTCATTAATATAAGGTTCCGGATTTGGAACAGTATTAATGGTCACATTGACAACACCATTCATATACTGCTCACATCCTGTGGAACTGTTTATGGCAAGTACTTCATAGTTACCATTATCTGAGGGATCATCAAAATATCCGAAGCTAATAGTATCGCCGGTTCCTCCTACCACAATACCTGTATAAGTACTGTTTCTGTATAATTCATAGTTAACTCCTGCTACAGAACCATCCAGCCGAATTTCTACAGAATCATCATCACAAACAGTTCCTCCGTCAATTACATTAAACACGGTTGGCAATGGATTGACTGTAACCGTAACGGGGTCTCCATAGACATAGCCTGTTCCATTGTCATCCCCAACTGAATCTATAGAATAGACACCTGCATCGCCTAAAACAGCTGCGGAACTGACAATAAATGTTGTATCCCCTTCGGAACTGGCAGTAATAGTATCGTAAGGAGTGCCATCTTTATTAATGGTAAAGATAATATCTCCCTGTCCTGAGAGGATTGCTGTTAATTGTATGGTCTCATTTACGCAGACAGCCGTATCCTCCGTGCTAAATGCTGCAGTAGCCTGTGGGTTAGGTTCTGTGCTTGCCAGGGTAAAGACATGTTCTTCCAGGGCAACTGCAGAATTTGTCCGCACAGTACCCGAAGTTACTCCATTATCGGTTACATCACTACCCACCGACTGCCATTCGCTCGCTGCAGTAATCCATTCTGCAATTCGAAGGTTGGCTGATCTGTTAGAGGTTTGTGCAGGAAGGACACTCTGATCATCCCAGCGAATCTTAACAAAAGCATCACTTGTGGCTCCCGGACCTTTTACACGCCAGTATTCATTATTGGATATTCGTTCGAGGCTGGATTCATAATTTGAAGTATCGTAAGTTGGATGAGTTTCATTATTATAATATTGCACCTCCCAATATTCAGCAGTTGTAGGACTTGTATTTGACAATTCCAGTTTTCCATATCGACTGGTATCACCTATCTCAAAGGTATAAGTATCTCCATTGTTAATCTTCTTTCTAAGTGGACCTTGTATATATCGGTTTGAAGCTGCCCCAGACAATGCTCCGGAAGCAGTAGAATTAAGCGTTACAAGACCGGTATCAGGTAAGTAGACCATACCACTGTTAAGGGTGAAAGTCTGATCCACTGAAACAGAGTCGTAAAGTTCAAGACCTGAGGAATTCTGCAATGTTAAATAATTGAATGCATTGGAACCCTCAAAACTTCCTGTGATGGTCTGTAATGAACCACCATCAAATACTACTTCAGCGCTGCTACCTGTGCCCGCATCAAAGGAGCCCTGATTAAAAATAAGATTGCTGTCAAGTGTAATAGTTCTATTCTGTTCGTTTATAA
>Ga0102938_10001220_pt1 | contig 19398 bp, 20 predicted proteins | sample SalPonR2_B_D2_MG_FD_84516 | JGI IMG/M metagenome (GOLD analysis project Ga0102938, IMG submission 84516) | Salt pond soil microbial communities from South San Francisco under conditions of wetland restoration - Salt Pond MetaG R2_B_D2_MG | ecosystem: Environmental > Aquatic > Marine >...
ATGTAGTATAGACTGCAAAGGAGAGATGGTTATGTTCGTTAAAGTAACACCCAGAAAAAAGAATGGCAAAACCTATTACTATGCTGAATTAGTTGAATCATATCGAGAAAATGGTAAACCCAAACACAAACGTCTTCTTTATTTCGGTAGTGTAGACTTAGATACTGCTAAAAGACTTAAAATTGCTTTTTCTAAAGAATTTGATTCTTTTATTAATATTGATAAAGTTGATTTTGCTTCTGCTGTTTCTTACGGTAGTTATTATCTAATAGATAAGCTTTGTTCTAAACTTAATCTATTTAATCACTTTGATAGTACTTTTAATTCTTCTAATAACCATATTACTGTAAATACTGCAATTGAATATATAAAAGCTATTGTTTTTCAAAGAATTATCCAACCTGACTCTAAACTAGCTTTAGTCGATAATTATTCAGATACATCTTTAAAACATTTTTTAAATATTAAAGGTGAACTAGATATTCAGACCCTTTATCGCAGTCTTGAAGTTTTAGAAGAAAACTTTCATTTAGTAGAAAAACAGCTTTACCAATTAGCAACAAACCATTTTCAACAAAATAAAAAGGAGCTTTTTTATGATATAACGAGCAGTTATTTTGAAGGAAGCAAATGTATCATTGCTAAATTTGGCTATTCTCGGGATAAACGAAACGACAAAAAACAAGTTGTTATTGGTCTGGTTATTACAGCTGATGGTTTTCCTATTAAATGTAATATATACCCGGGTAACACTGTTGACAGCACAACTGTAATTGAAGTTATTAAAAACTTAAAAGAATCCTATCCCATACAAGAAGTAGTATTTGTTGGTGACAGAGGTATGCTTACTGCTAAAAACATAAAGGATATAGAAGATTTAGAACAAAAATATGTTATGGCAATTCCTAGGGCATGGAGCAAAAAATATCTTAAAAATATTATTATTGATAAAGAAAAGATGGATAAGCTGGGAGATAATCTTTATGCTAAATTTATTTCAGCAACAGATGATCAGAAATTTCTACTGTGTTTAAATACCAACAAAAGAAAAGATGATCGCCAATACCGTCAAAATTGTCTCGATGCTACTAAAAAAGAACTTGATAAACTCATTTCCAACTTAAGTAAAAACACAAGGATAAAAACCCGAGATGATGCTATGAGAAAAGCAGGTGCGATTTCCAAACATAATTATACCGGCAAATATTTTAAGATACAAACGGTTGATAGTAAAGCAAACTCTTTAGGTTTTACAGTAGAATATGAATTAAAAACCAAAAAAATCAAAGAGGACAAAAAACTTGATGGCACTTTTTTAATCAGGACTAATGAGACAGAGTATTCAAAGAAAAAATTGCTTAATATATACAAGAATCTTAGTAAAGTAGAGAATGCCTTTAAAATCATAAAAAATGATCTCGATATCAGGCCGATGTATCATCGTAAAAAAAGCCGGGTTAAAGGACATATATATGCATGTGTTATTTCTTATTTTATAGTCAATGCTATTGAATATATGGCTAAAGAAGCTAATCTAAATATATCTAGCCGCAATATATTACGAAAATTATCCAAAATCAAGTTGTTAGAAATTAACTTACCAGATGGTGATAAAAAATATTCACTAACAACAGTTGATAAAAAATTAAATAAAATATTAAAAGCATTTAAGATCAAAAAAATGGAGGTTCCCAAGGTGTAGTATAGAATTTTTTTAAAGGATATTGATATTGCAGTCTTTATTATAAATCATGGTTGAAAGTCAGGTTAAACTATTAGTTGAAATCTTAGATCCTAAGCCTAATATGAGAGTATATGACCCCTGTTGCGGTTCTGGTGGGATGTTAGTATATTCTGCCGACCATATTAGAGATAATGGTAACAGTATGGAAAGGATATCTTTATTTGGACAGGAAAGAAACCTTAACACTTGGGGAATTTGTAAGATGAACATGTTCCTGCACAATCTATATGATGCTAAGATTGCAAAAGGAGATACAATGAGAGATCCTCAATTTACTGAGGATGGAAAACTCCAACAGTTTGATAGGGTAATAGCCAATCCAATGTGGAATCAAAGCGAATGGAGCAAAAATTATCTTAAGGATTCTGCTCCTTACGGGAGATTTACTTATGGTTATCCACCCAAAAACTCAGCCGACTGGGCTTGGATACAACATATGTTAGCTAGTGCTAATAATCATGGTAAAGTAGGAGTTGTGATAGATAACGGTGTCTTATTTAGAAGCAGGTCAGAAGGTAAAATAAGAAAGAAAGTGCTTAAAGATGATCTAATTGAAGCTGTTATAGCATTACCCTCTAACTTGTTTTTTAATACAGGATCACCTGGATGTATCTTGATCTTAAACAAAAATAAACCTATTGAAAGAAAAGATAAGGTTATATTCATCTATGCTGAGGAAGATTACAAGGAAGGTAGTAACCAAAACTTCTTGAGAGATCAAGATTTAGAAAAGATTTTAGATGTTTATAATAATTATGAAGATATAGAGAAATACTGCAGAGTAGTTGACATGGAAGAAATCGATAGAAATGACTATAACTTAAATGTACCTAGATATGTTGATACAACTGAACCAGAAGAACCGATTAATGTACAGGAAGTTATTAATAATATTAATGAAATAGAAGATGAAAGAGAAGAAATCGAAGAAAAGATGCGAGAATATCTCAAGGAGTTGGGATATGATGGATAAGAAGATAAGAAATGATGTGACTAAAATTTGTAAAATGGATGAATTACCCAATTCTTGGGATGCTAAACAAATCAAACAAGTTTTAAAAATTGAAAGTGGAGTTTGGGATAGTGAAAATGAAAATGGTTATGGGGTATTAAGATCAACAAATTTTGATAAATCTGGATATATCGATTTCAATGATGTAACATATAGAGATATAAAAAAAGATAAAATTGAACAGAAAAAGTTAAAGAATGGGGATATATTATTAGAAATTTCTGGAGGGGGACCTGATCAACCTGTAGGAAGAGTGGTGTATTCTGACGATATTGAAAATAAAGAAGAGGATTATTTATTTGGGAATTTTGTTAAAAGATTAAGAACTAAAAATTCGAATTATAATTCTTATTATATCTTTAGAATGTTAGATAGGTTATATAATATTGGTCAAACTGAAGTTTTACAAAATCAAACAACAGGTATTAGAAACCTAGACTATAGAGCTTATATGAGCTTGCCTATCCCTATACCTCCTTATCAAGAACAAAAAAAGATGACTTCTATTTTATCCTCTGTCGACAAAGCAATAGAAAAGACAGATGAAGTAATTGAAGAAACAAAACAGCTTAAAAAAGGTCTAATGCAGGAGTTATTGACTAAGGGTATAGGGCATAATGAGTTTAAAGAAATCAAAATAGGTCCGAAAATTTTAAAAATTCCTTCTCAATGGAATCTGAAAAATATAAAAGAAATAGCAGAATTGTCGGGGGGTTATGCTTTTAAAAGTAAAAAATTTATCGAAGAAGAACCAAAAAATGGTTATCAAGTAATAAGAATGGGAAATATTGAAATGTGTAATTTGAATTTAAATAAAAATAATGTTTACTTAGAAAAGAAAAAGTTAAATGAGAATGCGTACAAATATATATTGAATGAAGGAGATATAATAATAACTCTAACAGGTACTGTAAGTAAAAGAGACTATGGAGAAGTTGTATTAATAGAAGAAGATAACCAATATCTATTAAATCAAAGAAATTGCAGGATATCACCTAATGAGAAGATTATTAATTATTATTTATATAATTATTTACAAACTAAAGTTTTCAGAGATCAATTTTTTCTCGAAGGTAAAGGTGGTACAGGGAACCAAGAAAATATTAGTATTAGAGATGTAGCCAAAATGATGGTTTTATTACCTGCAATTGAAGAACAAAAAAAGATTGTATCTTTGTTGAAATCAGTAGACAAAAAAATCCAAAAAGAGCAAGAATATAAAAAAGAATTAGAAACACTGAAAAAGGGCTTAATGCAAAAGCTCTTAACAGGAGAAGTTAGGGTTAATGTAGATAACGAGGAGGTTTAATTAATGTCACGCAGTTGGAATGAATATGAATTAACTGAAAAACCTGTCCTAGATTTATTAGAAAAACTAGGTTATAAGGTCTATGATATTGAAGAAGGGGTATCTGATAGGCCAACCAGAGAAACTGAATATAATATCTTATTAGAAGATAACTTAAGAAAAGCCTTAAAAAGAATTAACCCCTGGATTTCAGAGAATAACATTACCAAAGCTGTCAATGAAATTAAACCTGCTCGTATAAGTGCTACTAATATGATGGAGGCAAATGAACTAATCTATAAGAAGTTAGTTAAATATATTTCGTTGCCACAGGATTTAGGTGAAGGCAAGAAAAATCAGACTGTTAAATATATAGACTTTGATAATCCTGAGAACAATGAATTTATAGCAATGAATCAATATAGGGTTAAAGGTAATGAAGTGATCAAACCTGATATTGTTACTTTTATTAACGGTATTCCTATTGGTGTGATTGAGTGTAAGAATGAAACCACCTGTAAAGAACCCGAAGAGGAAGCAATTAATCAGTTAAGACGATATCAAGATATAAGAGATAACGAAGCAGAAGGGGCCGAAAAGTTTTTTTATACTAATCAGGTAGTAGTAGCTGCCTGGCGAGATTCAGCCAGTGCTTCAACAGTTGGAGCTCCTTATAGGGAGTTTAAAGCATGGAAAGATCCCTATCCTTATAATAAAGAGGATATAGAACAACTTTTAGATAGCAAACCTACCTTACAGGATATCCTATTATTCTCCATCTTTAAAAAAGAAAGAATCCTAGATTTAATGCAGAACTTTACTGTCTTTGAGCAAAAAGGTAATAGTTTAGTTAAGATGATGGCCCGCTATCAGCAGTACAGGGCAGTTATAAAAGCCCTTGAAAGAATAGATAATACTAAAAGAGCAGATGATAGAAGTGGAACGGTCTGGCATACCCAGGGTTCTGGCAAGTCACTTACTATGCTCTTTTTAGCACTGAAACTAAAAAGAAAAGAGAACTTAGATGATCCAACTATCTTAATTGTTACTGATAGAATTGATTTAGATGAGCAGATTAACGGAACCTTTAAAAGATGCGGATTTCCTAATCCGGTGCAGGCGAAGGGAATAGACCATCTTAAAGAACTACTAACTTCAGAAGCAGGCCGGACTATCACAACTTTAATACATAAATTTCAGGAAAATGACAGGGAAGAATACCCCGAGTTAACAAGGGACACAGACATTTTTGTAATGGCTGATGAGGCTCATAGAACTCAGTTTAAAGAGTTAGCCATGAACATGCGAAAAGCCCTGCCTAATGCCTGTTATTTGGGCTTCACAGGCACTCCTATAGACAAGGAGACCAGAAGTACTCTAAGAACCTTTGGTGATTATATCGACACCTATACAATCGAACAATCAGTAGAAGATGGAGCTACTTTACCTATAAAATATGAAGGCCGATTACCAGAACTACAGGTGATTAATGAAGATATAGATGATATATTTGAAGCTGAGTTTGAAAATTATTCTGATGAAGAAAAAAAGAAGATGAAAGAAAAATATGCAACCGAAAGAGATATTGCGGAAGCTAAATTTAGAATAGAAACAATTACGAGGGATATCATAAAACATTACAGAGAAAAAATTAAACCACTCAAAGCTCAGATTGCAACAGTAAGCAGAGAAGCCGCCGCTAAATACGGTAATGCTATGAAAAGATTCAATGGTCCAGAGTTTGCAGTTATTTATACAAGCAATAATAATGATAATGATCTACTTAAAGATTATAGCACTCCACCAGAAAAACAAAACCAATTTATTGAAAGATTTAAAGATCCTAAAAGTTCTCTTAAGTTTCTAATCGTATGTGATAAACTACTTACAGGTTTTGATGCCCCTGTTGAACAAGTTATGTATCTAGATAAACCGTTAAAAGAACATAATCTATTACAGGCGATTGCAAGGGTTAATAGAGTATTTGAAGAGAAGAATTATGGTTTAGTGGTTGATTATTACGGAGTCTTATCAGATTTAAATAAAGCGTTGGCTATCTTTAATGATTCAGATGTTAGAAATGCTGTTACACCGATAAGTGATGAGATACCAAAACTGGAAGCTAACTATCGACACGTCATGAGATTTTTTGAAGGTGTTGATATGAATGATCTGGATGAATGTATACTAAATTTCGAAGATGAAAAGAAGAGACTCAGGTTTAAAAAGGCTTTTAAAGAGTTCTCTAAAAGTATGGATATAGTATTACCCGATCCGAAAGCTGAGCCTTATATAAAAGATCTAAATAAGTTGGGCAAGATATATAGAGCTGTTAGAAACCATTATAGAGATAAAAGTATTAATATCAATGGTGTAGGCAATAAGATAAAGCGTCTTATAGATGAAAATATTAGGGCATCTGGTATTAAGAGGTTAAATGAACCAGTTTCTATTTTAGATGAGGATAAGTTTGAAGAGGTCTTAGAGGAAACAACAAATGAAAAAGCTAAAGCGAGTGAGATGGAACACGCTATCAAACAGGAGATTAATGTTAAGCTAGAAGAGAACCCCGTTTTTTATCAATCGCTAAAGGAAAGGCTTGAAGAGATTATCAAGAAAAAAGAAGAAGGCAGATTGACTATAGCTGAACAGATCGAAAAGATGGGAGATATCATAAATAATATCAGAAATGTTAAAACAAAAGCTCAAAAACTGGGTTTAGATGAAAGAGAGTACGCCTTATATGAATTACTTATGCAAGAAAGAGAAACAGAATCTACTGAAGGAAGTCCATCTCCAACATCTAATCCAGGTGGAGATAGTGTTGAGAACTATGGGAATAAGAAAATTAAAGAACTAACTCAAGATATTATGGAAGAATTAAAGCAGTATGCTAAGATTGATCTCTGGAGGGAGAAAGAGAAGGTCTTAAAAGAAATGCGGAAAACTATTAAAATTAAGTTGATATCCTATAAAGAATTCAAGAAGAAGTTAAATGAAATAACTAATAACATAATGAAATTAGCCCGCAATATTTTAATGTTATTGTAGTATTGGAGGTAATTGAAATGGGAACAGTTAAAATAGGGAGTAAAGTAATTGATTACGAAGTGATTAGAACAGACCGAAAATCTTTAGGAATCCATATAGAGCCAAAAAGAGGGATAATAGTTAGATCACCCAAGCAAATAACTGATGAAAAAATTAAAGAGATAGTCAAGGGCAAGGGAAGTTGGATACTAGAAAAGTTAGATGAAATAGCAGAGATTAAACCAGAGCCCCTTCCCAAAGAGTTTATGAGTGGTGAAAAACTACCTTATATTGGCAAAAGATACAGGTTGAAGATCAATGAAAAGGAAGATTTTAATAGTTTTGAAGTTCGATTATTTCAAGGGAAGTTTATGGTCAATGTTCCTAAAGAGGTCGAAGGAGAAAAACGAAGAGAAGCTATAAGAGAAGAGTTTATTAAGTGGTATAGGGAGCATTCTAAAGAAAAGGTTTTAGAGCGGATAGAGAAATATAAGGATAAATTAGGGGTAGCGCCTAATAATGTCAAGATAAAAAAGCAGAAGAAACGTTGGGGCAGTTGTAGTTCCAAAGGTAACATAAACATCAACTGGAAGATTATAATGGCTCCGATGTCTGTTATTGATTATATTTTAGTTCATGAACTGGCCCATCTTAAATATGATAATCATTCTAATGAGTTCTGGCAGTTAGTAGAAACCACAATTCCTGATTATGAAGATCGGGCTGAGTGGTTGAGGATACACGGACCTCAACTGACTTTATAAAAAGGGGGAATTCTGAATATGGAGAATAATCAAATGAGTATTCCTGATGAAAATGCTGATTGGAGAGATATATTCAAGTTTAGTACTTCTTTTAATGCTTATGAATATTGGGGTAGTTTTGATAAGACTGCTGAAATTGCTAATAAACATATAAAAGAATATACAGATGAAGGTTCTTTGTCTGAGGATCCAATAATAATAAAGACATGTCTATTTTTTGAACAGAGGAGAAATCATCACCAGGGCACATCTCCATCGAAAGAAGGAAGAAAATATATAAGATCTTTGATAAAGAAGTTAAGGATTATTGAGGGGGATTAATAGCAAAAATTATGGAGATTATAAATATTAATCTTTATGAAACTATTATGGTGAAAACATGATCACAGAAATTAAAATTAAAGGAGTTAAAGGTATCTCTGAAAAAGTATTTAAAAAAAGAATATATCCAAATAAACCAACTTTATTTGTAGCTCCTAATGGCTTTGGAAAAAGTTCTCTGGCTATTGCATTTGCATCTTTAAAACGCACTGGTATTGATTTAGAAGATAAAGATAAACATAATAGATCAGAGGATTCTGACCCTGAAATATCATTGAAGTTTGAAGACGACAGTGTTTTAACCGCTACTAGTGATTCCAATGAAATAGCAAATAAATTTTATACATTTGTAATTAATAGTCAATTAGACTCTAAGGCTACAACAAGAAAGATTCATGGTTTTGCAAGCTCAACATCTAGTTTATATATAAAACCAATAACTTTAGTTAATACAATACCTGACAAAAAAGTACTGAACTATGGTTATAGAGAAATGAAAAGAAAGTTTAACAATTTTTCTAAATTATTTATCAACTTCACTAGTTTATTAGAAGATGAATCCGTGATATTAGAATTTGATAAAATGAGAGGCGATTTCAAAAAAATGTTACGGCAAATTAGGTCGGCAAAAATAGATAAATTCATAAATTATTTAAATACTTTTAGTGGTACAAAAAAAGAGTTAAAATTAAAAATAGATGACTTTAGTTTGGTTGAGGAAGATGAAGTAATACAAAACATTATTGATTTTTTAACAATTATTTACTCTGAGAGTTCTCAACTGAATGAAACTGAAAAATACATAAATGTAATTCAGTTGATAGAAATATACAAAGAAAACAAGGATGACTTAACTGAAATTGTTAAATATCATAAATACATAGATAATAAAAAAAGCTTTGAGGAGAAATTAAATTCATTTGATACTACTTGGAAGGAAATTTCTACTAAGGAAACAAACGGGAAATTAGTTCTAGAATTACCATCAGCTGAAGAAATATCTAATGGTGAAAGAGATATTTTATCTTTCTTAGGGAAAATATATGAGGCACGTAGAAAAATGAGAAAGGATAAATGTATTTTGATAATTGATGAAATTTTTGATTATTTAGATGATGGTAACCTCATAGCGGCTCAATATTTTATAAATGATCTCATATCACATTTTAAAGAACAAGGGAAAGATCTGTATCCAATTATATTAACACACCGAGACCCTCAATACTTTAGAACCTATCAATTTAAATTAAAAAATGTACATTATTTAGACAAAAATGTGGATAATGTTAATTTATTTAATATCAATGAATTACTTAAAAAAAGGGGAATGTTAGTTAAAAATAAAGAAAATAAACTAGCTAAATATTTTTTACACTATCATCCTGATAATATTTGTATGGAGGATACATTGAAGGATATAGGGGTCGATCCCATCTTGTATGATTCACAAAAATTTAAAGAAATAGCTTTTGAAGAATTGGAAAAGTATAATAAAAATGAGGGTAATGATAGTTATGATATCCCATTAGTTTGTAGTGGTCTTAGAATAAAAATAGAAGAAACAATTTATAATAAATTAAATTTTGATAATAAAGATGAATTTTTAGATATACATAGAACAAATAACAAGTTAGAATTTGCTTCAGATAAAGGAATAAACATTCCAGAAATTTATTTTCTATTAAGTATAATATATAATGATGTTTTGCATATGGATTCTCAATGTAAAAAACTTACTCCAATAGGAATAAAACTAAGGCATCCGGTAATAAGAAAAATGATTTCTAAGGTAGAAGAATATTAAAGGCAATGAATTTATTTAATATAAATTCAATGATCACTTGTTATCTACGAATTCTACGGTTTATATTGATAGTTTTTTATGAATATTAATTAGTTATATTTAGTGTTGATATAGTATATGATGAAAAAAATATAAAGTAGAAATCTTTGGAAATTATAAAAAATAAAAATAAGTCTAAAAAATTGAAATTTAAACAAAAATCTCTTATCAAGAATGGCGGAGGGAACGGACCCTATGAAGCCTGGCAACCCCTTTATAGAGGAAGGTGCTAAATTCCACAGCTTAATGCTGAAAGATAAGGGAAGAGATTTAACTTCATGCCTCTTCTCTTATGGGAAGAGTTTTTTTATTTGAGAGAGGAGGTGTAAAGGTGTTACTAAAAATATCCAGTGATATAAAGAGATTGAATAAGAACTTTGATAGTATTGATGTGTTAGAGCTGAAAACTGCTCTAATAGAAATTGAAAATAAAATATTAAAAACAATCAATTCAAAAGGATTTTTTCCAACCAAGAATCTAGTCAAAGATCTATTAGATCAGATAAGAAAACTATTAAGTAATCTAGAAAATTATGATAAATCAGAGAAGACGAGAAGTTTAAAGAATATGAAAGATCAGGCAGAAGAGATTATAGATCAACAGATGTTCAGTGAAATAGGTGGTGCAGGTGAATATTTAAGAAATATGAGGGAAGCAGAAGAAAAATAATCGCAAGAACATTATCGATTTTAAACAAGTATTTGGACATTACATCAGACCATACGAATTGAAAATGCTAAACAAATATAATTTATCTGATGAGATGATTAGAAAAGGAATAGAATTAGCGGGCACTCATAACGCTCAGAGCTTGCAGTATTTAGTTGATATATTAGATACTTGGGTTAATCAGGGGTTATTTAGACAGTTGAGGATATAGAGCGTCATATTAGAGCATTTAAGGGTGAAGAAACGAATGAAGATTATAGGGCAGAAGGTTGGAGATAATAAGGGGGGGTGAAAAGCAAGAATGATGATATAATAGTAAATATTGAGATAAAAACACTTAAAATATACGAAAAAATGTAATATACAGTTTAAAAAATTAAAAAGAAAAAGAAGGATAATATTTTTAATTGATTAATTAATTCATAAGTGTGTGATATGTAGAGTATATTATTGGAATTAACATACAATATAATTCATTAAAATTAAAAAAAGAATTGATAAAAAATTTCAAACATTAGAGAAAGAGAAACATAATACGACAAAAAATTGGGGAGGGTTATTATGAGAAAACATCTAAGTTTGTTTTTATTGGTTTTATTATTATTAGTAGTGACAGGACAAGTATCTGCCAACAATTACTGGAATGATGTAGGGAGTGTTTTTGGAGTTATTCAGAAAGACATGTCAGAGTTTGGCCAGAATATGTCTGCTTTTGCGAATGGAAATATGACAAACACTGAACTAATAAATAGAATTTTAGACTACAAAGATAGAGCTTTTAATCAGTTAGAGAAAATGGTGATATTATATTCTAAAACTCCAGATAAAAAAATGCATGTAGATTTAATCAGTATTATATCAGATTGGTATTTAATTAACGAATTAATGGAAGACGCCGTGGCTTATAATAATGTCGAAAAAGTTAATTCAGCCACTCAAATTATGTTATTAGTTAATGAAAAAGTACAAGAATATACTTCAAAAATTCAAGAAAATTTATAGAATCAACAATTAAAAATATATGGTTACACTGCAAAAAGGTATTTACCATAAATTATTGAAATAATATTCCTGTCATGATAGGAATGATAAATTTGGAAATTCATTAAAATCGATTTTTCGCCGTACAATCATATATTCTTTTTTTATCATAAAATAATTAAAAGAGGTGAATAATATGTCAGAAATTTTAAAAAAAGCAAAAGGAGTAAATGGTCAGCTTGAGCTTTTAAAGAATAAAATAGTCATAAAAAGAAAGGGATCCCTTTCTTTTCTTACCCAAGGTTTAAAAGGTAATAAAGAAATACAGATTAAACAAATTTCTTCAATTCAATTAAAGAGTGCAGGTGCGCTTACTAACGGATATATTCAGTTTAGTTTTATAGGCGGACAAGAAACAAAAGGTGGTATTTTTAATGCTACCCGAGATGAAAATAGTATTATGTTTAAATCTAAACAAGAAGAAAATTTTATTGAAATAAAAAATATGATAGAAGAAAAATTAGACCAATATAATAAAAATACTGAATCCAGTAATTCATCTAGTGGCTTAAATGATTTAGAAAAATTAGCAGAATTAAGGGATAAAGGTATTATTACTGAAGAGGAATTTGAAGCTAAAAAGCAAGAGATATTAAACATTTGATTTTAACAGTAATGGGATAAAGTTAATAGGTTAAGAAGTTGCAACCGCGTAGGCTGCTTTCTATAAACAAAATTCTTTTTTAAACAACAACTTTTTGACAATATGAAATAATCCGAGTCCTTAAAAAGAAAGAAAGTTGTTTAAGTTTAGTGACACGATACACACACGATAATTTTTTGACACTACAAAAAAGAATATAAAGAATATCCGGAGTTTCCGGAGTCCTTAAAAAAAAAGTAAGAAAAATGAATGTAAGAATTTAATTAAATAAAAAAGAAATATCAATAAAATCAAGATCTCTAAAGTAAAAGTTAGGGGTTTTTTACTTTATACGATGATATATTTACGATATAAGACTGATATAAGGCTCTAGAATATTCATGGCAAGTGTAGGTTAGTTGATATATGGAAGGCTTATAACAGGCTCTAATGCCTTGAAACAATAGGAATATGCTATAGGTGTAGGATATTATTAAGGTGCTTACTGGTGTAATACCACACCCTTATGCTTATGAATTTATACCCTATAATGTTAATCTATGAAGGTGTTAAGGGTGTTATTATAATATGATAGGCAGGAGGGATTAAAATGACAGATAACCAGGATTTAACCTTACAACAAGCTAGCAAATATTCAGGCCGTTCAGTTAGTTGGTTACGAAAAAAAATATTAAATAATGAGCTATCAGCAACCAAAGAAAAGTTTAAATTTGGAGAACGCTGGAAAGTAAATAAAAAAGATCTTGATGAGATAGATAATGCAGCTAAAATATCAAAGGAAGTTGTGAAAGTTAGAGAACATAACAAACCAGTAAGTAAAGAAGTTATATTAAAAGAGATTAAAAAAGTAATAAAGAAGAATAATGAGGAACTAGCTGAACAGGTGGCAGTGAGGTTAATGAATCAATTGAACGGCAGGAAAAGGCTATTAATGAGCAGCAGAAAATTATTAAAACATATTTGTCGATGGAATAAAAGAGTTCAAACAATTGCAGAATAAATCATTATCCGACAAGATAAAAGATTTTTTTAGGGATGATAAATTTATTTGAAGGAAGTTATTGTCAATTAGTTAATAAACTTGTAGGAGGGATAAAAAAATGGATTATTTATTTTTTTTCTTATTTTTTATATCTTTAATTTCATTTTTAGCTCTAATTATAGGACTTATTAAGCCGAGTCTAGTAATTAGATGGGGAAATAATAAAAACAGAAAAAAAGTTTTAATATATTATGGGTTGTCTATGATTATCTTTTTAATTTTATCGGGAGTTATATCTCCAGGATTAAAAGTTGAAGACCATATTGAAAATGCACGGGAACATATGAAGAAAAATGAATATAAAAGGGCAATTAGTGATTACCAAGATGCCTTTGAAAATTGGGAAAAAGGAAATAATTATTCCTTTACTCGCGATCAAATAGAAAATGAATTTAAAAATGCCAGTAAAAAACACTCAAGTAATTTAATAAATCAAGCCCAAACAGCTTTTGAAGATGAAAATTTGGATAAAGCAGAAAACAAAATAAATGAAGCAATAGAATATTGGCCTTCTCATAATAGAATAACTGAATTAAAAACTAAAATTACAAAAGCCATGAAAAAAAAGGAAGCTGATAAATACCTTGATCAAGCAGAAGAATATATAGAAGAAAATAAAATTGAAAAAGCATCAGAGGAAATAACTAAAGCATCTGAATTAATTAATGATTATAGTAGAATAACAATTTTAAAAAATAAAAATAAAGCAAAATTACAAAGTTTAGCTAATGATAAATTATATAAAGCAGAAAAGGAATTAGATAATTGGAATTTAGATCAAGCAGAAAAATATATTACTTCTGTAGAAGATCTTTTATCAAATAACTCTAGAATTCAAGATTTAAAAGATAAACTGTCTGAAAGAAAAAATATTATAGATGAAATCGGGGCAAAACCAGAAAACAGCGAATGGGATGCTGCTGTCAAACCGGTAACAGATTATTTAAAAACCCACCTAAAAGATCCTGATAGTGTAGAATATATTGAATGGTCTCCTGTTCATTTATGTCATGTAGAGGGGCAACCCTATTGGAGAGTTAGAACTAAATATAGAGCAAAAAACTCTTTTGGAGGTTATGTTATAGAAGAAAAATTATTTTATATGGCACATAAGCAAGTAGTGGCAGTTGAGAAATATTAACTTGAAAAGGACAGATTTTAAAATGAATAAAGAGCTGAATGTCAGTAAAGATAGCATTACAGACATTGAAAAATATAAAGATGAAGGTAAATAGGTAGTAGGGGTATGTAAAGTCTACGAACTGAGAGGAATATGACCGTGGCGGCAGGCGTTCAGGTGTGGTGTCAAATTAAGGTACGGGGGGTAATTTTTAAAAACTCTTATAAAGACTGTCGTATAAGTGCTATATAAGTTAAAACTATACAAAAAATATACAATTTTAAATATAAAAAAAGAAGAATAAGGTTTTAACTAGGGAATAAAATTTTTAAAAGGCAGTTTTGAAAAGAATTGATTATATCAGGTAAATGCTATTTCTTCTAAAAATGCGGATCTAGAAGCAAATTATGAATTTACAGACTATGGTCCTACTAGAATATACAATTCGGGACAATTAAAGGGTAATATAATTGAACATGATATTAGTGGAAAAAATATTTATGGGCAGGACATTGGAAGTATAAACATGGCATATGATGATATTTATAAGATTCATTAAGTTACAACATTTTCTAAAGAATAAATGTTGATTTTATATAAATTATGTTAAATGAGAGAAGATTAATAATGATTAAAAAGAAGAGGGGGGATTTTATGAAGAAGATTTTTATACTTTTAGTTGTATTATGTGTATTATTTTCAGTAACATTTCTCGGAATAGCTCAAGATAACAATCAGAACCTTATTCAAAGATTAAAAGAAATTAGGAAAATAGAAAATGATATACAAAGATTAGAAGAATATGATAAGTTGGTTGATTCTATTAAAGAGGAAAATTCAAAAGAGGATACTACAAAATCTAATGAGGAATTAATTGTAGAGCATTCCGGTAAAGGTGTGAAAACTACCAGACCTTTTACTACTAATGGACCATGGGAGATACAATGGGATGCTGAAGGCCAAATTTTTCAAATATATTTATATAGTGGTGAAGGGAATTTAGTGGATGTGGCAGCTAATCAAACAGGAGCTGGTACTGGTTCTTACTATAATCCAAAAGATGGGACATATTATATAGAAGTGAATGCTATGGGAAACTGGGAACTTAAAATTATAAACGTCAAATAAAGGGTGATTTAAAAATGAAACGAAGTTCAACTATTACTGTTTTAATTTTAGTGCTTATGCTTGTTTTTAGTATTGAAGTAAGTGCTTCTTTACAAGAAAAATTTGAAATCATAAATAATGTACCAAAGTTATTAAAAATAGAGGAATTTAGTTTTTCAATAGATTCTTATGATGATGAGATAACTTATTCTATTAATTTAAAAAACAATACTGATCAAACAATAGAAGCTTATGGAATTGCTTTTGTTGTATTTGACTATTTTAATGAAAGATGTACTGGCTTAACTGGAGTATCACATAATAAAATAAAATCTGGTGGAAGTGATAGTGGTAGGTGGAGCAATAGTGATTATTCTGCTTGGCAAGGTTTAACTGGTTTTGCTTTTATTTCTAAAATGAGACTTGAAGATGGTACAGTTGTTAAAGCAGACACCAAAGAAATAGCAAGTAAAATGTCAGAAATATTAGGAGATACTATTAATTCAGAAGAATTGATTAAAGAAAAACAAAATTAGATATAAAAAATATATTTAAATGAAAAGAGTGGATTTTAATAATAATAATATTATGGTAAATCAATTTAAATAACAAGAGGCAGGTTAAAAAGTAAAAAAATAAAATTTTATGAAAAAACCAGGAACAAATTTAACAGTCAAGTAATTAAGGAGGATAATATGAAGTTTGATAAAATGAAAATTGTTATTATGATTATGGTGGCTTTATTTCTAATTTTTGGAATTAGTTCTTATCATGTAAAAGCAAAATCTAATTTTTATGGAATGGAAGTTTATGATGTAAATCAAGCTATGACTGCTTTTGAGGTTACTTACAATGATGAGGGGGGAGTTAGTTACAGCTATACTAAAAATCAAGTAAATATTAATATATACTGCTGGGGGAATGTGCAGAAACATAGTATTACATATACTATAAAAAATAACAGTAAAGGCCCTATTAAGCTTAATTATTATACAGATTTATATGAATTACTCACTGTTGATGGTTCCGTTTATGAATTAGAAATGCCTGATATTATGGATTATCCCTCCAAAGTTATTAACCCTAATGATTCAGCAACTATAACATTTGATAACCCAGTTAATAACTTTGAAGATATAAAGTATATATCAGCATCTTTGGGAATGAATGATGTTTTTATATTTTTAAAAAAAATTAAGAAAAAGGAAGATCAAAAACAAGATCAACTTTTAAATAATGGTGATTATAAAATATTAGACAAAAATATAGTAAGTGGTATAAAATATAGTATTGATTTGGAAATACCGAAAGAAATTAAAAAAAATGAAATACAAAACATTTTTAATGATATAAAAAAAGAGAATTCAGGATACGAGAGATATTTTGTTCATTTTTATTTATCTGGAATGGAGGTTGGTTCTGGGGCATGGGCAACTGCAAATTATGAAGATTCACTTAAGATTACTATTCATGGTTTAACAGCAGCTAGGGCAAAAGAACTAAATAATAAGAATTTTGATAACTATATAGGAGTATGGAAAGATAACTATATGGGTCTTGTGCTTTATTTACTAAAAGAAGGCGATAATTATTTCATTATTGAAGAATTTGGAGATTTAAGCAAAATCAGACAAAAAGTTCTAAAGACAAATAATAAAAAGGTAAAATTCTCAATTCCTGATAGTTCTTATAATGAGTATTATCTAATAGTTGACGGTTATCTTGAATTTTGGGATGATTTAGGTAAATTATGTAGATATGAAATAATAAAGGAACCAGAAATGGAAATGTTGAAATAGTTCATTAAGGACTAACAAAAAATAAAAAAAAGATATAAAAAAGCAATATAAATGTTAAGGTGGAAATTAGTTAAAGTACAGGAACCCCCCTTTTTTCATTATAATAGCATGTTTAAGACGATAAAAGAGAGCGATAGAAAAAATAGTGAAAGAGTAAAAAAACAAAATGAACGAGTTGAAAAAAGTGGCCTCGGAGAAGGCAAGTAATGAGACGAACAAAGGGAATAGCTTTATTATTGATAATTTAAACAGTATTTGATTAATAGGTTTTTATAGGTGATTCTGATGATATAGATAAAACAGTTTTAAAAGTGGTTAAATAGTTTATAAAACAGAGAATACCAACATTTATTAATAATCGCAAATATAAAGTATAAAAAGAGGTGCATCAACTTACATGATATTTCCGATTTAGGCTATTGATAACAGCAGAATAAATACAGTATTTGATAAAGAGTTCAATATAATGTTTAATCTTTATAAGAATAAATTATAGCAAGTAATCTTTTTTGGGTCTTTCCTTATTTAACTGACTATTTTGATAAAGATTTTAAGGAAGATCAAGAGCTATTAGACCAAACAATTAAAAATAATTGCGAAACCCCAACAAATAGGAGACAGCTCAAGTTATTTTTTTAAAAAAGAAGGCGTTTAAAGGTTTTTGTCCGATTTAACTTATAAGATGGAAAGGTGTTTTTATGCATAATTTCTTGAAAAAGCACAAAAATATATTTGTAATCTTTATATTGCTTCTAACAATAACCTCAATCGCAGCAGCTGATGAACTTAAAGTTCACTATATAGATGTCGGCCAGGGAGATTCTATATTAATACAAACTCCGGAAAATAATGATATGCTGATAGATGGAGGACCAAGAGGAGCTGGTGATGAAGTAATTTCTTATTTACAAGGGCAGGGGTAGAAGATCTAGAATATCTTGTAAGCACTCATCCTCATACGGATCATATAGGTGGGTTATCGGCTGTTTTAGATAATTATGAAGTAAAGAAAGTAATAGCCAGTGGAAAAGCACATACCTCAAAAACATATGAAAAATATCTTACAAAGATAGATCACAAAAACATATCATTCGATGTGGGAAGAAAAGGAGACGAATTTAATATAGGAGAAGTTGAGTTCACTATATTACATCCTGACAATACGGAATATGATCTTAATAACTCATCGGTAGTAATATTAATGCAATATAAAAAAACAAAGTTTCTTTTCACAGGAGATATTGAGAGAAAAGTTGAAAATAAAATTTTAGAAGGTAATGTTAATATAAATTCTCATTTTCTTAAAGTAGGACACCACGGTAGCAAAACTTCAACATCAAAAGAATTTATAGAAGAAGTAACTCCTAAAGTAGTTGTGATATCTGCTGGGGAAGATAATCGATATGGGCATCCGCATTCATCTGCTTTAGAACGTTTGGATCAATTTGAGGTCGATATTTATTCTACTGTGCGAAACGGAAATATAGTCATAACTACTGATGGAGAATCTTATAATATAAAAACAGAATATAATAGTAAAATAAAAGTTTCAGAAGAAAAAAGTGAATATAACCAGAAAGATCCGCCAGAAAACAACAATAACGATAATGGAAAAGGAAAATTTGTAGGTAGTATTAATTCAGATAAATACCATCGGTCGGGCTGCAGATGGGCTGAGAATATTGAGCCGGAAAATGAGATCTGGTTTGATACAGCCGAGGAAGCCCAAAAAGCTGGGTATAAACCCTGCGGTACTTGTAGTCCGCCGTCTTAATTGAGGAGTGATAGAGATAAAGGTGAAAGTAACAATAGATCGAATAGAAGGAGAATATGCAGTATTATTGATTAGGCCGGAAGAGGAAGAGAAAATTGATTGGCCTGTTAGTTTTTTGCCCGAAGATGTTGAGGAGGGCGATATTTTAGATTTTAAAATTGAAAAAATTATTGAGAAAAAGAAAGTGATAAAGAAAAAATTAAAGAATTGATTGAGCAGTTGAAGGATTAAAAACCATG
>Ga0102938_10001221_pt1 | contig 19395 bp, 18 predicted proteins | sample SalPonR2_B_D2_MG_FD_84516 | JGI IMG/M metagenome (GOLD analysis project Ga0102938, IMG submission 84516) | Salt pond soil microbial communities from South San Francisco under conditions of wetland restoration - Salt Pond MetaG R2_B_D2_MG | ecosystem: Environmental > Aquatic > Marine >...
CTGCCACAGGATGCGCGCTTTGCCACGGATGCGGCGCGCACACGACATGAACCCGCCTTGAAGGCCATGATCGAGGACTGGAGCCGCGCAAGAACGACCGAAGCGGCGATGACGGCCCTTGCCGAGGCGCAACTGCCGAGCGCACCGATCTGGGATATCGCGCAGGCCAGCGCCAGCGAACACGCGAAGAGCCGCAACTTGATCGACCATCTGCCGCATGACGTGCTGGGACGCGCCGCCGTGGTGGCACAGCCGGTACGCTTTGACGATGAAAAGCCCACGGCAAACACATCGGCCCCCGGACTGGGCGCGGATGGCGAAAGCATCCTGCGCGCGTTTTGTGGCGTGGATGGCGCGGAACTGAATGCATTGAAAGAGGCGGGGGTGCTGACATGAGCGGGCTGTTTCACATGCTCAGCGAGGAAGAGCGGCTGTTTTGCGACATGCTGGAGCGGATCGTCGCCGAGCAGATCGCCCCGAAAGCGGCCGAGACCGACGAAACCGGCGCCTTCGTGCATGAGCAGATCAAGGTGCTGGCCGAAGCCGGGTTGCTGGGCGCGAACCTGCCCGAGGCGCAGGGCGGCGCGGGTATATCGGCGCAGGCGCTGCTGCGCGCGGTCGAGATCGTGGCGGGGGGCTGTGGCTCGACGGTGTCGGCGTTGACGGCGCATTACCTGGCGACGGATTCGATCCTGATCGGGGGTAGCGAGGCGCAGCGCGCGGCGGTCCTGCCAAAGGCCGCCACTGGCGAAATGCTGGGCGCCTTCGCGCTGACCGAGCCGACCGCCGGAAGCGACCCTGCCGACATGAAGACCCGCGCGCGGCGCACCAAAGACGGCTGGCACCTCAAGGGCACGAAATGCTTTATCTCGAATGGCGGGATCGCGGATTTCGTGGTGGTCTACGCGGTCACCGACCCCGAGGCCGGGCATCGCGGGATTTCGGCCTTTGTTGTCGAGAAGGGCACACCGGGGTTCGAGCCGGGCGCGCCGGAGCGGACGATGGGTCTCAAGGGCGGGCATGTGTTCACGCTCAATATCGACTGCGAACTGCCCGAGGATGCGCTTCTGGGCGAGGCGGGACAGGGCTTCAAGACGGCGATGAAGGTGCTGGACAATGGCCGCGTCGAGGTGGCCGCGCAATGTATCGGCATGGCGCAGGCAGCGCTGGACGCCGCCAAGGATTATGCTACGGCGCGGGTGATCGGCGGCGAGGCGCTGAGCGACAAGCAGGGCATCCGCTGGATGCTGGCCGACATGTCGCTGGAGCTGCAATCGGCGCGCCTGCTGGCGCTGGAGGCGGCGCGGCGGCGCGACCTGGGCGAGCGGTTTTCCGATGCGGCAGCGATGGCCAAGCTCAAGGCGTCCGAGGCCGCCGACATGGTGGCCGATACCGCGCTGCAGATTCACGGCGGCTATGGCTATACCCGCGATTTCCCCATCGAACGGCTGACGCGCGATCTGCGGATCATGCGCATCTACGAAGGCTCGTCCGAAATTCAACGCAACATCATTGCCGGCCATCTGCTGGCCCATTGAGGGAGGACCAAACATGACCGATCCCCGTCACAACACGCGCGACATCTATCCCGATACCGGCGCCGAGATCAGCGCCAAGCATTGGGTCACCGAAGCCCCGATGCGGATGCTGATGAACAACCTGCACCCCGATGTGGCCGAGAACCCCCATGAGCTGGTGGTTTACGGCGGCATCGGCCGCGCCGCGCGCACATGGGAGGATTTCGACCGGATCGTGGGCACATTGAAGGGGCTGGAAGAAGACGAGACCCTTTTGGTGCAATCGGGCAAGCCCGTGGGCGTGTTTCGCACCCACAAGGATGCGCCGCGCGTCCTGATCGCCAATTCCAACCTGGTGCCGCATTGGGCCAACTGGGACCATTTCAGCGAGCTCGATAAGAAGGGGCTGATGATGTACGGCCAGATGACCGCCGGGTCCTGGATCTATATCGGCAGCCAGGGCATCGTGCAGGGCACTTACGAGACATTCGTCGAGGCCGGGCGCCAGCATTATGACGGCGATCTGACGGGCCGCTGGATCCTGACCGGGGGTCTGGGCGGCATGGGTGGTGCGCAGCCGCTGGCGGCGGTGATGGCCGGGGCCTGCTGCCTGGCCGTGGAATGCGACGCAAGCCGCGCCGAATTCCGCAAGCGCACGCGCTATGTGGACGAGATCACCAGCGATCTCGACGAGGCACTGGCGATGATCGAGCGCTGGACCAGCGCGGGCGAAGCGAAATCCGTGGCGCTGATCGGCAATGCCGCCGATGTCTTCCCGGAACTGGTCAAGCGCGGCGTGCGCCCCGATATCGTCACCGACCAGACCAGCGCGCATGACCCGCTGCATGGCTACCTGCCGCAGGGCTGGACCGTGGCCGAATGGCGCGCGCGTCAGGAAACCGAACCCAAGGCCGTCGAAAAGGCCGCCCGCGCCAGCATGCGGGTGCAGGTGCAGGCGATGGTCGATTTCTGGAACGCGGACGTGCCGACGCTGGATTACGGCAACAATATCCGCCAGGTGGCAAAGGACGAGGGGATGGAGGACGCATTCGCCTTTCCCGGCTTCGTACCCGCCTATATCCGCCCGCTCTTTTGCCGAGGGATCGGGCCGTTTCGCTGGTGCGCGCTGTCGGGCGACCCGGAGGACATCTACAAGACCGATGCCAAGGTCAAGGAACTGATCGACGACCCGCATCTGCACAACTGGCTGGACATGGCGCGCGAGCGCATCGCCTTTCAGGGGCTTCCGGCGCGGATCTGCTGGGTGGGGCTGGGATTGCGCCACAAGCTGGGGCTGGCCTTCAACGAGATGGTACGCAACGGCGAACTCTCGGCCCCCGTGGTGATCGGGCGCGACCATCTGGATTCAGGCTCGGTCGCATCGCCCAACCGCGAGACCGAGGGCATGAAGGATGGCAGCGACGCGGTCAGCGACTGGCCGCTGCTGAACGCGCTTCTGAATACCGCCAGCGGCGCGACATGGGTCAGCCTGCATCACGGTGGCGGCGTCGGCATGGGGTTCAGCCAGCATTCGGGCATGGTGATCTGTTGCGACGGCACAAAGGACGCCGACCGCCGTATCGAGCGCGTTCTGTGGAACGACCCGGCCACCGGCGTCATGCGCCATGCCGATGCGGGCTATGACATCGCGCTGGATTGCGCGCGCGAACACGGCCTCAACCTGCCGGGCATCCTCAAGTGAGCCTGGCGCGCTTCATAGAAGCGCAGGCGCGCGTCTGGCCCCGGCCGCTGGAGGAAATCCGCGCGGGCCGGAAGGACAGCCACTGGATGTGGTTCGTCTTTGCGCAGCTGCGCGGGCTGGGGCGCTCGGCGACGGCGCAGAAATACGGAATCGCGGATCTTGCCGAGGCCCGCGCATTTCTGGCCGATCCCACCCTTGGCCCGCGCCTGAAAGAGATCACGCGGGCGATGCTGGCCCATGCGGGGCGCGACCCCGAGGCCATTCTTGGCACAGTGGATGCGCTTAAACTGCGCTCATCCATGACGCTTTTCGAGGCAGCCGGCGGCGGGCAGGTCTTTGGCAACGTGCTGGACACGTTCCATGATGGGCAACGCTGCCCGATCACTCTTGACTTGCTCGAGGCCGAAAGCAGAAATCCGGCTGAAGAACCGGGAAGAACGAACTGAATGACCCTATCATTTCAAGGAGGTACTGACATGAAAAGACGTGACTTCATCAAGGCCGGAACGATCGGCGCGGCGGCAAGCACGCTGGCCGCCCCTGCCGTGGCGCAGGACATCACCCAATGGACGATGGTCACCGCGTGGCCCAAGAACCTGCCGGGGCCGGGCGTGGCCGCGCAGACCCTTGCGGACCGGATCACCACCCTGTCGGGTGGCCGGCTGGAGGTGAAACTCCATGCCGCGGGCGAGATCGTGCCCGGTCCGGGCGTGTTCGATGCCGTGGCCGAGGGCACCGCGCATATCTATCACGCGGTCCCCGCCTATTGGGGCTCGAAATCCAAGGGCATCCTGCTGTTCGGTTCCCAGCCCTTCGGCCTGCGCGCCGACGAGCAGGTCGGCTGGATGGTGCATGGCGGCGGCCAGGAACTTTATGACGAGATGTATGGCCGTTTCGGCATCAAGCCGTTCCTGTGCGGCAATTCCGGGCCGCAATGGTTCGGCTGGTTCCGCAACGAGATCAACTCGGTCGACGATCTCAAGGGGCTGAAATACCGCACCACGGGCCTTGCCTCGGAGATGTGTTCGCGGATCGGCATGGCGGTGCAGGCGATGTCCGGCCCGGCGATGTTCCAGGCGCTGCAATCGGGCGCGTTGGATGCGGGCGAGTTCATCGGCCCCTGGACGGATTCGGCGCTCGGGTTCCACCAGCTGGCCAAGAACTATTACTGGCCCGGCGTCGGCGAGCCCTCGTCGGCCGAGGAATGCGGCGTCAATGCCGAGGCATGGAACGCCCTGCCCGAAGACCTGAAAGGCGTTGTGCGGACCGCTTGCGCGAGCCTCTATAACGACGTGTGGACCGAATACGAGACCAAGCACGCCCGCGCCTTCAAGGAGCTTGTCGACAACGAAGGCGTCATCCCGCGCAAGCTGCCCGACGAGGTGGTGATGGCGATGGGCGATGCCGCCGCCGAGGTGATCGAGGAGCTGCGCGGCGACAGCGACGAATTGGTCGCGCGCATCACCGAAAGCTTCGTCGCCTATCGCGACCTGGTCGGGGCCTATATGACCTATGCGGATAACGGGCACATGAACGCCCGCGCCAAGGTTCTGGGTTACTGACTCCCGACCCCACCAACCGGCCCGGCGCGCAACATCCCGCGCCGGGCCTTAATGCGCAACGGAAGCGAGGGCAGGTGATGGAACGCTGGGCCGAGCGGCTGGACATGGTGAACCGCAGCGTCGGGCGCGTTGTGCGCTGGCTAGCGATCCTCATGGTGCTGGTGCAATTCACCATCGTGCTGATGCGCTATGTCTATGGCTTCAGTTCGATCGCGGTGAATGAAAGCGTGCTTTACATGCATGCCACGCTGTTCATGCTGGGCGCGGGCTATACCCTGCTGGTGGACGATCATGTGCGCGTCGACATTTTCCAGGCGCGCGCCAGCGAGCGGGGCAAAGCATGGATCGACCTGATCGGTCATGCGGTCCTGTTGTTGCCCTCGATCCTGGCGCTGCTTTACTGGTCATGGCCATCGGTGCGCAACGCATGGGCGATCCATGAAGGCGCGATCTCGGTGGGCGGCATCCCGGCGGTGTTCCTGCTCAAGACCCTGATCCCGGCGTTCTGCATCCTGTTGATCGTGCAATCGCTGGCCTGCCTCCTGCGCAACCTTCTGCGGCTGCAAGCAAGGCGCACGGCATGATCTTCGCTGAATATCTGGACCTTCTGATGTTCGCCGCGCTGATGGGCGCGATCCTGTCGGGTTTCCCTGTATCCTTCGCGATCTCGGGCACCGCGATCCTGTTCGCCTATCTGGGATGGGCCAGCGGCGTGATGAATCTCAACCTGTTGGGCGCGCTGGGGCAGCGGGTGTTCGGCGTGCTGACCAACGAGGTGCTGATCGCGATTCCGCTGTTCGTGACGATGGGCGTGATCCTTGAACGCTCGCGCATCGCCGAGGACCTTCTGGATACGATGGGCCGTGCATTCGGTCAGTTGCGCGGCGGACTTGGAATATCGGTTATCCTGGTGGGGGCGCTGCTGGCGGCTTCGACGGGGATCGTGGGGGCGACGGTGATCGCGATGGGCATGATCGCCCTGCCGACCATGCTGCGCACCGGATACGATCCGCGGCTGGCCTCGGGGCTGGTCTGCACCGCCGGGACGCTGGGGCAGATCATCCCGCCCTCGACCCTTCTGATCATCCTAAGCGACGTGATGTCGAGCGCCTATCAACAGGCGCAATATGAACAGGGCAAGTTTTCGGTCGAGACCATATCGGTCGGCCAGATCTTTGCCGGGGCGCTGGTGCCGGGGCTGACGCTGGTGGTGATCTATATCCTTTACGTGCTGGCGCGCGGCGTGATCCGCCCGCAGGACATGCCCCCCGCGCCCATCTCCGAGGGGCGCCCCGGCATTGGCGAGGTGGCGCGCGCGATCCTGCCGCCGGTGGGGCTGATCATCGCGGTGCTGGGCGCGATCCTGAGCGGCATCGCCACCCCGACCGAGGCGGCCTCGGTCGGCGCGATCGGCGCGATCCTGATGGCGGGCGCGCGTCAGGGCGTGAGCCCGCGCCTGATCGGCGCCGGGGTCGCGGCGCTGCTGATCCTGGCCTTTGCCGCCGGTCTGGCGCCGGTGCGCCTGCAACGCAGCGATGCGGGCGCAGGGGCCTGGACGCTGGGCGCGATCTACGGGCTGCTGGCCCTGACAGGCATGGCGGCGATCCTGGCGTCTTTGCGGCGTCTGGCGCAGCGCGATGTGCTGGCCGGGGCTGTCACCAGTACGATGACCGTGACCGCGATGATCTTTGCCACGATCCTGATGGCCAGCGTCTTTTCGCTGGTTTTCGTCGGGCTGGGCGGGGAGGAGCGCGTCGCGCATATCCTTGAATCCATGCCCGGCGGGCCGACCGGCGCGCTGATCTTCGCGATGGCGATGATCTTCGTGCTGGGCTTTTTCCTGGATTTCGTCGAGATCACCGTGATCCTGCTGCCGCTGATCGCGCCGGTTCTGATCCTGATGGGGCATGATCCGGTATGGCTGGCGATCCTGATCGCGATCAACCTGCAAACCAGCTTTCTGACGCCGCCTTTCGGGTTCTCGCTGTTCTACCTGCGCGGCGCCGCCCCGCCCGAGATCACCACCGGCCAGATCTATCAGGGTGTCGCGCCCTTCATCCTGTTGCAGATCCTGGCCATCACCGTGATCTGGGCGGTGCCCGAACTGGCGACATGGCTGCCTGGCGTGGTGTTCTGAACGCGCCGGAGGGTCGGCGCGGCCCTCGCGGGGCCGCGCCAATGCATTGTCAAAACGGTTGCGTGGTGTAATCGACCTCGTCGGGATAGAACGTGTCCTCGATCGAGGTGGTATGCACCTTGACCAGATCGCCCTTTTCAAGCCGGGTTATGTGCTGCTGCCCGAAGACCTGATGGGTCTTGCCGTTGAACACCTTGGGGCCTTGCGGATATTCCCTGGAATGGGGCAGATCTGTCATCGCCTCGATGGCCTCGATCAGCGCGGGGCGGTCGCCCGGCCCCTGATAGCCCGCAGCCTCCATCCCGGCCTTTACGATATAGAGCGTCTCCCAGCAGCCGAACATATGGCCATAGGTGGACACATCCGTCGGATCGCTGATTGACGCGCCGCGATCATCGACGCCCACCTGTTCGCGGTAGAATGTCTCGAACGCGGTCTGGTCGGGCTGACGGTGGCGCGGCATCCCTTCCCAGAAATGGCTGCCTTCCAGGAATTCGAGGCCGGGGCTGTCGATCGCGACCGCTTCGAGGCTGTCGATGAAACCGAAAAGCTGCGGCGCGGAGGGGCCGAAAAACTCGCCCATTTCCTTGACGAAGGTCAACACGCCGGGGCCGACCATGACGTGATAGATCACCTCGGTCTCGCGCGGGATCTTGGGGAAGTAGCGGGTAAAGGACGTTTCCGTCGGCGGGATCGCCAGCTTGGCGATCACCTCGCCGCCATGCGCCTGGATCGCTTCGGAAAAGAAATCCCGGTGATCATGGCCGAAGGCGTAATCGGGGAAGATCATCGTGACTTTCTTGCCAAGGTTCTCGGCCACGAAAGGCGCCATCGACAACACCTGGCTTTTGACATCGGTGATGCCGGGCTGAAGCGTGTAGCGGTTGAGGATGCCCGAGGCGACGTGATGCCCTTCGGAGACCACGAAATACGGCAGTTTCAATTCCCCGGCGCGGGGTGCGGAGCCGGTGACAACATGGCTGAACAGCGTCCCGAAGGCGATGTCGCATCCATGCTGGTTGGCGAATTTCTCGACCACCTCGGCGCCGCGCTTGGGATCGGTGCCATCATCCTCGGCGATGATCTCGATGGGGCGGCCATTGATGCCGCCGGCCTCGTTGATCAGCCGCGTCGCGGCCTGCGTGGTGCGATCATACCAGCGGCCATAGGCGGCGCCGATGCCGGTGCGGTGGACCTGAAAGCCGATGCGGATCGGCTCGCTGCTTTGCGCATGGGTATAGCGCGCCCAGAGCGGCAGGCTGGCCGCCCCGGCGACACCGCCCGCAAGGGTCTTGAGCGCGGCGCGGCGCGTTGTGCCTTTGGTGGTCTTGGTCGTCATGCCTTTGTCTCTCCCGTTTTTTGGGGCCTGCGGGCCCGCCTTGGCCCCGTTGACGCAGAATCTGCGAAGCGGGGCGGTGTTTGTCCAGCCCTGAGGCGGCCTATATGCCACGCGGCGACGCCAGCAGCCAGAGGCCGAAAAACGTGTAGGCGATCATGAACGCGGCCAGCGGCGCCTGCGCCAGCACCGCGCGCCGGTTGCTGCCATAAGCGCGCACCGCTTGCGCATGGGCCAGAAGGATCGCGATCACATGGCCCAGCACCACCGCCCCCGCCTGCGTCAGCCAGATCGCCTTGACCGTGCCGGGCGTGTTGAGAAACCCCGTGGTCACGAAGAACGGCCCAAGCCCCAGCAGATCATCGCCGCGCCCCAGCGGATCGCTGAGCGCCACCAGCACATATTGGCCATCCACCAGAAAGCTGGTGAGGTAATGCGCCAGATGATAGCCCAGCGCGATCGGCAGGATCGAGGGCGCAAAAAGGCGCAGCGCATCGCCAAGGGTGCGGCGCGTGCCAGCGATCCGCTCGCCCAGCCAGAGACAGGCGGCGAAGACCCCGATCAGCGCCGCGTTGGCCAAACCCAGCCCGATCAGGTTCTGCGTCATAACCGCAGAGCGGCCCGGAAACTCCAGCGGATTGACCCCCAGCAGGGCCAGCCACCAGAAGGTCTCGTTGACGCCATCGAAACTGCCGGTACCAAGCAAAAGCACCATGAAGAGCGCCAGCCCCAAGGGCACGCGCCCCTGCGAAAACAGCTGCCAGCCCCAGAGCCCGGCGCTGATGCGCCCGCGCGCGCGCCCGAAAAGGCCCATGCGGCCATAACAGCGCATGAGGATACTGATCGCCTCGGCGCGCAACAGCCATCTTGGCCCGAACAGCGTGACCCCCATCAGCGTCAGATACCAGTACCCCCCCACCACACCGGCCAGCCGGTGCGGATCCGCCGGGGCCGGATCGGCCAGCAGGAACGCCGCGAAGGCCAGAAAGATGACGATGCCCGGACCATAGCCCAGCGCATTGGGGTAGCGCAGCGGCGCGCGTGATCCGGTCAGCCGGGCCAGCACCGCTGTCGGACCCGTCCAGGGGTTGATATAGCGCCACAGATCGCCCAGCAGCCCCTGCAAGGTCACAAGCCCGACCCACCACAGCGTCCAGATGAACAGCGGCAGCGGATTGACCGTCGGGTCATGCGCCCCGGTGAAGCCGCGCCAGACCAGCCCCCACAACAGGACCGCCGCAAGGCAGCTGGTTACATGGTGCAGCCCGATCCCGCGCGGGCGGCGAATAATCCCGACCGGGCGGAACAGCCGCGCCGCCACCCAGCCGGGCAGGAACGCCAGCAGCACCAGCGTCAGCGCCACCGCCGTCACACCGGCACCGATATAGATATCGGTCGGCAACAACAGCACGAACCCCTGCTCGGCGGCATGCGCCAGCGCCGCATCCGGCAGCAGAAGGAAGAGGATCAGGGCCAGACCTGTGTGAATGCGCATCCAGGAATCCGTCGTTTCAAAGGGCCAGCTTAGCGGTCGCGCAAGACGACGCCATGGGATAAATCACCTCACCCGCCGCGACAGATCGCGTCAGTCAGGCGCCGCCGCTTTCCTTCAGGAGCGCGCGCAGCCCCGAGCGGTAATCGGGATGGATCAGCCTCACCCCCAGATCCTGCTTGATACGGCTGTTATCGACGCGCTTGGATTCAGCATAGAAGCTGCGCGCCATCGGGCTCATCTCGGCCTGATCGAACGCCACCTCGGGGGGCGCCGGCAGGCCCAGAAGCTCGGCGGCAAAGGCGATCACGTCCTGGGGCGGCGCGGGGTCGTCATCGCAAAGGTTATAGACCGCGCCGGGATCGGGCCGCGCGATGGAGGCTTCCAGCACCTGCGCGATGTCCTCGACATGGATGCGGCTGAACACCTGCCCCGGCTTGACGATCCGGCGGGCGGTGCCTTTGCGGACCTTTTCGAACGGGCCGCGCCCGGGGCCATAGATGCCGGCCAGCCGGAAGATATGCAGCGGCAATCCCGGCACCGCGCGCCACGCGGCCTCGGCTGCGACACGCATCTTGCCGCGCCGGGTCGAGGGCGTGAGCGGCATGTCCTCGTTGACCCAATCGCCCTGATGGTCGCCATAAACGCCTGTGGTCGAAAGATAGCCTGCCCAATCCAGTCGTGGCGCGATCGCGGCGATTTCTTCGCGGCAGTGGTTCAGCACCGGGTCGCCATCGCCATCCGGCCCGGCGGAGACCAGGATATGCGTCGCGCTTTCAAGGGCTGCGCGCATGTCGCCATCGGGCCAGAGGATCGGATTGACGCCCTCGGCGCGCAAGGCCTCGGCCTTGTCGGGGCTGCGGGTGGTGCCAAAGATCGTCCAGCCGCCCGCATCCAGCAAGCGGCGCGTCAGCGCGCGTGCGCTGTAGCCATGACCAAAGGAAAGAAGTGTTCTGTTCATGGGGGATGAATTGGCCATCATGTGGCCAAAGGCAAGGGGGGCATGGGCGATCTTTCGCGGATGGCGTGCAAAGAGGCTGGCGCGCACGCGCCGGTCAGGGCAGATTAAATTGCGAAACAGCCCGGAGGCCTCATGCCGCGTTACAGCCGACGTTCCGCCCTCGTTCTTGGCCTTGGCCTTGCCACGGCCCTTGCCGGATGCGGCGCGCGCGAGACCACGACGACCGCCACCCGCAACATGATGGCGCCGCCGCTCTATCCCAACGAGACCCCGGAACTGCGCCGCCTGATCAACAAATATGCCGATCATTACGAGCTGCCCCGCTCACTGCTGCACCGCCTTGCGATCCGCGAAAGCACGCATCGCCCCTGGGCGCGCAACGGCCCCTATTACGGGCTGTTGCAGATCCTGCCCCAAACTGCCCGCACGATGGGCTTTCGCGGCCAGCCGAACGACCTGCTGGATGCCGAAACCAACCTGAAGTACGCGGGCAAATACCTGCGCGGGGCTTACATGGTGGCCGATGGCGACCCGGACGCCGCGATCATGTGGTATGCGCGCGGCTATTACTATGAGGCCAAGCGCAAGGGCCTGCTGGTCGAAACCGGCCTGCGCCCGGCCTGAACCACGCGCTCAGGCGGCGTAGTCCGACCCTTCGGAGTCAAGGATCGCGCGCAGTTCAGCAAGGTGGCGCTCGCCCTGCTCGGGGTAGGTCTCAAGCTCGCGCGCGGTCTTTTCGGCGATCTCGTCAGGCAGCACACGCAATTCGCGCCCGGTCTGAAGCGCACGGATATAGGTCTCGGCGGCGCGCTCGAAATAATAGAGCCGGTTGAACGTGTCGGCCACGCTGTCGCCGATCACCATCACCCCGTGATTGCCCATGATCATCACCTTGCGCGACGGATCGTCGAACAGGCGCGCGCAACGCTCGCCCTCGTCCTCAAAGGCCAGCCCGCCATAGCCGTCGTCAATGACGGTACGGTTGAAAAAGGCGGCGCTGTTCTGGTCGATGGGCGGCAGGGTGCTGTCGGCCAGGCTGGCCAGCACGGTGGCATGGATCGAATGCACATGCATCGCGCAGCGCGCCTGCGGGCAATGCCGGTGCAGCCCGCCATGCAGCCCCCATGCGGTGGGATCGGGCGCGCCGGGCTTGTCCAGCGTCTCGGGATCGTTGGCATCGACAAGGATCAGGTCGCTGGCCTTGATCCGGGCGAAATGCATCTGGTTGGGGTTCATCAGGAACTGCGTGCCGTCGTCATTGACCGACAGGCTGAAATGATTGGCGACGGCCTCGTGCATGTTCAGCCGCGCGGCCCAGCGGAACGCCGCGGCAAGATCCACCCGCTCGGCTTGGTAATCGAGGTTCGGGGTCAGGTGCGTCACGCTCATGTGGTCTCTCCTTGTTCAGTGTCGTTCAATGGGCGCGAGGGCACCCATGCATAGCCATCCCGGCACAGGATCACCGCCTCGCGCAGCCCGTGCGGCTTGTCGCCGGGCGGTTGCAGGATCGTGCCGCCCGCCGCCTCGGCGCGGCTGGCGGCGGCGTCGGGGTCGCAATCGTAAAGCCTGATCTCGATCCCCGCACCGCGTGGCGGATTCTCGGGCAGCAACCCAAGTAGCGGATGGGAATGATAGGTGCCATCGCCATGCAGCTGCATCACGCTGTCACCTTGCGCCACGATGGCGAAATCCGCGCTGACGCGGTGCAGTTCCAGCCCGAACACCGCCGTCAGGAATGCCGCCGTGCGCGGCACGTCGCTGACCAGGATATTGAAGCCGAAACCGCGCAGCGATTGGCCGAACGCCTCGGGGGTGACGGTTTCGAAATCCATGGTCTTCCCATTCCCGCGCATCCGTTTCGCCCATCAGCTTGATCGCCGCCAGTGGCCGTGTCAACGTGCAGAGGTTACATCCGCACAACGCGAAGGAACACGCCCCATGGCGACGGACGGCCCCGCCGGGTTCAGAACACCCGACCTGCCCGGACCAGAAGATTTCAGCGACCCGCGCGCGGCGGTCGACCGGCTGATCCTGCTATACGAGGGCGCGGCGCGGTTCCTGTGCGACGAGTTCGCCAATACCCTGCGCGGCGCCCTGCCCACGCAGCGCATCCGCGCCTATTACCCCCAGATCCGCATCACCACCGCCAGCCATGCGCAGGTGGACAGCCGCCTCAGCTTTGGCCATGTCGCAGCGCCCGGCACCCATGCGACGACGATCACGCGGCCCGATCTGTTTCGCCACTATCTGCGCCAGCAGATCGGCCTGTTGCTGGACAATCACCGCGTCCCGGTGACCATCGGCGTTTCCGACACGCCGATGCCGATCCATTTCGCCGTTGCCAACGACCCCGGCATCACCGTCCCGCAGGAAGGCGCAGCCACCTTCACGCTGCGCGATATCTTCGATGTGCCGGATCTGGGCACCACCAATGACGACATTGTCAACGGCACCTTTCAGCCCGGACCGGACGGGACCGAACCGCTGGCCCCTTTCACCGCGCAGCGGGTGGATTATTCGCTGGCGCGGCTGTCGCATTACACTGCCACCGATCCCGAGCATTTCCAGAACCATGTGCTGTTCACCAACTACCAGTTCTACGTCTCGGAGTTCGAGGCCTATGCCCGGCGCATGCTGGCCGATCCCGACAGCGGCTACACCGCCTTCGTCAGTACCGGGAACACCTTGATCACCGACCCCGATGACGTGATCCCCCCCTGCGAAAGACAGCCGCAGATGCCCGCCTTTCACCTCAAGCGCGAGAACGGGTCGGGGATCACGCTGGTCAATATCGGCGTCGGCCCATCGAACGCCAAGACCGCGACCGACCATATCGCGGTGCTGCGCCCGCATGCCTGGATCATGGTCGGCCATTGCGCCGGGCTGCGCAACACGCAGCAGCTGGGCGATTTCGTGCTGGCTCATGCCTATCTGCGCGAGGATCGCGTTCTGGATGCCGACCTGCCCTCATGGGTGCCGATCCCGGCGCTGGCCGAGATCCAGATCGCGCTGGAACAATCCGTCGAGGCCGAAACCCAGCTTGAGGGCTATGACCTCAAGCGGCTGATGCGCACTGGCACCGTGGCCAGCCTCGACAACCGCAACTGGGAGCTGCGCGACCAGACAGGGCCGGTACAGCGCCTGAGCCAGTCGCGCGCCATCGCGCTGGACATGGAAAGCGCCACCATCGCGGCCAATGGCTTTCGCTTCCGGGTGCCTTACGGCACGCTTTTATGCGTCTCCGACAAGCCGCTGCATGGCGAGTTGAAGCTGCCCGGCATGGCCTCGGATTTCTACAAGACGCAGGTCTCGCGCCACCTGATGATCGGCATTCGTGCCATTGAAACCTTGCGGCAGATGCCGCTTGAGCGCATCCACAGCCGGAAATTGCGCAGTTTCAACGAAACCGCCTTCTTGTAGATCGGCGAAATCCCCGCAAAATGCAGGAAAAAGGCTTGCTTTTCCCTACTATTCGTTGTGTTTGGTCACAACATACAGTTAAATTCTGCACACGAGGCCCAAAGACCGGGCAGTTGAAGGAGACCATGAAATGGCAAAACCAATGACCAAAACCCAACTCGTCGCCGCCCTGGCAGAAGAAATGGGCAGTGACAAGAAATCCGCAAGTTCCGCACTGGACGCCGTGATCAACATTATCACCCGCGAAGTGTCGAACGGCGGTGCCGTGACCCTGCCGGGCGTCGGCAAGATCTATTGCCGCGAGCGCCCCGAGCGCATGGTGCGCAACCCCGCCACCGGCGAGCAGATCAAGAAAGACGCCGACAAGGTGGTCAAGATGACCATCGCGAAGGCCCTCAAGGACAGCGTCAACGGCTGACCTTGCAAAGACGGCTAGTTTCCGAAAGGGTCGCCCCGACAGGGCGGCCCTTTTCAGTTTCAGGAGACGACAAAGATGGACATCCGGGCGATCGCGATGGGTGTGGCATTTGCGGTGATGTGGTCGAGCGCCTTTACCTCGGCGCGGATCATCGTGGCCGCCGCGCCGCCGCTGACGGCGCTCAGCCTGCGGTTCCTGATCTCGGGGCTGATCGGGGTGGCCATCGCGCTGGCCCTGCGCCAGAGCTGGCGGCTCACGCGCGGCCAGTGGCGCGCGACGATCATTTTCGGAATTTGCCAGAACGCATTGTATCTTGGGCTTAATTTCGTCGCCATGCAGACGATCGAAGCCTCGCTGGCCACCATCATCGCCTCGACCATGCCGCTGATGGTGGGGCTGGCCAGTTGGGTGATCTTCGGCGAGCGCAGCGGCTGGCTGGGTGGTCTGGGGCTGGTGGCCGGGCTGATCGGGGTGGCGATCATCATGGGCTCGCGCCTTCAGGGCGGCGCTGATATTTACGGCGTCGCGCTATGCGTCGCCGGGGTGCTGGCGCTGACGCTGGCCACGCTGTCGGTGCGCGGGGCGACATCGGGGGGCAACTTCCTGATGGTGGTGGGCCTGCAGATGCTGGTCGGCAGCGTCTGCCTTGGCGTCGCCGGTCTGGCGACCGAAACGCTGGAGGTCGACTGGAGCTGGAAACTGATCGCGGCCTTTATCTATACCACGCTCATTCCGGGGCTGGCCGCGACGCTGGTCTGGTTCAAGCTGGTCAACCGGATCGGCGCGATCAAGGCGGCGACTTTCCACTTTCTCAACCCGTTTCTCGGGGTGCTGATCGCGGCGCTGGTGCTGAGCGAAAAGCTGGGGCCCTGGGATATACTGGGTGTCGTGGTAGTGACACTGGGCATCCTTGCGGTGCAACTGTCGCGCCAGAAACAGGTGCGCGCCTGAAGGCCGCGAAACGAATCAGCGACTCAGCCGATGCTGCCGCGCGGGCCTTCGCCCACCTGCCCGCGATGCAGCAGCAGGTGATCCAGCACCACGCAGGCCATCATCGCCTCGCCCACAGGCACGGCGCGGATACCCACGCAAGGGTCATGGCGGCCCTTGGTGACCACTTCGGTCGGGCTGCCATCCATGCGGATCGAGCGGCGCGGCGTCAGGATCGACGAGGTCGGCTTGACGGCGAACCGCACCACCACCTCCTGCCCGGTGGATATCCCGCCCAGAATGCCCCCGGCATGGTTCGATGAATATTCAGGGCCATGCTCGCCCATGAATATCTCGTCGGCGTTTTGCGTGCCGGTCAGGCGCGCGGCGGCCATGCCCTCGCCGATCTCGACACCTTTCACGGCGTTGATCGACATCATCGCCGCGGCGAGATCGGTATCTAGCTTGCCATAGACCGGCGCGCCAAGCCCCGCGGGCACGCCGCGCGCGACCAGCTCGATCTCGGCCCCGACCGAGTTCTTGTCCTTGCGCAGCTTTTGCAGATAGGCCTCCCACTCGGGCGCGGCCTCGGCATCGGGAATCCAGAAATCATTGCCGTCGATCGCGTTCCAGTCGAACCGTTCACGGTCGATCACCATGTCGCCCATGCGGGTCATGTAGCCCTTGATCGCGATCCCCGGCACCAGCGCGTCAAGCGCCGTGCGCGCCACGCCACCGGCTGCCACCCGCGCCGCGGTTTCGCGCGCCGAACTGCGCCCGCCGCCGCGATAATCGCGCAGCCCGTATTTCAGGTGATAGGTGATATCGGCGTGGCCGGGGCGGAAGGTCTGGGAAATCTCGCCGTAATCGCGCGAGCGCTGGTCGGTGTTCTCGATCATCAGCTGGATCGGCGTGCCGGTGGTCTGCCCCTCGAACACGCCCGAAAGGATACGCACCGCGTCGGGTTCGTCGCGCTGGGTGGTGTTCTTGTTCTGCCCGGGCCGGCGCTTGTCGAGCCATTGCTGAAGAAACGCCTCGTCAATCGGGATTCCCGGCGGGCAGCCATCCACCGTCGCGCCCAGCGCAGGCCCGTGGCTTTCGCCCCAGGTGGTGACGCGAAACAGATGTCCGAATGTGTTGAGGCTCATGGTCTGCGCTCCTTTGCCGGATGATCTAGCGGGGCAACGCCCATGCCTCAAGCCATTTCGCCACGAGAACGAAAACGGGCCGCCCCGGCAAAGGACGGCCCGCATTCATCCGCGCAAGGCGCGATATCAGCTCTTGATGATCTTTTCGGGCGAGATCACGTCGATGCCCAGCGCCTTGCCGACTGCATAATAGGTCAGCTGCCCGGCATGGACATTGAGGCCATTCAACAGATGCGGATCGTCCGCGCAGGCCTGTTTCCAGCCCTTGTCGGCCAGTGCCAGCATGAAGGGCATGGTGGCGTTGCCCAGTGCGATGGTCGAAGTGCGCGCCACGGCACCCGGCATGTTGGCCACGCAGTAATGCATGATCCCGTCCACCTCGTAGATCGGATCGGCATGGGTGGTCGCCTTGGAGGTCTCGAAGCATCCGCCCTGGTCGATGGCCACATCCACCAGCACTGCGCCCGGCTTCATCGACGGGAACTGATCGCGGCGCACCAGCTTGGGGGCCTCGGCGCCGGGGATCAACACCGCCCCGATCACCATATCGGCCTCGGTCAGATGTTCGGCCAGAAGGCCGGCCGAGGAATAGCCGGTGTTGAAGGTGTCGCCGAACACGTCGTCAAGATAGCGCAGGCGCGGCAAGGAGCGATCCAGCACGGTGACATCCGCGCCCATGCCCGCAGCGATGCGTGCCGCATGAGTGCCGACCACGCCACCACCGATCACCATGACCTTTGCGGGGCCGACACCGGGCACGCCGCCCATCAGCACACCGCGCCCGCCATTGGCCTTTTGCAGCGTGTATGCGCCGACCTGTGGCGCCAGACGCCCCGCCACCTCGGACATCGGCGCCAGAAGCGGCAGCCCGCCATTGCGGTCGGTCACGGTCTCGTAGGCGATCGCGGTGCAACCGGATGCCAGCAAGTCCTTTGTCTGGGCGGGATCGGGGGCAAGGTGCAGATAGGTGAACAGCAACTGCTCCTCGCGCAGCATCTTGCGCTCGCCCGCCTGGGGCTCCTTGACCTTGACGATCATGTCGCAGGTGGCGAAGATTTCTTCGGCGGTGTCGATGATGCGTGCGCCAGCGGCGACATAGGCGTCATCCTCGAACCCCGCGCCCATCCCGGCACCGGCCTGGATGAACACCTCATGGCCATGACCCACGGCCTCCTGCGCGGCGTTGGGTGTCATGCCAACGCGAAATTCCTGCGGCTTGATTTCTGTCGGGCAACCGATTTTCATGTGCGAATCCCTCCCATGATGATGCGCGCAGGATGCGCCAACCGCCGCGCAATTGCTTTGAAATTTCCCTCGCCAAAACACGTTTTTTGTGAATATCCTTCACGATATCCGCCCCAGAGGTGAAAGGTATTGCTCAAATGGCCCTCGATGCGATGGATCGTCGCTTGCTCGAACTTCTGCAACGGCGCGGGCGTATCTCGAATGCGGACCTCGCCGAGCATGTGAACCTATCGGCCAGCGCCTGTCACCGCCGGGTGCAGCGGCTCGAGGCCGAAGGCTATATCCGCGATTACGTGGCCCTTCTGGATGCCCGCAAGCTGGGTGTCTCGGCCACCATCTTTGTCGAGATCACGCTGGCCACACAGGCCGACGAGGTGCTGGAAGCCTTTGAAAAGGCGGTCGCGCGAATACCCGATGTGCTGGAATGTCACCTGACGGCGGGGGCGGCCGATTACATCCTCAAGGTGGTCGCCGAAAGCACCGAGGATTTCGCCCGCATCCACCGCCAATACCTCACGCGCCTGCCCAGCGTGGCCAAGATGCAATCCAGCTTCGCTCTGCGCACGGTGTTCAACACCACCGCCCTGCCCGTCTGACGCGGCGCCTTGCCATTCCGCCCTTGATCGTCAATCGTTCCGCCATGGAATGGGATTACATCATCGTGGGCGCGGGCAGCGCCGGCTGCGTTCTGGCCAACCGCCTCAGCGGCAAAGGGCACAAGGTGCTGCTTCTGGAGGCGGGCGGGCGCGACAATTACCACTGGATCCGCATCCCGATGGGGTATCTTTACTGCATCGGCAACCCGCGCACCGACTGGTGTTTTCGCACCGTCCCCGAGGAAGGGCTCAATGGGCGCTCGCTGATCTATCCGCGCGGCAAGGTTCTGGGCGGGTGCAGTTCGATCAACGGGATGCTTTATCTGCGCGGTCAGGCCGCCGATTACGACGGCTGGCGGCAGATGGGCAATACCGGCTGGGGCTGGGACGATGTGCTGCCCTATTTCAAGCGCTCCGAGGATTACGTCGAGGGTCCCTCAGAGATGCACGGCGCGGGCGGCGAATGGCGGGTCGATAACCAGCGCCTGCATTGGGAGGTGCTGGACGACTGGAAAGCCGCCGCCGTAGCCGCCGGTCTGCCCGAGAGCGATGATTTCAACACCGGCGACAACGAAGGCGTCGGCTATTTCAAGGTCAACCAGCGCAAGGGCTGGCGGCTCAACACCGCGCGCGCCTTTCTGGGCGCCGCCTCGGGCGAGAACCTTTCGGTCGAAACGCAGGCCCTCACGCGGCGCCTGCTGCTGGAACAGGGCCGCGTGGTGGGCGTGGAATACGACCAGCGCGGCAGTCGCAAGACCGCCCATGCGCGCGCCGAAGTGATCCTTTGCGCCGGGTCCATCGGCAGCCCCCAGATCCTGCAGCTTTCAGGCATCGGGCCGGGCGCGCTGTTGCAGGACCACGGGATCGAAACGCAGCGCGACATGCCCGCGATCGGCGGCAACCTTCAGGATCACCTGCAATTGCGCTGCTC
>Ga0102938_10001222_pt1 | contig 19395 bp, 11 predicted proteins | sample SalPonR2_B_D2_MG_FD_84516 | JGI IMG/M metagenome (GOLD analysis project Ga0102938, IMG submission 84516) | Salt pond soil microbial communities from South San Francisco under conditions of wetland restoration - Salt Pond MetaG R2_B_D2_MG | ecosystem: Environmental > Aquatic > Marine >...
AGCGTGGCCTACACCGAGTTCGACGCTGAGAGCACGGCTGTTGGGGGGGACTCCGAGTCGGCGGGGAACATCCTGAGCTACGATGAATTCGGCACGGCCGCAGCGATAGAGCCGATCTATCTAGATGGTTCCATCATCGAGGCAGGCCAGTCAGCCGGCATGACGCTCGAGCAATTCGAGACGTTGGCCCTTCAAAACAATCCGACGATCGACGAGTTGGTCGCCACCACGCAGAAGGCGGCGGGCTTTCGAACCCAAGTGAGCTCGAGGGCGAATCCCACCGTCGGATACCAAGCCGTTCAACTCGCCGATCTAGGGACCGACCAGCACACTTTCTTCATTTCGCAAACGATCGTGACGGCCGACAAATTGGCGCTCAATCGTAGCGTCTTGAACGAAAATCTACGTGCACAGCTTTTTGATCTGGAAGCCCGAAAGTACCGCGTGGCCACCGACATCCGTGTGAAATTCTACGACACTCTCGCGGAACAGCGGCGAGTGGAATTGATCCAGGATTTTCAGTCGGTCTCCGACAAGGCCGTTGAGTTGGCAGAGTCACGCAAGCAAGCCGAAGAAGGATCACAGCTTGATGTCGTCCAGGCCAAAGTGCTGAAGAACGAAATCGACCTGCAACTCCGTCAAGCACGCATTCGCTTTGACGCGGCTTGGCGAGAATTGGTAGCGCTGGCCGGTACGCCGCAGATGGAGCCGACCTATTTGGAGGGTGAATTGCCGGAAAACGAGACTCCGATGCAATGGGATAGCGTTGTGGACGGCATCGTCGTCTCCAATCCGGAGTACCAGGCGGCTCAGACGCGGGTGACTCGGGCCAGAGCGCTCATTTGCCGGCACGAGGTTCAACCCGTTCCGAACCTGGACGTCTCGCTGGGCAGCGGATACGACAACGGCACCGACAACGGTATGATCAACTTGCAAATTGGCGCACCCATCCCAGTATTCAACAAGAACCAGGGCAATATTGCTGCGGCGAGAGCCGAGTACGTCCGCGCCGCACGCGAAGTCGAGCGAATCGAGAATGCGATCAAGGCCCGACTCGCCACGGCCGCCGGAGATTTTGACACTTCCCTGGCTGCTGTCGAAGCCTATTCCAGTGAAATTCTGCCCAACGCTCAGGAAGGCCTCGACCTAGCTGAACTCGCCTACGAAGCTGGCGAGACCAGCTACAGGCAAGTGCAGATCGCCCAGCGGACGTATTTTGAGACCAACCTGCAATACGTTGCCGCCCAAGCATTGTTGGGACAAGCGCGTGCTCGCATCGACGGTTACGTGCTGACCGGTTCTCTCGACCCGATTACCGACGACAGCGGTGACGACAGCCTGCGCGGACTGACATTCAGCCAGCAATAACCCGCCGACCCGAGCGAGATTGCGATTCGCCGGAAAGTTTTTGTCGTGGCCTGATCAGTATGGACGCTGTTGTCGTAATCACCGATAATCAGGAAAATCTTCCCTGGGGAACTTTTTCGTGTCGCTCGTTTGTCGTCTCACCATCGTCGTCGCGTTGATGCTGCACCTGATTTTTGGGTGTTCGCTGCATCATGCTGCCATGTGTCAGCACCACGACCATGACCAATGCCGACACATGGTCACGATCGAGCCGCTGAGTACCCACTGTAATCACGATCACGATTGTTCCGGCGAAGGCAAAGGGTCGGAAGGGAAAACGATCGAGGTCAGCGACGGTGAGAGTCGGTTAGTGGCTCCCTGTTGCGATTGCGAGTTCGAGCCCTGTGGTGGAGACCAATCGGGGTGCCATGCCGAAGTCGAATGTAGTTTCGTGCCTTCGAGCGACGTCATCTTCGTCATGGATGCTCCGTTTGTCGCGTATGTGACTTACGATCACGATCCGATGATGAATCTTGTGGGTTCGATGGCCAAGCGTGAATCGTTACAGCGATCGGCGCGGCTTGCGACGAACTCCCTTTTCCACTGTGCTTCTCTCTGCACATGGATCATTTGATTGAAGACTGACGACCGCTGATCGAAGATTTCGAGTGCCTCCCTGCGAGCACTCCGAAATGTGGAATCAGCGAGTCCTCTTTCTCGATTCTTCAATCTTCATCTTCCATTGGTTTTCCATGTCCACGCCAAAAGCTTGGCTGTTGCGTTTGCGCGGTCCCGTTGTGACCGCGCTCGTGATAGCGGTCACCATCGTCATTGGCACTTTCGTCTTCACTGACATTCCGCAACAACTCGGCATCGTCGCTGCGTCCGTTGATCCGTCTGATCCGCATGCGGGGCACGATCACGGACCCGATGAATATGAACATGCTGCCGATGAGCACGCCGGACATGACCGCGGCGGCCACGACGCGACGTATTCGATCGAACTGAGCCCACAGGCTCGCGCGAACTTACGGTTGAAGACTGACGTCGTCGCTGTCGGCCCTTACACCAGCTACATCGAAGTCCCCGGCATCGTGACTCGTTGGCCTGGCGAAACGCACGTGTCAGTCACTTCTCCTCTGACCGGCCTCATCAGCGCGATCCAGGTTTCTCGAGGCGAGATGGTTCCCAGTGGCTCCCCGCTCTTCGTACTTCGGTTGACCCATCAAGACCTTGTCAACACGCAAGAAGCCTTCTTGTCGCAACTCGGACAGATGGATGTCGAGGAACGCGAAATTCAGCGTCTGACTTCCCTTTCGCAAACCGGAGCGATTGCCGGGAAGACGCGTTTGGCTCGCGAATACGAGCGTGACAAGCTGTTGGCCGGTATCCGTGCGGCGCGTCAAGCGATGTTGCTGCATGGTTTAAGTGAAGATCAGATCCAATCGATTGAACGCACCCGAACCTTGATCCGCGAAGTCGTCGTGACGGCACCCCTGGTCGAGGAAGACAAATCGCTGCACCACGATTCGCTGGGCGAGGCCAACAACCGACTATCCGGTAATCCCAGTGTGCGTCTCGCTGCGATGCAACCGCCGCCCATGTCGTTGCCCGAACACAACCATATCGACGTTGAATTCTTGGTCACCGAACTGGATGTTCGTCGCGGAGAATCGGTCACGGCCGGTCAACAGATTGCCCAACTGTCGGATTACAGCCGACTGCTGATCGAAGGGCAAGCCTATCAACGTGACGCTAATCTGTTGCGCAAAGCATCCGAAGCGGGCGCGGAGTTGCAGGCCACGATGGCGGGTGCGGACAACGAAATCGACACGATCAAAGGTCTGAACGTGGTCTACATCGGAAACGAAGTGGGGATCGAATCAAGGTCGTTGCCGTTCTATGTCGGACTCGCCAACGAGATCGAACGCAGCGAGAAACGGGGCGACAAACGCTATGTCAGTGGGCGATACAAGCCCGGTCAAAGGTTGACACTTCGGTTACCTCAAACGCAAATCAAAAACGCGATCGTCGTTCCCAAAGGTGCGGTCGCCGAAGAAGGCCCCGAGCGGTTTCTGTTCGTCGAAAATGGCGATCACTTTGACCGTGTTCCCGTTGAAATACTTGCATCGGACAGCATCCATGCCGCAATCAAGAATGACGGCCGAATTCTGCCCGGTCAGACGATCGCTGTCAGCGGTGCCCATCAACTGCAGATGGCGATGAAGAACCAAGCCGGCGGAGCCATTGATCCCCACGCAGGGCACAACCACTGAGTTTTTCGCGGTGCCAAATCACATGACGAAGGGGTCGATATGTTGAACAAAATCATCCATTTCTCTCTGAACAATCGGCTGATCGTTTTGGCGGTCGCCGCGATCATGTTGGGACTTGGTGTTTGGCAGTCGATACGACTTCCGATCGATGTGTTTCCAAACCTGAATCGTCCTCGTGTCGTGGTCATCACCGAAGCGCCGGGGATGGCTCCCGAAGAAGTCGAAGCGTTGATCACGTTTCCCTTGGAAACCGCTTTCAACGGTGCCAATGGCGTGGAGGCGGTTCGCAGCAGCAGCGGCATCGGTTTGTCGGTGATCTATGTCGAGTTCGAGTGGGACACCGACATCTACAACGACCGACAAGTGGTCAATGAACGTTTGCAGCTTGCCGCTGAGCAACTGCCCAACGGAGTCAAACCGACGCTCGCACCGATCTCGTCCATCATGGGACAAATTCTCATGGTCGGCATGTGGAGCGAAGATGGCGAAACGGCACCGATGGAAGTTCGTACGCTCGCCGACTGGGTCGTGCGTCAGCGATTGCTAACCATTCCCGGCGTCTCCCAAGTTTTCACCATGGGGGGCGGGCGGATGCAATACCAAGTTTTGGTGAATCCGGACGCACTCCGTGAATTCGGCTTGACGATGAATGACGTTCATACGGCCGTCAGTGAATCCAACTTGAACGCGACCGGCGGTTACCTCGACCAGCGAGGTGCCAATGAACTACTGGTTCGCGGAATCGGGCGAATCACCAGCCTTGCCGACCTAAGAGAAATTGCGATCACCATGCGTGATGATCGCCCGATCACCTTGGGTGACGTCGCCAAGGTCGTCAAAGGTCCACAGGTGATGCGTGGTGATTCGTCCGTGTCTCTTCGCGCCGACGATGGAACCGTCGAAGGCGGCCCGGCGGTTGTCCTGACGATCAACAAGCAACCCGGCGGTGATACACGCGCCATCGATCGAGCGATCGCCGAGGCACTCGAAGAACTCAAGGTATCGCTGCCCGAGGACGTCCGTATCGCCAACGTGTATTCACAGCGTTCGTTCATCGACCGAGCGATCGACAATGTGGTCGAAGCTCTCGCCGATGGTGGTGTGTTGGTATTGGTGATCCTGTTCCTATTCTTATTGAACTTTCGCACGACGTTCATTACGCTCACGGCCATCCCGCTTTCGATCATCGCTACGGCGTGCGTGTTTGCCGTTTTCGGTCTGTCGATCAACACGATGACCCTGGGTGGGATCGCGGTTGCCATCGGCGAGTTGGTCGATGACGCTATCGTCGACGTTGAGAACATCTTTCGTCGGTTAAAAGACAACCGTCAATTGGAATCGCCTCGGCCCACACTTGCCGTCGTTTACGACGCCAGTATCGAGGTTCGTAGCAGCGTGGTCTACGGGACTGCGATCGTGGTCCTCGTGTTCATCCCACTGTTCGCTCTCGAGGGGATGGAGGGCAAACTTTTCGTGCCACTCGCGTTGGGGTACGTCGTCTCGTTGATCGCGTCGCTGGGCGTTTCGCTGACCGTCACGCCCGTCTTGGCTTCGTTGTTATTGGTCGGCAAGCGAGCTTGGCAAATCGTGGTGCCGGCCTTGGCTTTTGCCATCGCGACGCTCACGATGGTTTGGGTGGTGCCACGTGTGATTGATCTTTTGCATTTGCCGTTTGATCACCCTGGCAATCCGCTCTGGTGGTCGCTCGTCCTGACGCCAGTCGTTTGGATATTGATTCGGCTGACTGAGAAACTGCTGGGAGGCCCCGAGGCTGAAGAGGGGCGATTACTAGAAGGACTGAAAGCCGTTGCGGGATTCGCGATCAATTTCAGCACCAAGTTTGCCGGTTCCGTGCTGGGCGTGGCGGCCGTCATGGTAGCGTTCGCCGCATTTGCAGTGTCTCAGCTCGAACGCGATTTTCTGCCTCCGTTCAACGAGGGGGCGGTTCAAGTCAACGCATTGCTCACGCCCGGCACTTCGCTCGCGACGAGCAACCGGATCGGCCAAAATATCCAAGAACAGTTGATGAAGATCGAATCGGTGCGTTCCGTCGCACGTCGTACCGGCCGAGCCGAACTGGATGAGCACGCCGAGGGAGTCAACGTCACCGAGCTGTATTTGGAAATCGCCGATGACGCCGATCGCGAAGGTACGATCGGACGGATTCGCGAAACGATGGAGGACATTCCGGGCGTGGTGTCGAGCACCGAGCAACCGCTGGCTCACTTAATCAGCCATATGATTTCGGGCGTCAAATCGCAGATCGGCATCAAACTCTACGGCGACGATCTCGACGTCCTGCGAAATATGGCGGCGGAGATGGAGCGACGCATCGCCGACGTGCCCGGTTTGGCCGACGTGATGATCGAGCAACAGACCAACATTCCACAGCTTCGCATCGAACTGAACCGCAGGGCTCTCACGCAAAACGGATTGCGACCGGCCAACGTGATGGAACTCGTCGAAACGGCGATGAGCGGGAAAGTGATCAGCCAGGTCCTGCTCGGTCAACGCACGTTCGATTTGATCCTGCGAATGGACGAGCCCTACCGCGAGGATATCACGAAACTCAAGCGGCTCGCCGTTCCGATTCCCGATGAAGGAACGTTGCCACTGGAGGCCGTCGCCGACATCTACGAAAGTGGCGGACCGAACATGATCAAACGCGAACAGGTGCGACGTCGAATCGTGTTGCAAGCTAACGTGTCCCAGCGGGGCGTCGTCGACGTGGTCAGCGACATCAAAACACGACTGGCCGACATGGAACTGGAGCCTGGCTACTTCATCGAATACGCCGGGCAATTCGAGAGCCAGCAATCGGCGGCACGTCGGTTGACAATCCTTTCGGGAATCGCATTGCTGGGCATGTTCTTGGTTCTCTACACGTTGTTCGGCAACGTCAACTTCTCGATGCAAGTGTTGGTCGCCTTGCCGACCGCATTCATCGGCGCGGTGGCGGCGCTTGTCATGACCGATCAAAACTTGACGGTCGCGGCGATGGTCGGATTCATCTCGTTGTGCGGAATCGCCAGTCGCAACGGCATCCTGTTGCTGAACCACTACATTCATTTGGTCGAACACGACGGCGAATCGTGGACTCGTGAAATGGTGCGACGAGCCGGACAGGAACGAACGGCTCCGGTGCTCATGACGGCGCTGACGTCCGGCATCGGTTTGCTACCGCTCGCCTTGGCCGCCGGAGACCCGGGCAAAGAGATCTTGTACCCCATCGCGACGGTCATCGTGGGCGGATTGCTAACCAGCACCCTTGCCGAGTTTTTCGTCCGCCCGGCTTTGTTTTGGACCATCGGGGTGGGTGCCGGCACCCAAATCGTTCTCGATCGCCACGGCTCGGAAAGCGAGGAGAGTTCGTCCCGATCGCCGACGATGCCTTGTGGCAGGTTTTCTAGAGGTTACGACAGGCCGTTCGGTTGCTGAGGGAAGGGTAGGCGAATCGCGCCATGTCGATTCGCGAACATCCTTCAACCATTTCGGTCTGTCACGATTTTGACGATCAACGCCAACCGAAACAGACTCGGGTGGAGGGCGGGGCTCGCCGGCCGGAGATCATCCGGCCGACGCGTCCGGTTTGCGCCAGAAAACGAGCCCGGCGACGATGAAGGCCATCTGAGTGGCGAAAAACGTCGTCAACCAGAACATCGTGCCTTCGGTGAACCCGTAGCTGTGAAGCCCGATGCCCAGCTCGTTGGTTCCGAACCAGCTCCATGCGGTGATGATGTTGCCGCCGATCGCCAACACAGAAAAACCGCGGCCGCCGACCATCTTGTCCCAACGGGCGTGCAACATCAACGCGTTCCAAATCACGATCAGCAATGCTCCATTCTCTTTGGGGTCCCATCCCCAAAAACGGCCCCAACTGTCGTCGGCCCAGAGGCCTCCCAGAATCGTGCCGATGGTGCTGAACAGGATGCCCAAACAGGTCGCACCGTAGATACTGCCGTACAGTTCTTTCATCGCCTTGGGCGGCTTGCCGATCCAACCGGCGACCAAGTAGGCGATCCCCAGCACGCCGGCGACCATCGTGGCGACGTAGCCCAGTGAAACGCTGATCACGTGCGTCGACAACCAGAACTGAGTGTCCAGAACCGCTTGCAACACGGGCATCGTGTCGCCTTGGCCGGGACTGAGCGTCAAACCGTAAGCGACTTGTAATGTCATCGCGCCGGCGATCGACGCCATGAATGATCCGGTGCCGTACCGATAAATTCGTTCGACGACCAAGCCGAACAGCACCGCGCCCCAACCGATGAAGACGGCCGAGGAATACAGGTTGATCACCGGCGCCCGACCGGTCACGTAAATTCGCGCCGCCAACACCACGGTGTGGACGAGAAACGAGATCAAAACCGTGCCCCATGCGACTTTGCGAAGCGATTCGTTGCCGAAGGCGAAATAGGCCAAGCAAAGCACCAGAGCAAAGATGTAAATCGCGATCGATACCGAATTGGGATGCGTCGCATTCATCCATCGTTCCACGGAAACCTTGGCCTGCTGATAACCGGGCACGCCGTACGCCGTGACGGCATCCAGGTGATCATCGACCGCCTCGTTGAATGCCAACTTGTCGTCGTCGCCGTAAGTCTTGATCAAATCGGCAAACGAATTGACGCCCACGGCCGGCTTCGTTTCGACGCGTTGCACCTGAGCGATCAATTGGTCAAAAAAGGCTGGCGAGAAGGCTTGCCAATCCAACTGATCGATGGCATCGGAGATTTCGAGTTCCGCCGGCGGGACGACTCGGGGCGCGTTGGTCTGTTTGACCATTTCCAATTGCGCCTGAAGTTCGCGGAACGCTTCGAACTGAGCGATTTGCTCGTTCCAGCCCGGTTCCCAAGCCGATTCCGGTCGCACCCTGGGCATCGGCGTACGGATGGCCATCGCGGTCGTGATGAAACGCCGCTTGCGGAGTTCCAACTCGATCAGCTTCTTTTCTTTGAAAGTCAGGTCTTGCGGATTCGTTTCTTGTTTTCCGAAAGCGACTTCCAACTGTTTGCGAATCGCTTGGCGGTTTTGGTCGACTTCGTCGTACGAATACAACTTCGTTTCGCGTCGGTCCAATCCGCCCAGTTCGGCGAGCACTTCGTCGGCGTCGATACGAAACATCGGTAAGTTATAAATGTCCGGATTATCCACGGCGACTTCCATCAACCACTTCAGCGCCGACAGCTTCGTCCCGTCCGCCTTGTTCGCGATCTGGCCGGGAACGCCCTTGAGCGGAACATCCCGGCGGTCTTTGACCGGGATGGATTCTTTGTTGCTCATGGCCTTAAGCGTTTGCCGCGCGTAGGCATCCAGCGGCATCACCCGGCCGCCGTACTGGACGGGAATTTTCCCGAGAGCATAGAAGTCGATCGATTCGCCTCTTTGGGCCGGTTTCAACGCATTCATCATCTCCGAACGCGGCACCAAACACGCGACGGCGAACAGTCCGATCGCGGCCAACGCCGCCCATCGCGGCCAAGTTCGAGGGCGTTCGGCCTTACCGACCGTCGTCGAGGCGTCTTGATCCGCTTGATCGGCGATCGCCGCGTCGAAGGGATCGGTGCCGTCCCGCGAAGCATTCGCCTCTTCGCGGCGTCGCCGACCGATGAAACGAACCAGCGTGCCCCAGAAGTGAGCGGCCATGCCCAGTGCGATGATGCTGCACGCGACGTAAGGAATCAGCCATCCCGAATTGCGTACGACCTGAATTCCGGTCAGCTCTTTGCCACCGGGCAACGTCGAATAACTCGATTGAAAAAAGGTTTCGCCACGATATCGCAACGGGTTGTTCATCCAAACTCGTTCGCGTCGATCTTCGCCGGTTTCGTTGTCGACAATACGGATGAAGGAACTGTAGTCACGCGGCGTGTTGGTGCCGCTGTAATTCACCCGACGGACGTCTTCCAGCTTGACCCAGTAAGGTTTCACCTCGCGGTGCATTCGCAAGCCGAACTTGTACGTTTCGTCGTCGACCTGAATTTCGTCGAACAGGTCTTTGACCGACCTGCCCGGCATCAGCATTTCGACATCGGACAGTTGCTGGGACACCAAGAACCGGCCGAACGAATCACCCGAGTCTTGATCGAGCAATTCGATGTACGCGGCCGGGATATCGATTTCCGGGTTCGCGCCGCCGCTTTTGGGCACCTCCGTCGCAGCGAATTCCAAACCCAGACCTTGATCGGCGAGGTTGTCGTCCGTGAAATTCTTGACGTCGACCAGCTTCGAGTTTTCAAAGTATTTCAACACTTTGATGTCTACCGGCAACGATTCGTCGCTGACGATTTCGTCCTCGTCGTCGGCGACGGCCATCAGACGCTGGGCCGGCACCGCGATGACGTTTTGTTTCTCGTCGGATTCGGTGATGAAGGTCAGTTCGATTTCGTCCAGATTCACGAACGTGTTGGTCATCTGATCTTCGACCAAGCTCAAACGCTGTTCCAACTGGCGATCCCCGAAGGCGAATTGGCCGACCATCAACAGGCCGACGCCGAGGTGCAGCAGCACGTTGCCGCCCTGTTTGCCGAACAGCAACTGGCAACCGACCAACAACACCGCGCCGGCACCGACCCCTTTGAGCAGTTGCCAAACGATGCGAAGTCCTGGGTCCCCGATGCGGTAACCCGTTGCGACGGCGAACCCGACGAACGCGATCATGGCCAGACTGGCGACGGCGAACGAGATTCTCGTGGTCAGCGTTTTCGCTTGGAACGTCGCCCATAGGCTGGCGACCGCCGCCATGCAAAGGCCGCCCATCAACAAGCCCCAAAGCTGCGGATAGGTGATCGGCGGAGCACCTTGCAGACCGTCGCTGTTGTGTCCCGATGCGACGATCAACCCGGCGACGGCGGTTCCGGCGACCAAGAATCCCAAGCCGGCGGCCAATCGGGTACCCTTGGCGTGCATTTTAAAACGCGTGACCTTGGCGGCCACCAAGTTGATCATCAACAGCACACCGACGAGCGCACCGCCTGGGAACGGCAACACGCCCGGAATCGGATTTTCGTGTGGGTAGAAGGCTTGTGGAAAAAAGTCGTCGAATTGCAACATCGCGATCCAGGACAAAAAGTATCGCGACTTGACGTCTTGCATGTTCATCTCGTCTTGCGCCAACGTGCCGACGAGCACAAGGATCAGCGAGATCGCGAACAAGGCGACGGTGAACTTCAACGACCCGAACATTTTCAAGATGCCCGAGGCGCTCAGCTCGAAGGGAATCGTCAGCGGTTGACGGCGGATCGTTTCCGATGATTTGACGGTGGCCATGATGAATGAATAGAAGGTGGGAAGGTGGCGGGAAGCGAATGGCGGGTGGAATCCGACAGAAATCTGACCGCCTCGGCGGCGATCATTCGAACGACAATGATTCGACGAACGAACTCATGTTGTCACGCTGGTCGGCGACGGTGGGTTTGTCGCCGGTCATTTTGACGAACAAGCTCATCCCGCCCTCCAGGGGGACGATCACGGCGTCGATGGCGGTCGATTCTTTTTCCGCATCTTTGCTGCTGTCCTGCAACAAGAACCGCTGGCCGTCGCGGCCGTCAACGTCGACTGTTTCGGCGGCCTGCATCACCTCGTCGACTTGTTCGTCGCTGGGTGTCTCGCCGATCGCCTGGCCCAGCCAGCGTTTGACGTTGCTGCGGATGTCACCGCCCGCGGTGATGACGGTGATTTCGGTGGGCGGATCTTGATCGCCGACCTCGAAAGCCGCCATCCGCATCATGCTCATCCGTCCGTCCCGCCAGCCCTCGGGGCGATCGTATTTCAAAGGGCTTTCCTCGGCCTCGGGCGTCGGGATCGGGTTCGGGGGGCCGTTCGCGGATGTGGCGGCCGGTTTTTCGCCCGCGGCGATTTGCCGCTGCATTTCTTGGGGCAGGTTCGCGTGCGGATCGTCCCCGGTCACCGCCGCAGACGGCACACCGGCAGCCCCGGCGAACGGAGGAATCATCGGCGAAGGCTCGGCCGAACCGTCGCCGACCAGATCGACCCAGATTCCCGATCGGTCCGTCGCGTCGACGTCCATCTCCTCGCCGCCGGCCCACTTCGCCTCCGATTCCGGCAAGCCGACTTGGGTCCGCCAACGGTTGACGTTCATCGCGACGTATTCGTCCCAGTCCTCCCCGGCGGAGAGTTTGGAGACGCTTAAATCGAGCTGTTTGTTGGACGTATTGATGTCGATCGAGGCGAAGCGGAACGGTTTGTCGGCGCCGCGTCTCCAGCCCCCGGGCAGCTGTTCCAAATCGGGCGAGCCGTCCTCATAGGTTCGCGTTTTGACGAAGTCGCGAAACGTCGATTCGATCTGGTCGACGGCGGATTTCGGACCGGCGGTGATCTTGAAAAACCAGACTTCGTTTTCGATAGGCACCATCGCCGCGATCATCCGCTGCTGTGACGGCCGGAGCTGAGCCGGTGCGATCGTCGGGATGGTGTACTGACGGATCGGTTCGGCCGAGTCGCAACCGACCAGCACCGACGTCGCGACCCCCAGCCACGCCATCGCGAGGGTCTGGTAAAAGATCGCGGAGCGACCCGAAAGACGAAAATTCAGCGGCATGACGTGGGGCGGGATAGAAGCGAATCCGGTTTCCGGCCGCGCAAAGCTTGCACGACTCTCTATCACTCCAGTATACGGTGCCGGCCGGTTTAGTTCGCCACCGGGGCGGAACCCGGACGGCAAGTCGGGCGGGATTAAGGATTCATCCCCAGCAGGTTGATCAGGCCCTCGGTCAGCGAACTGACCGGTGAGGACGGTTCGGCGTAAGCCCACATGTTGCGTACCAAGTCGGTCGCGATCATTCCGCACAACGCCATGGTGCAAGCGAGTCCCGCCAAACAGGCGACCTGCCACATCGAGAACGGAACTTCGTAACTCGGTGTGCCCTTGGCGGCACCGGCGGGCACCATCATGTCATCGTGGTCCAGCGACATGCCATCGGGATCGGCCAAACCGGCCGCGGCCACCGCGCCGGCGTCGTCGCCGAATGCGTCGTCGCCGCCGAACCCTCCGTCGCCGAAATCGACCGCTTCGGCGACTTCACTGTCCTCGACCTCGATGACCTGGGATCCGCTGTCTTCGTCGGTTTCCAAGCCGATGCCCGAGGGCGAAAGCTGGAATTCTTCGTCGGCTTGGAAATCCACCGCCGATCCCGCGTCGTTATTGGCATCGCTGCCGACGCCACTGCCGAGGTCCGCACCGAGATCCAGGGCACTGATGCTGCTGCCGGCCAAATCCAGCGGCTCGCTTTCGAGCGACAAGCCGCTGTCCGAGGGGCTCATCAAGTTGATTCCGCTGTCGCCGGCGACCGAAATGTCACTGCCGGCGCTATCGATCACCAAGTCGTCGTCGTCATCGGCGATCACCAAGTCGTCGTCGGCCAGCGCATCGTCGATATCCGAGGCGGCATCGCTGCCGACGCCCGAGCCGACGTCGCTGCCGGTGACCAGTCCGCTGCCGAGACCCGAGATCAGGCCGCTGCCGGTTTGCTCGGCGCTCAAGAGATCCAGTTCGCTGAGCACATCGGCCCCGCTGTCGCTGGCGGCTTTTTGACTAACGTCGTCCAGCTCGCTCATCAATTCCAGGCCGCTGGAGCCGCCCGATTCCGGACTTTCGTTCAAGACATCCAAGCCGCTTTCGCCGCCGATCATCATTTCGCCGCTGTCTTCTTCCAGGTCCAAACCGATGACGCTGCTGCTGGCACCGGGTTCTTTCTCGGCGGGGCTTTTCGCCGCCGGGACGGCTTTTTCATCTGAATTCTTGATCGGCTGGAGTTGAAACTCGTCGTCGGAAGCGTCCAGTTCGGCCGAATCGTGATCGACCGCCGGGCCGTCCAATTCCAAATCGTCCGAATCGATCTCCAGCGGTTCGGGGCCTGAACCGACGCCCGAATCCGATGGCTTCTTAACGTCGCTTCCGCTGGAGACCAAGGCCACGTCGCTGCCTTGGGAATCCTGCGCGGCGATCGTCACGTCCACGTCGCTGCCCGGGGCACCGGCGCCGGTGGCACCCAAATCGCCGGCCAAATCCAAATCACTGTCTTCGCCGGATTGTCCGTCGTCGCCGCCGATCACCCGGCCGACGTTGGAACCCGTCCCCGATCCGCCGGCTTGGTCGTCGTAAAGGATTCCCGATCCGATTCCCGAATCGGAAACCAGATCCTGCAAGTCGTCGGCCAACCGGTCGACTTCGGTGTCGGGGAATTTCCAACTGGCTCCGTCGCGGAATCCGCGGACTTGCCCTTGGCTGCGTAGTTCGACCAGCCGTTCGGTGGGAATGCCTAGTTTGGCTGCGGCTTCTTCAAGTGACAGATAGTTGGCCATGCGTTTGCTCGGCTTCGATTCGCTGAATCAAATGTTGGGGAGAGACTGTCGGACAAGCTCGCTCCAAACACCGCCGCGTTCAGCGATCGCCGCCCGACCGGGTCTGGCGTTCCATCTGCCGGATTTCCTCGGGCAGCGGAGACGTGGCGTTCAATTGGAGCGAAAAGTCGGCGTCGATCGGACGGCTGCTGACCAACCGAATCGTTCCAGACCTATCGATATGATACACGGCCATCCACGATTTGCTCGCATGAAGTACGGTGATCTTTTGAGTTCCCGAGCCGTCGGCGTGTGAAAAACCGATAAAATTGCCGGCCGCCCCGACACGATGATGGGGATCCGCACTGTCCCTTCCCGCTGCGGCGGGGTGTGACAGGGCGTCGCCGTGGTCCACGACCGACTCTATCGCACCGACGACCGGACCGCCGGCGGTCCCGGCAACGGCCGCTTCCGGCGAGTCGGACGCTGAAGCGTTCTGAGAAAAAACGCCGGGTGAATTCGGGGGAAAAGTCGCCGCCGCAGGCCCGGAACCCGGAAACCGGCCGGGCTGTTGGCTCTCGGCCATCGTCGCGGCGAATAAAGCGACCACCGCACCGGCGGCGAGTCCTTTCCAGTTCGGTCCAATCGTCATCGTGAATGCTTTCTGCACGAGAGTCGGCTGTTCGGTCCATCAACCACCATTTTGCCGAAAACCGCCTCTCCACCGCGAGAGCGAATCTCGCCGCCGGCGACCGACGAGACGAACCGGTGAACCGTTTTCGCTTTGCGAGCAAATCGCCCACGGCAATTCTCGCGTGTGAGTGATTGAACTCTCGTCCGGTGAGGATTTCGAACGCCAAACGCATCGTCTGCCCCCAAGCCCCACAGAAAACGAACTAGATGGTGGGTGGCACCAATTGAGGAACTAGATGGTGGGTGGCACCAATTGAGGAGATTGAGAATCTTGCCGGACCACTAGCGGCGAAGTTTGCGGATTGGGTAAAGACCAGCGGTCGTAGCGGTCGATTCACCTGGATACCCCTACAACCATCGACCCAGCGTCCCGTCGGCCCGGCCCTCGCGACTCGGTCGATCGCTCGTCAACTCCAAGGGATCCCGGCGTGAAACACGAAGCTCCACAGAAATCCGATCATTCGCACGCCCGCCCCACGCGACCGGAGACCGAAACGCAGTCCGGTGCCGGAGGATTTCTGCCCGTCAGCGCCGGTCTCGTCCTGGCCGGCTTGTTCTACGCCGTCGTGACTTTCGTCCCCTGGGCACCGCTACAGCGATACTTCCTCGGCCACCCGGTCGCCATCGCCGCGACCGTGTTGTTCTGCATCGCCCTGGCCACCCTGGCCGGCAAATGGCTGCTAACCCAGGCTCAGTGGCGATTGATCTCCGGCATCCGTGACGAAGATTTGATGCCCGCCGCCATCTGGGGCGACAGGAAAGCTTCCCCCGCCGACGCCTACCGCCAACGACACGACGTGCGTCATGTCACGTCCCGCTGGACGGAGATGTTGGACCAATTGCCCGGCTCGATCCGAAACAGCCGACTCGTCACGCGTCTCTCCGAAGTCCTGCATCGTCAATCGCTGCGTGGCACCTCGAAACACCTGGCCGATGACCTTCGCGAAGTCGCCGCCCGCGATGCCGACGCCGCCCACGACGGCTTCGGCTTGGTGCGGATCATCGTTTGGGCGATTCCCATGCTCGGTTTCTTGGGCACCGTCATCGGCATCACACAAACCTTGGGCGGCCTGGATTTCGCCGACGGGACCGCGGCGGTGGAGCGGCTGAAAAGCGGCTTGTACGTCGCGTTCGATACGACCGCGCTGGGACTCGTGCTCTCGGTCGTGGCCATTTTCCTGCAGTTCCCCGTCGAGCGTGGCGAACAACGTTTGCTGGCCAGCATCGACGCGCGAGTCGGACCGCTGCTGTCTGCCGGACTCCCCGGCGACGAAATGGCCGACGACCCGACTCACTTGATCGTCGGACTCTGCGACGGCATCCGCATCGCCGTCGCGGAATCTTTGGCCAGCCAGACGCAACTGTGGCGTCAAACGATCGATGAAGCCAACGCGCACTGGCAAAGCGTGCACGAAACCGATGCCGATCAGTTCGCCCGGGCGATCGATTCCACGCTGACGCCGACGCTGAACCGGCACGCCGCCGCGATCGATGAGTCCTTCCGATCGGCGATCGAAGGCCAAGCGTCGATGACGGAGCTTCAACAGCACTTGATCTCGCACACCGAGAAACTGGCCTTGCTGTATCACCAAACCGACAAGTTGCACGTCGCCCAAGCCGCGCTCGACGGCAACTTGAAACGCTTGGACGAAACCAATCGCTTGGTGCTGGATCACGAAAACGAAGTCGCCAAGCTGGACGACGGCATGGCCGATGCCGTTCGCGTCTTGGCCCGCGCCGTCGACGTGCTCTCGATGCGAATGACGACCGGCGAGGGGCGTGCCAATTCAACCCCCAGGCGAGCAGCATGAGTCGTCGGAAACGCGATGCGATTTCGCCGACCTTGTTTCCCTTCCTAGCCGTCTTGGTGTGCACGCTGGGGACGTTGATCTTGTTCTTGGCGTTGGTCGCTCAGAAAGCCAAAACGACGGCGGAGCGAACCGCCGAACGGGCGCCGGCCGATCCCAATCGGCTGACCGCCGCGGCGGTCGACGCGATGATCGAAGAAGAACACTTCCGCGCCGATCATTTGGTCTCGCTACGCGATGCGCAAACCGCCGACCTGGAACGCCGGCGTGACGAGCTGACTCATTTGGAAGACCAGATGATCAAGCTGAAAGAGAAGCTCAACGCGCTGCGTGACGAAGTCGAAGAAGCCACCAAAAAGAATTCCAACACGGCCGTCGATCCCAACACGCTGGTGATGTTGAAAGACGAACTGGCCAAGGAAGAAGCCCGCGTCCGGGAACTGGAAGAATCCGTCGCCACCGCACAACCTCGCGTGATCATCGTCCCGCACAAAGGTCCCAACGGCACCGATCGCCGCGCGGTGTACCTGGAATGCACTCGCGACGGCGTCAAGATCTGGCCCGAAGGCGTCATGATCTCTCAGGTGCAACTGGCTGATACGACGCGGGATGCCAACCCGCTCGACGCGGCGCTGCGAACGATCCGCTACCACGCCCGTCAGCATTACGGTGACCAAACGGCGCCTTATCCGTTGCTGGTCGTGCGGCCCGATGGCACCGAGACCTACGCGATGGCTCGCGTCGCGATGCAAGATTCGGATGATCAATTCGGTTACGAGCTCGTGCCCGGTGAGATCGATTTGGCTTTTCCCGACCCCGATCCGGAGCTGAAAGAACGCATCGAAGTGGCGATCCGCAAGTCGGCGATCCGGCAACACGTCCGCTACGCGGGCTTGGGCGGCGGACGCGGCGACAACGACGGTTCGCCCGACGACAGACGACTTCGCGGCGGGAGCGGTGGTGCGTTCGGCGGCTCGGGATCCGACGACGATGAAGTCCGATCGAATCGATACGTCGCCGATGGGGACGCCGCCGGATCGGGCGGCTCGACCGGCGACGCGAGACCACGGCGACGATTGCCGACGCTTTCGGCCGCCGACCTGGACCGGCAAGGCAAAGCCCGCGGATATCAGTCATTCGAGCATGCCGATGTCGCGGGGGCTTACGACCCACGCAGCGAACTGGACCGCTTGGTCGACAACATCCCCGATCGGGCCCGTCAGTCGGGATTCGGTGAATCCGGCCCCGAACCGACGGACGACGTCGCCGAAAAAATGGCGGCGAACTATTCCAACGATCCGCCATCGATCGTCGGACCGGCCTCCGCGTCCGGGTCACCGGCGTCGTCCGACCGGTCGCCGAGTGACACGGCGGATCCCACGCGGGCCTCCTCGACGAATTCCGCTCCGGTGCAAAGCCTTGCCTCGGGGTCATCGGCCGCCACGCCGGCGCGACCCTCGTCGATGTCGACGCGGCCGCCCGGAGAGGATTCCTCGGAAGACCGATCCGCGTCGCCGCAACCTTCGACCTCGGTCAACATGACGCCCCGGCAGCGTCCGACGGTGCGTCGAGAAGGCAAAGACTGGGCGTTGCCCGACAGCGTAGCCCGCTCGCGTGGCACCGAAATCGTCCGGCCGATTCGGCTGCGTTGTTATCACGACCGATTCGTTTTGGTCGATACCGTCAATCCGTCGTCCTCGCTGGCCTTTCGCTTCAACGGCGACGATGTGCGGACGGCCACCTTGGAGATGGCGACCGCCGTGCGTGACCGCGTCGAAACCTGGGGCGCGTCCTTGCCCGGTGGGCGATGGCAACCGCGATTGGAAGTCGAAGTCATGCCGCACGGCGAGCAACGCTTTCACCAGTTGCGCACTTTCATGACCGGGAGCGGCGTCGAAGTCCGAGCCGCTGCCCCCCGTCACGACGCCCGTTCCGAACCGAGGTCGCCATGAGCAGTCGTCGCCGCGCCGGTCCCGAGATGGGACACGATTCGTTCCTGGACATCGTCGCCAACTTGGTCGGCATCTTGATCATTTTGGTCGTCATCCTGGGAACCCAGTCTCAACAAGCCATCAACGAAATCGAATCCGAAGCGGTCGTCGAAACCGCGTCGGACGAACAGATGCAAACTCTCGGACGACACGCGATGCGGGCCGCCGCCGCACAGGCCGACTCCGACCGCCTGGAAGCCACCGTCGAGCAGTACGACGCCGAGTTGGAAATCGCCAAGCGTCAACGCGGCTTGCTGATGGACTTGGTCACGCAAGCGGAACTGGCGTGGGAAGACATGAAGTCCGAGTTGGATCGAGACGACGTCCGGCGGGCGGCCCGGTCCGCCGAGAAACGGAAACTCGAAGCCACGCTGGTCAGCGTGCGCGGCCAGCGACAACGCTTGGAAAATCGCGAACCCCCGACCGTCCAGATCGACCACCTGCCGACGCCTATGGCCAAAACCGTGTTCGGCGACGAAGTGCATTTCCGTTTAAAAGAAAATCGGCTGTCCGTCGTTCCGCTGGACGGCTTGCTGGAACGACTTCAACAGGATTTGAAGCTGGCCTTTGCCGGTAAACGCGAAGGGCGTCAAAGCAGCGTCATCGGCCCGTTTCGCGGATACGTGTGCCGCTACGAATTCGAAAAAAGCCGCGGGATGACCAGCCAAGGCGGCCGAGTCGCGATGGCGACGCAAATCCGACCGGTCCGTTTCATCTTTGATCCCGTCGAAGAACCCTACGGGCAAACCATGGACGTGATCTTTTCCGGCCGAAGCCAACTGGACATCGAACTTGCCGGCCGCGATCCCGCGACGACGACCGTGACGATTTGGGTTTATCCGGACAGCTACGCGAATTTTCGCCGCCTCAAAGAACACCTTTACGAGAAAGGTTTCGCCACGGCGGCCCGTCCGCTAGCCGGCGACCAAAAAATCACCGCCAGCCCCTACGGTAGCCGATCGGCGGCCCAGTGATCGG
>Ga0102938_10001223_pt1 | contig 19394 bp, 17 predicted proteins | sample SalPonR2_B_D2_MG_FD_84516 | JGI IMG/M metagenome (GOLD analysis project Ga0102938, IMG submission 84516) | Salt pond soil microbial communities from South San Francisco under conditions of wetland restoration - Salt Pond MetaG R2_B_D2_MG | ecosystem: Environmental > Aquatic > Marine >...
AACGCTGCAGCCGCTCACCGTATTTTTCCTGTATCCAGTTACCAAGAATAAATCTTGCCGCCAGGAAAGCCATAAACGCACCCAGGGTGGCGCCCACGTTTACATATACCGCACCCAAAATCACCCCGAAAAGATATCCGCCCGCCAGTGTCATTACCGCAGCCCCTGGAATGGAAAACCCGGTAACCAGTATATATATACCGATAAAAATCAGCACTGACTGCAGGTACCGGTCAAGCACCATCTCCTGAAGTGAACCGGCATATGCCTGCAGGTTCTGCAGGGTAATATACTCATGCCATCCTGCCATGCGGATCATAACAGCCCCCCCAACCAGCACAACTAATAACACAATACGCTTCCAGTATGTCCGGAAAAAACTACTCATCACCCTTATCTCCTTTCATGAAAAATTGTGCCAGCCGCACCAGAGGGTTGTTCCTTATCCTGTCCACGTAGGCATCCCTGGCCGGATGCCGCACCATGTCAGAATACGACGGGTAGGCGTGAATTACCCCACTAAGCTTGTGAAAGGGGATACCCATAGCCTTCATGGCATGTGCCTCATGCATCAGTTCACCTGCCCGCGCACCCATTATATGTATCCCCAGCAGCTTACCGTTTTTTTTCGTAATAAACTTCGCCAGCCCGAATTCCGTTCCGTCTGTAATGCCCCGATCAAGATCACCATATGATTTTTTGTACACACGAATACGTGTACCATATTTCTCAACCGCTTCCTCTTCTGTCAGTCCCGAATGGGCAATTTCCGGGTCGGTATAGGTCACCCATGGAACATGAGAATAGTCCACCTTTCTTTTCACCGGAAGCATGGCGTTGGTGGCCGCGGTAATGCCCTGGTATTCACACATGTGACTGAACTGGTATGGCCCAGCCACATCTCCCGCCGCAAAAATGTGCGGCACCGACGTTCTCAGGTATTTATCAAGCTCAAGCCCCCCGTTATCGTATTGAACACCGGCCGCTTCAAGACCCAGCCCGTGCACACGGGGCTTTCTTCCAACAGCTACAAGCAGGGTTTCTGCCTTCACTATCCTCTTTTTTTCTTTTTTAGTAACGACGGTCAACTCCAGCTGCTTTCCTTTCTGCATCACCCGTAGGGCCCTGTGCCCGGTAAGCACCGTCATCCCTTCATCTGAAAGCCTTTTTGCCAGCATTCCCGTCAACTCGGGGTCATCCCTTGGTATAATACGATCCAGCATTTCCACAACTGTAACCTTCGTACCCAGGCGTTGAAAGGCCTGTCCCATTTCGATACCGATGGCCCCACCGCCAAGCACGATCATGGATGCGGGTGGCTTCTTCAGGCTAAAAACTGTTTCATTGGTCAGGTATGGTACAGAATCAATATTTTCAATGGGGGGGACAAAGGGCTCTGACCCGGTTGCGATCACGAACTTTTTGGCCGAATACATCTTCCCCTTTACCCTGACATGATGGGCATCTACAAACTGTCCCTTTCCCATGATAACTGAGATACCCTTCTCTTCCAGTACCCGCGGTGTCTCATGACTGTAAATGGTACGCACTACCTTCTGAACCCGTTTCAATCCATCTTCCGGCCGAAGCCCGGTAACCTTTTTGCCGGCCAGACCATGATCATACAGGTGCCCCGCATTATGTACCAGGGTAGCTGATTTTATCAGAGCCTTGCTGGGAATACAGCCGTACCAGGTACACTCACCACCTGTTTTTCGTGCCTCTACCAGGGCAACCCTTTTACCCAGGTTCACCGCCACTGATGCGGTCACCAGTCCTGCCGCTCCACCGCCAAGAACTAAAAGATCATAATCATACTGCATTGTTTTTCCTCCAGCTTACAGGTTTCCAGATAATCCCCGGTTTAAAAGGGATAAATAGTGTAATATATATTTAATGTAGTGGCAAATCAATCTTCGCTTCACGATATGCTGCTAAAGAATAGACCGGAAAAGATGCTGCGAGCGGATATATCGCATGGTATGTGATTTTTTAAATATCGACAAATGACTTCTTGAAACCATCTCCCGCAGATCATCAAGGGTATCCACATCACCCCACTCAGGCAGCGAAACATATTCGATCCCTGCAGATTCCAGGCGGGTTAAGGTGGCAGATAACACACTGTAGGTACCCCATTGTATATTGTAAAAATAATCCCCTGAAAGGGCGTTTTTTCTCAAGCCGATGCAGTAATATCCCCCATCAAGCGCCGGGCCTATTACCGCATCCACAGAATCAAGCTGACGTAAACCATCTGATATAATTTTTTCCGGCAGATCAGGAATGTCACTCCCCATGAGAAAGCAAGACTTGTAGCCGGCCTGAAACACGTCTTCGAAGGTATGAAACATTCGGGCACCAATATCGTCCCCCCGCTGCTGCATGTACTCAAAGGAATCACCCAGCCATTCCCGGTATATTCTTTCTTTCACGGATGGTTCATAGCTGATAATGATGGTATCATATACAGAGCTGGCTGTATCAAGCACATCCATCACAAAACACCGGTATAAATCTGCCGTTATGGTTGCACTGCCGATACCTTCTTCAAGCCGTGATTTCACCTTTCCGGGCCGGGGATACCTTACAAATACTACCAGTGCCTTCCTGTATGGTTCTCCCATGTCGTGTTTCAATTATTTAATTCCTCAATATTTCTATAAAATCAATATAGGACACGGAACTTTCTCCCGTGTTATCAGAATCATTCATCACCGCAAGACTGGCCTGTGCGGGTGGGCTTTCACCAAAGGCCTGCCTGTAGTCTTTAATGACATTGATGGACTCAACCATCCACTTCCCCGCATTCGTACTGCCCTGCTGAAGGGGTATCAGGATTCTTTTCATCATTTCCCCCGGTTTTTACCATAATACAATGATGCCAGTGTTTCAACCGGCATCCCCGCAAGGTACATAAGTTGTATTGCATAATTTTTTAATGTATTCATAAGAAAGCCCTTTTCATACCACATACGGGGAGATGTGCGAACACGACTATCCAGTATTTTAATACGGTCTCCCCGTTGCTTTATGGTACGCATAATCTCCACGTCTTCCATAATGGGTATCTCCGGGTATCCCCCTATTTCGTGAAAATACTCTTTCGTGAAAAAATGCCCCTGGTCCCCGAAGGGTATCCGCGTCAGGCGGGACCGCAGGGAGCCGCTGGCAGCCACCACGGCGAACCACCAGTGAGTATCATCAAAGCCAAGATCAAAGGCCCCGCCCACAACCTGGCGGTCGTCAAGAGCCAGGTCAATTTGCCCCAGGGCATCATGGGGCAGCCGTGTATCCGCATGCAGAAATACCAGCACTTCTCCCAGGGCCTTCAGTGCCCCCGCATTCATCTGTCGTCCTCTCCCCTTACCTGATACAATTACCTTTATCGGAAAATCTGGTGACAAAAGCCTGGCCGTACTTCCTTCTTCATCTCCGTCCACCACGATTATCTCATCAATATTTTCATCTATAAGTTCAAATGCCCGCCTGATGGTGTCCCTGATAATTTCATTTTCATTTAAAACCGGCACAATAATTGAATAAGATCTTCTCATTTTCCCAGCATTCTCCATTCTAACTTGAAAGGTCTTATTGTACAATACACAAAATTTGAATATTTTCAATATATAATGTTGACCCGCCTCATTATTTTGCATATAACTATATACCAGAAAGAGAAAACTTCCCCATCAATGCAAGGGGCACAATGGATACGAAAAAGAAGAGTACTATAATCAGGGCTTTTCTTAAAAAACAGAAATGGGTTACCGGTGACTGCACTGTTTCTTTCCTTGCAGCCGGTGAATATAATGAAAATTACCTGGTTAAAGCCACAGGAAACCATACCTATGTGTTCAGGATAAATCACGGAAGCCAGCTTGGCCTTGATGACCAGGTATCCTACGAGTTCAACGTTCTCGACGCGGTATATCCTTCCGGGGTAACCCCCCGTCCCCTGTATATTGAGCCTTCACCTGAAGAATTTGACGGCGGGGTGCTTCTCATGGTATACCTGCCAGGCCGGCCATTACGCTATCCTGATGATACCCGCCACGCCGCCGAGGTTTTTGCCGCCATTCACGCCCTGAAGCCCGACAACCGTCTCATCGTGCAGTCCAAGCCAGTGCTGGACATCGCCGCTGAAAGTCATGATCTGCTGACCCGTTTCCCCCGCCACCCACTGACGGATGAACAGGATAAGCTCCTTGAGCTGCACAACATCATTCAAAAGATGGGGCAATCCATGCGTGAAGAATTCCAGTCAGAATCCATGTGCATGGTAAACACGGAGGTGAACTCACACAACTTCATCATCGATGATGAGAACGACAGGGCATACCTGGTAGACTGGGAGAAGGCAGTAGTCTCTCACCGCTACCAGGATCTCGGGCACTTTCTTACCCCCACCACCACCCTGTGGAAAGGGAATTACATCTATTCAGCAGACGAGAAGACAGAATTTCTTCGTGAATACGAGTCCACACTGAAAACCGGTATTCCCCTTGATGAACTCCGGGAAAAAACGCGACTGCTTGAACGAACCATAATCCTGCGGGGGTTAAGCTGGTGCTACATGGCATGGTATGAGTATACCCGCTCAGACAGGACACTGCAAAACCATCATACTTTCAATACCATACAGAATTACCTTGCCGATATAGACTGGTTTCTCAGGGAGGACGTGGTGTGATGAAAATTATTCATGATTGTGACAACACCATGGGCATGCAGCACCGTGACATCGACGACGGCATGGCCCTGCTCTACCTGCGGGGGCGGTCTGACGTTGAACTGCTTGGGGTAACACTCACCTTCGGCAACAGCACTATTGATGACGTGTACCAGTGCACCCGCACCTTATTTGATGATTTTTCCATCAACGATGTTCCCCTTTTCAAAGGAGCAGCCGGCACTGGAAACAGGCACAGCGAAGCGGCAGAATTCCTTGTACATACCGCCGCTGAACACCCCGGGGAGGTAACCCTGCTTGCCACCGGCTCACTCACCAATCTTCTGGGAGCATACCAGCTGGATAATAATTTCTTCCATAACCTGCAACAGGTTGTCATAATGGGAGGGGTTACCCAACCCCTGATCATAAACGGGAAGGAGATGGGTGAACTGAACGTGTCCTCCGACCCTGAAGCCGCGTCAGGTCTGTTCCTGTCGGGAACTCCTGTTACCGTCATCACGGGAAACCTGTGCCTGCAGATGCCTTTCGGTATAGAACAGATGCACATGTTACGTGAATTCATAACCCCAACGCTGTTCACATATATCCAGACCCCCTTTACTCCATGGATGCAATTGATGCAAAACTATTTCGGCATCTCCCACATTTACCTGTGGGACCCCCTGGCAGCGGTATACTGCACTAATCCCGAACTTTTCACATCGGCAAAAACCGATTACGTAACTTCAGCAGTGGGCCTGTCAAAAGGATTTTTGAGGGTGGACGGGGGAGATATCACCTGCAAGCTGAACGTACCCCATTCACTCACGTCCCCCGACGTGGTCCTGAAGGTACTGGCAGATTCCTACCGGCAGTTGCCTTCACCTGGATAACCGCTACATTTCCAGGAATATCTTTTGCGCGTTTCTGAAAAGAATGTTTTCCGTGTCTTTATCATCCAGTTGTTCACGGATACCCCGTATCTTGTCCTGGTACCACTCATAGGTGTCTACCCCGTCAATGGGGGCGTCGGTGCCAAAGAGTATCTTGTGGCTTCCCACCCATTTCACCGCCTTCTCAATTGATTCAAAGGTAACCCACGTAGTATCACCGTATACGTTTTGAAGTTCTTCCATGTACTCAATAGATTCAATGTTATCAGAAGCAAGCCCCATGTGCACCAGCACAAAATTCAAAAGGGGCCACTCTCCAGCCACCTCACGGGCGAATGATGGATGGGCGTATATATCATGTGCCGTATGCACGGCAACCGGCATGCCCAGGGTTTTTGCACATTCAAGGTAGGGAACATACTTTTTGTCTGTTATCTTTAACTGTGACATATCAGGATGAAATTTCAAACCGGCAAAAACATCACGATTCTCCTCTAAGAAAAGGAGCACATCTGGGGTGTACCCTTCCGTGTGAGGTTTTATCCAGTAAAGCCCCCGCAGCCGGTCAGGATGCCTGTGCACCAGGTTCAGCACCTTCTCGTTCACCTCCCTTTCAGGAACGGGAGAATCTACCGGTCCATGCGGGGGTATGAACTCCGATCCCTCTACGTTGGACACCAGGGCAAAATCTATGCCATAGCGGTCCATTGCCTTCAACAGCATGGACTCCGTAAGATCGAAATTCTCAATGGTGCCGATATGTACGTGGGTATCTATTATCATATTTCCCTGTTGCTCCACGAGGGGATCACCGCGAAGACGCAAAGTTCGCAGAGAACCGCAAAGTTTTTAATCTATTATAAAGTATATACCAATAACTGCTTGCCCTGCAACTGTGAAATATGTATCCTTCATGAAAAGGCCAAAAATAATTCTATGAAAGTAATAGAAAATGCAACATGCCAAATGTGTGGGGAAAATGAGGCGGTATTGCTCTGTGATGGCTGCGGGAAGGCACTTTGCGTAGAATGCCGCATCTTCGACATCTGGTGCTACGGCTGCGGTCACGGGGACACGAAAGCCTTCTGCAAAAAGTGCAACGACAACCCCGAGATAAACATCTGGAAGTTACCATAAACTCAACAATAATTAACCACAGAGGCTCAGAGAAACAGAGAGAATATGGTTGCATGTCATGATAACTGAATATTTTTTCAGCTGGTATACTGCTTTAATGTACCATTAAGACAGCTATAAAAAAATCCTTGCTCTGTTTCTCTGAGCCTCTGTGGTTACCAAAAATAGTGATTTACATGAAACATAACAGTGATATGTTTGGGCTATATCCTACTACGAGGTGAACGGCATGGAACAGACCGTATATGAGAAACTGGCCGATGTACTTGACTCCCTTCCCAACGGGTTTCCCCGATCAGAAAGCGGTGTTGAACTGGATCTATTGAAAAAAATATTCAGGCCTGACGAGGCCGAGCTTTTCTGCAGCCTGAAACTGAAGAAGGAAACAGCTGCACAGGTGGCGTCCCGCACCGGGCATAACCCAGAAGAACTGGACAAAAAACTCACCAGCATGTGGGCCCGGGGGCTTGTAGAATGTGACCCATCAGGCAAAGCAAATAAATATAACCTGGTACCCTGGATACTGGGCATCTACGAACTGCAGCTGCACAACATGGATGAGGAGTTCGCCCGTCTGCATGCAAGGTACATCAAGTCAGTGGGTCCTTACTTCCTGTCCCACACCCCGCAGATGATGCAGGTGGTTCCCATTGAACAGCAGATTTCCACTGCCGGGATCGCCATGCCGTATGAGCGGGTCTCATCAATCATTTCCAAATGCCGGTCATTTGCTGTAAACGAATGTATTTGCAAGAAACAGACCTCCATGCTGAAACGGGGCTGTGACAAGCCAAGGGAAGTATGCCTTGCCCTTTCAGAACATCCAGATTATTTCAACGATCATCCACACGCGGGAAGGATAATCGACAAAGACGAGGCCCTTGATATACTGAAAATGGCTGAAGAAGCGGGACTTGTACACATGACCGCTAATATACAGGAAGGACATTACTTCCTCTGCAATTGCTGCGGCTGCTGCTGTGTTCAGCTGATCGCAGCCAGGTTCGGAATGAAAGATACCGTCAATTCCCACTACTTTGCCAGGATAGACCCCAGTCTTTGTAAAAATTGCGGAACCTGCGCCGATACCCGTTGCCAGGTTAAAGCAATTGAGCCTGTTGATAATTACATGAGTATACAGGAAGAGAAGTGTATCGGCTGCGGGTTATGCGTTTCCACCTGTCCGGAAAATGCAATATCATTAATACGGCGGGAAGAGGCAAAACAGTCCGCACCCCCTCTTGATGAGATGGAATGGTACCGTGAAAAAGCCAGGGCACAGGGAATCGATATCTCTGATTACGAATAAGCACTTGTATCTGCCCAAAAAAAAAGACAGGAGAAAAATCCTGTCTTTTTTATGCGAATAAATGCATCCCCGAGGGGATTCGAACCCCTGTTGCCGGGATGAAAACCCGGTGTCCTAGACCCCTAGACGACGGGGACAGATGGTGAATGGTTAATAAGAAAAATGGAAGACTTTGTCAATACATTTTTGCATATTTCCCATGTGAGCCGCCAGGGAATCGAACCCTGGACCCACTGCTTAAAAGGCAGTTGCTCTACCGACTGAGCTAGCGGCTCTTTTGATGGAAACCTCTTATACTAAACGGTATTTTACTGTCAAATAAAAAAATCAAAAAAAGAAACGCGGTACATTTATAATATCATGCATGCCTTCATCGTTACAAAAAAAAGTACAATTCGTTCAATTTTTTTTACACCGAGAAGTTCTTAAAGATGCACTGTCCTTTTTTCACTTTACGAACGTATTCATCCTGTCGGGTCCAACGGAAACTATTGATACAGGAACACCTACTGCCTTTTCAATAAAGGCGATATACTCTTTGGCTGCGGACGGGAGATCGTCGTACGATTTGCATTCACTTATATCCTCTTTCCACCCTTCAAGTTCCTGGTAGCGTGGTGTCACCTTGTGCTGCAGTGAAGATGGAAAATAATCCAGGTTTTTCCCTTCGACAGTATATCCAACCGCCACCTTGATCTTTTCCTGGCCGGAAAGCACATCCATTTTCGTAAGCGCTATAGATGTCAGGCCGTTTATTCTGGCGGTGTGCTTCAGAAGCTCAACGTCAAACCACCCGCATCGTCTTGGCCTGCCAGTGGTTGCACCGTACTCACCCCCCTTTTCCCTGATCATGTCACCTTTTTCACCCACTTCTTCTGTAGGAAAGGGGCCTTCACCTACCCGGGTTATGTATGCCTTGGTTATTCCAACCACCTCTGAAATCGCGCTGTAATTAAGTCCTGATCCCATCAGCGCCCCGCCGATAGTTGGATTAGACGAGGTCACGTAGGGGTATGTACCATGATCAATATCAAGCCCGTTCCCCTGTGCTCCTTCCAATAATATTTTTTTCCCTTCGGATAAAGATGTGTGCAGGAAGTAAGGTGTATTCCTTATCATGTCAGCTACACGTTCCCTGAATTCAACAAGCAGGTCCATCATCTCTTTAATAGAAAATGTGTCTTTATTATAGCAATGCTCAAGCTGCAGGTTTTTAAATTTCAGTGCCGTTGCAAGTCTTTCTTTCAGAAAAGCATCATCAAAAATATCACCGATACGTATGCCTGTGCGGAGGCATTTGTCGGCATACGCAGGCCCGATGCCTCTCTTGGTAGTGCCAATCTTATTGGATCGTACTTCTTCCATGGCGGCATCTACCGCCTTGTGATATGGAAGAATCAAATGTGCGGCATCTGAAATATAAATTCTGTCCCGTATTTCCAACCCTTCTTTTTCCAGAAGATCGAATTCTTGTACAAGCTGCACGGGATCCACTACCACGCCGTTACCAACTACACACTCCTTGCCTTCGTGCAGAATTCCCGATGGAATAAGATGGAATACATGCTTTTTCCCATTGACTACAACAGTATGGCCGGCATTGGCACCTCCCTGGTACCTGACTATTATGTCAGCATTACGGGAGTAATAATCGATCATTTTGGCCTTGCCTTCATCTCCCCACTGTGTGCCTATAACTACTGTACAACTCATGATTACCTCTGGATAAGGTTTTTTTAAACAGATTCAGCCCGAAAGCCGCGACCAACCTATATTACGAGATTAAAATAACAAGCATTTTTCCAAAAAACCATACATACAATGGTTGACGAATAAGAGGCCTGTCAGTACATTACATACAAGTTGGGGGACGACATGGTTTCGACTGTGTTGATGCGTCCTTAGCTGCATGCCGAGTGTGCTGTCATCTCGTTAAACGTGGCAGGCCAATTATAAGTGCAGATAATAATCTAGCTCTCGCAGCGTAGCCTGCGGGCGTCTTTACAGAATCTTCTCCTCTGAGATCTGTACGGGCGTAAACAAAAGAGGATAGTTCCCGTCACTGTTCCCGAGGCGGGGGCGAAACTTAAGGGAACACGGTTGCAGGGAGGATTCCCATTCTCCGACCTTCAACTTAAATAAAAGAATGGGATAAGCATGTAGACGCTATGGAGGTGTGTCACAGGACGCGGGTTCGAATCCCGCCGTCTCCAATTCTCACCTCTCAAAGACTAATCCTCGATATAATCAAGGTCCATAAGAAATTCTAGCATTCGGTCATTCATCTTGTTCAGAAGCTGATCCTTGAGAAGATCTATTGAATAATCATCACTGTTAAACCGGTCATGCTGATGGTCAAGATATACCACCTTCAGGTTTTTATCCAGCACAACAGCTACAGAATCAAAGTCTAGAAACTGCATCCCCACAGAGGCGATACCGTATACTTCGTATATTATCAATACGTCAAGATTCTTCGATTTCATAAGGGCGGAAAGATCATTCTTATACCGATAAAGATATGAGTTGATAACACCCAGTGACTTATATTTCAGAAATGCATTATTCATGGAGAGCTGGTAAAACCTGTCCTGGTCATTGGCAAAATACGCGTAATAATCTGATTTGCCATTAATTAACTCAAGCTCAATATTTTGCGTGTATCCCCTCAATAATTTCTGCAGGGTTTCGTAGTGTATATCATATCCCAGCATCGCCTTGCGTGATATTCGAAGCAATATGCCCGCTTTTTTCACATCAACCCTGGAGGTTCGATCGATCTCTTCCTTCACGCTGTACTTCGCGCATGAAGAAATCAGTATCACCAGGATAATCGAAACAAAACATAACCCTTTTTTCATATTTATCTCCTTCTAAACCGTCGCAGGATCCTTACCCGATCAGGCTCCATTGGCCAGTTCTCTGCCCATATCAAAAGCCTTCAGGTTCATTTCTACGAATTTCTCTTTTACCAGCGATCGTATCGCTTTCTGCCATTGTGCATATTCAAAATCGAGGTAGGTTGACAATACCCCAAGCATTACAATATTCAATGCCCGTTTCGTACCTACTTCCTTCAACACCGGTGCAGCATCAACTACCTTGCATTTATTCACATTCCGGCACAGCCAGTCTTCAATGTCTTCGGGATATTTTGCCAATCCCGCATCTACCGGTGCAGGATTGATCTGCAGCCTGTTAATTATAAGAGTTCCTTCGCTTGAAAGGAAGTCAAGCTTTCGCATGGATTCAAGCAGCTCAAGAGAAACGATATAATCAGCAGTCCCTCTTTCAATAAGGGGAGAGTATACCTTTTCCCCGAAACGGACATGACAGTCAACGCTTCCTCCGCGCTGCGCCATCCCGTGAACCTCGGATTCCTTTACATCGTTACCCGCATCCATGGCAACCTGCATCAGCACCTTGCTTGCCAGGATAACACCCTGTCCGCCAACACCTGCAAATATCACGTTTTTCATTACCAAACCTCTGTCTTCACCATTACTTTTTCAGTATACATTTTCTAAGGGAGATGATCACCGATGGTTCAGGGGCCGCAACTTCCTCTCGCACCACCTGTTCAAACTCTTCCATATTCTTCGGATCCACCGTTCGGACGCGTTTTACTCCGACCCCTTTTGCCAGCATTTCAAAATCCAGTTCATGGGTTTCCTCTCCCATCAGGGTTTTACCGGTTGCAGGATTGTCCTGGTGACCGGTCATGGCAGTGACCCTGTTGTCCAGGATAATAACTGTACCCGTCCCCTTGTTATACACGATATCTATCAGGCCTGTAATGCCTGAATGTATGAAGGTAGAATCACCGATAACCGCAACGCTGTTGCGCGCCATCTCATCACCTCGCGCCTTCTCAAAACCAAGGTGCATGCTGACACTTGCTCCCATGCATCCCTGGCTGTGCATGGCATTGTAAGGGGGCAGTACCGCAAGGGTGTAGCAGCCGATGTCCCCGTTCACCGTCAGGTCGAGTTTACCAAGTACCTCGAAGACGAAACCGTGGGGGCAGCCTTTACACAACATTGGAGGTCGCCCTGGAATTTCTGATGAATACAGGGGAATTTCATTTTTCGGCTTTTTCTGATTAAGTGCCATATCGATTATCTCTGGGGTAAGCTCACCACACATTGGTATGATGTCCTTCCCAATGGGATTTAAGCCCATGGCCCTGATATAATCTTCAATGAACGGGTCCAGTTCCTCAACTACGTAGAGCTCTTCTACCTGTTCGGCAAAATCCCTGATCAGCTTTTCCGGTAACGGCCAGACAACCCCTATTTTCAGCACCGAGTCGTCGGGACAGACATCCTTCACGTAGTGGTAGGCAACGCCATTGGTAATTATACCCCGTTTCTTATTGCCCCACTCAATACGGTTCAGGTCTGAAGAGTTTGAAAAATCCATAAGCTTCTTCATCTGTTCTTCGATGAAGACGTGCCGCGGACGGGCATGGGCAGGTATCATAACATATTTTCTCGGGTTCCGTTCAAAGGGTTTCAGTGGTACTTTTTTCGGCTCACCAACTTCAACAATCCCCTGTGAATGAGATATCCTGGTGGTGATCCGCACTAATACCGGCCTGTCAAACTCCTCTGATATATCAAACGCCCGCCTGGTAAATTCCTTTGCCTCCGCAGGACTTGATGGCTCTATCATGGGCAGCTTGGCAGCCCTGGCATAATGCCGGTTGTCCTGTTCGTTCTGCGAACTCCACGCCCCGGGGTCATCTGCATTGATGATTACCATTGCCCCGTTTACCCCGGTATATGAAAAAGTAAACAGCGGATCAGCCGCAACATTCAACCCAACATGTTTCATGGCAGCCATCGAACGGGCACCGGCTACTGAAGAACCGGCAACAACCTCAAGGGCCACCTTCTCATTTGGAGACCACTGTGCCTTAATGTCCGGGTAATCCCGGGCTATGGCTTCCATGATCTCCGTGCTTGGTGTACCGGGATAGGCAGCTGCCACGTGACAACCTGCCTCGTACGCACCCCTGGCAACCGCTTCGTTTCCCAACATTAATTTTTTCTGCATCGATCAGTCTCCAACTATGTCGATTTTCTTGACGATATTGTATCCCTCTTCCTGGAGGGCCTTCTTCGCCGCATCTATATCATCAAATCTAAAAATCATTACCGCCTTGTCACCTCTTTTTTCTGTGAACGCGTACATATACTCGATATTCAACTGGCGCTTTGAAAAAGTATCCAGGGCGGCCAGAAGGGATCCTGCCTCGTCGGTAAGTTCAATAGCAAGCACATCGGTGGTAGAGCAGGTGAACCTGTTCTCCTTCAGGGCATGCACAGCTTTTTCGGGATTGTTAACAATCATCCGCACGATACCGAAATCCGAAACCTCGGCGATGGTGAGGGTAAGTATATTGATCTTTTCATCTGCCAGAACTTTAAGAGCACTCTGAAGATGACCCGGTTTGTTTTCAAGAAATAGGGAAACCTGTGTTACGTTCATACATAAACCTCCTGATATATTATGATACGCTACTACATGTCGCGCCTGTCAATAACCCGCTTGGCCTTGCCAAGACTTCTTTCAATCGTGCTTGGCTCAACAAGGGTTACCTTGGCTGATATTCCAAGTACACTTCTGAAACGCTGCTGGATCTGGCTGGTAAGCTTCTGCATTTGCGAAAGCTCATCGGAGAATATCTTCTCATTCACCTCAACCATGATCTCTACGTCATCCAGCGCCCCTTTCCTGTCCAGGATAATCTGGTAGTGGGGTTCGGTCCCTTCTATATCCATCAGGATTGACTCTATCTGCATGGGGAACACGTTCACCCCGCGAATAATGATCATATCATCAGTTCTGCCGGTTACTTTCTCCATTTTCACAAGGGTACGTCCGCATTTACAGGCGTCATAGTATATCCTTGTAATGTCACGTGACCTGTAGCGTATTACCGGGCATGCTTCTTTTGTCAGGGAGGTATACACTATCTCACCCTTCTCTCCCTCGGGCAGCACTTCACCGGTCTCCGGGTCAATCACCTCAACATAAAAATGGTCTTCGAACACGTGCAGTCCCGATTGTTCACTGCATTCACATGAAACACCCGGCCCGATAACCTCGCTCAGTCCGTATATATCATATGCCTTAATACCCATGCGGGTTTCGATCTCTTTTCTCATGCTTTCAGTCCAGGGTTCGGCACCGAACACTCCCGCTTTCAGATTGGTTTTCTTAAAATCATAATCAGGCATTTTTGTGGCCACGAAGTCGGCCATGTTGATGGCATATGATGGTGTACACGCCAGGATGGTTGTTCCGAAGTCCTTTATCAGCATTAGCTGCCGTTCTGTATTGCCGCCGGAAATGGGGATTACCGTGGCTCCCAGTGTCTCTGCCCCGTAATGAGCCCCCAGCCCGCCGGTGAAAAGACCATACCCGTAGGCAACCTGTACAATATCCTTCTCATTGCCGCCGGCAGCCGCGATGGTTCGGGCCATAACCTCTGACCAGACACCAATGTCACCTTTTGTATACCCAACCACGGTGGCATTCCCGGTGGTTCCCGAGGAGGAATGTATTCGAACCACCTTATCCATGGGGGTTGCAAACAGTCCAAATGGTGAATTCTCCCGCATGTCCTGTTTCATAAGAAAAGGAACATGCTTCATATCATCGATTGACTTGAACTTGTCCGGTGAAAATCCAGCGTTATCAAATGTTGTTTTGTAAAATTTGTTATTGTTGTAGGCATGGGTAATAGACCACTTGAGACGCTCAAACTGAAGCTCCTTGAGCTTCTCGCGTGGCATGGCTTCATAATCTTTGTTAAACATGACACTCTCCTTTCAGACTCGTTAAATAATACCTCTGGAAACGGCTTTATATATAGCAGTATAAAAAATGATCATACTGTTATACCGGTGAAACTGGATATGTCAATAACGTTGCGGGATTATACAGATTTTTTTCGGGAGGGTCTAAATAGAAACACAGAGACCCAGAGGCACGGAGAGTAATAAATATATATTCTTCTCTGTAAATCTGTACCTCTGTGTTTAATATTAACGTCTTTATTTCTCGCCCCTGAAGTCGTCGCATGCGTCGTCTTCAGCGGTGCTGCGTGCGTGTTCAGGGTGGTCCGGTTGTGTACAGATATCCATGCCTGATTCATCAATTTTTACCATTGGTTTTCCGTGATGTTCGGGCACCTTCTCTACAGGTTCCTCAAGAACCACTGTCTGTTTGCATTCCGTACATTCATATGTTACTCGTGCCATGTATTACTCCTTTATATTATTATATGCTTCATCCTTTCATTTCATTTGAGTATATAGTATACAAAAAAAACAGGCATAAATCAAGTACCCTGTACAAGATACTATCTATCCCGAATTTCTTGACACCCGTACAGATAACCATTACAAATGCATTTAGCCGTTTACCAATCACGTTAAGGAGACCAGCCATGATATCATTACCGTCCCTTATCACTTTCATCGTATACCTGGTGATGCTCATCACCATAGGTGGCATATTTTACAGGCGTACTGCAAGCATCGAAGACTACATCCTTGGCGGCCGTGGCCTGGGCAAGTGGGTAACCGCACTTTCCGCCCAGGCAAGCGACATGAGCGGCTGGCTCCTCATGGGGCTTCCGGGTGCCATGTATGTCAGCGGCCTGCCCGCAAGCTGGATAGCCATAGGGCTCTTTATCGGGACGGTATGCAACTGGCAGTTCGTTGCCACACGCCTCAGGGTATACACGGAAAAAACCAACTCCATCACCCTCCCCTGCTTTTTTGAAGACCGGTTCCGTGACCCAACGGGTTTACTGCGAACAGTATCTGCTCTTATAATACTCATATTTTTTACTATATATACATCATCCGGGCTGGTTGCCGCCGGGAAACTTTTCGAATCCATGTTCCACCTGGATTACCGGATGGCGGTAAGCATCGGTACACTGGTTATCGTGGTCTACACATTCCTGGGTGGTTTTCTGGCAGTCAGCTGGACAGACATGATACAGGGTACCCTCATGGTGATCGCCATCACCATAGTACCCATCATGGCCTGGCAGCACGTGGGCGGGTATGAGGCAATACACGCAGAGATGATAGCCCGCAACATCGACACGGGACTTCTCACCCTCACAGGGGCCTCCCTGGTGGGAATTATATCAACCATGGCATGGGGACTGGGATACTTCGGGCAGCCCCACATCCTGGTGCGCTTCATGGGCATCAGGGAAGTAAAGGAACTCCGGCGATCCATGGCAATTGCTATCACCTGGGTATTTATATCCCTCATAGGAGCAGCCATTGTGGGTCTCATCGCCATCCCATTGTACCCGGGTCTTGAAAGTGGTGACCAGGAGAAGGTATTCATCTACATGGTGGATAAGATGTTTAATCCCTGGGTGGGCGGCATATTTCTTGCGGCCATACTTTCTGCCATCATGTCAACCATTGACTCCCAGCTCCTGGTATCATCATCCGCCCTCACCGAGGACTTCTACCAGAAGGTGATACGCAAAGACGCACCGCAGAAGCGGGTGGTACAGGTAGGCAGGATCTGCGTTATCGGCATATCAGTCATCGCGCTGCTGATGGCACTCAATCCCGAAAATACCGTGCTTGGCCTGGTGGCCTACGCCTGGGGGGGCTTCGGTGCCGCATTCGGACCGCTGGTACTCTTTGCCCTGTTCTCCCGTAAAACCTCATGGCAGTCGGCCCTTGCAGGCATGGTAACGGGAACGGTGGTGCTGGTAGTCTGGAAACAGATGGGACTTGGCGAAACCATGTACGAAATAGTACCCGGCTTCGTTGCCAACGTCATCACCATGCTGGCAGTGAATCGTTTCATACCTGCCACCAATGTTGAAGCCGATAAGGAATTCGAGGAAGTCCGGCAAACAGTGAAACTTTTGCATTCATAGACTTAAAAGGATAACCACAGAGGCACGAAGGCACAGAGAAAGGATTAAGAATTGTAACGGCAAAATAATTGTTACTCTCTGTACCTCTGTGGTTATACACAAATTTTCATTGCAATATACCGGCCGGTTTATAAGCTTAACATACAACCTTTAACTGATCAAAGAGAGGACACCATGGACGCCTTCTTCAATCCCCGCTCACTTGCCGTTATCGGCGCCTCCAACAAGGCATTCAACCTTGGGGCAACTATCTGTAAGTTCATCTCATATCTACAGTACGATGGCGAATTCTACGCGGTAAACCGCAAGGGTGAAGACGTGGCCGACTGCAAAGGGTATACCAGCCTGGCTGAAATACCCGGCGAAGTTGATCTTGCCGTTATTCTCACCCCGGCTTACGTGGTGCCGCAGGTGATGGAAGAATGCGGCCACAAGGGTATAAAGGCCGTCATCATAGAAACAGCGGGCTTCAACGAAGAAGGTGAAGGGGGACGGCAGATGCAGCAGGAGGTAAACCGCATCGCACGTGAACATGGCATACGGTTTATCGGTCCAAACTGCCTGGGCACCATGAACGCTCATAACCGGTTCTGCTGCTTCTTCGGCGCGCAGCCGGGGATGTACGACAGCGTGTACGATGACCCCGGCACAATATCCTACGTCATCCAGAGCGGCGGGGTTGGGGTACTCATCATGGACTCACTTGTCAGCGACGTGGTGAACGTGAACAAGATGATGAGCATCGGCAACAAGGAAGACATCGACGAGGCCGACTGCATCGATTACTTCAATACCGATAACACCGAGGTTATCGGCATGTACCTTGAGAGCATACACAACGGCACCCGCTTCATGGAGGCAGCACAACGCTCCAGCAAGCCGGTACTGGTCTACAAGGTGGGACGTACCGAGGCGGGGGCACAGGCAGCCATGTCCCACACTGCCGGCATGGCCAACAATGACGTCATCTTTGACGCAGCCTGCAGGCAGGCAGGGGTAATCCGCTGCAACGACATCAGTGAACTGCATTCCATGCCGAAGATATTCACCACCATGCCCCTCTTGAAGGGAAACAGGATAGCCATCTTTACAAACTCGGGGGCATTCGGCGGCATCACCTCCGACCTGCTGGTGGAAGCGGGCTTTACCGTCCCCACCCTTTCTGAAAAGTTGCAGCAGAAAATCGCCGCAACCGGTAAACTATATAACGTGGGAAATCCCATAGACATGGGCCCCACCCTTTCAAAAGAAACCTTTATCGATATATTCACATTGCTTCTGGAATCCGACGAGATCGACGGGCTGGTACCCGTTCTTAACGTATGGCAGCCCGTGGTGATCGAGGCGTTGATGGAACTGGGAGATATCTGCAAAGCCTGCGACAAGCCCGCATCCATCTACGTTCCCAACGCGGTTGACCGTATACTGCAATTGCGCCGTGAGTACCGGCTGCCGGGTTTCCTTTCGCCGGAAGAGGCGGTACGGGCACTGCAGGTGTCCAGATTCTATTCTAACGCACAAAAGAAAAAGGAACAGGTGGCCTCACTGGTCTGAGATAACTGCAGGCCTGCCCAGGCGCTGCAGCACTATCCCCCCGGTGATCAGCACAAGCCCGCCGATTGAGCTTGCAAGTATGGTTTCACCAACCATCAGGTGTATCCACACCAGTGAAAGAAAGGGAGAAATGTATATGAGGTTTGCCGTTCGCGCGGTACTTGACGAACGCTTCAGGGCAGTGTCCCACAACAGGAACGTGATACCCATCTCCAACACCCCGATGTACACAGAGCCTGCAATACCCGCTGTACCGGGCACATGAAGGCCGTACACGGGATAGACGATAAGAAGAGAAAAGACAAAACCGGCACTGAACCCCAGCGCAAGGCGCAGTGACCTGTCTATGCGTGACTTCATGTTCAGCACCCAGTAGGATGCCCAGATGAGTGAGCTTCCCACCGCAAGACCCACCCCGACGGGGCTGGCAAAGTGCATGCCGCTGATCTCTCCCCTGGTGGCGATCACAAGCACCCCGCAGAAACTCACCAGTAGGCCGCCAAACATCTTGAAGGAAAGACGCTCTCCCAGGATGATGGCCGAGAAGATGCTGAGCACAATGGCCCAGGTATAGTTGAGGGGTTGGGCCTCCTGTGCCGGGAGAAGATCGTAAGCGTAAAAGAGCACCAGGTAATACGCGCATGGGTTCAGTAATCCTGCAAAAGTGGTCATAGCAATGTCACGCCCCGTCAATTCACGAAGCAGCCAAAACTTCCCCTGCAGCAGCACCACCAGCCACAGCACCACCGCCGACACGAGGGCCGAGTATACCACCAGCCATTCTGGCGGGGTAAACCGCAGGGTGATCTTGAATGCCGATGCCACTGTTGACCATAGCAGCACCGCGCTTATGGCATACACAAAACCACTGTCCATCCTTCGTTCCATTAAAAG
>Ga0102938_10001227_pt1 | contig 19364 bp, 20 predicted proteins | sample SalPonR2_B_D2_MG_FD_84516 | JGI IMG/M metagenome (GOLD analysis project Ga0102938, IMG submission 84516) | Salt pond soil microbial communities from South San Francisco under conditions of wetland restoration - Salt Pond MetaG R2_B_D2_MG | ecosystem: Environmental > Aquatic > Marine >...
ACCGCGGGGCGGAACGCCACGGGCTCCTCTCGCTTAGAAGTCTTTATGCGCTCCATCAGCCCGTGACATCCCGTCCCGCTGCCGCGCCGACAACAGGGGCGCCTGCAGGCGCTTCCGCCGGCTCTGGCGCAGCGACCGGGACATGGCAGGGTCACACGAGCGCATAAAGACTTCTAAGCGAGTGGGACCCTGTCATGGCCCGGTCGCGGACCGAAGCGCAAAGGAACGCCTGTCGGCGCCGTATCAGGCGACTCCCGGCAAGCCAGCCAGCAAGTCCCGGAAAGCCCCGAACTCCGGCCCGATCTCGACGAACTGCCGCGGCCGCCGCATCAGCTCCGCCAGCGCCGGCGGCAACGGCACCGTCTCGCCGACCAGCGGCTCGACCACGTCCTCGAACTTTGCCGGGTGCGCCGTCGCCACCACGACCCAGGGCCGCTTATTCGCCTCTTCGCCCAGTGTCTCCCAGGCGCGCACCGCGGTGGCCGTGTGCGGGCACCAGGTGCGGCCATAGCGCGCCGGGCCCGCGGCAATGGCGTCGCGGATCTCTGCGTCGGATACCCGGACGGCGCGCGCCTCGGACCGCGCCGCGGATTCCGAACCGGCCAGGTGCAACAGGCGCTCCATGTTGCTCGGATTGCCGACGTCCATGGCGGTCGCCAGCGTCTGCACCGTGGCACGCGGCGCCCAGGGCGAGCCGGCGAAAAACTCGCCCACCGTCTCGTTGGCGTTGGTCGCCAGCACGATCGGGCCGACAGGCAGGCCGCAGTGCCGCGCCCAGATGCATGCCAGCGAGTTGCCCAGGTTGCCGCTCGGAATGATGAAGCCGGGCGCCGTGCCGGTGGCGCGAAACAATTGCGTCGAGGCCCAGGCGTAGTAGGCCATCTGCGGCAGCAGCCGGCCGATGCTGATGCTGTTGGCGGAGGTGAGCCCGGCGCGCTCGCGCAGCGTGGCGTCGGCGAAGGCCTCCTTGACCATGCGCTGGCAATCGTCGAAATCGCCGTCCACCCGCAGGCTGAGGACGTTGTCGCCCCAGGCCGTCAGCTGCGCCTCCTGCCGATCCGACACGCGTCCGCCGGGATACAGCAGTACCACACGGAATCCCCGCCGGCCGCTGAAGGCCGCCGCCACCGCGCCGCCGGTGTCGCCGGAGGTCGCGACCAGCACCGTGCGCTCGCGCTCTCCGGACAGGCGCGCCAGGCAGGCGGCGAGAAAGCGCGCGCCCACGTCCTTGAAGGCCGCCGTCGGCCCGTGGAACAACTCGAGTACATGAAAGCCGTTCGTTTCGGTGAGCGGCGTGGGGAAGTCCAGCGCTTCGGCGCAAATCGCCGGCAGCTCACGGCCCAACTCGCTGTCCAGCTCATCGGCCGACTCATCGGCCAGTTCATCGACCGGGGCGTCACCGGCGACGAACGGCGCGAGCACCTCCGTCGCGGTCGCGGCGAGGTCGCCGTCCTGCGGCAGCGCTGCCGGGTCGAGCGCCGGAAAGCGCTCCGGCACGTACAGGCCCCCGTCCGGAGCCAGTCCCGCCAGCATTGCCGCGCCCGCCCCGACCGGTTGCGCCGCGCCGCGCGTGCTGGCGAACCTCATCAGACGTCAGCGCCGAGATAGGCCGACAGGCGCAGCAGGTCGGCGAACACGCCGGCGGCTGTCACCGCCGGCCCGGCGCCGGGGCCCTGCACCACCAGCGGGTTCTCGCGGTAGCGCCGCGTGGTGAACTGGATGATGTTGTCGGTCAGGCGCGCGTGCGCGAACGCATGGTCGGCCGGAAAGGCCTGCAGCCCGACTTCGGCCTTGCCGGTTTCGCCGTCCAGCCGCGCGACATGGCGCAGGACTTCGCCCCGTTCCCGGGCGTCCCGCAGCCGCGCCAGCATGGCGTCGTCGGACTCGGCCAGGCCGTCGAGAAACTCGTCCACGCTGCAATCCGCCAGGGTCTCCGGGACGAGGCTCTCCACCGCCACCTGTTCCAGCTCGATCTCCAGGCCCATCTCGCGCGCCAGGATCACCAGCTTGCGGGCCACGTCCAGCCCGGAGAGATCGTCGCGCGGGTCGGGCTCGGTGAGTCCCAGCGAGCGGGCCTCGCGCACGATCTCGGAAAACGGCCGGCCGCCGTCGTAGCCGTTGAACAGGAAGGCCAGCGTGCCGGACAGGATGCCCTCAATGGCGATGATCCGGTCGCCGGTCTGGCGCAGGTCGCGCAGCGTCTGGATGATGGGCAGGCCGGCGCCCACGGTGGTTTCGCCCAGGTAGCGGACCCCGGCGACGCGGCGCGCTTCCTGCAGGCGCTGCCACTCCGCCAGCGGGCCGGACGCCGCCAGCTTGCTGGGCGTGATGATATGGATACCGCGTGCCAGCCAGTCCGCGTAGCGCGCCGCCACCTTCGCGCTGCCGCTGCAATCGATGATCACCGCGTGGGGCAGGTGCTCTGCCTGCACGTGCGCGCTGAAGGCTTCCAGGTCGGTCGCCTCGCCCGCGGCCAGCGCATCGCGCCAGCCCGCCAGGTCCACCGCGCGGGGCGCCAGCAGCATGCGCCGGGAGCCCGCAAGCGCGCGGACCCTCAGGTCCAGGCGAAGCTCCCGGGCGAGCCGTGGAATCTCGCCGGCCAGCTGGTCGAGCAGGTGCGCGCCCACGCCGCCCGGCCCCACCAGGCCGATGGAGACGGCCTGCGGCGAGAGATAGAAAGCCGCGTGCACGGCGCGCAGGGCTCGATCCGACTCCTCGCTGGGAATGACCGCCGAGATGTTTCGCTCGGATGCGCCCTGCGCGATCGCGCGGACATTGACGCCGCTCCGCCCCAGCGCGCCGAACAGCTTGGCCGCCACGCCGGGCGTACCGCGCATGCCCTCGCCTACCACGGCGAGGATGCTGCAATCGTCGACCCGATCGATGCCCTCCACCTGGCCGGCATGAATCTCGGCGCGGAAGGCATGCTCCACCGCCGCCAGCGCGCGCCGGCCGTCCGGCTGCGGCACGGCACAGCAGATGGAGTGCTCGGAGCTGCCCTGCGAGATGAGCACCACGGAAATCCCGGCATTGCGCAGCGCCTCGAAAAGCCGGCTGGCCGTGCCCGGCACGCCGATGAGCCCGGCGCCCTCCAGGTTCAGCAGGGCCATGCCCTCGATGGTGGTTACGCCTTTCACGCCGCCGTCCTCGCCTACCGCGCCGATGCGCGTGCCGCGCGCTTCCGGGCGGGCAGTGTTCCGAATCCACACCGGGATGCTGTGCGCCGCCAGCGGCGCCATGGTGCGCGGGTGCAGCACCTTGGCGCCGAAATAGGCGAGCTCCATGGCCTCGTGCCAGGACAGCTCGTGGATGACGGAGACGTCGGGAATGCGCCGCGGATCGCCGCTCATGACGCCATCCACGTCGGTCCAGATGAAGACCTCTTTAGCCTCCAGCAAGGCCGCGAAGATCGTCGCCGTGAAATCGCTGCCGTTGCGCCCGAGGGTGGTGGGCGCGCCGCGCGGGTCGCGCGCGATGTAACCGGTCACCACGCGCACCGCGGGCGCCTCGCCCCAGCTGGCCTCGAAGCGTTCGCGCGTGGACGCCCATTCCACGGTGGGACCGAGTTCGCTGTCCACCACGGTCAGCGCCTTGCGCGCATCGAAGAAGTCCGCCGCCGCGCCGCGCTCGGAGAGGGCGGCGGCGAGCAGCTGCGCGGACCAGATCTCGCCGAGGCCGGCGACCAGCGCGTACACCTCGGCCGGCGCGCGACCGATCAGGCCGGTGGCCTTGAGCACGTCGTGGATATCTTCGCGGTCCCCCGCCAGGCCCTCCAGCCAGGCGGCGCGGCGCGCATCCCCCAGCAGGCCCTCCGCCAGCGCGGTGCAGCGCTCCATCACGCCTTCCAGCGGGCCCGCCCAGTCACCGCCGCTTTCGGCGATCTTCACCAGCCCGTGCAACGCGTCGGTCATGCCCGCCGGGGCGGAGACCACCGCCGCCAGCGGCTCGGTCCCGCCGCGTTCAAGGATGCCGATGACGCGGAGAAACTCCGGGATCCCGGCGAGGCTGGTGCCGCCGAACTTGTGCACGGCCGTGACGGTTTTTTTCATGGTACGCGCGAGCCTACGACAGCCCGTGTTGCGTCGCAACGGACAGCAGGGCTTGCCGGGCTTCGCCGGAGCGTGGACGATGGCCGGCGTGAACCCCTCGCAGCTCATCGAACCGCGCGTGCTCGCGGCCTGGAACCTGGATCCGGAATCGGCCCGTCCCCTGGGCAACGGCCTGATCAATCGCACTTTCATCGCGCGCGACCGGGCGGGATGCTTGCGGGTGTTGCAGCAGGTCAATCGGCTGTTCCCGGCCAAGGTGAACGAGGATATCGAGGCGGTGACGGCTCACCTGCAGGCGCGCGGCCTGGCGACGCCGCGACTGGTGCGCACCCTCGACGGGCAACTGTGCCTGCCCGCCCCCGACGGCGCCTGGCGGGTACTGACCCATGTGCCCGGGCGTGTGCTCGACAGGATGGAGAACCCGGCGCAGGCGCGCGCTGCCGGGGCGCTGCTGGCCCGCTTTCACCGCGCCCTGGACGATCTCGAGCACACCTTTCGCAATGTCCGGCCGCCGATCCACCAGCCGAGCCGCCGGCTCGCCGAGCTGGAACAGGCCCTGGCGGCGCACCCGCGCCACCGGTTGCGACGCGCCGCGGGCGCGCTCGCCGAACAGGTGTTCGCAGCGGCCGCGGCGCTGCCGGCCCTGCCCGATACGCCCCTGCGGGTGATGCACGGGGACCCCAAGATCAGCAACCTGGTGTTTGCTGCCGACAGCGACGCGGCGGTCTGCATGCTTGACCTGGACACGCTGGGGCGCATGGCGCTTCCTTTCGAGCTGGGCGACGCCTGCCGTTCCTGGTGCAGCCTGTCCACGGAGGACGATCCGCGCAGCCGTTTCTCCGCCGAGCTGTTCGCGGCCGCGCTGGACGGCTACGGCTCGGTGGCGCGCGGCTGGTGGCTCCCGGAGGAAGCGCAGGCCGCCGTCGACGCCACCGCGACCATCCAGGTGGAACTGGCCGCGCGCTTTTGCGCGGACAGCCTCAACGAGTGTTATTTCGGCTGGAATCCGGCGCTGTTCGCGACCCGCGGCGAGCAGAACCTGGCCCGGGCGCAGGGGCAACTGGCCGTGCATCGCTCGCTGCTGGCGCAACGCGAGCGGCTCGATGCGCTCGCCGCCAGCGCCGGGTGATTGCGGTAAGCCCCGATTGCCCGGCCCGCGGCGCCGCCCCAGAGTGGACGCTCCCGCCCGTGACCGCCCGAGGTACGCCGCATTGAACAAGCAGATTCCAGAGCGCCGGCCGGCGGGCAACGAGAGCGTCGTCAACCGGCTGGCCAGGCACCCGGCGCGCATCCCCAGCCGGGTGGTGCTGGGGGGCGGCCGCGAAGTCGTCATCGTCCATGGCGGAAACGAGTACACGCTGCGCGTGGACAGCGCCGGCGAGCTGGTGCTCAGCCGCTGAAAGACAGCGTTTCGGCCGGCGCCTGCTGGGCCAGCAACTGCGCCAGCGCACGCTCCTTGATGATCCCCTCGCGATAGAACTGCACGCGCAGGCCGGCGGCGAACTCCAGCGCCGCGCCGGGGGGCGCGCGGTGCGGGCTGTCGCCGCCGGGCGGCTGCAACACCAGCTCGACCAGCAGCAGCCCGGCCGGCGCGAGCAGCCGGCGCGCCTGCGCGACGATCGGCGGCGAGTAGAAATCCACGCACGCGACTAAATCCAGCGGTCCGGAAATCTCCGGCAGCCCGTAGTCGAGGTCGGCCTCCACCACCTCGATGCGGTCGGTGAGGCCGAGTTCGGCTGCGCGCGCGCGCAGCTTCTCCAGCCCCTTCGGGGCAACATCGACCGCCGTCACCTGCATGCCGCGCTGCGCCAGCCAGATGGCAAGCTGGCCTTCGCCGCAGGCGATGTCCAGGGCCCGCCCCGTCCGGGGCAGCGCGGGGGCGAGTTCCAGCACCAGCGACTTGGGCCGCGGCCCCATCACCAGCCCCTCGCGCGCGTAACGCGCATCCCAGCGCGCGCGGTCCGCGTCACTCATCGATCTGCCTCATGGACTTGCCTCATGGACCTGGCTCACGGGGCGGCGCCCAGTTGCGCGGCATGGTGCCGCAGGTGGTCCTCGATGAACGAGGCGATAAAGAAATAACCGTGGTCGTAGCCGGGGTGCCGGCGCAGTTCCAGTGACTGGCCGGCCCGGGCGCAGGCCGCCTCCAGGGCCTCCGGGTTCAGCTGCTCTGCGAGGAAAGGGTCCTCCAGCCCCTGGTCGACCAGGATCGGCGCGTGCGCGCCGCGATCACCGCTGCGCTCGAGCAGCTCGGTCGCATCCCACTCGGCCCAGGCGACGCGGTCTTCACCCAGGTACGCGCTGAAGGCCTTCTCGCCCCAGGGGCAGCCGCAGGGCGCGGCGATCGGCGCGAAGGCCGAAATGGAGGCGTAGAGCTCCGGGTGGCGCAGGCCCAGCACGAGCGCCCCGTGACCGCCCATCGAGTGGCCGAAAATGCCCTGCCGCGTCAGGTTGGCCGGGAAGTGCTCGGCGAGGATCACCGGCAGCTCTTCCACCAGGTAGCTGTGCATGCGGTAATGGCGCTGCCAGGGCGGCCGGGCGGCGTCCAGGTAGAAGCCCGCGCCCAGGCCGAGGTCCCATGCGCCGTCCTCGGCGTCCGGCACGCCCTCGCCCCGCGGGCTGGTGTCCGGCGCGACCAGCATCAGCCCGAGCTCGGCGGCGACGCGCTGCGCGCCGGCCTTGATCATGAAGGTCTCCTCGGTGCAGGTCAGGCCCGCCAGCCAGGTGAGCACCGGCACCGGGCCCTCCCGCGCGGCCGGCGGCGTGTACACGGCGAAGCGCATCTCGCACTCGTTGACCGCCGAGTGGTGACGGTAATAACCGACCGTGCCGCCGAAGCAGCGGTGCGTGGAGACCGTCTCCAGGGCCGCGGCGCCGGCCATCTCAGTAACGCACCACGGAGCGGATGCTCTTGCCCTCGTGCATGAGGTCGAAAGCGCTGTTGATCTCTTCCAGCGGCATGGTATGGGTGATCAGGTCGTCGATTTCGATCTTGCCTTCCATGTACCAGTCCACGATCCTCGGCACGTCGGTACGCCCGCGCGCGCCGCCAAAGGCACTGCCGCGCCAGTTCCGGCCCGTCACCAGCTGGAAGGGCCGCGTGGCGATCTCCTGGCCGGCGCCGGCCACGCCGATGATGACGCTGGTCCCCCAGCCCTTGTGGCAGCACTCCAGCGCCTGGCGCATGACCTGCACGTTGCCGATGCACTCGAAGCTGTAGTCCACGCCGCCGCCGGTCAGCGAGACGATCTCGCCGACCACGTCCGGCGTTTCGGCGGCGTTGATGAAATCGGTCATGCCGAACTTGCGCGCCAGCTCGGCCTTGGCCGGGTTCAGGTCCACGCCGATGATGCGGTCGGCGCCCACCATGCGCGCGCCCTGCACCACGTTGAGGCCGATACCGCCCAGGCCGAACACCGCCACCGTGGCGCCGGGCTCGACCTTCGCGGTGAAGACCACCGCGCCGATGCCGGTGGTCACGCCGCAGCCGATGTAGCACACTTTGTCGAAGGGCGCGTCCTTGCGGATCTTCGCCAGGGCGATCTCCGGCATGACCGTGTAGTTGGAGAAGGTCGAGCAGCCCATGTAGTGCAGCAGCGGCTCGTCGTCCAGCGAGAAGCGGCTCGTGCCGTCGGGCATCACCCCCTTGCCCTGGGTCGCGCGGATCGCCTGGCACAGGTTGGTCTTGGGGTTGAGGCAGAAGTCGCACTCGCGACATTCCGGCGTATACAGCGGGATCACGTGGTCGCCCTTTTTCAGGGTGCGCACCCCGGGCCCCGTGTCGACCACCACGCCGGCACCCTCGTGGCCGAGAATCGCCGGAAACGCGCCCTCGGGATCCTCGCCGGAGAGCGTGAAGGCGTCGGTGTGGCACACTCCGGTCGCGTGGATTTCGACCAGCACCTCGCCTTCGCGCGGCCCCTCCAGGTCGACCGTCTCGATGGACAAGGGCTGGCCGGCTGCAAATGCCACGGCGGCGCGTGTCTTCATGGGGTTTCTCCGCTTTCCTTGGGCGAGCGCCGATTATCGGATGCGCGCGCGCCGGCTGCCACCCCGCGGCGGGCGAGCGCGGTTGCTGTTATCGTGGCTCGTTGCAAACGACAGCGACCCGACCCGGCGGAGTGGACATGCCAGCACGCGAATTCGACCTGATCCTGTGGGGCGCCAGCGGCTTCACCGGCCGCCTGGTGGCTGAGCACCTGGCGCGCGTCGGCCCGTCGCGCAAGCTGCGCTGGGCAGCCGGCGGCCGCAACGCGGAAAAGCTCGCGGCGGTGCTGGCGGAGATCGGCGCCCCGGAGGTGCCGGTCGTGCTGGCGGACAGCCACGACCCGGCCTCGCTGGCGGCCATGGTGAAACGCACGCGGGCCGTATGCTCCACGGTCGGACCTTACGCGCTCTACGGGTCGGAACTGGTCGCCGCCTGCGCGGCAGCGGGCACGCATTACTGCGACCTGTGCGGCGAGGTGCACTGGATGCGCCACATGATCGACGCGCACGAGGCCCGCGCGGCGAAGACCGGCGCGCGACTCGTGCATTCCTGCGGTTTCGACTCGATCCCCTCGGACCTGGGCACGCTGTTCCTGCAGCAGCGGGCCATCGAGCGCTACGGCAGCCCCTGCGGCTCCGTGAAACTGTTCGTACGCCGCATGAAAGGCAGCTTTAGCGGCGGCACCGTGGCCAGCATGCTGAACGCCCTGCAGACCGCCCGGGACGATCCTGGCGAGCGGCGCGTCATGGGCCACCCCTACGCGCTCAACCCCGCAGGCGAGCAGCAGGGGCCGGGCGGACGCGACCAGGCAAGGCCGATGAAAGACCCCGATGCGGAGAGCTGGACGGCGCCCTTCGTGATGGCCGCGGTCAATACCCGCATCGTGCGTCGTAGCCACGCCCTGATGGGCTGGCCCTGGGGCAGGCGCTTCCGCTACTCGGAATCCACGCTCACCGGCCCGGGTGCTGCCGGCCTGGCGCGCGCCGCGGCGCTGACCGCGGCGCTGGGCGCCTTCATGGCGGCCGCCTCGCTGCGGCCCACCCGCGCGCTCATGCAGAGGCTGTTGTTGCCGGACCCCGGCGAAGGTCCGGACGAGGCCGCGCGCGAGGCCGGCGGCTTCGAGATGCAGCTGATCGGGCGTCACCCGCAGGCGCCCCGGCGCAGGCTGGAAGCGCGCGTCACCGGCAAGCGCGACCCGGGTTATGGCGCCACGGCCCGCATGCTGGGCGAGGCGGCCATGTGTCTCGCGCTGGAAGAGGCGCGCTTGCCGGTCGGCGGCGGCTCCTGGACACCGGCCACCGCCTTCGGCGAACTCTTGAACGAGCGCCTCGGCGAGCATGCGGACATCAGTTTCAGCCTGAAGGACTGACCTCGGGCCGGCGGCCCTGCGACGGCAGGGGCGGCAGAGTCCCGAGGGCCGCCGCCAGTTGCGCGTGCCAGCCGTGGCGGAGCTCGCGCAGGTAGGCGTCCTCGGCGTCGAACACCATGTGGCGCGAGGCCTCCGGCGTTTTCGCGTCGTAGATCAGCAGTTCGATGGGCGGCCCCACGGTGAGGTTGCTGCGCATGGTGGCGTCCATGGAGAGCAGCACTACCCGGGCGGCATCCTCCAGCGAGAGGTCCAGGCTGATCAACCGATCCAGGATCGGTTTACCGTATTTCAGTTCGCCGATCTGCAGGTAGGGCGTCTGTTCCGAGGCGTGCAGGTAATCGCCCCGCGGATGGACGACGAAGATCCCCGTGCCGCGCCCGGCGAGCCGGGCGCCGAGGATAAAAGTGGAGTCCATGGACTCCTGCGCCTCCTCGTGCTCACAGGTCTCGTTCAGCCTGAGCCGCTGCGCGGCATTGACGCGACCGAGGTAGTCGGCCGCCTCGCTCAGCGTGGCGACGCTTTCAAGGTTGGGCCGCTGCTCGAACTCCAGGTCGTGGAACAACTGTGTGCGCACCGCCTGCGAAGTCGCCAGGTTGCCGGCCGAGAGCAGCACGAAGAAGCGCTCCGGTGTCGCCAGCATGACGTGCATCTTGCCGAAGGTATTCACCTGGTCGGGTCCTGCATGCGTGCGCGAGTCGGACGCCAGCACCAGGCCGCCGGGCAGCGAGACGGCGACGCAATAAGTCATCGGAAAGTCATCGCGAAGTCATCGCGCGCGCCACGCCGGTACCGGCGCGACGCCTTCGCGACCACTGCGCGCGGCCCGGCGGCCCGCCGGCGTTCACGGCACCTGGATCTTGCCGCCGCCCGCACCCGGCATGCCCGTGGGCGCCGGCCCGCCCGATTCGGGCAGGATCAGCCCGCCGGCGGCCTCCCGCCGCATTTCCTGCAGGCGCTGCATGGTCTCGCCGACGGCTTTCTCGGCCGCCGCGCCGAATGCTTCCACCGCCTCGGCGAGGGACGCCGCGGGAATCTCGAAAGACAGCGGCAGCGCGCCCGCCTGCGTCATCACCTGCGCCTGGCCCATGTAGAGGACCTGGCGGCCCGAATCCGGAGTGCCCTCGGTCGTGACCGGCGTCAGCCGCTGAATCGTGCCCACGCGGCGGTCGGTGAAGATTTCCTCGCTGTATAGGTCGTCGGCGTTCATGCCGGCGTTCGTGTCCTGGTCTGCCATTGCCTGATCCTGTGAAAAAGGGTTTCTGGTCCGGAACCTTAGCAAGTTCGAACGGACCGTGGAAATGAAAAGGGCCCCTTGCGGGGCCCTCTCCAGCGGACCTGCCCTGAGGCGGGTCCGGTCGTGCCGGTCTTACCAGCGACCGCCGCCGCCACCGCCGCCACGGGCGGGGCGCTCTTCGCGCGGCTTGGCCTGGTTGACCTTGATATTGCGACCATTCAGGGGCTTGTCGTTCAGCGCCCGGATGGCCTCTTCGGCCTCGGAGTCGTCTGCCATCTCAACAAAGCCGAAGCCCTTGGACTGGCCCGAAAACTTGTCCGTGATAACAGTGGCGCGCGTGACGTTGCCAAACTCGGAGAACGCATTACGCAGCTCGTCTTCGGTGACGCTGTAGGCCAGATTTCCAACATAGATATTCATAACAGTAGTGCTCATTCCATACAAAGAATGCGTTGTCGGTATAAGACAGCAATGGACGCCCAACGCACAAAGCATCCGCTGCTGAGTTGCCTCAGGGGCAAATTCTCCTTTTTTCGGGCCCGGCGCCGCGCGACCGGCGACCCTGCCGCTCGGGACCGGGGCGCTTGCGCGGCTTGCCGGCCGGCGCGCCGCGGCGGCCGGTCTCGATAGGCTCGGGACGGATCGAGGGGTCCGGCTCGTAGCCGGTCACGATGTGGCGGGGAATTTCCCGCGCCAGCAGGCGCTCGATGTCATTCAAAAGCTTGCGCTCGTCCACGCACACCAGCGAGACGGCCTCGCCTTCGCTGCCGGCCCGGCCGGTGCGGCCGATGCGGTGCACGTAGTCTTCCGCCACATGCGGCAACTCGAAGTTGACCACGTGCGGCAGCTGGTCGATGTCCAGTCCGCGGGCGGCGACTTCGGTGGCCACCAGGGCGCGGACGCTCCCGGCCTTGAAGTCCGCCAGCGCCTTGGTGCGCGCGCCCTGGCTCTTGTTGCCATGGATCGCCGCGGCGCTGATGCCGTCGCGTTCCAGCTGGGCGGCGAGGCGGTTGGCGCCGTGCTTGGTGCGGGTGAAGACCAGCACCTGGCGCCAGTCGCCGGCCTGCATGAGGTGGGACAAAAGCTCGCGCTTGCGGCCGCGGTCTACCGGGTGCACGACCTGGCTGACCAGTTCGGCGGGCGTGTTGCGCCGGGCGACCTCGATCTGCTGCGGATCGTCGAGCAGCTTTGCCGCCAGCGCGCGGATCTCGTTCGAGAAGGTGGCCGAGAACAGCAGGTTCTGGCGGCGCGTGGGCAGCATGGCGAGCACCTTGCGGATGTCGCGAATGAAGCCCATGTCGAGCATGCGGTCGGCCTCGTCGAGCACCAGTGTCTGCACTGCGGCCAGGTTCACCGTGCGCTGTTGCGCGTGGTCGAGCAGCCGGCCCGGCGTGGCGACGAGGATGTCTACGCCGCGACGCAGCGTGGCGATCTGCGGATTGATGCTGACGCCGCCGAAGACCACGGCGCACTTCAGCTGCGGCAGGTGCCGTCCGTAAGTCTCGATGTTGGCCGCGACCTGGGCGGCCAGCTCCCGCGTGGGGACCAGCACCAGCGCGCGGATGCGGCGGCGGCCCTCGACGGGTTCCGCGGCCAGCCGCTGCAGGATGGGCAGGGTAAAGCCGGCGGTCTTGCCGGTGCCCGTCTGGGCGGCGGCGAGCACGTCGCGTCCCTGGAGGATGACCGGAATCGCCTGGCTCTGAACCGGCGTCGGTGTGAGATAGCCTTCTTCGCCGACTGCGCGAAGAAGCTCGGCCGAGAGGCCGAGAGAATCAAATGACATGACTAGAAAGGATCTCCTGATCGGATCGCCCCACCGGATGCTGAGCTCCGGCCGGTCCAGGCTCGATATTTAAAGTGCTCGAGGCCGACCGAAAATGGGGCTGCCGCAAGGGCCAGATGCAGACCGGTTGCATCAGGAGTCCGGGTACTATAGCACAGCGGCGGAAAAAATGGGGATTGGCCCCATTTCCGTGAAATGGGGCCAATCCCCATTTTCGCCAGCGCCGATGGCCGGCAAGGGCGCGGTATAGTGGGCGATTGAACTCGGAGCGCCGCAATGAAGGGTCGTCAGGACGACAGCCTCGCGTATCAGGACCTGCAACCGGACGACATCCTCGACTCCGTGGAGAGCCTCGGCTTGCGCTGCGACGGCAGGCTGCTGCCGCTCAACAGCTACGAGAACAGGGTGTACCAGGTGGGCATCGAGACCGCGCCGCCGGTGGTGGCCAAGTTCTATCGTCCCGGCCGCTGGAGCGATGCCGCGATACGGGAAGAACACGACTTCGCGGCCGAACTGGCGTCCCGGGAGGTGCCGGTGGTAGCGCCGCTGCGGCGCGACGGGCGCAGCCTGCACCGGCACGGCGCCTTTCGTTTCAGCGTTTCCCCAAGGGTCGCCGGCCGGGAACCCGAGCTCGATGATTTCAGCCTTTTGCGGCAGCTCGGCCGACTGGTGGGCAGGCTGCACCTGTGCGGGGAGACGCGCTCCTTCGAGCACCGCCCGGAGCTCACGCCGGCGCGGCTCGGCAAGGCGTCGAGCGACTACCTGCTGGGCCGTGACCTGTTGCCCGAAGCCCTCCGTCCTGCCTACCGCAGCCTGTGCCGCGACGTGCTGGCGGCCGTTGACCAGGCCTGGGTGCGGGCGGACGCCCGAACGCTGCGGCTCCATGGCGACTTCCACCCCGGTAACGTGCTGGTCCATGAAGGGCAGGCCCGCATCGTCGACCTGGACGACTGCTGCACCGGGCCGGCCGTGCAGGACCTGTGGATGTTCCTTTCCGGCGATCGCCCGGAACAGGAACCGCAGCTGGCGGCGCTGCTGGCCGGATACGCCGAGTTTCGCCACTTCGATGCCGCGGAGCTGCAACTCGTGGAGGCGCTGCGCAGCTTGCGTATCATGCATTACGCCGGCTGGCTGGCACGCCGCTGGGACGACCCGGCGTTCCGCATCGCCTTCCCATGGTTTGGCACGCCACGCTACTGGGACGAGCATGTGCTGTCATTGCGCGAGCAGCTCGCGCTGCTGCAGGAACCGCCGCTGGAGTGGCAGCCGGAGCGCTCTGCGGAGAACGCTTATTGAAGCGCGCCGGATAAAAGATGTATATTCGCCGCATGAATAATCAAGCCGCCCGGAGCGCGCCTCCCGCCCGTCTGCCCGGCCGCCTGGACCGGGAATTTCGCACCATGGAGCGCATGGTGGACATCTGGTGTCGCGACCAGCACGGCGTCGACACCCGTCATGACGGACCGTGCGACGAATGCCGCGCCTTTCTCGCCTACGCGCGTCGCCGGCTGGAAAAGTGTCCTTACGGCACGGACAAGCCGACCTGCGCAAAATGCCCCATCCACTGCTACAAGCGCGCGCAGCGCGAACAGGCGCGCGAGATCATGCGTTACGCCGGCCCGCGCATGACGCTCAGTCATCCCTGGCTTTCGCTGATGCACCTGGTGGATAAAGTCCGCAAGGTGGAGCATCCGATGGAGGCCCGCAGGCGAAAGTCCTGACAGGGCCGTCGCGCGTTGAGCGGCCTGGACGCGAGGCACTTGCCTGATTCTCAGTGGGTGCTAGCATCGCCGTTACTCCCTGCAGTGGAAATAAAAGATGCCCGGAGATCCCGTTTCCCGACGCGGCTTCCTGAAGCTGTGTGCCAGCACCGGGGCGCTGGTCGCCAGCAGCCCCTCCCTGCTCGCCGCCAACACGCCTGAGCGCGTGCCCGGCGAGGCCTCGACCCTGCTGCATTCCAGCGGCCGGCCGCTGCGGCTGGACGACCTCGCCGTCGGCGAGAACTACATGTTCCACTACCCCTACGTGAGCACGCCCGTTTTTCTCATCGATCTCGGCAAGCCCGCCTTGCCCAGGGACGGTCTCGAGATGGATGACGGCCGGCGCTACCGCTGGCGCGGCGGCGTCGGGCCCGGCCGTTCGGTGGTTGCCTTCTCAGCGATTTGCGCCCACCGGATGAGCTACCCCACGCCGAAGGTGAGCTTCATCAACTACCGCCACCAGCCCACCGCCTACACCGACCAGGAATACAAGCTGGCCTACCGCGAGCAGGTGATCTACTGCTGTTCGGAAGGCAGCGTCTACGATCCGGCCGAGGGCGGCCGCGTTCTGGGTGGTCCCGCGCCGCAACCGCTGGCGGCCGTGGACCTGGCGGTCGACGAAGAAAGCGGCGAGATTCGCGCGCTGGGAACCTATGGCGGCGACATGTTCGAGCGCTTCTTCGAGAGATTCGGCTTTCAGCTGGCGCTGCAGAGCAAGCTCAGCGACATCCGCGCCCCGGTCGGCCCGCGCACCATCGTGGTCCCGCTCAGCGAGTACAGCGAAAACAGCAACGTCTGCTAACCGCGCAGCAGCGCCTCAGCCTCCTGGTGCCCCAGCAGCCGCGCGACGTCGGCGGGCGTGCGCCCTTCCCCGTCGGCCGCCAGCCTCTCCGCGCCGGCCTCCAGCAGCCTTTTCACTATGGACGCGTAGCCGCGTCCGGCGGCGATGTGCAGCACGGTCGCCCCGGACTCCTCGCGCGCTTTCAGGTCCACCCGGCCGCAAGCCAGCAACACGGCCACGGTCTCCTCGTAACCCCCGGACACGGCGCGCATCAGCGGCGTCCAGCCGTAGGCGTCCGTGTCCCTCGGGTCGGCGCCTGCGTCCAAGAGCAACGCGACTGCGTCCTCTTGTCCCTTGGCCGCCGCCACCAGCATGGCGGTCCAGCCGATCCGGGCCCGTGCCTCGGGATCCGCACCATGGTCGAGCAGCAGCCGCATGGCGTCCAGGTGTCCCGCGGAGGCCGCGTACATCAGCGCCGTCCCGCCGTTCGCATTGCGCTGATCGACCTGGGCGCCTCCGGCCAGCAACTCGCCGATTCTTTCGAGCGCCCCTTCAGCCGCAGCTTCCATGAGCTGCGTCTTGCCCGCGCCGGAGGGCGCCGCATGCTCGTGAAGAGTCTCCAGCCTGCCGTCCCATTCCTCAAGCGGCTTTTCAGCCAGGGCGAGGCCCGTGGCCAGGCCGATGAGGACCACCGCAGCCAGTCGCCCTGCGGCACCCATTCGCTTGCTCGTGTTCATGGAAAAATAATGCCGTTTTTGGCCCGCTTTGGCCACCGTTGATGAAAGCTTGCCTAAAAAAAACGGGGACGCCGAAGCGTCCCCGTCCCTTTCCGTGCAAAAGCCCTGGGCTCAGGTTGCCGGCGCCTGTCCCGCGCCCTGGGGCGCGGAGCTGCTGGCGGGCCTGGAACCCTGCTTCTTGATCTCGTCGTACCAGATGCTGTGGTGCGCCTTCGCCCATGCTTCGTCGACCTCGCCGGTCACCATGCCTTCCAGGGAACCCTCGTTGCCGATGGTGCCCAGGTAGATGTGACCCAGCGAGAAGGCGATCAGGGCCACGCCGCTGATGGCATGCGCGATGCTTGCCAGCTGCATGGCGCCGCGCTCGAAGCCGAGGTTCGGGAACAGCAGGAATACGCCAGAAATAATCAGCACGATGCCGCCGAAGAACAGGAACCAGTACCAGATCTTCTCGCCGGCGTTCACGAAGCCGGCCGGCGGATGCTTGCTCTTGTCGAGGTAGCCGCCGCCCATCTTGATCCAGGTCCAGTCGTAGGCCTTCGGCAGGCTGTCCTTCAGCCACGGCACCATCATCAGCACCAGCCCGATGATGAAAGGCACGGCCAGCCAGTCATGGATCGGCTTGGCGAGTGCCGCCCAGGCCGCGAAGCCCTCTTTCCCGATCACTGGGATGAGCACGGTGCGCCCGAAGAGCAGACTCAGCCCGGTGATGGCCAGGATGATGAACAGGATCGCCGTAAACCAGTGGATGGTGCGCTCGAACACGGACCATCTGGTGATCGTGCGTCCGGTGCGCTGCTCCAGTTTTACGGCACCTGCCACAAGATGGAACAGGATGAGCATCGCCAGCGTCGCCAGCAGCACGATCCCGCCCCAGAACTTGACCGGTCCTTCGCGGACCGACCGCCAGACGTCGCCGCCGCTCTGGATGAGTACGCCCGTTTCGGGGCCCTCCACCGCCGAGTAGCCCGACACGCCCTGCCTGGCCTGTCGCCAGAAGTCGCGGCGCTGTTGCTCTGATTGCGCCAGCGCTGCAGCGTCATCCTGACTCTGCTGCGCCACCGCCTCGCCTGCCATGTTGCCGGTCACCAGGAGACCGGTAAGCGGCAGGGCCATGGATAAGCCAAGAACCAGGGCGATACTCCAGAATATGCGGCGCATCTTGCGCCGCTGGGAGCTGCCCGGGCTTGATTTCGTTCTGTCGACCATCACGTGGAATCCTCCCGTCGCGTGGACTGAGCGCCTAGCGGTCGCTCTGTTTTTGGACGCGTTCTTCAAGGGCTTGTTGCAGTTCCTGCGAGCGCAGGTCTTCGACCAGCGGATCGCTCTTGCCCTTGTATACGCCAGGCTCGTAGACGGTGACATCCGAACAGCCCGCAAGCCCGACCGAAATCGTGGCCAGCAAGGCTAAAGTGAATGTTCTCATCGATATTCTCCAGGGCGGTTCGGGGGCAGCCGAAGCTGCCCCGCCCCCGCAAATAGCGTCTACGCTTCCCTGTAGGCCGTTTCCCAGCCCCAGGTCTGTGGCCGGCTGCCACGCTTGAGGACGCGCTCGCGATAGATGTCGGCGACCATGTCGCCATCACCCGCCAGCAGCGCCTTCGTCGCGCACATCTCGGCACACAGAGGCAGCTTGCCTTCCGCGATCCGGTTGGTGCCGTACTTGGTGTACTCCGCCTCGGAGTTGTCCGCGTCGGGCCCACCGGCACAGAAGGTGCACTTGTCCATCTTCCCGCGGATGCCGAAGGCTTCCTTCTGCGGGAACTGGGGCGCCCCGAAGGGGCATGCGTAGAAGCAGTAGCCGCAACCGATGCACAGGTCCTTGTCGTGCAGCACGATGCCGTCATCGGTGGTGTAGAAGCAATCCACCGGGCAGACGGCAGCGCAGGGCGCATCCGTGCAGTGCATGCAAGCCACCGAGATCGAACTCTCGCCGGGCAGGCCGTCGTCGAGCGTGACCACGCGCCGACGGTTGACCCCCCAGGGGACCTCGTGCTCGTTCTTGCAGGCCGTCACACAACCGTTGCATTCGATGCAGCGTTCGGAATCACAAAGAAACTTCATTCTCGCCATGGTGAGTTAACTCCTTACGCCGGGCGAATCTGGCAGAGAGAGGCCTTGGTCTCCTGCATATTGGTGACCGAGTCGTAGCCGTAGGTGAACGCGTCGTTACACGCGGAGCCACGGACATACGGCGCGGTGCCTTCGGGGTACTTGGACAGCAGGTCCTCACCCTCAAACCAGCCACCGAAGTGGAAGGGCGTGAACACCACGCCGCGTCCGACTCTCTCGGTGACCATGGCCTTGACCTTGATCCGGCCGCCCTCGGGACCTTCGAGCCAGACCCACTGGTCGTCCTTGATGCCACGATCGTTGGCGTCGCCCGGGTTGATCTCCACAAACATGTCCTGCTGCAGCTCGGCCAGCCAGGGGTTCGAGCGAGTCTCCTCGCCGCCACCCTCGTACTCCACGAGGCGACCGCTGGTGTGCACGAGCGGGAACTCCTTGGAGAAGTCCTGGGCCTGGATCGAGCCGTAGCGCGCGGGCAGCCGCCAGAAGGCCTTGCGGTCCTCGTAGGTCGGATACTCGCTCACCAGGTCGCGACGGGCCGTGTACAGGGGCTCGCGGTGGATCGGCACCGGGTCCGGGAAGTTCCACACCTTGCAGCGCGCCTTGGCGTTGCCGAAAGGTGCGCAGCCGTGCTTGATGGCGACGCGCTGGATGCCGCCGGACAGGTCCGTCTTCCAGTTCCGTCCCTCGGCCGCGGCCTTCTCCTCCTCGGTCAGGTCATCCCACCAGCCGAGCTGCTTGAGCATGGCTGCGGTGAACTCCGGGTAGCCGTCCTGGATCTCGGCGCCCACGCTCCAAGAGTCCTCGGCAAGCAGGTTGGTGCCCTCGTACTCCACGCCGAAGCGGGCGCGGAAGTTGAGGCCGCCTTCGGCCACCGGCTTGCTCGGATCATAGAGTACGTGCGTGCCGGGATGCCCCATCTCCGGGGTGCCCCAGCAAGGCCACGGCAGGCCGTAGGTCTCGCCGTCGCAGGGTCCGCCCTCGGCCTTCAGCGTGGTGACGTTGAAGGTGTGCTTGTTCTCGAGGTGCTTCTTGAGACGCTCCGGGCTCTGGCCGGTGTAACCGATGGTCCACATGCCGCGGTTGAACTCGCGGGTGATGTCCTCGATCAGCGGCTCTTCGCCGTTCACCTTGATATGCTTGAACAGCTGGTCGGAGAAGCCGAGCTTCTTGGTCAGCTTGTACATGATGGTGTGATCGGGCAGCGACTCGAACAGCGGCTCGATGACCTTCTCACCCCACTGCAGCGAGCGGTTGGACGCGGTGCGCGACCCGTAGGTCTCGAACTGCGTGCAGGCCGGCAGCAGGTACATCCCTTCCTTGGTGCGGTCGGGCAGGACGGCCGTGTGCGTCGGGTAGGGATCCACCACGACCAGCAGGTCGAGCTTCTCCATGGCCTTCTTCTGCTCGGCGCCGCGCACCTGGCTGTTCGGCGCATGGCCCCACATGAACAACGCCTTCAGGGCGGTCTTCTGCGAGACGTTCTCGTCGGTCTCGTTCACGCCGTCGAACCAGCGCGAAACGGTGATGCCGTTGAGGTTCATCGCCGGCACCATGCTGCTGCCGTTGGCGTAGCTGTTCTGGTCGAAGCGG
>Ga0102938_10001229_pt1 | contig 19358 bp, 10 predicted proteins | sample SalPonR2_B_D2_MG_FD_84516 | JGI IMG/M metagenome (GOLD analysis project Ga0102938, IMG submission 84516) | Salt pond soil microbial communities from South San Francisco under conditions of wetland restoration - Salt Pond MetaG R2_B_D2_MG | ecosystem: Environmental > Aquatic > Marine >...
GACGATTCGATTTCAGCCCGACGCGTGGTCTTTGATTTCATCCAAGCGAACTGTTCGGACTGCCACAGCGGCAGCGACGCCGAAGGCGGACTCGATCTCGATGCACTCGGCTGGGACCTGAGTCGACGCGAAGTTTTCGACCGCTGGGTGTTGATTCATGATCGCGTCCGCGACGGTGAAATGCCGCCGCCCGATGGTGCGGCTGTCCCGATTGCGGACGATGATGCGTCGGAATCAACCGTCGCGGCTCGTCAAGCGTTGAATCTGCTGGCGACTCGGTTGATCGACCAAGATCGCCAACGAATTGATGCTCGAGGGCGAGCCAAAGTCCGGCGGCTGAATCGCTTCGAGTACGAAAACGCACTCCGCGCGGCTCTCGACGCACCGTGGCTCCGGATCGCCGATTTGCTTCCCGAAGATGGGATCGAACATCTATTCAACAAGAGCGGCGAGCGGTTGGACGTCTCCCATGTGCAACTCACCCGATACATGGAAGCCGCACAACACTCGATTCGATTAGCGCTCGATGCGGCCGCCCACCCTCCACAGACACGCCGGTTCTATGCCCGCGAAGAACCCGTCTTGCAAAACTACCTTTTCTACCGCACCGGCCAGACCGCAGCGACTCGGTCGATCGTTCCGCTGGTCGATTACGAATCCGAACCAGACGTGATTCGCAAGTTGAAATCCGTGACGGTTGGCGAAGAGGATCCGGAAAAACGCGAGCGTGAGGCGATGGGCGTTTTCAGTGGCGTTTACAGCGCGACGACGAAATACGATTTCACTCGAATCGACGCACCGACGGACGGACGATACCGGTTGCGGTTCAAGACGTACACGTTTCAAGCCGGCCCCAACGGTGCGAGCGGCGGAAACGATCAAGGTTTGACGGGTGGAAAACGTGAATGGTGGCGTCCCGACCGGAACGTCACCATGAAAGGGACTCGCAGCGAACCGGTGACGCTGTACGCGTTGGCAGCGAGCGGCGACAGTCGCTGGTTGACGACGTTCGATTCGCATCCCGAGCCGTCGATCTTCGAGTGTGTGGTCTCGCTTCGCAAAGGGGAAGGGATCCGACCCGACGCGACACGACTGGTCCGAACGCGTCCCGGTTGGCGTGGCAATCCCAATGCGACGAAGGAGGGCGTTCCCGGCTTTGCGATGAATTGGCTCGAGGTGGAAGGCCCGCTGCATGACACTTGGCCGCCGCGGAGTTACGCGGCGATCCTGGACGACTTGCCCCATCATCTCACGACGAATGGGCACGTCGAAGCGATTTCGGAACAGCCCGAGGTCGACGCGCGTCGTTTGTTGACGCGATTTATCCGTGCAGTGAGACAAGACGCAGCCGGGCAAGACTCCGACGTCGAACCGTACGTTCGAGTCTTCCGCCAAGCGATGGAGTTGGAACAGAGTTTCACCGACGCAATGGTGCATGCCCTCGCGGCCTTCCTGTGTTCGCCAGAGTTTCTTTACCTGGAAACCACCCCCGGGGCTCTGGACGACCGAGCACTTCGTGAACGCTTGGCATACTTTCTTTGGAACGGACCTCCCGACGCGACGTTTGATCGAGAAGCGTTCCACGAGGCCGCTGAATCACCTCGTGATGATCGCAAGTTAAAGGGGTTGGTCGATCGGATGCTTGACGACCCGCGAAGCGACCACTTCGTCAATTCCTTTCTCGACTACTGGCTGGACCTGCGCGATCTGAACGCGAACACGCCGGACGCGGCTCTTTACACCGATTACTACCTCGATGAATGGTTGACCGAGTCGTCGCTGCTGGAAACGCGAAGGTTCTTTCGTGAATTGATCGAAAAGGACTTACCGAGTCACAACCTTGTTGATGCCGATTTCGCGTTCGTCAACGAGCGACTTGCGGAACATTATGGTTTGCCACCTTTTGAAGGTGTTCATCTACGCCGTGTCGATGTCCCCCGGGATGTTCCGCGTGGCGGACTGCTGACGCAATCGAGTGTGTTGCGAGTGACCGCGAACGGGACGACCACCTCGCCCGTGGTGCGGGGTGCTTGGTTGACGGAAAGGATTCTGGGAACCGACATCCCGTCCCCGCCCTCTGGGGTTGACGCCGTGGAACCGGACACACGCGGTGCAAAAACGATTCGTGAGCAGCTCGATAAACATCGCAGCATCGAAAGCTGCAACGCCTGTCATGCCAAGTTCGATCCGCTCGGGTTCGCACTCGAAAGCTTCGATGTCGCCGGAGGATGGCGCGAGCGGTACCGCGCCGTCGGCGAGGTCGGCGAACCCGTCGTCGGCATTGGCAAGAACGGCCACAAGTTTCAATTCAAGCTGGCACAGCCCGTCGATTGCAGCGGGACGTTTGCGAACGGGGAATCGTTTGCGGACATTCACGAATTAGAACGCCTGCTTGTTCAAGACGAACGAAAGCTGGCTCGTAATTTGTTGCACCAGTTCATCGTCTATGCGACCGGTTCCCCGCCCTCGTTTGCCGATCGCGGAGACGTCGAAGCCATGCTCGACGAAGCGGCCGAGAATCAATACGGTGTCCGTTCGCTGATCCACACGCTGGTGCGGAGCCGGCTGTTCCAGAGAAAATGAATCACGGAGAGTTTGCCATGGTCCCCTCATCGATCCGATCCACGTCGCTGAAACGTCGCACCTTGCTCAGGTCCGTCGGAGTCGCGATGGGACTGCCGTGGTTGGAGGCGATGTCGTCGCCGAAACTGCGGGCCGCCGGACCGGCGAGCGACGATCCCCGCCGCAGGCCCAAACGGATGCTGGCGATCTGTAACAACTTGGGTTTGTTGCCCGATCGTTTTTTTCCCCAGACCAGCGGCCGCGACTACGAACTTTCGCCTTACCTGCAACCGCTTGCCGAGTACCGCGATCAATTCACCGTGCTCAGCGGTGTTTCGCATCCCGGCGTGGACGGATCGCATTCCTCGGACGTCTCGTTCTTGACGGCCGCCCCGCATCCCGGCAGCGGCGGGTTTCGCAACACGATCTCGCTGGATCAATACGTCGCGGGCAAGTTGGGACACTTGACTCGATTTCCGTCGCTCACGCTGGGCGTCAACGCGAGCCCCGGACGCCGCAGTCTTTCCTGGACCGCCGGCGGGGTCTTGATCCCGTGCGAAGACAGCGCCGCGGAAATTTACCGGCAAATGTTTCTGCAAGGTTCACGGCACCAAATCGACGCCCAAGTTCGCAAGTTGCAACTCGGGCAGAGCATCATGGACACGCTCGGCGAGCAAGCCCGGTCGCTCCATCGACGACTCGGCGCGAGCGATCGCGATCGCATGGACCAGTTCTCCACGGCGGTTCGCGACGTGGAACAAAGGATGGTCGAACTGCAACAATGGCAACGCCAGCCCAAACCGACGACGACCGAAGAAATGCCGATCGATCCGTCGGACCCCAGCGACTACATGCTGAAAACGCGGCTGATGTACAAGATGGCCCAACTGGCGTTCGAGACCGACTCGACCCGTTCGATTTCGTTGCTACTGGACAGCAACAATTCGCCGACGATTGCGGTCGACGGCGCGGAGATCACCGACGGCTATCACAACCTGTCGCACCACGGCCGCAACGCCGAAAAGCTGCAGCAACTCGAGGCGATCGACACGGCCCACATGACGCTTCTTTCCGAGTTGATCGGAAACTTGAATCAGGTCACCGAACCGCACGGCTCGTTGCTTCAGAACACGACGGTCGTTTACGGCAGCAACTTCGGTGACGCCAACAAGCACACGACGACCAACATGCCGATCGTGGTGGCTGGTGGAGGTTTCCGACACGGCCAACACCTGGCGTTCGATCAACAGAACAATTATCCGCTGCCGAATCTTTTCGTCAGCATGTTGCAGCAGATGGGGATCGAAACCGACACCTTCGCCACCGCCACCGGCACCATGCGAGGCCTCGGCCCTCACGCGTAAGTGGGCGCTGAGACGCAAGTGGTCGCAAACCGATGTGCCGGGTTTTCTTGATGCGGATCCCCGAGACTTGACTTCGCCTGTCGGCTTGGCAGAACTTCGCTGCATCCCGACTGAAGAACTGCCTGGCAAACCGAAAAAAACGCCGGCGGATTGCAGTCCGCCGGCGTTCGATCACGAGGAGTTTTTTTGGCAACTCGGGCTGCTGACGCTCTAGCGAGGCGTTTGGAAACCCGTTTGGGCGAGTTCTTCTTCCTCTTCGATGATGATCCGCGGCGTCACCATCAGCATCAAGCTGGATGATTCACGGCCGATGCCGACGTTGCGGAACAAACGGCTGACGAAGGGAATCTTGCTGAGGAACGGCGTGCCTCTTTCGACCCGACCTTCGGACAATCGCTTGATGCCGCCCAGCATGATCGTTCCCCCGTCGGGAACGTTCACCGTCGTGCTGACCGAAGTCGATGCGAAGCTGGGCAACTGAACCGTCGTGCCTTCGATGAACTCGTCTTCCGTTTCCGTATCGACTTCGTCCAACGTGCCGTCGCCGTCCAAGTCGACTTGATCTTGGACGTTGCGAGAGGTCCGGCGTCGGCCTTCGAACGTGAACGTGTCCACGTCACCGATCTGGCTGAAGAACGGAACCAGCGTCAATCGCACGTAGCGTTTGTCATCACTGACGACGCCTTGAACTTGCAACTGCGTGCCTTCGTTCAAGACGACGATCACCGGTTGCTGAGCGACGGCGAAGTCACCGACGACCGGCGTGATGCTGGTCACGAAAGGCCGCGAAGATGTATCGTTGATCGTCGCCAACTGGCCGTCGAACAACGTGACCTTCGGTGCCTGCATGATGTTGCTCCGCGAATTTCCTTGCACCGCTTGCAAGAAGAAAAACGCCTCGATGTCCGACAGGATCGCAAACCCGATCGACGATGCCGCACCGGCGTCGAAACCGCCGAAAGTCGGTGTCGTCGGCGTGAAAATGTTTTGATCCAGACGGATGTCCAAGTCCGCCGTCGGGGTCCCGTTGGCGGCCGACAAGCCGATCGTGGCGCTCGGGCCGCTATCGTCTTTGGGCAGCATCCTTGTGTTGTCATCGAACTGCACGTCGAAATCGACACCGATCCGTTCGAAGAACGTATCCGACAGTGTGATGAAGCGGACTTCGATGGTGATTTGCAAGTTTTGCAGGCGACGCAGCGAATCCAACAAGTCACTGATCTGGTCGTGAACGTCACTGGTCGTGCTGACGATCAGCGACAAGTTTTGGGCGTACGGGAACATCGTGCTCGTGCCCCCCAACGCTTCCCAGGTCTCCGGTTCGATCGTCGTTTGGATCAACATCATCAGCTGGCTGAAGTCGGCCATGCTGCCGCCGCCCATCGGTTCGCTGCCGGCGATTCCGCCTCCGGCCATGCCGGTCGGCGAGTACTGGCCCAAAGCCATCGGGTTGTTCATTTGGTCTTTGCCTGCAAAGCCGCCGATCCCCATGTCCGTGGCACTGACGGGCATGACCTGCACGTTGGCCATCGGGCTGGCCATTTGGTAGGCCGCCTGCAAGGCTCCGAGCAGCCCGTTGTCCGAAGACGCCGCGAAGTTCGGGATCGGTGTCACCAAGTCCGTCACGCGGTACGTCTTTGGATAGACGTTGGCCTTCTTGCGATCTTGGGTGGTGATGTTCAGGACGTCGTTGTCGACCATGTAGGTCAAATCGTACTCACGCAGCATCAGGTTGAGCGCGTTTTTCAGCGGGATCGATCCGGGCAGGTCCAGCGTGACCGGCTGACTGCTGTCCAAACGGGCCTCTTCCAAGGCACGGTTGTCGACCACGATCGGGATGTTCAGAACCGCACTGAGTTGCTCCATCACTTCTTTGATGGGGCGATTGACGTATTTGGCGTCGATTTGCGAATCCAGTTTCTCGTAGATCACTTCCTCGGCCGGACTGCGACCGCGGCCGCTTTTGCCGTCCGCGGTTCGTCGACGTGACATTTCGTTCCATTGGCGAACGTCGCCGTACTCGAACGGTCGGTTCGGATCCATCGGGACCGCGCTGGAATCGATGCCGAGCATTTGGCGTGCGAATCCGTCTTCCTTCATCGATGCGATCTGTTCGTCCATCTTCATCCGCACGCCGGTGCGGCTTTGATTGAACATGCTTTTGGCGATCGAGCTTTCCGGTTTCAGTTCGGCGACCTGTTTGGCGATGACCTCGGCTTCCTCGAAACGTCGTTCACGCATCAAGTCGTTGAAATCGTCGACCATGGCACTGACCTTGTCATCGATCAACGCTTCGCGAGTTTTGTCCATTTCGATGTCTTGGCGTACCGCTTCGTTCTGCAAATCCAAATCGATCTTGGCCCGGTTGGCTTCGATGAAAGCGACTTGCGATCTCAAGTCTCGGTCGACCATCGAGGACAGCGAACGCTTGGCCGCATCGTCCACGTCGGACCCTTCGATCCGCCGCAACAGGGATTCCAAGTTGTCTTTGGCATCCAGCGGTGCTGTGGCCTTGATTTCGTTGGCTTTGGCCAGTTCCGCTGTGACTTCGTGGTACAAACGTCTGGTTTTGGCTTGAGCCTCCAAGGCGGCCTTGTCCATCGCCCCGATCGGCTCTTGGGCATTTCCGCCGGCGACACTCGGCAACCGTGACGGCTGGACCAGGGTCAGTTTTTCTTGCAAAGCCCGCCGGACGTCCAGCGGAAGCTCGCCTTCGTATTTCCAGGCTTCGACGAATTTTTCACGGGCCGCGGCGGCTTCGCCCTTGGACAAACTGTCCAGGCCTTCTCGATACAGTTCTTCGCCGTAACTGCCGGATTTCAAGGGCAGCGGAGCCACACCTTGCACCTGAGCGACTTGAGCTTCGGTGGTGCCGGGGGCCGCGCCGTTGAACGGGGTTTGAGTCACACCGCCACCGGCCTGCGGTTCTCCTCCGGCGCTGACGATCGGAGCGGTCCCGGAAGTACGCAGGATGCCGGATTTCTTGGCAGCCGACTGAGCGTCCAGCATGAACTGCCAAGCCCGGGGTTCGCCGGGGGCGTAAGCCGATTCGGGAACGGCCAGCGATTCGGCGCGGTGAGCCAACGTGATCGCGGTTTCGACGTCGCCGCGATCCAAGGCGGCGCGTCCGATCGCGATCAGTCGCAAGGCTTCGGTTTTACGCGTCGCCGCGTCAGGGGGAGTGGCCTGGCCGATCGGCTTCGCTTCGCCGAAACCGCCGGTCATTGCCTGAGGGTCAGATGTCGTTGGGCCCGTTTTCGGCGGCATCAGCAAGGCTTTGTCGATGCCCGCGGCGGACAGCTTTCCGGCCAGCTTCATCACGTCCGGCCCGAGTGCGGGCACGGTGCGTGTCATCAGGCCGGCTTGCTGGTATTGCCGGACGGCGGTTTTGAAATCTTTTTCGCCGATCGCCTTCTCGGCTTTCGCGATCGCCGCTTTGCCGGCCGCCAGCGAGGCGGGGGCCGTCGGCGTGTCGGCCGGGGCGGACGCCGGAGCGGACGAAAGTTCGCCGGGAAGGCTGAACTGTCCGATCGCCGGCGTCGGCGTTGTGGTCATCGATGCGGCGGCGATCAACGCTGCGGCAACGGGAAGGCGGCTCAGCCGATGCCATCGGCGGTACCCACGAAGGTCACGCGATCGCGGAACAGAACCGCCGGGGAAAGTGGCGGCTTGTAGTGCTGAGGCTTTGTCGGGGGATAGGCGATTCAACGCGACACTCCTTCTTCGCGGTGAGACGTCCCGAACGATCAAATTCGAGACATCGGATTGGTCGGACTCAGGCTTCCCGGACTTTCATTCGTCCGATCTCGCGAGTTCTTGACATGCGATCGACGCCTTCCGTGGCCGTCGCCTGTACCGTTGCGGTGAGATCCCATTTCGTGGCATTCGCGGACCAGCTTTGGCATTGCCGCTGAATCCGGAACGACGAGCCTTTTCCGAAGAAAATACGCCGATCGATGTCACGAAATACGACCTCTGCAACTTCCCGTCGCAGAGAGATTCCCTGGTTAAAGAGGGAAGTACGACGCCAGCGGAGACGACGTCAAGACCAGTTGTGAGAAAAATCGCGACGCTTCGGGTTCCGTCCGGCGACCGGCGGATCAATCCGGCGTGTCCAGGTAGGGGTCCTGGCCGATTTCCCGTTGCATTTTCTTCCGCTCCTTCTCGTGGTGCATCAAGACCATGCGGTCGCGGAAGTGCTTGCGTTCGACTTTACTTTGCGCCTTGCGAAACAGACCGGCGTGACGGTCGGCCGACCCGGTCAGAATTTCGCCTTTCGCTTTCATTTTCTCGGCGACGTCGACGCCCAGGCCGACTTTCAAGATGTCATCGTCCAGCGACAGAAACTGGCGATACGAACCTTGATCGCCTTGTCGTCCGCACCGCCCGATCAATTGCCGGTCGATCCGCGCCGCGTCGTGAAGCTCGGTGCAGATCACGTGCATCCCGCCGATCGCTTCGACTTCGTCGGTCAGTTTGATGTCGGTACCACGCCCGGCCATGTTCGTCGCCACGGTGACTTTGCCCCGACCACCGGCCGCGGCGACGATTTCCGCTTCCCGTTCGACGTTGTTCGCGTTCAAGACTTGATGGGCGATGCCGATCTCGTCCAGCAACCGCGCCACGATCTCGCTTTTGTCGATCGAGCGAGTCCCGATCAACACGGGGCGTCCGGTTTCGTGGATGCCGCGAACTTCTTCGACGATCGCTTCGAATTTCGCCAGCATGCTGCCGTACACGCGGTCGGGCAATCGCTTGCGTTGCGGCGGTCGGTTGGTGGGCACGCGAATCACCGGTGTTCGATAAATCCGCTTCATTTCGCGTGCGCTGGTCGCCGCGGTGCCCGTCATGCCGGCCAAGTGCGGGTAGCGGAGGAACAGATCCTGGACGGTGATGCGAGCCGCCTGACCGGTCGGGACGCTGATTTCGATGTCTTCCTTGGCTTCGATCGCTTGGTGAATGCCGTCGCGCCACTTGCGTCCTTCGGCAAGTCGTCCGGTGAATTCGTCGACGATCACGATTTCGTCGACGCCTTTCTCGCCGGGACGGACGACGTATTGCCGATCCAACAGGAATTCTTTGCCGACTTTGATCGCCCGCTCGGTGTATTCGTACAAATCGACCAAGCCCATCGTGCGAACCAAGTCGGGTTTGTTCAGCGAACGCACTTTCTGGCGTCCGCGGGCGGTCAACTCGAACTGTTTCGTCTCGTCGTCGATTTCGTAGTGGTCGTACTGTTCGAACTCGCCGGCATGCTCGGCGGCCCAACGGTAAGTCTCGACGATTTGGTCGCGGACGTTGTCTTCGATGCTGCCGATGATCAGCGGCGTCCGCGCTTCATCGATCAGAATGCTGTCCGCTTCGTCGACCAAGCAAAAGTGCATGCCCCGCATGACGGGCTGGTCCCCGCCGCCGCTGAAACCGCCGCCGCCGTCGCCGAGCATGTCGGTTTGGAGACGATTCTGGGCGCGCAGAAGCAGCCGATCCCGCAAGAAATCAAATCCGAATTCTTTGGCCGTTCCATAAGTCACCGCGGCGGCGTAAGACTTGCGCCGTGACCCCTGGTCGTCGCTGGTTTGGATGATCCCGACGTCCAACCCCAAGACCCGGTAGATCGGCGTCATCCACTCGGCATCCCGCCGCGCCAAATAATCATTGACCGTCGCCAGGTGAGCCCCCTTGCCGGTCAACGAATGCAAATACAACGGCAGCGTTGCGGTCAGGGTCTTGCCCTCGCCCGTTTGCATCTCTGCGATGTGGCCTTCGAACAGCGCGATGCCGCCGATCATCTGGACGTCGTAATGCCGCATCGAAAGCGTCCGGCGCCCGGCTTCGCGGACCAGGGCGTAGCCTTCGGGCAACAGCCCGGTCAGTTTTTCACCGGCCATCGCGCGATAACGCAGTGCCAAGGAACGTTTCCGCAGCGATGCTTCGTCTTCGCCCGTCAACTGGTTTTCTAACTCATTGATCCGCGCCAGCTGTCGTTTCCAGCGGCCCATTTTCAGCCGCGCGCCCTTGGCGGTCAGCGACGATTTCGCCGTCGGTCCGCTCCGCCGCGCGTTGGCTTGATCCGGCTCGGTCGCCGGAAGCTCGGCTGCCGGCGGTGCCGAGCCATCGACCGACCCGTCGGCTTCGATCAAATCGTTCGGCGGCAATTCCGGGGAACCGGATTCGGCTTTCGCTTCGGCTTTTTGTTTGGCTTCGGCGTGATCGGATTCGATGTCGCTGGATGCCACGAGCGGAGACTCTGGGAAAAAAATGAAAGGGATTCGTCGAAAAGATTTCCCGCCCATGATTTTTCATCGGCGTGAAACCGACAGTTTAACGAACACACGCAGTCTGGCGATGAACTGTTCGGGTGGTTTGGCGAAAGCTTGACGACCGCAGACGCGAATCTAGGAAGTCTGGGCGGACCTTGACTTGTGTTCGGACGATGCTGAATGCCGGGGTCAAGCCGGTCGATCTAGTTCTACCAGTCATATCAGTGTTCCCGGACTGCACGAGACGTCCCATGAAAATTTGTTTGCGAGACCTTCTGCGTCTCAACACGGCACGAAGCGTCAAGGGTATCGCCCTGACCGCTGTCGCGCTCGCGGCGGCCGTCACGGCCCACCCGACCCAGGCCCAGGCACAGACGTCCGGCGGCAGCATCGGCGACCTCGACGGCTACGCCGACGAGGCATCCTTTGTTGACGAAGTCGAATACGCATCCGACCAGTATTCGGTCGGCGACTTGACCGCCGAACAAGCCGCCGGCGAATCGTATTCACCGATCTCCTATTCCGACCTGTATGTCGACGGCGGCGTTTCACCGGCGGTCATGCATTCGCAGGGACACGCGATGTCCGGCGCATGCGGATGCACGGCGACCAGCACCGGTAGCTGTGGCAAAGCGAATTGCCGCACACGATCGATCGGCGGAATGCTGGGCAAAGGCAACCGGAAAGACTTGTGGATGACGGCGGAAATGTTGTTGTGGTTCCCGCAAGCTCGCCGAGCGCCCGCTCTGATCACCGAAGCTCCCACGGGTTTCAATCCGACGATCGGACCGAGCTTCCCCAACACCGAAACCGTCTTTGGCGGTGAAGGCGGTGTCGGCGGCGACCTGGCGCCGGGCTTCCGCATCGACGCGGGGCGCTACCTCAGTAAAAACTTCGGACTCGGCGGACGTTTCTGGTTCCTGGGCGAAGACAGCGAAACGTACTCGGCCAGCGGCGACGGCAGCCAATTCAATGTCGGCCGACCGTTCTTCGACACTTCCAGCGGTCAGAACGACGCGTTGCTGGTGATCGCCGAAAACAACGTCGGCGACACGTTATTCACCGGCCGGGTCAACGCGGAAACGAAGCTGGACATGATCGCCGCGGAAGGTTACGGCCGACTGATGTTCGCCGAAGGCGACGAGTATCGCACGGACCTGATCGGCGGCTACACCTACTACGGCATCGACGACATGTTGAGCATCGAAAGCTCGGCGACCGAGGTCACCCCGGCCACCGGCACCAACATTTCGTTCCGTGACTTGTTCGAAACCACGAATGATTTTCACGGCGGTCAAATCGGTTTCGAGACCGTTTTGACACGCGGCAAGTGGATGTTCAGCAGTTTGACCAAAGTCCACCTGGGCAACATGGCGCAAACCCTGAACATCCAAGGCACGGCGACCGAAACGTTGGCGACCAATCCGCCGACCGTCACCAGCCTGGAAGGCGGACTGCTCGCACTGGACTCCCAAGGCACTTACGAACGCGACGTGTTCAGCTTCGTCCCCGAAGCCAACGTCAAAGTCGGCTATCGATTTCGCGATCACGTCTTGTTCACCGTCGGCTACAGCTTCATCTACTGGAGCAACGTTGCCACGGCCGGTGAGCACATCAACCCGGTATTCGACGGGACGACGCGGGTGACCGCCGGGCCTTTCGGTCAACCGCCGCTGGTCTGGCAAGACACCAGCTTGATCGTCCAGGGCATCGACTTGGGTCTGGTCATCGATTTCTGAAGCGGATCGAATCTCGGAATCTCTTGATCCGATCCGGAGTTCCCTTTTCTCAGCTCAGCCCGAATCCTGATCACCCCCGGCAATCGATCGTCGCAAGGCGACCCGCCGGCGGGATCAGGATTCCGCTCGTTACCGCGTCCGAGAAAACGGCTAAGCTGTCCCGGATGAATGCCAACCCGAACCTCATCCTGGGCCTCTGGCCCGTCGCAGGAGTCACCACCGTCGGCGTGACCCGCGACGAAGCACGCCGAACGGTCGCCGCGGCGATCGACGCGGGCATCACGCGTTTCGACACCGCGTTCAGCTACGGCTACGACGGTGAAAGTGACCGGCTGATCGGGACGTTCTTGAAAAGCGACCGCGACCGCTTCGAGCTGATCGGCAAGGTCGGCCAGCGGTGGACCCCGGATCGCCGACGACGGATCGACGGATCGGCACGCACGTTGACCGAAGACGCCGAAACGTCGCTGTCACGGATCGGCGTCGAACGCTTCGACCTATTGATGCTGCATTCACCTGACCCGCAAGTCCCCTTGGTCGAATCGGCCGATGCGATCCGGCGACTTCGTGACGCCGGCTTGGCGGAGCGGGTCGGCATCTGCAACGCGACGGAAAGCCAAAGAGCCGAGTTCGCCGGCGTCGTCGATTGCGCGGCGATCCAGTGTCCGCTGAACCTGCTGCAGCCGGATTCACTGTCCGACCGGATCGGCCCGGCGTCCGCCGCCGGAGCAGAGTGCCATGTTTACTGGACGTTGATGAAAGGTTTGCTGGCCGGCAAGATCACCCGCGATCACGTCTTTGCCCCCGGCGACAGTCGCCCGGGCTACACGGTCTTTCAAGGCGATGCGAGACGCCACGCCCACGACGTCGTCGATCAGTTGGCGAAGCTATGTCACGAGAGCGGCAAAACGATCGCCCAGCTGTCGATCGGATGGACGATCAGCCAGCCGGGCGTCTCAGCCGCCCTGGTCGGCGCCCGCCGCCCCGGTCAAGTTGCCGAAATCGCCGCGGCGACCCCGCTCGACGCCGACCTCGTGGCCCGGATGTCTTCGCTCACGAGGTGAGCACCACGAGCATTCAGGATGCGACAGCCGCGCCGAACCTCAAACGCGACGTTGCCGGTCGTGTTTCGTTCGACCGAGATGACTACGGCAGCAGAAAGACCTGCAGCTTGCGGCAACCGTGCGCGCCCAAAACGAGCGATTGTTCGATGTCGGCGGTCTTGCTGGGGCCGGAGACGAAAATGCCGAATGGCGATTTCGGTTGACCGATGCGGGCGTACGCTTGGTGCATGTTGCTGACGATTTGCTCTCGAGAAACCACAATCGCCAGGTATTGTGCGATGAACAACAACACGCGATGCGGCAAGGTCGCCCCTTCGATCCAAATCGATCCGTTCTCCGCCACCAAAAATTCCCCCCCCGCGATCATCCAGTCCAAGGTCGACAGATCGTGTGGGTCGGCGACGGCCCCAGCGTCCACGTTGCCTTGCACGCCCTCGGGGAACTGAGAGCAGATTCTCTCGGCGTTTCCAAAGGCTTCGATCGAATTCAAAATCTCGCCGACTCGGCCGGGGTGATCGACCAAATGAGCCTCCCCGCCGACAAACTTCAGCGATTCCAGGAACGCGGACAGCGGATCGTCAAAGACCGTCAAACGGCTTTCGTCGATCGGCCCCAAGTCCGGGCTGGGAATCTCGCGGCTCCTCAAACGATCCATGATCGATTGGCGACTTCGCGTCGTCGCGGCGGGTTCACCGCGGCCGAGCTTATTCTCCGGTGCAATCATTGGTCCCCTCGCCGTTTATCATCGGGTCGATCACGGTTCGCCGCGTACCAATCGCGGAAACTCTGCTTCGGCGGCGTCGGAAGTTCCCGCGCCTTGGTCCACGTGTTCAGTCGATTGTGCGTCGCGAAACGCGGCAAAACCCGCAGCGACGTTCGTCCCATCCTGCCGGCCAGGGCGAACAGGGTCGGATGGCGAAACAATGTCGACGCGGCCTTCATGCTGACGCGTTTGCTCCACGGCAACAGTCCCTTGCCGACCAATTCGCTCCGCCAAGCCAAAAGCTGGTGATGCAGCGGGATTTTCACCGGGCACACGTCGCTGCAGGAACCGCACAGGCTGCAGGCGTAAGGCAACGACTTGTGCGATCGCGCGTCCTTGGACGGCGAAAGGACCGACCCGATCGGGCCGGGCACGGTCGCCCGATAGCTGTGTCCGCCGCTGCGACGGTACACCGGGCAAGTGTTCATGCACGCGCCGCAGCGGATGCAGTGCATCGAAGCCCGGAACGTGTCACTTTGACGCAACGTCGTGCGGCCGTTGTCGACCAAGATGATGTGCAGTTCGCTGTTTTCGTCCCGCGGACCGTGAAAGTGCGATGTGTAGCTGGTGATCGGTTGCCCGGTCGCGCTGCGTGCCAGCAGGCGAGTGAACACGGCCAAGTCGTCCAGCCGCGGAATCAATTTCTCGATGCCCATGCACGCGATGTGGACCCGCGGCAGCGACACGCCCAAGTCCGCATTGCCTTCGTTCGTGCAGACGACGACGCCGCCGGTTTCCGCGACACCGAAATTCACACCGGTGATGCCGACTTCGCCGGCCAAGAACTTGCCTCGCAAATGCCCCCGCGCCGCTTCGGTCAAGTACTGCGGATCGGAGGCTCCCGCGTCGGTACCCAGATGCGTGTGAAACGTGTCGCCGACTTCTTCCTTCTTGATGTGGATCGCCGGCAAGACGATGTGGCTGGGCGTTTCGCCCCGCAGCTGGACGATGCGTTCGCCGAGGTCCGTGTCGACGACGTCGATGTCGTTTTCTTCTAAGAAATGATTCAGCCCGCATTCCTCGGTCAACATGGACTTGCTTTTGATGATCCGCTGCGTGTCGTGCCGCCGCAGAATGTCCAGCACGATCTCGTTGTGTTCTTTGGCATCGGCGGCCCAATGAACGACGACGCCTCGCGCGGTCGCGTTGGCTTCGAACTGTTCCAAGTAATCGGCCAGGTTCGCAATCGTTTCGGTCTTGATCGCCGAGGCACGCTCGCGAAGGTATTCCCATTCCGGCACCGAACCGGCTTGCCGATCCCGCTTGGTCCGCACGAACCACAAGGCGTCGTCGTGCCACTGCGAACGAGACTCGTCGGTGACAAAATCGCGAGCGGCTTTCGGATGATCGACGATGGGAAGCATGGGTGGCTGAAAAGTGAGGGGGGACGAACTTTCGAAAAATCCGGATTTCAATTCGAAGTGACCGGCACGTTTCTGCCGGCCAGGACTTGGGCGACGTGCATGACGTGGACCGGGCTTTTTTGGCGTCGCGTGATGCCTTGCAAGTGCATCAAACAGCTCATGTCGGCCGAGACGATGACTTCGCTGCCGCTTTGCAAGTGATCTCCCACGCGGTCACGGCCCATCGCGGCCGACACGTCCGCTTCGTTGACCGCAAACGTGCCGCCGAAGCCACAGCATTCGTCGACCCGCTGCAGCGGCATGATCTGGATGCCGCCGACCAACTTCAACAGGCTCAACACCTTATCGGGCGACTCGGACATCGTTTCGCTCTGCGATCCCAACCCCAATTCACGCAGCCCGTGGCAACTTTGATGGACGCTCACCCGGTGCGGGAACTGGACGTCGATCGACGCGCCGGCCTGGTCCGCGATGCCGTCGCCGATGCCCACCACGTCGTGCAGGTATTCGCACAATTCGTAGGTTTTCTCCCGGACGTGCCGAAACGCGACGTCGTCGTCGTCGAAGTAACTGCCGTAGTGATGCCGGACCATCGCGGTGCACGAACCCGACGGACACACGACGGCGTCGTAGTCGGCAAAGATGTCGACGAATCGACGGGCCACCGGAGCGGTGTCGTCGTTGCACCCGGTATTCGCCATCGGCTGTCCACAGCAGGTCTGACCGCCGGGATAAACGACGTCGATGCCCAGTTTCTCCAGCAATTCCAGCGAAGCGATCGCCACGTCCGGATAAAACTGGTCGACGTAACAGGGAACGAACAGGGCAACAGACATGAGGCAGTGGCGGGAGGTGAATAGCGAGAGAGGCTCAAGATGAAAACGAATAAAACAGGGGCGGCAAAGTCACCACCGCATCACGGCGGTTCCCCAAGCGAGTCCGGCACCGAATCCGCACAACAACAACAGATCCCCCGATTCGATGCGTCCGCCCCGAACCGCTTCGTCCAAGACCAACGGGATGCTGGCCGCCGACGTGTTGCCGTAATGCTGTAGATTGACAAACACCTTGTCGGCATCGACGTTCAAATCGGAGACCGCCGAATCGATGATCCGGTGATTGGCTTGATGCAAAATCAGCAGATCCAGATCCGCCGCGTCCACGTCGGCCGCCTTCATGACCTGCTTGGCGCTTTCGTCGAACACTCGCACCGCCCACTTGAACACGTGACGACCGTCCATCCGCAGGAACTGGCCGCCCCTGGCGTACGCTTCGGGCGTCATCGCTTGACGCGTGCCGCCGGCGGCGATGCAAAGCGTCTCGGCGCCGCAGCCTTCGCTGCCCAACTGATACGCGAGCAAGCCTTTGGCCGCGGGGGCCTCGGGCGGTGTTTTTTGCGGATCACGGCTGGGATCAGCGATCTCGACTGCGGATTCGTCGGGGACCAGCAAAACCGCCCCGGCACCGTCGCCGAACAACGGATAGGTTTTCTTGTCGTCCGGATCGGCGGTGCGGGTCATCAAGTCCGCGCCGACCACCAACACGCATCGCTGATTGCCCGACGCGATGAACTGAGCCGCGGTGACCATGGCGTACATGAACCCGGCACACGCCGCACCGATGTCCATCGCCGGGGCCCGGGCCCCCAAGCGTTCTTGCAACAAGCACGCCGTCGAAGGCGTCGGATGATCCGGCGTGATCGTCGCGACCAAGATCAAATCGACATCGGCGGCGGTCTTGCCCGCGGCGGCCAGACAACGCAGCGAGGCTTCGTAGCACAGGTCGCTGGTCGCTTGGTCGTCGGCGGCTTTCCGGCGCTCCAAAATACCCGTGCGGCGAACGATCCAGTCGCTGTCGCAACCCAACGCCGCCAAGTCTTCGTTGGTCACCACCCTCTCGGGGACGTAGGAGCCCGTCCCGGCAACGCGGAAACCCATCAGCCGGCCCATCCTTCCCCGCTCCCGCCGCCGTGCGGGGGTCTCCGACGGCCCGGGACCGTCGCTGGGGTGAGCCGCAGAATTTTTCTCGACGCCGGTGCTGCGGAGGCTCGCGTCGGCAAGACTGGTTTCGGGGACGGGCATCAATTTGGCAAGATCGTGAACGAAAAGAATCGCCGGAAGTGTTAGCAAATCATCTGCCCCCCGGAAACGACAGTGTAACGCCGATTCGGTTCCCGCGGCAGGCGATCATGGCGGGCCTGATGTTCGCGAATCTGGTCGGCTGCGGCGATCGTCGCGACGTCCCGCGGCCGGCGACCAGGATGGAGGTCGCCGGCCCGTCGATGGCCCCGACCTTCGTCGGGCCGCATGCGATCGCCCGCTGCGATCGTTGCCTGAGCGTCGTGCGAATCCCCCGCCGTTTGATGCCGACCGAGCCGACGTTTCCCTGCCCGTTTTGCGGGACAATGATCTCCGACGTCGGTCGGGCGGATCATCCGGCGGACGTCGTCACAATTCACTCGATCCAGGCCCTGGGCCGGCCGGCACGTCGTGGCGAAGTCGTCGCGGTCCGCCAGGACAACTTTCCCCGATTGAAACGATTGATCGGTCTGCCCGGCGACGTGATCGACGTGGCCGAGGACCGGCTGACCGTCAACGGCCGTCGAACCTGCGACGTGATGCCGACCGCGACGATCCCCGTCGATCCCAACACCGCGCGTCCGGAATCCTGGTGGACACCCGTTTCCCGCCCGGGTGCGGATCGACAAGCCGGACAAGCGGCGTCCGCGTGGCGAATCGATGACAACACATTCACCCACCTGACGGACGCCCCGCCGCAGTGGCTGGTCTATCGTCACAAGAACGTCTACCACCGCCGACGTGCCGACGCCGTGCGTGACGACTACCCAGGCAATGTGAACTTGACGCGTCGGCTGAACATCGTCGACCGTCTGATCTTGACGATGAACGCCGGCAGGACCGACGACGCCACGCCGCCGGGTGATTCGAAAGACGCAAAGGATTCGACGATCGAAGTCCTGTTTTGGACACCCGAGGGCGTGCGTGTCCAGCACCGCCCGATGCCCGACGAACTCTCGGCCGTCCGTTTCTCGACCCGCGATGCGATCCTCGATACGCCCCCCGATGATCGGGGCGACCGAGAGACCCGAGGCATGGTCGGTCCGGAACATCCCATTGCGATCCGTTGTCCGCCCGGTTCGATCCTCAGCGGTTTCTATCTGGAGCGTCCCGTCGATCACCGCTTGAACAAAACGCACGACGCGGAGGTTTACCCCGTTCGCCTGTCCGAGGACCAAGTCTTTGTTTTGGGCGACAACGTGCCGGTGTCGATCGACAGTCGCGACTGGGGACCGATCGACCGGGCCGACCTCATCGGCGTGGTCTTGGATGAATGAGTGTCGTCTTGAGCCGGCGACCTCGGACTCACGACCCCAGACTCAAGACGTCGATCGTTTTGCGTCCCAGTCTTCGTCGCACGAATTGCTTGACTTCGAATCCGGTCAGCCAAGCCGCGTGACGTAGTTGCGAGGTGAAAGCCGGCGCGGCGATGCGGACCTGGATCAAGGGTCGGCCTTGGGCGTGCAAACGGTGCTTGTAGGCCTCGTCACCACGGAGGAAATCGATCCCGACGAAATTCCGCCGGTAGGCCTCGGCGATCATGTGCAGGTTCAACAATCGGCCGGGTTGCAATTCGTCCAGAGTCGTGTCGGTTCCCGTCGTGAAACAGTACGCCTTGCGGTCCCGGCCGACCAGCGACATCGCGACGCTGACCAGTCGATGATCTTTCCGCAAACCCACCAGCCACAATTCGTCGCGTTGCCAAGATTCCTCGGCGACCTGACGGATGAAGTGCCGAAAAGTCGGATCGTGAAACGAGCCGCTCGAGCCGACGGCCGTCCAGCGTGCTTGATGCAAATCGATCAGCTCACCCAGCATGACTCGAACATCGTCGATGTCGGTCGGCTGTTCGATCGTCAGGCCGGGCGTGTCCGACACCGATCGCATCATCCGGCGGATTCGGCTGCGGTGCTTTCGCGAGACCGTTTTCAGATAATCGTCAAAGTCGCCTTCGGTTTTCAAGAACCAAGTCTTCATTCGCGACTGACAGTGGATCCGTCCGCCCAATTCGCCCATCCGTTTGACGAAAATCTCCATCGACTCGTCGCCTTCGACCACACCGTCGACGACCAGGGATGACCAGGCCGGGTTGTTCGATTCCGCCGCGAGCGATGCCTGCCCGGACGCGTCTTTCGGTACGCCGCGGCCCGCCGCCAAGAATTCC
>Ga0102938_10001231_pt1 | contig 19332 bp, 18 predicted proteins | sample SalPonR2_B_D2_MG_FD_84516 | JGI IMG/M metagenome (GOLD analysis project Ga0102938, IMG submission 84516) | Salt pond soil microbial communities from South San Francisco under conditions of wetland restoration - Salt Pond MetaG R2_B_D2_MG | ecosystem: Environmental > Aquatic > Marine >...
CACGTGTGGCAGGCGCGCTGGTTCGGGCCGCTGTACCCGGTCTTGTACGGCGCCTGGATGGTCGGCGGCGGCGCAGTCGGGATGCTGGTGTGGGCGACGCGTCGCCGTGACGCAGGGCTCGCGAAGGTCGTCGAGTCGTGCGCGTACTACCTGAATCCGTTCGAGTGGTGGGCGTACAGCCGCGACGACCATTGGCCCCCGTCGGGCAAGGTGCACGGCTTCGGCTGGCGCAACCCGATCGTGCGACCCCTCCGACGTCAGCTCTGACACCACGTTCGTGTTGCAGTTCCGGTGACCCACCCCACCGGGAATGCAACGCAAACGGGATTGGTCAGGCGATGCGGGTGGACCGCGAACGGCGATCCTGCGTCAGCCGGCGATGGCAGACCAGCCGAGGTCGCTGGCGGCCCAGAGCTGATCGAAGTGGGCGTCGACGTCGTCGTGGAATCCGAACCGGTTGCGGTGGTTGTAGCGCCAGCGCTGCTGGTTGACGCTCACCCCCATGCGGGCGAGACGACCGGCGCAGTAGGTGTCCCACGCCGCGTTCTGTTCGAGCGTCAGATCGAGGTCGCCGGGCGCGTCGGAGAAGTCCGGACGCATCCGGTCGTTTGCGCGCAGCAGGATGCGACCCAACGACTCGCGGGCGGTGTCGGCGCTGAACGACATCGGGTGCTTGCGATCCTCGAGCGCGCCGCTCTCGGCGTGCAGGGTGATCGTCGCGTCCGATGTCGCAGCGTCGACCTCCTCGTACACCTTGGCAAGCGGCGTGGTCTCGTCGACGATCACCCGGATCGGGTTCGCGATCTCGAGTTGCTGGGCGAGTTCGGCGACGATCTCCGCGATCTCCGCAGCATCGTACGCGACGAACGTGAACTCGGCGGGAGCGACGGTCACCTTCGCGGTGGAAGCGGGGGTGGTGGCAGCAGTCATCGAAGGCGGCCGCTCAGGCGTCGGCGCCGACCCGCTCGCGGTACTTGCGGACTGCTTCCTTGCGCTCTTCGAGGGCTTCGGCGTCCATGGCCGAGATCGTCTCGACCTCGTCGTCGGTGAACCCGGCCAGCTCGCGGAACCGTTTGGCGAGGCTGAACGAACTCTCGGCGCTCTCGCCGCGGGCACCGCCGAAGCTGAACAGCTTGTCGACGACCTGCTGGAACTCGAGTGCCTTGGTGCGCCGGTCGGGATCGTTGGCGGTGACCTTGCGCAGCCAGTCGGAGCCCATCTTCACGTGGGTCACCTCGTCGGCGAGCATCCAGTCCTCGCAGAACTCGAGATACGGGTCGCCGGCGACGTCGCCGAATTCCTTCATCTGCGTGAAGACGTCGATGGCGAGGCCTTCGAGCGCCCGGTTGACGCCGGCGAGTCGCAGGATCGGGTCGTTCGAGCAGGCCGCTTCGAACAGCACGGTGTTCTCGGCGAACTCGCCGAGTTCGGTGCCCATCCAGTCGGACAGCTTCGCGCTGATCTCGACGTGGCGGGCTTCGTCCCACGCCTGGCGGGCCATGTCGAGCTTCAACTCGAACGGCACGGTGTCACCCGTGCCGTCGCCGGCGGCGAAGTCGTGGGCGGTGCGTCCGGCACCTTCGAGCGCCTGGATCTCGCCGACCATGATCCCGTGCATCAACCCGCGCGCGGCGTCGGATGCATCGTGGCGTTCGGGTGTGAGGCGTTTGGTGGCGCCGCGGCTCTTGGCGCTCGACTGCTTCTCGACGGCAATCGCCGTTCGGCCGTCCTTCATCCGCTCGGCCATGTTGGTCTGTACGAACCGCTCGTCGCGAGCGAGGTCTTCGACCGGAAAGAACTGACGCATCAGGCGCCCCCTTCAGTGCTGGATGTTTCCCCTGTGCCGATGCTATCCGCACCGGTGATGCCACCGGCCTCGACCATGATCGCCTCGAGTTTCGCCTGGTGATCGGCTGCGCGGCGGACGTGCTCGGGTGTGGTGACCAGCGACTGCAGCAGCATCTCGCCATCACGCCAGTCGTCGAACTCGTCCTGGAGGATGAAGTTGATCGAGCGGATGGTCGGAGCGTCGGTGATCTCGCTGGTGTTGTTGCGGTGGTAGGTGTACGCCGCGATGAAGCGGGGGATGAGCACCCGGTACACGCCGACCAACTTCTCGATCGTTAGCTCGGGCGCCTCGGGCTCGGTCATCGCCGAGATGAAGCGTTCCATCGCCTCGTTCGCCGGCACGGTGAGCCGCTCGGGTTTCATCTCGCGCAGCTCGGGCAGACGCTTGTGCCACAGGTCGGCGTGCCAGGCGTGGTGGTAGCAGTGAGTACCGAGTCGCATCTTCACATCGAGTTCTGGCACGGTGGCCACCCAGCCGCCGAGTGCTTCGAACAGCTTCATCTCGGCCCACTTGTAGTTGCCGACCCGGCGGGCGGTCTCGTCGACGCTGAACGATCCCGGAATGTCGCGTCGGTCCCACGGCGCGAACGGCGCCCGTGCGGTGGACTCGTGTGTGTCGGTCGCCCCGTTCCCCATCGGCGTGACGCTACCGAATGCCGCCCACGTCGCCCGACCCGGACGCCGCGCCGAGCGGTGAGCGCCGCGGGAGACCCGCACCGTGTGACAGTTCAGGTGATGTGGTTGCCGGCGCGCCAGGCGGCTTCGGCGGCGCCGAGGTCGGTGGCGGGCTCGCCGTCGGCGATGTACTCGAGCAGCATGTGCCGCCACGGGCCGGTGGCTTCCAGCTTGCCGAGAATGGCGCTGACGCCCCACACGACCCGGTCGAGGATCACGAAGCTCGGCGGCATGTTGAGCTGCTCGATCACCGGGGCGTGCGGGCCCTGCACGTCGAAGATCTTGGCGATCGTGTCGCGCATCCAGTCACGCGTGAACGTGAAGGTGTCGGTGAGGTACGGCGTGTACGGACTCGACACGTAGTCGTAGACGAGCGCCGGGTCGAGGCCGTGGCCGGCCGGGAGGAAGCTCGACCGCACCATCTCGCGCACCAGCAGCTCGGGATCGCGTTCGACGATGATCGCGTCGACGGTCGGGCGCAACGTCTCCCACTCGCCCGGTGACCATCGCTTGACGAGGCCGTAGTCGAGAAAGCTCACGCTGCCGTCGTGGTGGAACTTGTAGTTGCCGGGGTGCGGGTCGCCGTTGAAGATGCCGTGGCGCATGATGGCGCCCTGTGCGAAGCGCCAGATGACCTCGCCCGCCCGCTGCTTGGTCTCGTACGACTCGGTGGCGCGGAACTGGTCGAAGGTCATGCCGTCGATCCACTCGGTGGTGAGCACCCGCCCGCTGCTGAGATCGGGCACGAGCTTCGGGATGCGAACCCAGGGGTGGCCCTGGAACCGCGACTCGAACTCGGCGAGGTTGCCCGCCTCGATCGAATAGTCGAGCTCTTCGCGCATCCGCTCGCGCAGTTCGTCGACGAGGCCCTTCGCATCGAGGCCCTTGAGCATCATCGACGAGAACATCGCGTACATCACCTCGGCGGCATCGAGGTCGCTCTCGATCGCCTCGTGCACGCCCGGGTACTGCACCTTGACGGCCACGTCGCGCCCGTCGTGGGTGATCGCCCGGTGCACCTGGCCGATCGACGCGGCGGCGACCGGCATGTCCTGCCAGTCGAGGAAGAGCTTCTCGGGCGGCGTGCCGAAGTCACCCTTGACCACGTTCGCTGCCAGCGTCGGTGCCATCGGCGCAGCATCGGCCTGCAACGTGGCGAGCGCCTCCTGCGCCTCGTCGGGCAGCGCCTCGAAGATGAACGAGATCAACTGGCCCGCCTTCATCAGCACGCCCTTCATCTCGCCCAGCTCTCTGGCGACGTCCTCGGCGGTGCGGATGGCGAACTGCTCGTCGAGCTGCGCCCGCCGCTCCTCGGCCGAACCGATGCCTCGAACGCGTGAGATGCCGAAGCGCACCGAATTGCGCGCCGACAGCTTCCACACCCGTGCTGAGCGGTTGAACCGGTTGGTGAGCGGCGATTCCTTCGCCTTCTGCGCTGCCGCGGCCAGGCCGGCTGCGAGCGCCACGACGGAGGCGAGGCCGGCGACCGCCTTGCCCTGCATCACGCCCGCCGAGCCGTCGGGTCGGCGACGAGGACGTGCTCGGGGATCGGCTCGCCGGTCACCTCATCGGTCCAGTACGTGCCGTCGGACAATCGTTGCAGGGCCGTCTCGACGTTCGCGAGATCACGTTCGACAGCGTCGAGGTCGACGTCGGCGAGCTGCTCGGGAGCTGGCTGTTCGGGTTCGACCGAGGGTCGAGGGAAGTCGCTCACGTCGACGACGCTAGTCGCCGAGCGCGGTGAACGGCGGGGAGACGACGGGCGACGAACAGGTGACGTCACGCACGGATGTCGCGGTGACGCGATCCGGCGGCTGGTGCGGCAATAGTGTCGGCGACGTGGCGCAGCGTCGACGATCTCGAGCGAGGTGGGCCGACTTCCCGCTCGCCGTGGCCATGCTGGCTCCGTCCGCTGTCATCCTCGGCGTGTTCGTGCTCTACCCGCTCGGTCGCGCGGTGTGGCTCGGCCAGCAGCGGTGCGACAACTTCGGCAACAACTGCGTGTCGCAGGGCTTCGGCCAGTACCTCGACCTGTTCCGCAGCACCGAATTCCAGAACGCGCTCGAGGTCACCTTCCGGTTCGCGCTGATCACGGTGCCTGCGGGAGTGATCCTGGGCGTCGGTCTCGCGGTGCTCGCCGACAAGTACCTGCGTGGCATCGGGGTGTTCCGTGCGGTGTTCTCCTCCACCGTCGCCACGTCGGTGGCGGTCGCCAGCCTGATGTGGCTGTTCCTCCTGCAGCCGTCGGTGGGAGCGCTCGCGAACGTCGGCTGGTTCAACTCGTTGTTCCCGTCGGTGAAGAGCCCTGGTTGGTTGCAGGATCCCGACACCGCACTCTGGGCGGTCAGCGCGTCGAGCGTGTGGGCGAACCTCGGTTTCACGTTCATCCTGGTGACGGCCGGGCTCCAGTCGATCCCGCGCGACCTCCACGAAGCAGCTGCGGTCGACGGGGCGGGCGGCATCCGCCGCTTCTGGTCGATCACGGTGCCGATGCTCGGCCCGACGTTGCTGTTCGTGATGATCGTGTCGTCGACGCGCGCGTTCCAGACCTACGGGGAGATCGACCTGCTCACCGGGGGTGGTCCGCAGCCGACGAATCCGACCACGACGATCCCGTATTTCATCTACGGCCAGAACTCGCCGATCCGCAACGACGCCGGACTGCAAGCGGGTGCGGCGGTGCTGTTGTTCCTGATGCTGCTGGTGCTGTCGGGCCTGCAGCTCGCCGGCATCGGACGACGGGTGCACTATGGCGAGTGAACACGTGATCGAACCCGCCGAGCCGATGGTCACCGACCCGGTCGCTCCCGCCGACGACACGTCGCGACGACACCCGAGGCAGTCGTTCGACGAGCCGTCCGGCGCAGGGCGCCTCGGGCGATACGCGCTGTTGTGCCTCGTGACGTTCGTCGTGGTCTTCCCGATCTACACCACCGTCGTCGCCGCGCTGAAGCCCGGCAGCGAGGTGCTGGAGAATCCGCTGGTGCCGACCACGGTGACCTTCGACGTGATCGTCGACGCGTGGAACGAGGGGCGCCTCGGGCGCTATCTCCTCAACTCGTTCATCGTCGCGTTCGTCGTCACGACCGCCCAGGTCGTCACGTCCGTGCTCGCTGCCTACGCATTCGCGATCTTGCAGTTCCCGGGCAAGCGCATCGTCTTTCTCGTGTTCGTCGCCACGTTGCTGGTGCCGCTCGAAGCGACACTGGTGGTCAACCTCGACACCGTCGACAGCCTCGGCTGGCTCAACACCTACCAGGGCCTCGCGGTCCCGTTCCTCGCCACCGCGTTCGGCATCTTCCTGCTGCGCCAGGTGTTCCTCACCCTCCCGCGTGACCTGCGCGACGCTGCCGCGATCGACGGCGTCGGCCATCTCGGGTTCCTCCGCCATGTTGCAATACCCCTGGTGCGCCCGACGATCGGAGCGCTCGCCCTGTTCAGTTTCCTCGGCACCTGGAACCAGTACCTGTGGCCGAACCTGGTGATCAACGAAGCCGACATGAACACGGTGCAGAGCGGCCTGCGCCTCCTCAGCCGGTCGAGCCTGTCCGAACCCAACCTGGTGATGGCCGGCACGGTCATCGCCGCTGTGCCGATCTTCATCGCCCTGTTCGTGTTCCAACGTCAACTGGTGCGTGGGCTCACCGCTGGCGCCGTGAAAGGATGATCTCATGCTCCCTCCCTCTCGCGCTCCTCGGTCGTCGGGTCACCGCAGCGGTCGCGGTCGCCGCCGGCCCCTGCTGCGCATCGCCGCGTTGATCGTGGTCGCCGGCACGGTGGCCGCTGCCTGCTCGTCGGGTGAGTCGGCGCTCGAGATCGACAGCGGTGACGAGACGGCGACGACGACCGTCGCCCCTGACGCGACGACCGATGGCACCGGGGGCGACGCCCCGGACGACACGGCGCCTGCGACCACCACGACCGTTGCGCCGCTCGCCGACTTCCCCGAGTGCCCGACCGACGCGCTCGCCTCGGCCGACGGCACCGTCGAGATCACGTTCTGGCACGGTATGAACGACGTGCTCGAGGACTCGCTGATCGAGCTGACCAACCTCTACAACGCCAGCCAGGACCAGGTGCGCGTCACCCTCCAGAACCAGACCGGCTACGACGCGGCGATCGACAAGTACATCCAGTCGAGCCCGGACAGCCGGCCCGACATGATCCAGTTCCCCGAGTACTCGTTGCAGACGTTCGCGCAGTCCGACACGCTGATCCCCGTTGGTGCCTGCATCGAATCGAGCGGCTTCGACACGTCGGCGTTCCTCGATCGGGCGATCGAGGCCTACACGTTCCAGGGGGTGCAGTGGGCCATGCCGTTCAACGTGAGCAACCCGGTCCTCTACTACCTGCGCCCGAAGTTCGACGCGGCGGGCCTCGACCCCGATGTGTCGCCGATCACCCTCGAGGACGTGCGCGAGACCTCACAGCAGATCGTCGACTCCGGCGCCGCCACGTACGGGCTCGTGCTCGATTCGGGCACCAACTCCGGTGGGGGCTGGTTCCTCGAGCAGTGGTTCGCCCGTGCCGGTGAGCCGTACGCCGACAACGACAACGGCCGCACCGCGCCGGCCACCGAGGTCCTGTTCGACAGCGCTGCCGGCGTGGAGCTGATGACGTTCCTGCAGAACCTGATCGAAGACGGGCTCGCGGTGTCGGTCGGCGACAACGCAAGCGGTCAGGACACCTACCTCAAGCTGATCGACCCGGCCGCCGACGGAGCGATGACGATCGGTTCGAGCGCTGCGCTCGGTGGTGTGCTCGCTGCGATCGACAGCGGTCTGGCGCAGGGACTGACGGCTGCCGATGTCGGCATCGGGCCGATGCCCGGCCCGAGCCCGGTCCCGGGTGTGAACCTCGGCGGCGCGTCGCTCTGGATCGTCGACGGCAAGGGCGACGAGAACGCGGCAGCGGCCTGGGACTACATCACCTATCTGATCACCGCCGAGGCGCAGTCGCAGTGGGCCTCGCAGACCGGGTACGTGCCGGTGCGCAGCGACGCGCTCGATCTCGAGCCATTGGTGAGCACGTACGCGGACGACCCGCGCTTCCGCGTCGCCTATGACCAGATGGTCGGCGAGGTCGGCAGCGAGGTGTCCCTCGCCCCGGTGCTCGGTCCCCAACGCGAGGTGCGCGTGGCCACGGCGAACGCGACGGCGGCGATCTTCAACGGCGCCGACGTGGCGACGGCGCTCGCCGACGCCGCTGCCCAGGCCAACGCGCTGATCGCCAGCTACAACCAACGCAACTGATGTGACGATCGGCGTCGGACACCGATCGTTCACGTCACGATCACGGCGGCGTCCGCGTGCGCCGGAACGACGACGAGTTCGGGCCCGCCGGGCATCGGCACGACGGAGATCGCCGCGGCTGTGGCCTCGTCCGAGCCGACCGGCTCGGCCGGTAGGGTCGGGCCCATGGCAACCGCATTCCCCCCGTTCGACGGCTCCGCGACCAAGACACAGGACTTCAAGGAAGCTCCAGAGATGGGCATCGACCCGTCGAAGCGCTACACCGCGAAACTCGACACCACCCTCGGCGAGATCGTCATCGCGCTCGACGCGGTCAAGGCGCCCAACACGGTCAACAACTTCGTGTTCCTCGCGCTCAACCACTACTACGACGGTGTGATCTTCCACCGGATCATCAACGGCTTCATGTGCCAGGGTGGCGATCCGACCGGTACCGGTCGCGGCGGCCCCGGCTATCGTTTCGACGACGAACTTCCCAAGCCACGCGAGTACCAGGTCGGGTCTGTCGCCATGGCCAACGCCGGCCCGAACACCAACGGCAGCCAGTTCTTCATCGTGTCCGGCCCGTCCGGAGTCGGTCTGCCTCCGGCGTACAGCCTGTTCGGTCAGGTCGTGAAGGGCCTCGACGTCGTCGACCAGATGCAGAACGTCCCGACGGGCGGAGGCGACAAGCCGAAGACCGACGTGGTGATCAACTCCGTCGAGATCACCGTCGCCGACGACTGACCTGGGGATGTAACGATTGGTGTCTGACACCAATCGTTACAGTCCCGGCGGTGACGGCCGAACTCTCGAACGCTCAGGCGCGGCGCCTGGCGCTGGGCGCGCAGGGGTTCAACGACCCACGCCCCACCGGGCGCGTCGATCGTCGGCACCTGCGTCGCGTCGTCGACCGGATGGGACTCATCCAGATCGACTCGGTCAACGTGCTGGTGCGAAGCCAGGAACTCCCGCTCTTCGCGCGGCTCGGTCCCCACCCGCGCACCCTGATCGACGACGCCACCCGACACGGCGACCTGTTCGAGTTCTGGGTCCACGAGGCCTGCCACGTCCCCATCGAGCTCCATCCCCTCCAGCGGTGGGCGATGCAGGGCCATGTCCGCTGGAAATCACTGCGCAGTTGGGCGTCAGCCAACGATCGACTCGTTGCGAACGTGCTCGACCGGGTCCGCTCCGACGGACCGATCGTCGCCAGCGACCTCGAGATGCGTGACCGTCCGAAGGGCGCTTGGTGGGACTGGGACGACGGCAAGCTCGCGCTCGAGCACCTCTTCCGCACCGGTGAGGTCGCGGCACGGCGTCGACCCAACGACTTCGCCCGGCTCTACGACCTCGCCGAGCGGGTGATCCCCGCCGACGTGCTCGCCCAGCCCGGACCACCCGAGCACGATGCGAAGAAAGAACTGCTGGTGAGGGCAGCGCGACACCACGGCGTGGGCACCGCATCGGATCTCACCGACTATCACCGGCTCTCGCACACCCGAACGCTCCTCGCCGAACTCGTCGAGGAAGGACGTCTGCTCCCCGTTGCGGTGGAGGGGTGGTCGAAGCCCGCGTTCCTGCACCCGGACGCCGTTCTGCCGCGACGGGTGTCCGCCCGGGCCCTGCTGAGTCCGTTCGACCCGGTGGTGTGGAACCGAGACCGCATCGAGCGGTTGTTCGGATTCCGCTACCGCATCGAAATCTACGTACCAGCGGCGAAGCGCCGGTACGGCTACTACGTGCTGCCGTTCCTGCTCGGCGACGAACTCGTGGCCCGCGTCGACCTGAAGGCCGATCGCGCCGATCGTCGGTTGCTCGTCCAGAGCGCGTTCGGTGAACCGGGGGTCGACCAGGAGTACGTGGCCGCCCAGTTGAGCCAGGAGCTCGAGTCGCTGGCCGGATGGCTCGGCCTCGATGCGGGCATCGAAGTGAAGCGTCGAGGCGACCTGGCACCGGTGCTCGAACGAGCCGTCGGTGTCTGAGCGCCGCGGTCAGCTCGTCAGCTCGGGCAACCCCGAACCGTGAACTCAGCGTCAGGGATCTCGGGGGACGTGACGTCGTACACCACGGCGTCGAGCGTCATCTGAGCGGTGCCGACGGATTGTCCGGGGCTGGACACGTCGAGGGCGAGGTCGACACCGGTCGACGGCTCGAACACGCCGGTGTAGACCCCGGGTTCGAGGCCTTCGGCGACCACCGTGACCAGGTTGCCACCGAGGTCCGACTCGCACTGGACCGCGACCACCATCTCGCCGGTGGCTCCGGCGAGCAACACCTCGTCGTGAGAGTTCGACGCGATGATCGCGTCGTTGTAGGCGCTACCGGTGCCACCCTCCGGGAGTTCGGGGGTGGGGTCGTCACTCCCGCAGGCGACGGCGCCGGCCGCGAGAGCGACGAGAGCGCCGACGGTGGCGAAGCGACGACGGGCAGACGCGAGGGGTGAACTCATGGCCCTGACGGTACTGGCTGTGCCCGGGTGCGAGCAGGGCCCATCGTCACCACCCGATCCTGCCCGTCCCGCTCCTGCAACCACGTCTGGGGGCGGTTTCCGGTGGCCCGCCCCACCCGACGTGTCACCCAGACGTGGGTGTACCGACGGTCAGGTCGGTGGTGGCGCCGTGGCGGCCCAGCGCAGGGTGCGGGTGACGATCTCACCGGCGGGGCGCAGCGCGATCGTCTCCGACACCGGCAGCCACGGCAAACGCAGCGGCAGCCGCGTCCAGGCGGGCATCAGCGCGACGGCCGCCCCGGCGATCAGGCCGTACGGGGCGCGGGCTGCGAACGGCAGCGGCGGCTGCAGCAGCAGGTACCGCGCCGCGTCCCGCGCCGGTTTCGTGCCTCGCAGTTCGGGTCGGAACGCGGCGAGGCGGACACGCAGACGTGCTTCGGTCTCGGGAGGGTCGATCACGCCGAGCGCTCGGGCCACCACTGCGGTGTCGGCGACGTACTGGTCACGCTCGTCACCGGTCAGTGGGTCGGAGCCGTAGCGATCGTGTGCCGCGAGGAAGCTGTCGATCTCGGCGAGGTGCACCCATTCGAGGAGGTGTGGGTCGTTGGCTTCGTACGGCTCGCCGCCGGGCCCCGTGCCGACCACGCGGCGATGAACGCGGTGGACGCGATCGACGGCTTGGCGGGCCTGCGACGCGGGCCCGAACGTGGTGGCCGCCAGGAAGTCGGCGGTGCGCTGGAGTCGGCCCCATGGGTCTCGGCGATAGTCGGAGTGGTCCGCGACCCCAGCCATGGCCAGGGGATGCAGCGACTGGAACAGCAGCGCCCGGAGCCCTCCGATGAACATCGATGCGTCGCCGTGTACGCGTCGGATCGGGGCATCGTCGTCGAACCAGCCCGGCTCGTCGGTGTCGAAGAGTTCGCCATGGCGTGACGACGCATCGGGTCCGATCACCCGGCTCCGGACCTGTTCGCCCATCCAGGTGCGCACGTCGCCGGCCATTGGCCCATCGTACCACGACCTCATGAGTACCATCCGGACGTGCCCGAAGATTCCCCACCGGATCCCGACGCGAGAGCGACGACCGTCGGTCGACCGACGGACGAGGCGGGCCGGCCACTCGAGCGACGGGCGACCGATCGCACCCTTCCGAGGTGGGTGCTCCCCGCCGTCGTGGTGTTCTGGATCGGCTACCTGCTCACGATCACGAGCCGGCACGTGTTCCACCGGTTGTCGGCGTTGCTCGTGCTGTTGCTGGTGTCGATGTTCCTGTCGTTGGCGATCGAACCCGGTGTCAACAAGCTCGCAGGGCGCGGCTGGCGGAGGGGCCGCGCCACCATCATGATCCTGCTGGGGGTGCTCGGCGCCTTCCTCGTCTTCGCCGGGGCCGTCGGCACCCTCGTCGGTACCCAGGTCGCCGATCTGCTCTCCGAATCCGACGCCTACATCACCGACACGGTCGGCTTCCTCAACGACAACTTCGGCACCAACATCGACCCGCAGGACGTGATCGGCGAGTTCAACGACCCGGATGGCCGGGTCCAGGAGTTCATCCAGTCGCAGAGCGATGAAGCGGTGCGGTTGTCGGTCACCGTCGTCGGCGTGATCTTCCAGGCGCTCTCGGTCCTGCTGTTCACCTACTACCTGGTCGCCGACGGCCCCCGCATGCGTCGGGGCATCTGCTCTCGTCTGAACCCCGCACGCCAGGCGCAGGTGCTGCGGGCCTGGGAGCTCGCGATCACCAAGACCGGCGGTTACCTCTACTCGCGTGCGCTGCTGGCGCTGCTGTCGGCGTTCTTCCACTGGATCGTGTTCCAGTCGATCGGCACGCCCGCACCGATCGCGCTGGCGCTCTGGGTCGGCCTCGTCAGCCAGTTCCTTCCGGTGGTCGGCACGTACCTCGCCGGCATCCTGCCCGTGCTGTTGACGTTGCTCGACTCGCCGCTCAAGGCGGCGATCGTGATCGGGTTCATCGTCGTCTACCAACAGATCGAGAACTACTTCTTCGCGCCGCGCATCACCGCCCGCACGATGGAGCTGCATCCGGCGGTGGCGTTCGGCGCCGCGCTCGGTGGCGCGTCGTTGCTCGGTTTCGTGGGTGCGCTGTTGGCCCTTCCCGCAGTGGCCATGATCCAGGCGCTCGTGGGCGAGTGGGGCAATCGCTACGACGTGATGGACAGCCATCTGACCGCAGTGCCCGAGCCCCGCTCGGCCCGATCGAGCGGTGACCCGAACGCACCGCCCGACGCTGCGTCGCACGATCCGTCATGACCGGCTCGAACATGACCCGTTTCGAGGCGAAGGTCGCGCCGATCGCCGTGGCGACACGCAGCGACGTCGAGGAGTCGGTCCACCACGGTGCCGGCGTGGCGCTCGGCGCGGACGGCGCGCTGCTAGCCACCGTCGGGGACCCGGACCTGGTCGTGTACCCGCGCTCGTGCCTGAAGCCGATGCAAGCCCACGCGATGCTCGGTCTGGGCCTCGACCTCACCGATGCCCAGCTCGCCGTTGCGTGCGCGAGTCACGACGGATCGGCGCAGCATCTCGACGTCGTCCGTTCGATCCTCGGCCGCTACGACCTCGAGGAGAGCGACCTCGCCAACACCCCGGCCCGGCCGCGCGGCGCCGTTGCCCGTGCCAGCGCACGGCTCGCCGGGACCGAGCCGTCATCGCTGCAGCAGAACTGTTCGGGCAAGCACGCCGCCATGCTCGCCACCTGCAGGGTCAACGGCTGGACGATCGAGGGGTACCTCGAAGTCGATCACCCGGTGCAGGCAGCGATCACGACGGGTATCGAGTCGCTCGGCACGGTGGTGCACCACGTCGGGGTCGACGGCTGCGGTGCGCCGACGCACGCGCTGTCACTGCGCGATCTGGCCGGAGCGTTCGCCCGGCTGGCCGCCGACGGAACGACGGTTGCGACGGCGATGTCGACGCACCCGGAGCTGGTCGGTGGACCCACGCGCGACGTCACGCTGTGGATGCAAGCCGTGGCGAACTCGATCGCGAAGGACGGGGCCGCCGGGATGATGGTGGCCGGTCTCGCCGATGGCCGCGCCGTCGCGTACAAGGTGGCCGACGGCAGTGAGACCGCGCGCCAGGCGGTGCTGCCCCAGGCGCTGCGTGCGGTCGGTGTGGACGTCGATGCGATGGCTGCGGGCACCGTCGAGCAGGTGTCCGTTCCGGTGCTCGGACACGGTCGACCGGTGGGTCGGCTCCGTGCGCTCGAATGGACGCGATGCAGTTCCTGACGCTCGAGCGTGGCTCGTTCACCTACGCAGCGGCCGAGCCCGTCGCGCCGTTGGTTCGCCGCGTCATCGCCGAGAACCCGTCGAAATTCACCTACCACGGCACTGGCACGTACATCGTCGGCGGCGACTCCGCCGGGCGCGGCGACGTGGCCGTCATCGATCCGGGCCCGCTCCTCGACAGCCATCGCGATGCGCTCGCAGCGGCGCTCGCCGGCTGCACGGTTCGCTCGATCCTGATCACGCACTGCCACGCCGACCACTCACCACTGGCTGCGTGGCTGGCGGCGGAGACCGGTGCGCCGACCTTCGCGTTCGGCCCGCACGGTGACGACACCTGGGACATCGGGCAGGACCCGCCGGAGGTGGTCGCAGCCGAGGCGCGGGAAGCCGAAGAGCGCAGGACAGCGAGCGCCGAGAGCGGCGATGCGGTGACCGAGCCGGTGACGGAGGAATCGACCGACCGCGACTTCGCGCCCGATGTCGTGGTGCGCACCGGTGACGAGGTGGCCGCCGGCCTCGGGTGGCGGATGACGGCGCTGCACACCCCTGGACACACCTCGAACCACACCTGTTTCACACTCGACGACGGAACGAGTCGGACCCTCTTCACCGGCGATCATGTGATGGGCTGGAGCACCACCGTGGTGTCACCGCCCGACGGCGACATGGCTGCATATCTCGAGTCGCTTCGTACGGTGGCCGGTCGAGACGACGATGTCGCAATCCCCACTCACGGCCCTCCGATCAGCGACCCACAGCGATTCGTCGAGGAGTTGGTCGACCACCGCCTCGAGCGCGAACGCCAGGTGCTCGCCGCCGTCCGTTCGGGTCTCGACACCATTCACCCGATGGTCGAGCGGCTGTATGCGGACGTCCGCCGAGAACTGCACAAACCGGCGCGTCGGAGCGTGCTCGGCCATCTGGTGAAGCTGGTCGACGACGGCGCGGTCGTGGTCGACGGTACGGAGAGGCCGCGGCTCGACGCCCACTATCGGGCCGTGTGAACTCCGCCACCGGCAGCGCAGGAGTTGGCCGGTCGGCGACCGAGCGGACGATGATGGCCGGATGATCCGCACGTTCCGAGCGCTCGCCCTCGTGGCCCTGGTCGCCGTCGCAGCATGCGGCGGCTCCGACGACGACACCGCTGCATCCTCCGATCCGACCGCACCGTTGCCTGCCACGACCGACACGTCCGACGTCTCCGACACGACCGAGCCGAACGCCGCCGCCACCACCATCACCACCGAGTCGTCGTCCGCCTCCACGACCGCCACTGTCACCACCACCGAGTCGCCGGGCGTCGCGATCGAGGTCGGTGACTGGATCTCGATCGCCGGTGGCGACGACTGCGTGTGCTCCGATGGCAGCGAGTTCGAACTGTGGCAACGTCCGGCCGATCCGACCCGCGTGGTGCTGTTCTTCGAGGGTGGCGGCGCCTGCTTCAGCGCCGAAACCTGCGGCCCGCTCAGCCCGATCTACACCAAGAACCTGGAACTCGGCGAGCAACCGCGCGGCAGCGGCATCTTCGACGCCGACAACGCCGAGAACCCGTTCGGCCGGTACTCGATGGTCTACGTGCCCTACTGCACCGGCGATGCCCACCTCGGCGATCGGGTCAATCGGTACTCGGATTCCCTGACGATCAGCCACAGCGGCTTCGACAACGCGTCCAAGGGGCTCGAGACGGTGATCTCCGAGTTTCCCGACGTCGAACAGCTCGTGGTCGCCGGGTCGAGCGCCGGGTCGATCCCGGCGCCGGCGTTCGCCGGCCTCGCCGCCGACGCGCTGCCCGATGCCGAGATCATCGCCGTCGGCGATGCGTCCGGCGCCTATCCCGACGTCCCCGAGCTGAACGCCCGGATCGGTGCGGAGTGGGGCGTGCTCGAGAACGTTCCGGACTGGCCGGTGACCAACGGACTCACCGCCCGGCAGTGGAGCTTCCCGGGCCTCTACGTCCAGGCCGGCACGCAGCACCCCGACATCACCTTCGCCCGGTTCGACCACGCGTTCGACGGCGTGCAGTCGTTCTTCTCCGGGCTGCTCGACATCGACGCCTCCGACCTGCTCGGGATGATCGAAGCCACCGAAGCGCAGATCGAAGCCGCAGGAGTCCCCGTGGCGTCGTACATCGCGCCCGGCGACGACCACACCATCTTGGGCAGCGACGAGTTCTACGACCTCGAGGTCGAGGGCGTCCGGCTGGTCGACTGGGTCACCACGCTGGCCGACGGCGACGTTCCCGCCGACGTGCGCTGCACGGATTGCCGCTGAGTCACCAGCTGCTCGATCGGATGGCGTAGCCGGCGGCGCTCGCCGACTTGATGAGCGCTGCGGCCTGGTCGCCGCTGCGCACGGCGAACGTGGCGTGGATGCCCGTTTCCCGAACGTGCAGGTCGAGTCCCTCGCGGATGTGGCGCACCTCGATCAGGTCGGCGCCGCCGTCCGCGAACACGGCGAGCAGATGAGCGAGCGAGCCGGGTCGATCGTCGATCCGGGCGACCACCGACAGTCGGCGTCCGGCGCTGTTCTCGTGGCGTCGCACGAGGCTCGGCACCACGCCGAGGTCGACGTTGCCGCCCGACAGGACCACACACGTCGAGCCGGTGTCGCTCGGGGTGGCGGCCCCGTTGAGCAGCGCCGAGACGCCGACCGCTCCCGCTCCCTCGACGTACAGCTTCGCCCGGTCCATCAGCAGCACCATCGCGTCGGCGATCGCATCTTCGTCGACGGTGACCACCTCGTCGACCCACTGCTCGACGATCGGACCGGTGAGCTCACCGGGGTACTTGACCGCGATGCCGTCGGCGAGGGTGATCACGGGCCCGTCGGTCGTTTCACCGCCGGCATAGGGGGCGCACACCGCAGCCTGCACACCGATCACCCGGACGTCGGGCCGCAGCGATTTGACCGCGATGGCCGTGCCGCTGATCAGTCCGCCGCCTCCGAGGGGAACGATCACGGTGGTGAGGTCGTCGATGTCCTCGACGAGTTCGAGTCCGAGGGTGCCCTGCCCGGCGACGACCGCGGCGTCGTCGAACGGGTCGCAGAACGTCATCCCCGTTGCTGCGGCGCGCTGTTTGGCCGCGGCGACCGCTTCGGCCAGGGCCACTCCGTGCTCGACCACCGACGCTCCGAGGCTGCGACACGCATCGATCTTGGTGATCGCCGCGCCGAGCGGCACGAAGATCTCGCACGGCACACCGAAGTGGTGCGCGGCGAAGGCGAGCGCCTGCGCATGGTTTCCCGCGCTTCCGGTGACGACACCGGTCGAGGCGGCGGGGCCGAGTGAGGCGACCTTGTTGGTGGCACCCCGGATCTTGAACGCTCCGGTCCGCTGCAGGTTCTCGGCCTTGAGCACCACGTTGCCGCCGATGTCGTCGGAGAGTGTGTTCGAGCTGACCACCGGTGTGCGCTTCGCAACCGCGGCGATCACCTCACGCGCCGCACGGATGTCATCGAGATCGACCCGGTCAGCCACGGCTCGAACGGTACTGCGCCGACGGCTCCGATCGAGTCGGGTCGGCATTCCGGCGGGTTACTCGGCCTCGGGCAACGGGTGTTCGGGCAGCTTGCGCACCCGAGCGCGCCGCCGTCGTCGAGCAGGGATCATGTCGCGCATCTCTTCGAGGTTGCCGAAGCACAACAGACGATCGTTCGCTTCGAGCTTGCGGGTGTCGCGCGGGTTCGGGATCACGTCGGTGTCACGGTGCAGCGTGAGCACCGAGATGTCGCGATCGCGCAGACCCGCTTCACCGATCGTCTTGCCGACGAAGTCGCCGGCTTCGCGCACGAGCAGTTCGGCGACGCCGTACCCCGTGCTCACCGACAGCCGCTGGCGCACGTCGAGTTCCGGAAAGGCGACCTGGTTGGCGACATGATCGATGATCGCGCCGGCGACGTCGAGCCCGGTGGCGGTCTCGATGCCCTCCAGGCCAGGGGACGAGTTCACCTCCATCACGAGCGGGCCGTCGTTGCCTTCGAGCATGTCGACGCCTGCGACCCGCAACCCCATGATCTGTGCGGCGCGCACGGCGGTACGTTCGTAGGCAGCGTCGAGCGACACGCCTTCGACACTGCCGCCACGGTGCACGTTCGAGCGGAACTCGTCGCCCTGGGCGGTTCGACGCATGGCGGCCACGACGCGATCACCGACGACGAGGGCTCGGATGTCGCGTCCCTTGCTCTCGGCGATGAACTGCTGGATCAGGACGTTCTGTTTGGTGTTGTGCAGTGTCTCGATGATCGCCTCGGCGACCTTGCGGTCGGGCGCGAGGATCACCCCGATGCCCTGGGTGCCCTCGAGGAGCTTGATCACCACAGGGGCTCCACCCACCCGGTCGATCGCGGGCAGGACGTCCTTGCGGTCGCGCACGAATGCCGTCTTCGGCATCCCGATGTCGTGACGCGAGAGGATCTGGATGGCGCGCAGCTTGTCGCGCGAGTTGGTGATGCCGTTCGCCGTGTTCGGCGTGAACACGTCCATCTGCTCGAACTGGCGGACGACGGCGGACCCGAAGTAGGTGATCGAGGCGCCGACGCGCGGGATGATGGCGTCGTAGTCGGACAGCGGCTTGCCACGGAACTGGAGGTCGGGCTCGTCGCCGGAGAGGTCGATCGCGAAGCGCAGCGTGTCGAGCACCTTGCACTTGTGGCCGCGGTCGAGCGCCGCGAGTTTGAGGCGTTGGGTGCTGTACGAGCGAGGGGCGCGAGACAAGATGGCGAGCTTCACGAGGACCTTCCAGGTGGTGCGGTTTCGTCGCCACGGTTTCGTCGCCGCACCGACTTGTCGGGTCGGCCCCCGACGTAGGACACGCCCGGGTCGACGAGGAAACGGTTGCGGAGGGCTTCACGACCGATGAGCATCCGAAACCCCATCTCGTCACGGCGGGTGAGGGTGACCTCGGCGGTCACCTCGCGACCGGCGAGCACGAGCGAGGTGTGTACCACGGGTCGGTGTTCGACATCGCCCGACGAACTCTTCACGTCGCGGGTGGCGACCACGGCGGCCTCGGCGGTCACCGCATCGGTGACCGAGCGTTGCCACGGGTGGATCTCGAAGCGCACCCACGGGTTGCCGTCGTGATCGAACCACTGCAGGTCGAACGCATGCAACGACGAGGTCCGGGCGCCGGTGTCGATCTTGGCCTTGAGGTGGGCGACGCCCCAGTCGGGCAGGGCCACCCATTCGCGCCAACCCAGCACGGGGGGCGCTGCACGACGAGCCGGAGACACGCGCGCACGCTACCGCCAACTGCCACACGGTGTCGGGGAGACTGTGACAGTTGCGTGGGCGACGATGCAACGCCCGGACGGCGTGGCATCATGCGGGCTGTAACGCAAACGTAATATTCGGCGGCGACGTCGAACCGCACCATCGAAGGGTCTCCACCACCGTGTTCTCCTGGTTCACCGCCGTCTCCGAAGCCGTCCTGATGCTGCCGATCGCGGTCGTCGTGTCGTGGGCTGCCCGCACCGCCATCCGCACCATGACCCGCCGCGCCGTCCGTCGCGCCCAACGCTCCGAAGGGTCGTGGCGCGTTCGGCTCGATCGCCTCGGCGACGACGGGCAGGCCGATGTCCGCAAGCGCCAGCGCGCCGACGCGGTGGCGCGCATGCTCGGGCGACTCGTCACCGTCGTCGTCTTCATGTTCGCGATCTTCGCGGCACTCGAGATCGTCGGCGTCAACCTCGCGTTCGCGATCTCCAGCGCCGGTTTCGTCGGCCTCGCGTTCGCACTCAGCGCCCAGGACTTCGTGAAGGACTTCCTCGGCGGCACCCGCGCCCTGCTCGAGGATCGCTACGCCGTCGGCGACGAGGTGATCCTGCGGGTGGCGGGCGCCGACGTCGCCGGGACCGTCGATCTGATCGGTTCGGC
>Ga0102938_10001232_pt1 | contig 19330 bp, 13 predicted proteins | sample SalPonR2_B_D2_MG_FD_84516 | JGI IMG/M metagenome (GOLD analysis project Ga0102938, IMG submission 84516) | Salt pond soil microbial communities from South San Francisco under conditions of wetland restoration - Salt Pond MetaG R2_B_D2_MG | ecosystem: Environmental > Aquatic > Marine >...
ACCGGGAACCAAAAAAGGCTTCATCATTGACTCACTTTGCTTGACGGTTGATCGGTTCATCGACGACCAAGGCTTTCGGGAAATCGGCCGCTTCGTTTCCGCCTTGGTCGTCCCAACGTTTGTTTTGTGAATTGCCGGACGGTTGGTTCATGGGGATGTCCATGCCGCCCGCCTCACCCAGCAACTCGTAAAGCCGATTCTCCATCTCCGCGGCCACCGACTTGTAGGCAGAGTCATGAATCAGATTATTGGTTTCTTTCGGGTCGGTCACCAAGTCATAAAGCTCGTCGGTGTCCCACAGCCCGTAGTAGGTGATGTATTTGAACCGATCGCCGCGAAGAGCGAACTGCGTCGGAGATTGCGGGAAATTCTTTTCCCAGTAGTACACGTAGAGAAAATAATCACGCCAAGCGGGATTTTCCGCATTGGGAAGATCCAAGAAACTCTGCCCGTCCATGTATTCGGGGGTCGTCAATCCCGCGGCGTGCATCACCGTGGGCCCGACGTCGATGTTGCCGATGACCTGTTCGACGACTCGGCCGCCGTCGTAAAGTTCGGGGCACTGCATGATCATCGGAACGCGGATCGATTCTTCGTAGGAGACCCGTTTGTCGATCAAACCGTGTTCCCCCCACATGAACCCGTTGTCCCCCATGTAAATGATCAACGTTTCGTCGTGGATGCCCATCTTTTTCAGCTGATCCAGGACACGACCGACGCTGTCATCGACCGCCAAGGCGGATTCGCAGTACCGCCGATACAAGTAATCCAAACCCTTGTCGCTGTGATAAGAAAAATCGATGCCGTGCCAACTGTTGCGTTGATCACGCACCCAGCGTGGCGAGTTGCTTTCGGCGGCGATGTTTTCGCCGCGGGGCAGGAAACTCAGGTCCTCGTTTTCGTAGCGTCCCGCGTGCCGCTCGGCGGGCGTAAAGTTGGCGTGAACGGCTTTGTGCGAAAGGTACAGGAAAAACGGTTTTTCGCCGTCCTTTTGGGCTTCCAAAAAGTCCACCGCGTAATCGGTCAACTCGTCGGTGATGTAACCCTTCTGTTTGACCCGTTCACCGTTGACGTTCAGCGTGTAGTTGGGTCCCGGCGGCAGATAGTTGCCTTGACCCCTGAAACTGATCCAGTAATCGAATCCGGGCCGCGGGTTGTCATCGCCGCCTCCCATGTGCCATTTGCCGATAAAGCCGGTGTTGTAGCCGGCTTGCTGCAAGTACTGCGGAAAGAAGAGGGTGCCGTCGGGGACGGCGCGATTGTTGTCGATCACGCGATGCTTATGCGTGTACAACCCGGTCAAAATGGAGGCACGACTGGGCGAACACAGCGACGTCGTGACGAAGGCGTTTTTCAAATGCACGCCGTTCTTGGCCAGCGAATCCAAATGCGGCGTTTCCAAAAACGGGTGCCCCATGAACCCCATGGCGTCATAGCGATGGTCGTCGGTCAAAATGAACACGACGTTGCGGGGTTTGGTGTTTTCCAGCTTCTCGACCGGCGGCAGGTCGGCCGCCGAAGCGACCGGAAAGTCGGCACCGGCAGACAAAAACAGGAAGGCCAAGGTAAGGGTGAATCGAACCGTTGGGCGGGGCATCGACAAAAATCCTGGTGGGCGAAGCGTCATAAAATTTTTCGAGAGGAAGTTCACGTCGGGCCGTATTTTAGACGAAACCGATCAGCCATGCGTCCACCGTCCGCTGAAGACTTCGGTCGCACCACCGGTCATGAAAACGTGATCCGACGCCGCATCCCAACGAAGCGTCAAGTCGCCGCCGAGCAAGTGGTTCGAGATGATCCGCTCGGTCCGCCCGGTCAGGACGCCCGCCACGCAGACCGCCGAGGCGCCGGTGCCGCACGCCCAGGTTTCTCCGCTGCCGCGCTCCCAGGTGCGTTGGCGGACTTCCCGCGGCGAAACGACTTCGACGAATTCGACATTGACGCGATTGGGAAAACGCGGATCGTTTTCGATCTTCGGCCCCCAATCCAGCACCAAGTCATCGGTCGCCCGGGGGACAAAGATCACGCAGTGCGGGTTGCCCATCGAAACGCAGGTCACCGAAAAAGATCGGCCGTCGATGGAAATCGTTTGGTCGACCACATGAGGGTTGCCCGCCAACGTCGTGGGAACATCGGACGGGGCTAGAATCGGTCGCCCCATGTCGACCGTCACGCTTTGGACTTTGTCGTCGTCGCCGAGCTGCAGTTCCAGGTCGAATATCTGTCCGCCGGATTCGATCTTTAGCGAATCACCACCGGCGATGCCATGATCACGGACGTACTTCGCGACGCAGCGGATGCCGTTGCCACACATCTCGCTTTCGCTGCCGTCGAGGTTGAACATGTGCATCCAAGCGTCGGCCCGCCGGCTGGGTCGAATCAAGATCAACCCGTCACCCCCGACCCCGAAATGCCGATGCGAGATCCTTCGGGCCAGCTCGGCCGGATCCTCCGGAACCGCTTGCCCGAAACAATCGACGTAAACATAGTCATTGCCGGCACCGTGCATTTTGGTGAACTGAATCGTCGTCATCGATGAAGTCATAGCGTGGGAAGGGAGAACCAATAAAAAGGAATCGCGAGGCCGAAAAGAATTCCCAGTGCGTTCAGTCCCAGCGTGACGGCGTACTTCGTCAAGCCGCCGAGCCGTCGTCGGTCGGGCGGTCCGACATGGGCGAACAACAGGTACAGCGAATAGAAGTGCAACAGCGGCGGCAACACGAAGAAACCGATGACGGCCGATCGAAAGGCCCGCTGCAGGGCGGGATTCTTCTCGTCGTCGGGGGTGACCGCGGGGGTGATCGGCCGGATCTTTTTTGACGCGGCGTCTGAACCCTCGTCGATCGTCGTGACGGCGAACGGGTTGATCTTATCGTCCGCTGACAGCCGGACCGCGGGGGTGTCGTCGTGTCCGCCGATCGGCTCGTCGGGATCGGCGATCGCCGGCGCGAACCGCGCCGCGTCGCGGTCGTCTTCGTCGCTGCCACTGGCCGGATCGGAATCGCTGCGTGACTTGCTGCAACTCCAACACATCTCGAATGCCGGCTCGTTGTGTTGGTCGCAGCGGGAGCATTGCCAAGCCGTCTTGATGCAGGCGTCCAGGGCGTCCTGCCGCAAGACCGCTTCGGCCCGGTCGACGTCCCGCTGAGCGACTTCGACACGCGCGGTTTGAATCGCGGTGCCGATGTAGCTGAGCATCGTCGTCACCTCGCTGCCTTGAACAAAGGCCTCCAGGCCGGCCGTCTCCAGACGGGCGGCGATCAACGAAGCCTCCGCGGCGCTCTGGCAACGTCGAAGCGTCACCAGACGGTTTTCAGTCGGGTCGTCTGGATGCCGTTGCTCGCCGCCGGGGTCGCTAAAATGATCGTCCACAAAAAATCCGAATCCCCACAAAACGAGACGACGTGATGCCGAAAAAAACGTGCCATTCCAAGACGTACCTGTCGGCGGTCGCGCTGAGCCTGCTGACGGCATGCGGCGGCGTGGCCGAATCACAGGAACCGGTGGTCGGTGCCGCCGAAGTATCGTTTTACGGCTACGACGATTGCTTGCAATTGCGGAACGAGTCTACCACGGTCACGCTTTGCCCCGCGACGGGCGGACGCGTGTTGGAGTACGCGTTGAACGGCGTCAACGTGCTGTACTTGCCGCCGGGAGATGAAGGTTGGCTGCTGAGTGACGCGGATGCGAAATCGGACGGCGGACAGGTTCCGATGAACGCCGGGCGTTTCGACATCGGTCCGGAGATGGTTCGCCGACGCAGCAATGTTCTGTGGGCCGGACGCTGGAAAGGGGAAATCACCGGCGATCGCGCCGCCCGCTTGACCAGTCAGGTGGACCCGGTCGCCGGCGTGCAATTGATTCGCGACTTCGAACTGGCGGCGGACGATTCGAGCTTGCGTTGCACTCAGACGATCAAGAACGTTTCCGGCGACCTGGTCAGCTTGTGTCACTGGAGCCGGACCTTTGCCGTCGGCGGCGGCATCGCGGTCGTGCCGAGAAGTCCGGACAAGGCGTTGGAACGATTTCCGGTCGGCTGGGTGATGTACGGCCCGCAGAAAACGATTCAGACCCGCCCGGCGGATCCTGACGTGCGGGTGGACGACGACGCCATTTTCGTGAACGCGGCGCCCGCGTTTCCGAAGCTCGGTTTCGATTCGTATGCCGGTTGGCTGGCTTACTTGGCTCCCAACGATTTGATGTTCGTCAAACGCTTTGCGACTTATCCGGATCGTGCTTACAACGAACTGGCCGGGTTGACCATCTCGGTCTGGTATCCGAAAGACCGACCGGCGGTGGAGCTGGAACCGATCGGCCCGGCGGAGAACTTGAAGCCCGGCCGGTCAGCCTCCTTCACCGAAACGTGGTCGCTGTTGGAGAAAAAGTTTCCCGGCGATGCCGACGCCGTGACGTTCGCGGAAGTCCATCGCGTGGTCGAAGGCCTGACAGAATGAAGGATCATTCGGTGGTCTGCTCGTTCAGCCATTCGATCCAACCGGGCATGTCGGCCGCGTCGATCGCCGGCGCGGGCAGGGGGGACAGTTTCGTGCTGCCGGGGACCCCGGGCGTTTGGGCGCGAACGGCCAACAATCCGTTGACGTCGATTTCGAAGCCCATCATCCGCGTGGGCTGAGTGGCTTGCTGGTCCGGCATGCCGATCAGATCTGCCGGTCCGGCGAGGTCGAAATCGTACTGACCCAGGGATTGCCATTGTTCTCCGCGATGCCCGGAGCTTTCGACCAGCGACATCGAAAGTCGTTGTTTTTGTTTGCCGGCGGTGATGCGACGGTTGGTTCGTGCCGGCAGCAGGGTTCCGCGCGGAATGATCGGCATGATACGGCTTCGTTGGCGGCTGTCTTCGACCAGCACGCCGATCTGCTGGCTGGTCACGTTCCTCGGCGGCATGGCGATGTCGCCGCGTCCGGGCAGCTCGGCCGCCAGACAAGCCGCTGCGCCGCAAGCCACGTCGTTTCCATCGATCGGCTGGATCGGGGTGCCTTTTTTCAGACCCGCGAACACCGATTGCTTGATCGGCAGCAGTCGCAGCAGCGAACCGAGCGCCAAGCAATGATCGACTTCATCCGGCGACGTGCCGGCGCGATCACACGCTAAGGCAACGTAATCGGTGATTTGTTCGATCAAGTCGCCGCATCGTCGCAGCCAGGTTTGACGATCGATCACGACGGAGACTTGGCGGCCGCCCGCTTCGATGGTGATCTTGACGCTCGGCAGCATCACCAAGGTTTGGATCGCCCGTTCGCAGGCGATTTGCAGCCGCGCCGCACGCCGCAGGCTTTTTCGAGGGTCCAACCGGATCGATTCGATGAAGGCTTCGGCGGTCATGTCGACCAAGCGTTGGATCCAAGCCAGCGTGCCGTGATGCCAATGACCACTGGTGCCGGTTTGTCGAAGGCGACCGTTTTCCAAGCGAATGACGGCGACTTCACAAGCTTGGCCGGTCAAGCCGACGAACAACAAATTCTGGCCTTCTTGCAGATCCATCGTCATGCCCAATTGATCGGCCGGCGCGTCCAACGCGACGTCGTCTTGATCGCGATCGTCGTCGCCGCACGCCACGGGCCGCGTGATCAGCATTTGCGCCGCGGCCAGGGACCGATCGACCAAACGGATCGACCGCAGCCCGGCCAACGTTGCGGCCTGCATGATGCTGCGACGGTGCAGCTGATCGTAGACCGCCGGGATCGTCACCGCGATCGCTTCGGGTGGCTGCTTGCGGTTCCAAGCCAGCTGCATCACGCGGCGGATCATGCTGGCCAGCAAGACCTCCGGCGGACACTGCCGACCGGCGATTTCGCGTTCGACCAACCGCTGGCCGATGTACATCGGGACGCAGTGAACGACCCGCTCGGGATGAACCCCGCGGCGTTCGTTGGCGAAAGGGCCGAAACTCAGCCGGCCTCCGCGGCTGGTCATCACCATCCGGAACAAAGGCTGGCCTTGTTCCCCCGCGGTCAGGTGTCGCAAATTGCCGTTCAAGTCCGCCGAGGCCGCCGCGATGTCGAACAGGCCGATGTCCAGGCCGACGACCTCGGTGCGGCGGATCACCGTGGATTCGCCGCCGTACGTCGATCCGCCCGAGAGCGTGCTGGAATCCAGCGGTACCGGATTGCCGGAAATTCGGCCCAACCAGCTCGGCGGGGCGGACGACGGCGTGTAGCCGGACAAGTCGTCGATGACCTCGTCCAACGAGTTGTAACGCTCGCCGGGCGACTTGGCCATCATCCGCTGAAACACGTTGGCAAAGTTCATGTCGATGTCGTCACGGACTTGCATCAAGTCAGGAATCTCACCGTGACGATGCCCGTAAACCAGATCCAAGAACTCGCCCTGATAAGGCGGCCGGCCGGTCAACAGAAAGTACAGCGTCGCGCCGAGCGAGTAGATGTCGCTGCGTGAGTCGACGGCTTCGGGGTCCTCCAATTGCTCCGGCGACATGAAGGAAAGCGTGCCGATCAGCTTGCCGCGTTTCTTGGCTCTCGTCAGTTCGGCTTCGCTGCCGATGGCGGTGGGGCGGACGGCATCGACGGCCAGGCTGCTGATCTGCGCCAAGCCGAGGTCCAAAACTTTGATCACTCCGTCGACGCCCCGCATCAGGTTGCCGGGCTTCACGTCCCGGTGCACGATGTGGGCGCGGTGAGCGTGCAGCAACCCCAGCGAAGCTTGACGGATCACCGAAGCCGCTTCGTCGACCGGCAACGGGCCTCCCTGCGAGACGACTTGGGTCAACGTCATTCCGTCGATGAATTCCATGGCCAAGTACGGAACGCCCTCGTGTTCCCCGGCATCGAATGCCGTCACGATGTTGGGATGCATCACGCGGGACGCGGCACGGACCTCGGCAAAAAAACGATCCACGGCTTTTTCGTCGCCCAGGCGATGCACCGGCAAGGTCTTCAACGCCACGGTTCGCTGCATCCGCACGTGCTCGGCCAGGAAGACTTGGCCCATTCCGCCGGAACCCAACAGACGCTTGATCTCGTAATCACCGAGCCGTTCTTGGACGTTGATGCCGAGATCTTCCTCGACCGTGCTGGCGATATGGTCCAAAAAGCCGTCGGAGTCCGAATCGCCGTCCCCGGTGGCCCACTCCTGGGTGAATTCGTCGTCGGCGACGGGGCCGATCGTCGGATCGGATCCGAAGTTCTCCAGATCCCCCGGGTCGTCGTTCGCCTCGGAATCGGATGAATCAGACACGCTCGGCAAATCACGCTGCGGGGTGAGAAAAATCCGAATCGAACCCGTCATCGGTCGGGGGGATTCGGCGAAGGCCGCTCGGTTCAATTCGGTTCGGTGGGGTCGTCAGAGCGGTCCAAACGACGTTTAATCATTCCGTCTGGACGACGATTTCACGACCTTGGTTCGCTCGGCACATGATAAACGACTTTCCCGCATCGTGACGGCGGCAATTCTTCGTAAAACCTCTCCTTCTCGCTCGGGCTCTCAGGTACCGCCGGATATGCCGACTTTGAATCTCGCCCGTCCCCTTCGCATCGCGACCCGCGAAAGCCCGCTGGCGATGTGGCAGGCCCGGCACGTGGCCGCCCGTCTGGCCGAAAACGGGGTGAAGACGGAAATCGTGCCGCTGGTCAGCAGCGGCGACGTCGACATGACGCCGATCGATGGGACCCGCCAAGTCGGCGTCTTTACCAAACGCATCCAGCAAGCCTTGGTCGACGGCGTCGCCGAGGTCGCCGTGCATTCGCTGAAAGATCTGCCGACCGATCCGGACCCCCGGTTCACACTGGCCGCGGTTCCCCCGCGAGAGATCGTGGCCGATAGCCTGATTTCGCACTCGCGATACGACTTGCGGAGTCTGCCCGAGGGGGCGACCGTCGGGACCGGCAGCCGACGCCGTGCCGCGCAACTGCTGTCGGTGCGGCCCGACCTCCGGGTGGTCCCGATCCGCGGAAACGTGCAAACGCGACTGTCGAAACTGGATCAGGTTCCCGGTGACGATCGGCCGCCCTTGGACGCGATCGTGTTGGCCGAAGCCGGCCTGCTCCGGTTAGGTCGGGACGACGTGCCACGCAAAGTTCTGAATTTGGACGACATGTTGCCCGCCCCCGGACAGGGTGCCTTGGGGATCGAAGTCCGCAGCAACGATGCGGTAAGTTACGACGCGCTGTGCACGATCGACGACGCCGCGTCGATGGCTTGCGTGATCGCCGAGCGAACCGTGCTGGCGCGGCTCCACGGAGGTTGCCTGGCACCGATCGCCGCACACGCTTGCTATCCCCCGGGCAGCGATGCGGACGACTCGGTGATGACGATGCGAGTCTGCGTACTGTCGCCCGACGGATCGAAACGTCTGGATCGACAGGGCGAACTGTCGTCGCGTGAGCGATCCAAAGTCGTCGCGTTTGCCGAAGAAATCGGCGACCAGTTGATCGCCGACGGGGCGCTGGAACTGATCCGAGCCGGCCGCGAGTCGGCATGAGCGCCCCCTCGAACTGACCTTTCCAAGCAAGCATTCCACGTTTCCCCCGATCGATCCATGACCGTTTCCACCCACCCCGTCGCCGCCGGCCCCAAAAGTCAAAACGCGTTCGCCCGAGCCCAAAAACTGATGCCCGGCGGCGTCAACAGCCCCGCCCGTGCCTTCGGTGCCGTCGGGGGAACGCCGTTGTTCATCGACCACGCCGAGGGCCCCCACTTGTACGACATCGACGGACGCCGCTACGTCGATTACATCGGGTCTTGGGGCCCGATGATTCTCGGGCACGCCGACGCGGAAGTCGTCGAGGCCGTGACCGCCGCGGCGCGGAAGGGCAGCAGCTACGGTGCTCCGACGGAAGCCGAATCGCGGCTTGCCGAGCAGATCATCGAAGCCGTCCCGTCGATCCAAAAAGTCCGCTTGGTCAACAGCGGCACCGAAGCGACGATGAGTGCGATTCGCGTCGCTCGCGGGGCCACCGGCCGTCACAAGATCATCAAGTTCGCCGGCAACTACCACGGCCATGTCGACAGCCTGCTGGTGTCCGCCGGCAGCGCCGCGGCAACGCTCGGAGCGCCGGATTCCCCCGGCGTGACGCCCGGGGCGAGTCAAGACACGATCGTGCTTTCGTACAACGACGTCGCGGCACTGCGACAAGCCTTCGATCGATTCGCCGGCCAAATCGCCGCAGTCATTTTGGAACCGGTTGTCGGGAACATGGGGTGTGTGCCGGGGAGTTTGGAGTTTTTGCGCGAGCTACGTTCGCTGACCAAGGCCGACGGAGCCGTGCTGATCTTTGACGAAGTCATGACGGGATTCCGTTTGGCATTCGGCGGCGCGCAGGAACGCTTCGGGATCACACCGGACATGACCACGCTGGGCAAGATCGTCGGGGGCGGCATGCCGCTGGGTGCCTACGGCGGCCGCGCCGACATCATGGACCAAGTGCTCCCGGCCGGCAAAGTCTTTCAGGCCGGCACCCTCAGCGGTAATCCCGTCGCCGTCGCCGCGGGCAGCAAAACGCTGGAAATCTTGCGACGCAACCCGCCCTACGAACAGCTCGAGCGGATCGGCGAACGCTTGGCCGCCGGCTTGGACCGCGCCGCGACCGATGCCGGCATCCCGCACACCGTCGGCCATGTCGGCAGCATGATGACGTTGTTCTTCAACCCGGATCCGGTTCACAGCTGGGCCGAAGCGGACCGTTGCGACCGCAAGGCCTTTGGCAACTATTTCTGGGGCCTGATCGGCGAAGGCATCTACATGCCGTGCAGCCAATTCGAAGCCCTGTTCTTCAGCCGGCTGCACACCGAAGCCCTGGTCGACGAAACCGTCGAAGCCGCCCACAAAGTACTCGGCCGGATGGCCGGCTAGGGCCGTATCAAGCCCCGGGGCTTGATGAGGATGTTCTCCGTGCCGCCGGGTCGGCTCCGCCAGTTGTCCCGCCGCCGCAACGATTGACTTACAATCATGGCTCGCTTCCCCACCCTGTCCCCGTTTCTGTGATCGCACCATGCCGACGCGAAGATCTTGCCTGTTTGCCTGTTTGTTGTGGTGTTTCGTCTCACCGGCCATCGCCCGGCAGCCGCCCAACATCGTCTTTTTCTTTACCGACGATCAGACGACCAGCACGCTGGGTTGTTACGGCAACCCGATCGTGCAGACGCCCAACATCGATGCGATCGCCAGGCGTGGTACTCGATTCGAAAACGCGTTTGTCAGCCAAGCGATCTGCTGGGTCAGCCGCACGACGATCCTGTCGGGACTGGTCGGACGCAGCTTCGGCACACCCGACAACCCCGATACGGCGCGGGCCGACGCGGTCGAGACACTGTACAGCGATCTGCTGCGTGACCATGGCTATCGGACCGGCTACTTCGGCAAGTGGCATGCGAAGACACCCAAAAGTTTTCGCAAGGAAGATCACTTCGATGAATTCGAAGCGATCGGCCGCAATCCGTATTACAAACGACAACCCGACGGCAGCCTGCGACACGAAACCGAATTGATCGTCGACCGCGGCATCGATTTCGTCAAGAATCAGCCGAAAAACCAGCCGTTCGCCCTGAACATGTGGTTCAACGCCTGCCACGCCGAGGACGGCGATCGACGTCCCGGCATCGGACACTTCCCCTGGCCGCGGGCGGTCGACGGAATGTACGACGACGTACGAATGTACCCGCCGCGATTGAACGACCCGGCGATCTTCGACGCGCAACCGGACTTTCTGAAAACGTCGATCACCCGCGAGCGATTTTTCTGGCGTTGGAACACCGACCTTAAATATCAAACGAACATGCGTGCCTATTACCGCATGGTCAGCGGCATCGACGGAGCGATCGGACGCTTCGTCGCGGCGCTCGAGGAAGCCGGGCTGGCCGACAACACAATCATCGTGTATTCCGCCGACAACGGTTACCACATGGGCAACCGCGGCTTCGCCGGAAAGTGGTCACACTACGAGGAATCGATTCGCGTCCCCTTGATCATTGCCGATCCTCGCGTCGATCCGTCCGAGCGAGGCCGGGTCAGCCGGGCACCCGCCCTGAACGTCGATTTGCCCGCCACGTTCCTGGACTTTGCCGGCGCCGATGTGCCCGAGCGATACCAAGGTCGTAGCTTGAAACCGATCGTGACCGACCGAGAACCGGCCGACTGGCGAACCGAGACCTATCACGAGCACTTCGCCGTTCGCAACCGAATTCCGGCTTTCGAAGGCATTCGCGGGGAACGATTCAAATATGTCCGTTACATCGATCACGGCAATCACGAATTCTTGCACGACTTGGTCAACGATCCCGACGAGCTGGTCAACTTGGCCGGCGATCCACAGTACGCCGAAACGCTTGCCGAAATGCGTCAGCGAACGACCGAGCAGGTCGAAGCCTACGGCGGCCCGCTCGATCCGTTGAGCGGTCCTTTCACGGCCTCGACGGCTCCTCACCCCAAGGCCGCGGCGGTCGTCACCAACAGACCCGGTTCCGACGGCCAAGTGAATCTGTTCAACGGCAAGAACTTGAACGGCTGGGCAGGCGATCCCAAGTACTGGTCCGTCCAAGACGGAGCGATCACCGGGATCACCGACGGGACCCTCCAAAGCAATCGCTTTCTGACATGGAAGGCGTCGACGGTTCGTCATTTTGACATGACCGTCCAGGTCAAGGTGACCCCGGGCGGCAACAGCGGGCTCCAGTATCGTGGAACGATGCGGCCCGACCTGGGGTTGGACGTCGTCACCGGGTACCAGTGCGACGTCGTGGCGGACAATCCGAATTTCAACGGCATGCTGTACGAAGAAAAAGGTCGACGGATCCTGTCGCACACCGGTGAAAAAGTCATCGTCGATCAGGACGGACAACCTTGGGTCGTCGGCCGGTTGCCCAAGAGAGAGTTCGAGCCCGGACAATGGCACGAATACCGGGTGCGGGTCGAAGGCAATCATCATCAACATTGGATCGACGATCACCCGACCGCGGACTTGATCGACTTCGACGAAAACGGCCGGGCCCTGGAAGGCGTCCTGGGCGTCCAAGTCCACGTCGGTCCGGCCATGACGGTGCAGTACAAGGATTGGAAAATCAAACATTTGCCCGACGACGCGCCGCTACGCAAGCCCGAGGATCACCCGATTCCCGACGACGCTTACGGCGTCAAGCCGCAAGGCAAGCTGCCACCCGACTGGACCGCGCCGGTGTACGGATCGACGCGTTAGATCCGCACGGCTTGACTCCGCCGCGGCGTCATTCGACTTCAAGCTCCTGTTGATAGCCTTGGTGGATCGATCGGAGCTCCACCATTTTCTCGGGATACTCGTCCGCCAGGTTCTTCGATTCGGAAACGTCGATTTCCAGGTTGGCCAGAAACAGCCGGTCGTCACGACCCAGAGGCGCCGTTTGCCTCGGGTCTTTGGGGTTGCCCAGCAGTTTCCAGTCGCCCCGGCGGACCGCCCACTGGGCATTCCCCCCCTTGCCGAGCAACCAGTACAGATGATCGTGCGGCGACGCGGCGTCCTTTCGCTCGATCACGTCGCGAATGCTCTTTCCGTCCAGCGATGCCTGGTCCACTTGGCAGTCCGCAAAGTCGGCAATCGTGGGGAGCCAATCGCAGCCCATTACCATCGCGTCACGGACTTCGGCTTGCGGAATGTGTCCCGGCCAAGAGACGACGCTGGGCACACGAATACCGCCTTCGAACAGATTGCCTTTGCAACCGCGATACGGCCCCGGATTCCCTCCGCCGCCGAACGCGCGTTCTTCGATACTGTGTCCGTGATCGGACTGAAAAACGATCAGGGTTTCATCTCTCAAGCCCAGCGATTCAAGGTGCGCGACGATGTCCCCCATCAGTTCGTCCGCTGTGCTGAGCAGCTCCGCGTAGCGTCGCCGCTGCGGATCGGCAATTTTGTCTTCGTAAGCCTTACGCCACTTCTCGGTTCCCTGCATCGGGTAATGAGGCCAGTTGATCGCCATGTAGACGAAAAAAGGTCTCTCGCGTGGCTTGCTAAGGAAGGCCTTGCATTGCTGCCGCATCAGGTCTCCGAAAAATTCGCCGTCTCGATGAACCTCTTTGCCGTTCAGCCACAAGTCATGACGATTCGGTCCGGCCCAGTAGAAAAAGTGCGAATAGTTGTCGATGCAACCTTGCATGTGGCCGAACGAAAAGTCGAATCCTTGTCCGTTGGGGATCGTGTCGGGGCGATGTCCGAGGTGCCACTTTCCGATGTGAGCCGTGTCGTATCCCGCCGCCCGAAGCATGTCGGCGATGGTGACTTCATCGTGAGGCATCCCTTCGGTTCCGGGATTCCCCGAGACGTTCGCGGGAACCCCCGCTCGCGCCGGAAAGCGACCGGTCATCAATCCCGCCCGTGACGCGGAACAGATCGCCGACGGCGAATACATCTGAGTGAAACGGACCCCCGTGTCGGCAAGAGCATCGATCGTGGGCGTGATCAGATCCTCCGATCCGTAACAGTTGGCGTCCAATGATCCTTGGTCATCGGTATAGAAAACGATCACGTTCGGCTGTGCGGCCGACGCCGCCCCGCCGACCGCGATGACGAGGAAAAAAAGACGCATCGAATTGATCAGTGAAATCATTGGGTTCATCGGGGAAAGCCGTGGAGTCGAATTCATGTCCGGTCAAAGATCCGTCACGAAAAAGGGTGACCGCTGGATCGCCCTGTTCGTAAGGAATCGTCTGCAAACAAAATACCTGAAAGAAAACGTAGCATGACTCTCCGAGCCGCGCCGAATCGATTCGAAGTGTCGAGCGACAAGAAAACATACGGCAACTGACTTGCGAACGGTTCCGAAACGCCACGCCGTCTATCAGCGACAAGCCGTCCGCATGCGACCGGGCGCGATTCGCTATCTCCGGAAAAGCTTTTTTCGTAGCGCCGCTTCATGCGACGACGGTCCGAAAGGTCCCCGCGTCGAACGCGGCCGACGGATCACGGGTGAACTTGCGACGCGACGGCTTTGTTGGTCCGATGGTATCCGTATCTCGCTCCAAGATGAAAAGATGACCAAGCATGAACTCTGATCCCAGGCCGTGGCGTCCGCGTTTGTGGCACGCGGTCTTGTTGGGGCTGTTGGCCGGCGTGGGCATCGGCCTTTATTCACCGACGACCGCAAGCCTGATCGAACCGGTCGGCCAGATCTTCTTGCGTGCGATCCAGATGATTGTCGTGCCCTTGGTTTTTTCGAGCGTCGTGGCGGGCGTCGTTTCTTTGGGCGACCTTCGGTCGTTGGGGCGAATCGGCGCGAAGACACTCGGCATCTATCTGTTGACGACGGTCATGGCGATCACCATCGGCTTGACCGCCGCGGCGTTATTTCCGCAGGAGAATGCGGCAAACCTTTCGCTGTCCGAAAGGCCGGTCGACGCGGCCCAGTCGACCGTCTCGCTGGTCGATCGTCTGGTGCAGGTCGTTCCCACCAATCCGATCGACGCGATGGCCCGCGGCGACGTGCTAGCTATCTTGTTTTTTGCTGTGCTGTTGGCGGTCGGAATTTTGAGGGCGGGAGAGGTCGGTCTGCCCCTGGCCCGCGGGATCGCCTCGCTTTCGGAAATCATGCTTCAAATCACGACGGTCGTCATGTGGCTGGCTCCGCTGGGTGTGATGTCCTTGATGGCCGGCACCGTGTCCGAGCAAGGCGTGGGTCTGCTGGGCACTTTGGCGTCGCTGGTCGCGTTGTATTTTGCCGCCGCCCTGACGCACGTCATCGTCGTTTACGGCGGTATTTTGAAGCTCGTGTTGCGTCTGCCGTTGCACGCTTTCGTTCGCGGCATGATGACACCGATGAGCGTCGCCGTGTCCACGACTTCTAGTTCGGCGACTTTGCCGGTCACGACCGCGGCACTAGAAGAAAATTTAGGCGTGCCCCGCCGGATCACCGGATTCGTGTTGCCGTTGGGCGCGACGCTGAACATGGATGGCACCGGAGTCTACTTGGGGGTCGTCGCCAGTTTCGCCGCTCACGCCGCCGGGGTGGTTTTGACCCCGGCCGACTACGCAACCCTGATTCTGACCGCGACGCTTGCTTCGATCGGGACGGCGGGCATTCCGGGCGGCAGCTTGGTCATGGTGGGAACCGTCTTGACCGCATTGAATCTGCCCCTGGAAGTCTTTGCGATCATTGCCGGGGTCGACCGGGTCATCGACATGGGCCGGACACTGGTCAACGTCACGGGGGACGCCACCGCTGCGGTCTGGGTCGCCAAATCGTCTGGCTGCCTGGATGAAGAAGCTTTCGCCAGGGTCGGTCCGCATTGAGACCGCGTCACATTCTCGAAGAACCCGCTACCATGGTGCGTCACGTCAACTCAGGAACCCCCGATGAAACACCAAAGCTTTTTGACCGCGTCCGTCGTCTTGTGCCTTTCATTGATCGGATGCAGTTCGGCTACATCAACCTCCGACGCGGACAAGGATCAAAAGCCGCGGGTCGCGCTGATCATGAAGTCGCTGGCCAACGAATTTTTTTCCACGATGGCCGCAGGGGCCGAGCGGCACGCGGCCGACAACAGCGACCGCTACGAATTGGTCGTCAACGGCATCAAGGACGAACGCGATATCAGCCGACAGTCGTCACTGGTCGATGAAATGGTGGCGGCCGGGTTCGACGCGATCGTGATCGCCCCGGCCGATTCCAAAGCGTTGGTCCCGGCGCTGCGTCGGGCGAAAACCGCCGGCTTGGCTGTCGTGAACATCGACAACCGTTTGGATGCGGAGGTGCTCGCCCGCGAAGAGATCACGATTCCGTTTGTCGGCCCCGACAACCGTGCCGGTGCCAAAGCGGTCGCAGAACACTTGGCCGGCACGTTGCAAAAAGGCGACAAGGTTGCGGTCCTGGAAGGCATCCGGACGTCGTTCAACGCGGCGGCGCGTTTGCGAGGATTCCAGGACGCGATGAAAGAGGCCGGCATCGAAATCGTCGACAGCCAGTCGGCCGACTGGGAAATGAGTCAAGCCGCGACGATCGCTTCGTCCATGCTCAGCGAGTATCCGGAGATCAAAGCCATCTTGGCGGCGAACGACTCGATGGCCTTGGGGGCGATCGCGGCGGTCAAAAGTGCCGGGCGGATCGGTGCGGTGCAAATCGTCGGCTTCGACAACATTTCCGCCATCCGACAAGCCATCACCGAAGACAAAGTCTTGGCCACGGCCGACCAACACGGCGATCAGTTGGCCGTGTACGGCATCGAAGCGGCGTTGGACCTGTTGCAATCCTCCGACACCCAACCGCAAGACGTCCAGACGCCGGTCGACCTGATCACCAAAGAATCTTTGGTGCCATGACGGACCGAGAACCGCGACCCTTGTTGCGAACGATCGGGCTGACCAAACGCTATGGGCAAGTCACCGTTCTGGAAAACGTCGACATCGAAGTCCGTCCCGGTGAAATCCACGCCCTGTTGGGAGCCAACGGCGCGGGCAAAAGCACACTCTGCAAAATCATCAGCGGCTTGATCCCGGCCAGCCGAGGCGACATGGAACTCGACGGTGTCCCCTATCGCCCGAGCCACAAACAGTCGGCCGAGGCTGCCGGTGTCGAAATCGTGCAGCAAGAACTGAATCTGATCGCCAATTTGTCGGTCGCCGAGAACCTGCACCTGACTCGGCTGCCCAACACGCTGGGCATCGTCCGTGGTCGCCGACTGCGGGAATCGGCCCGCCGCGTCTTGGACCGTTTCGGATTGTCCGGTATCCCGGTCGACACGCCCGTCGGATCGCTGGGCGTGGGGCGTCAGCAAATGGTCGAAATCGCCGCTTCGCTCGCCCGGCGATGCAAACTGTTGATCTTGGACGAGCCCACCGCGGCGCTCAGCGGCAGTGAATCGGCCGCCCTGTTCGACCAACTTCACCGGCTCCGTCGTCAACAGGTCGGCATCATTTACATCAGCCACCGCTTGGAGGAAGTCCGATCGATCAGCGACCGCATCACCATTCTTCGCGACGGAAAAGGCGTCGGGACGTTCGCGACCGAGTCGCTGACGACCGACGACATGGTGCAGCGGATGAGCGGCGAAGCCGCGTCGTCCGCCGAACCCACCCACACCTCCCACCGGACGTCCGAAATCGCCATGCGGGTCGCGGGGTTGACCTGCGGCATGGTCCGCGACGTCTCCTTCGATGTTCATCGCGGCGAACGATTCGGCATCACCGGCTTGGTCGGCTCGGGACGCACCGAAGTCTTGCGGGGCGTTTTCGGAGCCGACGTCGCCACCGCGGGGCAAGTCACCCTGAGCCGCTCCGGTGCGACCACCACGTTCACGTCTCCGTCACGAGCGGTGGACGCGGGGTTGGCCATGGTCACCGAGGATCGCAAACAAAACGGCTTGCTGTTGTCCCAGTCGATTCGAGTCAACACGACCCTCGCCGCGCTCGCCAGACGGTTTTCGTCGGCAGGTCTGATCCGAAGGAAATCGGAAACCGAAGAAACCGAATCGATGCGGCGATTCATGGCGATTCACAGTCAAGGCATCGAACAATCCGCCGGTTCGCTTAGTGGCGGCAATCAACAAAAGGTTGCGATCGCGAAATGGCTGACCCAGGACGCGGACGTGTTTCTGTTCGATGAGCCGACGCGAGGCATCGACGTGGCCTCGCGGCGACGTATCTATCAACTTTTCGAATCGTTGGCCGCGCGCGGAAAGGCGTTGGTCATCGTCAGCAGTGACCTGGACGAACTTTTCGAAACCTGCGATCGAATCGCGGTGATGTCGGCCGGGCGACTGGTGACGACGTCGAACCGAACCGGCTTCGACCGCGATAGCCTCTTGCAAGCTTCCTTTTCCGGTTATTCCTCATGAAATCTCGGTTCGCGCAAACGCTGATTCAATATGCGGGTTTGGTCGCGGTGCTGCTGTTGTTGGTGGCGGTTTTCAGTTTCGGCAGCAAGAATTTCTTTCAACCGGCCACCTTCCTTTCGATCGCCAATCAGATTCCCGATCTGACTTTTCTGGCCGTCGGAATGACGCTGGTTTTGATCGTCGGCGGAATCGACTTGTCGGTCGGTTCGTTGTTGGCGTTGTCCTCCGCGGTCCTGGGTGTCTTGATGACCCGGGAAGGAGGATCGATCTGGGTCGGACTGCCGGTGGCTCTCCTCGCCGTCGTCGCCTGCGGGATTTTCAGCGGATGCATTTCGGTCGGCTTTGGCGTTCCTTCGTTCATCGTGACGCTGGGCATGCTGGAAATGGCGCGGGGGGCGACCAAGGTCATCACCGATTCGCAGTCGATCTACATCGGCCGAGAGGTGGAATGGTTCGGGCAACCGTTGGCCGGCGTGTGGCTTTCACCGGCCTTCTTTTTCGCGATCTCCACGGTTCTGCTGGGCCAATTCTTGCTGCAGCGAACGGTTTTCGGCCGCTACCTGATCGCCATCGGTACCAACGCCGATGCGGTTCGCATGTCGGGCATCCGCGCCGCGCCGTATTCGATCGCGGTGTTCGGGATTAGCGGTTTCCTGTGCGGATTGGCGGGGCTGTCGCAGACCTCGCGGTTGTCGACGGTCGATCCGAACGCTGCGATCGGAATCGAGCTGGCGGCGATCGCCGCGTGTGTGATCGGCGGCACCAGTTTGATGGGCGGACGCGGCAGCGTGGTCAGTTCCTTCATCGGCGTGCTGATCATCCAAGTGCTACAAACAGGCCTCGCTCAGATGGGCGTTTCCGATGCCAACAAACAGATCATCACCGGCGGAGTCATCGTTGCCGCCGTGTTACTCGACGCGGTGCGAAGCCGTTGGGGTCGGAATCGAGCGTAGCGTCATGACCGGCACGTTTTCGGACATGACGTTCCCGTTCGCCGTGGACGCCCGATCCGCAAGGTTGCCAACGCTCGGGGGGAAACTACCGACTCGCCTCGGTCCCATCGTCCTCGGCGTCTTCGTCATCATCGCTCCCTTTCGTGGGCGGGCCGATGAGTTCTTGCAGTTTTTCCTCCAGCTCCGCTCCCCGGGCCGCCAGAGAAACGACGATTCCTTCGCGATCGACCAAGATCGCCGTCGGGATGGCGGTCACCCCGTAGTAGGAAGCCATCGGATGATCCCACCCCATGCCGTTTTCCTCGTCGCCGACCACGTTGACCCAATTGATGTCGTACTTTTCGACGGCTTTTTCCATCGCCGCGTCGGTACGATCCATGTTGATGCCGACGATCACAAAGTCATCGGGATAGGCCTTCAGGGCGCGTTTCATGTTGGGGATCTCGCCGATGCAGGGGCCACACCAAGACGCCCAAAAGTCGACGAGCACAACCTTGCCGCGGTAATCAGACCAATCGAACGGCTCGCCCTCGGCCGTGGTTCCGGTGACTTCGATCGGATTGCCCAACAGGCGTAGCCGCCGCGCCGATCCGCGCGCCTTTTCGGC
>Ga0102938_10001238_pt1 | contig 19283 bp, 16 predicted proteins | sample SalPonR2_B_D2_MG_FD_84516 | JGI IMG/M metagenome (GOLD analysis project Ga0102938, IMG submission 84516) | Salt pond soil microbial communities from South San Francisco under conditions of wetland restoration - Salt Pond MetaG R2_B_D2_MG | ecosystem: Environmental > Aquatic > Marine >...
CCGTGCTGTCGAGCTCGACGCGATTGTCGCCCAGGGCCAGTTCGAGTCGGCCAGCCTGCGGTGCCGCAGCCTGCCAGCTGACCCGGCCGCCGCCGCTCAGGGGCTGTCCCCGCAGCGTGCCGTCGAGCCGATTGATGACCAGATCGAAGGCGTCCGGGCCATCGATCGCGATATCGATATCGGCCGACACCTGACCGGGCAGCTGCCGAATGAATTCACCCGGATCGAGCTCGATCAGCTCGACAGCCAGCGTGCCGACCAGGGCAGGTTGCCAGTCGACCGTTCCGCTGACCTGTGCGCGGCCTGCGCTCTCGGCATCGAAGCGCAGGCCCTCGAGGCGTGCGCCTGTCTCGTTTCCCTGCAGCCTGGCCTGGACCTCGGTCTGCGGCTGGTCGGGCACCTGCAGCAGTGCGTCCAGCTCGGCGCGCCAGTCGCTCAGCTTGCCTGTGAGACGAACCTCGCCGCGCTGGCTGGCGACCAGCGGTTCAGTATCATCGGTGACCGGTGGCCAGTTGAAATCCTGCCATACGAGGTCGAGCGCCAGATCATCCTCGGTCGGGTTGTAGCGACCGCTGCCCTGGACGCTCAGCGTGGTCGGCGGTGCGCGCAGGGTGAGTGAATCGAGGCGGATCAGTCGATCCTCGACGCTAAGATCCAGGGCGCCGTTCAGGCGCGCCTGGGCGGGAAGCTCGGGGTAGAGCGGTGTCAGGTCGAGCTGGTCGAGACCCAGGCTCAGCTGCCCCGCCAGACCATCGGCCCACTGTGCCTGGCCCTGCGCGCTGATCACGCCGTCCAGAGTGTCGATTCTGAGGCTGTCCAGCCGGGCGCTGTCGAGCGAGCCACTGGCATCGAGCTGAATCCGATTGTCCGGAATCCGGGGGCCCTCGGCGCTGGCCAGCACCCGCGCCGTCCAGTCGTCCGGACCACCCTCCAGGGAAAGATCCAGGTCGCGGACGGCGTAGTCGAGACCCGGCCAGTCGCTCAGGCTGCCCTTCAGGTCGAGCGTGACTGTCTCCAGGCTCGGCAGGCCGCGCAGCCGGCTGCTTCCGCTCAGGTCGACCGGACCGTCGCTGTCCAGCGTGATGGCAAGATCGCTCAGGGGGCCTTCCACGGACAGCGCCAGCCCGTGCGGAGGAATCTCATCGAGACGGGTCTGTGCCGTGATGTCCAGATCCAGGCGGTGCGGTGCGTTCAACGCGGCCTGGCCGCTGGCAGTGAGCTCGCCTTGGGGCAGGCGCAGCTCGAAGGTCTCCAGCGCGAGCGCCTGATCGATCCGACCGCGCAGCCGCAGTTCGTCGACCACGAGCAACGGCGTCTCGGACTGATGCGGCAGCAGGCGAATCGCGGCAAGCTCGAGCTGCTCGATGACGATCGGCAGCGGACTGGCCAGGTCGGGAAGGGTGATCGCGTCTTCAGAATCGGCGCCCGGTTCCGGGGGCGGCAGAACAATGTCTGCGCCGCGCACGGCAAGACGCTCAACGGTCAGCTCGAGCCCGCCGATCAGGCGCAGCCGTGCGGCCAGTTCGACGCGCTCGATTCGAACCGAAGCACCCGCCGGATCTACCGTCAGGCCCTCCAGCACCAGCCCGTCGCGGAGATTGCCTTCGGCCGTATCCCACGCCAGGCTCGGCAAGGCCCCCTGCGCCTGACCCAGCGCGAATTCGGCGCCGGAATGGGTGCGAGTGAGCCAGTGGAAACCGCCCACCAGGACCAGGACCAGCAGCAGGATCAGCGCCAGCAGCGCAATCAGGATGCGCTTGAGCCAGCGGCGCGCTGAACGTGGCGATTCGTCCGGTGCGTCGGGCTTGTCGGGATCGTTGAGCTTGGCATTCATGGCCTGGGTGTGCTCCTGGTCCTCACAGCAGTCGGGTTCCGATCGTCAAGTGGAAGCGCCAGGGCTTGCCGGCGTCGTCCAGGGCCTGGGCAAAGTCGACCTGGACCGGGCCGATCAGCGTGTAGAAGCGAAAGCCGGCGCCGATGCCCCGTTTGAGTTTGACCTGATCGAATGAGTTGAAGGCATTGCCGATATCGTAGAAGGCGGCCAACGACCAGTTGTCACCGACCCGGTATTCGTATTCCGCCGAGGCAGCCAGCAGATGATTACCGCCGTTGCGGTTGGTGCTCAGTGCCTCGAAGGCATAGCCACGAATCGTGCGGTCGCCGCCGGTCTTGAATCGATAGCGCTCCGGCAGCTCGGTGATCGACAGATCGAGCTGACGATCATCGAGCGTGACCACCAGATTGTCGACATCGGCCTCGGTGTAGCCGGCCTCGGCGCGCAGCAGGATCTTGTGGCGATCCCCGATCAGCTGATGCCAGCGTCCGCCGATATACCCCTGGAGAAATCCGACATCGGAGCCGACGGATGCGCTGGCGCCGACCACGCGAGCATCGGCCACAAGACCACGGGCCTGAAAGCCCGTTCCGGTCACGCTGAACAGGCGCCAGCTGGCCCCGAGCGCGACGGTCTGGGTTTCGTCCTGCAGGAACGGTCGGATCTCGGGATTGGCCTCGAGCAGCGCCTGATTCTCTTCACTCAAACTGCCCTCGCGCAGGGCATCGAAGGATTCATCCAGCACCGAGATGAACAGGCGCTCCTCGATCGGGTCGGCGCCCTCGAAAGGTGCGGGTCGTTCCTCCATCCGTCCGAACGTGACCTCGGCCTGTTCACGACTGCCGCTGAAGCTGTCGAAGACCGCCTCGATCTGGTCCTCGTCGTTGAAGCGGAAGTCGTCCTGTTCTCTGCGCAGCAACAGCCCGGCGGTCCAGAAGTCGAAGGGTTTGTTGCCGCGCGGCAGAAAATAATCGCCACGAAAGACGAATTCCTCGTTTTGCTGCTGGGCCCCGAAGCCCAGATCAAGCCGATCGCCCTTGGGCGAAAGATAGTGGCGGATCCATCCGAGCTGCAGGCGCGCCCCGGTGTCGGTACCGAATCCGACGGTGGCGCGATACGAGTTCGGTGGCCTGGGCTCGAGCTCGTAGTTCAGCTGCACGCTGGCACCATCTGCCTGGCGCGTTTCCTCGACGATGACGCGTCGGAACAAGCCGGAGCGGACCAGAACCTCGCGCTGCCGATCGACGCGGTCCCGGCTGTAGAATTCGCCCGGCTCGAGCACGTTCAATCGCTCGATCAGGCGCTCCGAGAAGGGATGGTCGTTGCTGGTGTAGTCGGCAAAACGGTAGCGCGGGCCGGTATCAAAACGCACGGTGACCTCCGCGCTGGCACGGTCCGGGTCAACCACCACCTGGCGCTGCAGGAAGCGCGCGGCAAAATAACCGCGCTGCTCGGCCAGCGCCGCCAGCTGTTTCCAGGCCGACTCGAACTGCGCGTGAATCAGACGGCTGCCCTCGCTCAGCGGCCAGGCCTGCTGCCAGGCGATGAGCTCGGGATCGGTCCGGCCGTCGCCCTCGATTTCCAGGGTCAGGGCGTCGACCTGGGTTGCCTGCCCGGAGGTGATGTTGATCAGCGCGCGCCACGGACCCTCATCCTGGGGCTCTTCCAGCCGGACCTCGACTCTCGGACGATAGTAGCCATAGGGCTGAAGGGCATCGCGGACTTCCTGCCGCGCATCGGTTGCCAGCTGACGCAGGCGCCAGACCGAGACATCGTCCAGGCGCTGGGCGGCATACAGCCCGGAGTGGGCGCGAACGTTGGTCAGCAAGGCACCTTCGACACCCTGGATCTCGGTCACCACCTGGCTATCGGCTCGGGCACTGGTCCAGGCGACCTGAAGCATCAGGGCCAGACATAGTGCAATCATCGAATTGGCGCCGGGGCTTCGCACTCCCAATCCACTCACAAGAATCAAACGCTCATGCTAACGGCTGAGGCAGCCTCATGAGTGAAAGATTCGTTGGTCAGGCGCGCACTATTTCCGTTCGAGCTGGCGATAGCCGATCGCCTCGCTCAGATGGTGCATGGCCAGCCGGCTTTCCCCCTCGAGATCGGCAATCGTACGCGCCACACGAAGAATACGGTGATGCGCGCGGGCCGACAGGTGCAGGCGCTCGCAGGCCTGTTCCAGCAGCCGGGCTTCGCGCTCACCCAGCTCGCAGTGGGCTCGAATGCCGTCGACACCGAGGCGGGCATTGATGCAGCCGCGTTCGGACTGGACCGCGCGCGCCTCGATCACACGCTCGCGAACGCGCTCGGACGGCTCGCCCGGCGAGCGCCCCTTGAGCGACTGGCGCGGCACTTCGACCTGCAGGTCGATCCGGTCGAGGAGCGGCCCCGAGACGCGATCGCGATAGCGCTTGATCTGATCCGGTGTGCAGGAACAGCGCCCGGACGGATCGCCCTGATAGCCGCAGGGACAGGGGTTCATCGCGGCGACCAGCTGAAAGCGGGCCGGAAACTCGGCCTGGAGCGCGGCGCGCGAGATCATGATGCGACCGGACTCCAGCGGCTCGCGCAGCACCTCGAGCACGTGGCGGCTGTACTCGGGCAGCTCGTCGAGGAACAGGACGCCAGCATGAGCCAGCGAAATCTCGCCGGGTCGCGGCTTGGACCCGCCGCCGACGAGCGCCACACCGGAAGCGGTGTGATGCGGGCAGCGGAAGCGGCGCTGACGCCACTGGGCCGGATCCAGGCCCAGGCCGGCGACCGAAGCGATTGCCGCGGCTTCCAGCGCCTCGCCCTCGGGCATCGGCGGCAGAATGCCGGGCAGACGCGAGGCCAGCAGGGTCTTGCCGGTGCCCGGTGGTCCGACGAACAGCAGATTGTGTCCCCCGGCGGCACAGATCTCGAGTGCTCGCCGGGCGCGGTTCTGGCCCAGGACTTCGGACAGATCGGGCACGCCCTCAGAGACGCTCTGCTCGACCGCCGCGGCCCGATCGAGGTCCAGATGGCCGTTGATCGCAGCGACGACGTCGGTCAGGTGGTCGGCCAGATAGACCTCGGCGCCCTCGACCAGGCCGGCTTCATCGCCGTTGCTGCGCGGCAGGATCAGTTTCCGGCCCGCCTCGCGCGCGGCAATGGCGGCCGGCAACGCGCCCCGGATTGCCCTGAGCTCACCGTTCAGGGACAGCTCGCCCAGGCATTCCCAATCATCCAGGGTCCCGGTCTCTAGCTGACCGGAGGCCGCCATCACGCCGAGTGCCATGGGCAGGTCGAAGCGTGCCCCCTCCTTGGGCAGGTCGGCCGGTGCCAGCGACACGGTGATCTTCCACTGCGGCCGCTTGTAGCCGGCATTGTCCATGGCGGCACGGACGCGATCCTTGCTCTCGCGTACGGCCGTTTCCGGCAGTCCGACGATGCTGAATCCGGGCAGGCCGGGTCCGAGGTGCACCTCGACCCAGATCGGGGGTGCATCGATTCCGACCTGGGCGCGGGAATGAATGGTGGCCAGAGGCATCGGCATCACGCTTGAAGAACTGCGTCCAGTGTCCGCTGCGGGACCGGTGATGTCTCTAGGAAATTGACTGAGAAGAGGCTAGGAAATGTTCGTGTCTGGACATTATCTGCCCGACTATCTGCCCGACAGCCGCGGGTCGTCGAGCAGGTCCTGAAGAGGTCGAGGCTCGCTGACGGCAAAGCCCTGCACCAGGTCGATGCCCAGTTCGGCCATCATCCGTCGCTGCTGCTCGGTCTCGACGTGCTCCATGACGGTGGTCTTGCCGAGGGTGTGGCCGAGCTCGTTGATTTCCCTGAGCACCGCGCGATCGCGCTCGCCGGTTGCGGTGTTGAGCGCAAAGCTGCCGTCGATCTTGAGCACGTCGATCGGCAGGTTCTTCAGATAGGCCATCGATGAAATACCCACGCCGAAGTCATCAAGGGCGAACTGGCAGCCGAGATGGCGTAGATGCTCGATGGTGTTCAGGCCGGTCCTGAGCTGGGTCATCACCGCCGTCTCGGTGATTTCGAAGGCGATCTTTTCCTTCGGAACCTCGTGGGTTGCCAACTGCTCCAGAGCGAAGGGCAGGAAGCGGTCGTCACCGAGGCTGCGCGCGGACAGATTGATGAAGACCCGGCGCAGATGGGCGATCCGGTTACTGTGCCGCTCCAACCAGGCCAGTGTATTGCGCAGCACCCAGCGATCAAGGCAATGAGCGATAAAGTATTTTTCGGCCGCCGGAACGAACTCACCGGCGGCGGCGATTCGCCCGTCCGGGCACTCCAGGCGCAGCAGAATCTCGATGATCAGCTCGGCGTTGGCATTGGGCTTGGACGGCTCGATGGTCTGGTAGTACAGGTGAAGCCGGTCCTCTTTCAAGGCCAGGCTGACTTCGCGCACCCAGCGCATCTGCTCGTGGCGCTCGATCAGCGCCTCGTCATCGACCTGATAGGCATGGACCCGGTTGCGGCCAGCTTCCTTGGCTGCATGACAGGCGGCCTCGGCCTGCTTGAGCAGCTCGCCGACCGAGATGGCATGGTCGTCAAGCTTTGCCAGGCCGATGCTGGCTGTCACCTGAACTCGCCGGTCGTCGATCTGGAACTCCATGTTCTCGAGCTCCTGGCGCAGCTGCTCGGCGGTGGCCATGGGGTCCCGGCTGGGTCCGAGCAACAAAGCGAACTCGTCGCTGCCGGGACGGGCCGGCAGCTCACCGAGATGGCTGCGCTTGCGCAGGAGTTCGGCGATCCTGCAGATGATCTCATCGCCGGCCCGGTAGTCCTCCGACTCGTTGATCAGCTTGAACTGATACAGGTCGATGTGGAGCAGGGCCCGCGGGAAGTGATCGGTCCGGGCACGCTCGATGGCGTTGGCCACGCCCTGCTCGAGCTCGACCCGATTCGGCAGTCCGGTCAGCCCGTCGCGCCGGAATCGGGCGGCAAACACGGCCTGGCTTTCCTCCTGGGGATGCTGTCTGGACTGGCGCCAGATCATCACCAGAAGAATGCCGGCGAGCACCAGCGGCATGGCGACCAGCAACCAGTGCATCAGCCGATCCTCTCTCCGTTCCGAGGATACTGAACTCAGCCAGCGTTGGCGCAGCCGATTGAATTCACCGCTGGACTTGAGCTCGGAAAGCGCTAGCTCGAGTCGCGTCAGCAGTGCCTCGTTGCCCTGGCCGACGGCCAGCGCATAGCTGATAGGAAAAAGCGGCGCACCGATGGTCGTGAGCTGATCGTTGAAGCCGTCGCTCAGCATCACCCGCCCGACGTGCTCATTGATGATGGCCGCATCATGCTGGCCGCTGGCGAGCAGGGCCAGGGCATCGCGCTGGGTCATCACGGGGATCAGGGTGAAATCGATGTCCAGCCGTTCGAGGTGCTCCTCGACAAAGTCACCCTGCTGCACGATGATCTCTCGACCGGCCAGGGATTCCAGGCCTGAGATCTGACGATCATTCTGGCGCACGAAGATTTCGTGGTGCACGATCAGGTGGGGCGTGGCGAAGTCCAGCTCGTCCATTCGGAATTCGGCCACAAACGAGGCCAGAAGATCGATATCGCCGGTGAGGATGGCACCACGGCTTTCGGCCCAAGGGCCGAGCCGGAATTCAGGCTCGAAGTCGGCAATTTCTCCCAGCGATCGGATCAGATCGATGTGGAAGCCGTCCGCTAGTCCCTGCTCATTGATGAATTCATAGGGAGGGTAGTCGCGATCGCCGCCCACCCGCACGATCTCGGCGCTGACCGTCAGGGGCAGGAGCAGAGCCAATCCGATTGAAATCGAGCGCCACACAGTCATGGTTTCCCCGGAAGCAGATGACAGGAGCGACGAATCGCTCGCGGGATTCAAGAATAGCGGATCGGGCTGCGGCGTGCGACTGACCCGATGCACCGGTTGACGCAGCCGTAACTCAGTCGTCCTGAAGTCTTGCTTCAAGGGCTTCGAGCTTTTCGCGCGTCCGCGCCAGAACCTTCTTCTGGATTTCGAATTCCTCGCGTGTGACCAGATCCATTCTGTTGAAGGTAGCCTCGAGAATGGTGCGGAACTGGGCCTCGATGTCTGCCCTTGCGGTCTTCAATTCCGCGGGGACGGCGGCGGCCAGGCGGCGGGTGATCTCGTCGAGTGTCTGGAAATCGGGTTGCATGGTGTGCAGTCCAGTGCCATAACAGGAATAATGCACTCTAGCTCAAACCCAAGCCCAGGACGACGACGATCCCATCATGAAAATGATCACTGCCATTATCAAACCGTTCAAACTGGACGATGTCCGCGACGCACTGGGCGAGGTCGGCGTGACCGGAATGACCGTCTCGGAAGTCAAGGGTTTCGGTCGCCAGAAGGGCCATACCGAGCTCTACCGTGGCGCCGAGTACGTGGTCGATTTCCTGCCCAAGCTCAAGCTCGAGATCGCCGTGCCCGATGACGATGCTGACCGGGTCGTCGAGACCATCATGGAAACCGCCGCCTCGGGTCGCATCGGTGACGGCAAGATCTTTGTCACCTCGATCGAACGGGCCGTGCGCATCCGCACCAGCGAAGAAGGCGATGATGCGCTCTGATCTCGCTGCGTGACTCAAAAACCGCTCAGCGCATGCATTGCTGTTGTTCTTTTGCGTCTCCGCGCCTCGGCGAGAAGGTAGACGTTAGTCAAGGATTGCCCAAATGAAAAACCTCCTCTCAGCTCTCTTCGCCGCAGCGCTGCTGTCGAACCTCACTGCCTGTCAGCAGGAAACTCCGCCGGTGCCACTGACACCAAAGCCTGAATTCCGGGTCGATCTCGGTCCCGACCCGCACAGCTATGCGGAATACGACCAGGTACAGGTCCGGCATCTGACCCTGGATCTGGATGCCGACATGGCCACGCGCACGCTGAGCGGCCACGTGCTCCTGGAGCTGGACCGTCCCGATCCCGCTCACAAGCGTCTGGTCCTGGACACGCGCGATCTTGACATTCAGGATGTCACCGTGGTCGGGCCCGAGGGCGAGTATCGGCCGGTGTCCTGGCGCCTGGGTCCGGTCCTGAGCGAAGATCAGGCCCATCTCGGCCAGCCGCTGGTCATCATCCTGCCGCAGGGGATCAGCCAGGTCCGGGTGGACTACCAGAGCTCGCCGGATGCCTTCGGCCTGCAGTGGCTCGATGGCAATCAGACCAGTTCGGGCCAGCCCTTCATGTTCTCCCAGAGCCAGCCGCATTACGCCCGCACCTGGGTGCCGCTGCAGGACACCCCCGCGGTGCGCTATACCTTCGATGCCACGGTTCGAGGGCCGCGCGATCTGATGGTCGTCATGGGCGCCGACGGCAATCCCTTCGAGCGCAACACCAAGGGTGAGTACCGCTTCAGCATGCCGCAGCCGGTCCCGTCCTATCTGATGGCCATCGCCATCGGCGATCTGGAGTTCGCCGAGATCGGCCCGCGCAGCGGCGTCTACGCCGAGCCGGACTGGATCGAGCGCGCCGCGGCCGAGTTTCATCAGCTCGAAGAAATGATCGACATCGGCGAGCAGCTCTACGGGGAGTACCGCTGGGGCCGCTACGACCTGCTCGTGCTGCCGCCGAGCTTTCCCTTCGGCGGCATGGAGAATCCACGCCTGTCCTACGTCACCCCGACGATCATCGCAGGCGACGGCAGCCTGCTGGCGCTCGTTGCCCACGAGCTCGCCCACAGCTGGTCGGGCAATCTGGTCACCAATGCCTCCTGGCGCGATCTGTGGCTGAACGAAGGCTTTACCGTCTACTTCGAGTCGCGAATCATGGAGCAGATCTACTCCCCCGAGGTCGTTGCCATGCTCGCCAGGCTGGACTGGGACGGCCTGCAGGCCAGCCTGCCCGAGCTCGAAGCGGGCGATCGCCAACTGGTCCGCGACCTCAGCGGCAAGGATCCCGAGGGTGCCTTCATCAGCGTGCCCTACGACATGGGGCGCTTCTTTCTGGACTGGATCGAGAGCCGGATCGGTCGCGAGGACCTGGACGTGTTCCTGCGTCAGTACTTCGATGAATTCGCCTTCGAATCCATCGACACCGAAACCTTCCGAGACTACCTCGACACCCATCTGATCCAGACCCATTCCGGTGCCTTGACCCTGGCCGAGGTCGACCAGTGGCTCTACGAGCCTGGCATGCCTGAATTCGCCGTGGCCCCCGAGTCCGATGCGCTGGCCCGGGTCGATGCGCAGCGCGCGCGCTGGCAGGGCGGTGAGATGGCCCTGAACGATCTATCCACCGATGACTGGTCAGTCTATGAGTGGCTGCATTTCCTCTCCGGTCTGGAAGGCCCGCTGCCGACCGAGGTCCTGGCGGCCATGGACGCCGAGTTCGCGTTGACCGACTCGACCAACGTCGAAATCCTCTACCTCTGGCTGCAGCACAGCATCGATGCCGAATACGCTCCGGGCATCGAACGCCTGGAGCAGTTCCTCATCGAGGTCGGCCGCAACAAGTTCACCCGTCCGCTCTACACCGCCCTGGCCGCGAGCGACTGGGGCCGGGACTGGGCCATCGAGGTCTACCAGCGCGCCCGCCCCGGCTACCACCCGCTGACCCGCCAGGCCGCCGAGCGCGCCCTGGGCATCGATAGCGAAGGGTGAAAGGGTGATGCAGGCGGATCACGCAGGGAAATGGCGTCGGCGATATAATGAGGACCAATTCAATCCTGTATTGACCTAGACGATGTTCAGCAACTCCTACACCCCGGTAAAATTCGAACGCGATGCCGTGGCCGTGATGGTGCCGGAAGGCACCGAGGTCGAGCTGCCGGCAGGCACGGTGGGCTACATCACCCAGTCTCTGGGCGGCAGCTTCACGGTGTATATCGAGGGCCGCCTGTTCCGTCTGGCCGGTGATGATGCCGATGCAATCGGTCGCGAGCCGCCGCCGCGCCCTGAACTCCCGGACGATGCGACCGATCAGGACGTCGAGGATCTGATCTGGACTCAGCTCAGGACCGTCTACGATCCGGAAATTCCGATCAATGTGGTTGATCTCGGTCTGATCTACGAGTGCCATCTGGTCAAGGGAGAGGGCGGCGGGCGACAGGTCGACATTGCGATGACCCTGACAGCCCCCGGTTGTGGCATGGGTGATGTACTGGTCGCCGACGTGCGCGATCGGCTCAAGCTGATTCCGACCATCGAGGAGGTCAACGTCGGCCTGACCTTCGATCCGCCCTGGAACCAGACCATGATGAGCGAAGCGGCCCGACTCGACACCGGCATGTTCTGATCGGGTCACGCGAGCGCGCTGCGACCGTCGCCTTGGCCGAGATCGAAGACAACGACCGCCTTGCCCGGCTTCACCGGTCAGGAGTAGCATCGAAGACCGGTTCAAACCCTCAGGTCGTCACCCCATGAACGCTACCAACACGATTGCTTCGATCCTGATTGGTCTGCTGCTCAGCGCGCCACTGGTGGCCCAGCAGGCCGAGACCTTCGGCCCCTTCGAGGCGCATTACAGCGCGATCAACACCAGCCAGCTCAGTCCGACAGTCGCGCGAGCCTACGACATCCAGCGCTCCAGCAATCGGGCCATGCTCAATATTGCCGTGCTCAGAAGCGGCGACCCTGAAGCTGAGCCGGTCAGCGCCATCGTCACCGCCCAGACCGTCAATCTGACCGGCCAGCGTCGCGTTATCGAGATGCGAGAAATCCGCGACCAGGGCGCCATCTACTCCATCGGCACCTTCCGCATCACCAACGAAGAAATCATCTCCTTCCGCGTCACCGTCCAGCCCGAAGGCCGCGCCGCACCCTACGAATTCACCTTCCAGCAGAAGTTCTACGTGTATTAAAGAAGGGCTCAGGGCTCAGGGCTCAGGGTGAAAGGGTCAGGAGGGTTTCAGGTTCAAGGGTTCAGTTTTCAGGGAAAGGCGAAAGTCATCATCTCGCGGAAACCGGAAACCGGAAACCGGAAACCTCTTTTCCCCTCATCCCCTTTCCCCCTTTCACCCTCCCTTTCAGACCCCCAACAGGATGATGAGGAACTGGATGGCAATGATGGCCACCAGGGGGGAGAGGTCGAAGCCGCCGAGGTCGGGCATGACACGGCGAATCGGGGCCAGGACCGGGTCGGTGAGCTGGAAGAGCAGGGGGATGATCGGGTGGCGGACATTCTGGCCGATCCAGGACACGATGACGGTGGCGATGATCAGCACCATGTAGACCACCAGCAGCAGACGCACCAGCCGCATCACGGCGAGCAGGGCCAGCACCAGTGGATCGGGTGTCTGACCGGCGAGCAGGTACAGGATCAACAGACCCACTACCTGCAGAACATAGAGCACGATGATGGCCGCAAGATTGACCTTGCCAGCCCTGGGCGTCAGCTTGCTGACGGGCTTGACCAGCGGATCGGTGATCTTGATCAGGGCCTGACAGACCGGGTTGTACCAGTCGGCGCGAACCGCTTCGAGCAGGATGCGCAGGAGCAGGACCGTCAGGACCAGACCGATCAGGGTTTCGACCAGGAATGAAAACGCAGCGGTGGGTGATCCCATTATCGGGCTCCTAGTTCTTGGCCGCGCTTGACGGCGGCATCAACGGCCTGTTCGATCATCTTCGCCAGTTTAGCGGCTGCAAAGTGCCGCAGCGCGGCTTCCGTAGTCCCCCCTGGCGAGGTGACGCGGCGACGCAGCTCGGCGGCATCGACCTCCGACTCGGCCAGCATCCGGCCGGCACCGATTGCCGTATGGCGGGCCAGCTTGAGCGCCGTGGCCGGCGGCAGTCCGGCGCGCACGCCGGCTTCGGCCAGGTGTTCGGTAAATGCGAAATAGTACGCCGGCCCGGATCCGGACACAGCCGTGACGGCGTCCATCTGTTGTTCATCGTCGACCCAGACCACTTCCCCTGTTGCCTCGAGAATGGCTTGGGCCAGAGCGCGGGATGCGGCATTGCAGCGGGCGTTGGCGACCAGGCCGCTGATGCCGGCCTGATAGAGCGCCGGCGTGTTGGGCATGGCGCGCACGGCCTTGATCTGATCGCCCAGCCCGCGGGCCAGTCCCGCCAGCGTGATGCCCGCGGCCACACTGATCACCACCGCTTCGGCGGGCAGGGTATCGCGCAGATCGGCCAGAACGGCGCCCATGACCTGCGGCTTGACCGCCAGCACCACGGCGTCGGCCCCGGTGACCGCTGCCCGATTGCTGTCGTGGCAATGAACGCCGAAGCGCTCGGTCAGGCCCTGGCGCTGGTCCTCACTCGGGTCGGCGACCTGGATCCTCTCGGGCGCATGGCCGCCACTGATCAGGCCGCCGATCAGGGCCTGCGCCATATTGCCTCCGCCGATGAAGCTGATGCGTGCTGATGTCATGTTCATGCCATTGTCGAGTGGGATGATAGGTGATCGGGATCGGATCCGAGTCTAACCGCGCGGGCCGAACAGGTCAGTACCGACGCGCACTTCGGTGCTGCCCTCGGTAATGGCGGCCTGCAGGTCGCCCGACATGCCCGCCGATATCGTGTCGACCGATGGATGCGTGCCGGCCAGGGTGTCGTACAAGGCCCGCAGCCGGGCGAACACCGCACGCTGGGCGACATGATCATCTCTTGCTGCGGGGATGGCCATCAGGCCGCGCAGACGAAGCTCCGGCCGCGCGGCAATGACATCGGCAAGGCGTGCAATGTCGTCGGGGGCGCAGCCGGCCTTCTGCGCCTCGCCATCGAGGTTGACCTGAATCAGAACGTTCAGCGCCGGCTTGCCCTCGGGACGCTGGTCGGCCAGTCGGCGCACGATCTTTTCGCGGTCTACACTTTCGACCCAGTCGAAGTGTTCGGCGAGCAGGCGGGTCTTGTTCGACTGCACCGGACCGATAAAGTGCCAGCACAGGCCCTGCTCTCCGAGTTCGGCGATCTTGGCCACCGCCTCATCGACGTAGTTCTCGCCGAAGCAACGCTGTCCGAGGCGAGCCAGGTCCTGGATCTGCCCGGCCGTTCGGGTTTTGCTCACCGCCAGCAGCCGAACGTGATCGGGTTCACGCCCGGAGCGATCACAGGCAGCTCGGATGCGCTTGATCACATTGGAAAAACGCTGTTCCGGAGTTTGATTCGTGGGGCACATACGCTACTATCGACGGAGCCTGCTTTGAATTTGAACCGTTTTTGATGGAACGGGTTTCGAATTGACCGGGGCTTGCGGCAACGGACTGGCAACGAATGCCGCAGGCAACTCACCGAATAGGTCGGGACAAACGGTCGATCCGCCTCCGGCTTGCTGCATGACGCTGCGCGACAAGGATATAAAAGATCATGGACATTACAGAACTGCTGGCATTCACGGTCAAGAACAAGGCCTCGGATCTGCACATCTCGGCCGGCCTGCCGCCGATGATACGTGTCGATGGTGATATCCATCGCATCAATACCCCGGCGATCGAGAACAAGGAAATGGCCGAGCTGGTCTACTCGACGATGAGCGACCACCAGCGGCGTGATTTCGAAGCCAATCTGGAAGTCGACTTTTCCTACAATATTCCCGGCCTGGCGCGCTTCCGCGTCAATGCCTTCCATCATCACCGTGGCATCGGGGCGGCCTTTCGTGTCATCCCGAACGAAATCTGGACGCTCGAAGACATCCACGCCCCGGCGGTATTCAAGGACATCATCGAGGTGCCGCGCGGCCTGATTCTGGTCACCGGGCCGACCGGCTCGGGCAAGTCCACGACCCTGGCGGCCATGGTCGATCACCTCAACAAGACCGTGCCGGGACATATTCTCACGATCGAGGATCCGATCGAATTCGTTCACAATTCCCAGCGCTGTCTGATCAACCAGCGCGAGGTCAAGCGTGATACCCATGGCTTCAACCAGGCGCTGCGCTCGGCGCTGCGCGAGGATCCCGATATCATCCTGGTCGGTGAGCTGCGTGACATCGAAACCGTCCGCCTGGCCCTGACCGCGGCCGAAACCGGCCACGTCGTTTTTGCCACACTGCATACATCCTCGGCGCCGAAGACCATCGATCGAATCATCGATGTTTTCCCGGGCGAGGAAAAACCGATCGTCCGATCGATGCTGTCCGAGTCGCTGCGTGCGGTCATCTCGCAGACCCTGCTCAAGCGCGTGACAGGCGGGCGAATCGGCGCCCACGAAATCATGGTCGCCACACCGGCCATCCGCAACCTGATCCGCGAGGACAAGGTCGCCCAGATGTACTCCGCCATCCAGACCGGACAGAACGTCGGCATGACCACGCTGGACCAATGCCTGATCGACCTTGTTCGGCGGGGCATCGTTGCCAAGCCCGAGGCCATGCGCAAGGCCCAGAACAAGGCCGCCCTGGCCTGATTCGAGCCCGCCCCGAGACCCAGGAGAACCGTATGAGCAAGACCAACATCCAGGACTGGCTGCGCAAGCTGCACGACAGCGAAGGTTCGGATCTCTTCGTGACCGTTGGTGCGCCGCCGTGCATCAAGGTCCACGGCAAGATCAAACCCCTGATCCGCGACGCCCTGAGCCACGAAGCCGTGATCGACATTATCAACGGCATCATGACCACCAACCAGCGCGAGGAATTCCACACGACCAAGGAGTGCCAGTTCGCGATCTCGCTCGAGGGCGTGGCGCGATTCCGGGTCAGTGCCTTCTATCAGCGCAACAGCGTCGGCATGGTCTGTCGGCGCATCGAAACCCAGATCCCGACCTTCGAGGAGCTCGACCTCCCTCCGAGTCTTGAAGAAATGTCGATGGCCAAGCGCGGCATCATCATCCTGGTGGGCGCGACCGGCACCGGTAAATCGACCACCCTGGCGGCCATGGTCGGCCACCGTAACTGCAACTCCTCAGGGCACATCATCAGCATTGAGGACCCGATCGAGTACATCCACAAGCACCGCAAGAGTCTGGTCACCCAACGCGAGGTCGGCATCGATACCGACTCCTTCGACGTGGCGCTGAAAAATACCCTGCGCCAGGCCCCGGATGTGATCCTGATCGGCGAGATCCGTACCCGTGAGTCGATGGAGCACGCCATCACCTTTGCCGAGACCGGCCACCTGTGCCTGACCACGCTGCACGCCAACAACGCCAACCAGGCGATGGACCGCATCCTGCACTTCTTTCCCGAGGACCGGCATTCCCAGGTCCTGCTCGATTTGAGCTTCAACCTGCGCGCCGTGATCGCCCAGCAGCTCGTTCCGGCCGTCGACGGCAACCGCCGCCACGTGGCTCTCGAAATCCTGATGAACACCCCGCTGGTCCAGGAGAAGATTCGCAAGGGCAAGATCGAAGAGATCAAGTCGATCATGAAGGATTCGACCCACCACGGCATGATCACCTTCGATCAGAGCCTGCTGCGACTCTACCAGGACGGCGCGATCAGCTACGAAGAAGCGCTGCGACACGCCGACTCATCCAACGATGTGCGTCTGGCCGTCAAGCTCAGCGAGGGTGCAGACTCCGAAGCCCTGAGCGGCCGGCTGCAGGACCTCAATCTGGTCGACAACCGATAGCTCTCGACGATACGCATCGTGTCCGGTCGGTCGCTCGCTGGCCGACCGATCCTGCCCTGATTAGCTACGAAAGCCCCCGTAGCTGTTGACTTTCCAGTGTCCTCGCGTTAACGCTTAGTTAACCGCCTTTCATTTAACATTTGACCTGTCGGTAGCAATTCAGCGGCTAGCAAGCGTCTGACCGACGGTTACGGGGCAAGATAGGCCCGGGCGGGACGATTTTCCGCCTGGGTCATTTTTTTTCTGCCTTCGATTCATTCCAACACCCTTTGCGAAGAACTCTCCGCATGCGCGTACTGATCATCGAGGACAATCGGGATATCGCGGCCAATCTGGGCGACTTCCTGTCCGATCGCGGCCATGAGGTCGACTATGCCTATGACGGCGTAACCGGCCTGCACCTGGCCATCGTCAATGAATTCGATTGCCTGGTGCTCGACCTGTCCCTGCCGGGCATGGACGGCTTGGAGGTTGCCCGCAAGCTGCGGCAGGACGTGCGCAAGGAAACGCCGATCCTGATGCTGACCGCGCGCGACCAGCTCGAAGACAAACTGGCCGGTTTCGACTCCGGTGCTGATGACTACCTGGTCAAACCCTTCGAGCTGAAGGAAGTCGATGCCCGCCTGGCCGTGCTGGCCCGTCGCGGCAAGCGCATCAAGCCGCGCGAGCTCAAGGTCGAGGACCTCGAATTCAACCTCGAGACCCTGACCGTGCGCCGCGAGGGCAAGCGCGTCGACCTCAACCCGATCGGTCTCAGGCTGCTGGAAAAACTCATGTCGGCCTCACCGGCCGTGGTGACCCGGCGCGACCTGGAACATCACGTCTGGGGCGAGGAGCTGCCCGACAGCGACAGCCTGCGTGTCCACATCCATTCCCTTCGCTCGGCCATCGACAAGCCGTTCAGCTTTCCCCTGATCCATACCCGCCACGGCATCGGCTACTGTCTCTCCGGCCCGGATGAAGTTTCGCAGAAGGCTTAGAAGTCGCCTGATCGTTTCTTTCGGGCTGTTCGGCGCGCTGCTCAGCGCGCTGTTCGCCGTCTCCACCCTGCTGCTCCAGAGCTGGCTGGAAGACGCCCTGATCGCCCGCACTCTGGCCGATGAAGTCGATCAGTATGTCCAGGACCTCAGAATCGACCCGACCATCGTCGAGCCCTTCTATACCCGCATCCAGGGCTACGTGACCCGGCCCAACCGGGCCGAGATCGTCCCCGATCCCTTCCGCGATCTGTCGGCCGGGGTGCACGACGTCACTACCGATCTGGGGGTGTTCAAGGCCGCGATCGCCAAGGAAGACGACTTCTGGGTCTTTCTGACCTACGACATCTCCGACAATCGCGAGCTGTCGCGTCGCCTGGTGCTGGCCCTGATCGCAGCGGTGCTGTTCTTCTCGCTCTTGTCGCTGGCCCTCGGGGTCTGGTCGGCCGGCCGGGTCATGGCGCCGGTCACTGCGCTGGCCAAACGCGTCGAAGAACTCGACGAGACCGTCGAATCATCGAATCTCCAGCAGCACTTCCCGGATGACGAGGTCGGCCAGCTCGCCGCCGCTCTGGACGGTTACTCCGAGCGCCTGCACGATCTGGTCGAGCGCGACAAGGCGTTCAATGCCGATGTCTCGCACGAGCTGCGCACGCCGCTGTCAGTGATCTCGGGCGCGACCGAACTGATGCTGGCCGGGGACGACCTGTCCGACCGTCAGCGCGATCGCCTGCAGCGCATCGCCCGCGCCGCGCGTCAGTCCACCGATATCACGACGGCGCTGCTCCACCTGGTCCGATCGGAGCGCGGGGGCGATCAGAGCTGGCCGGTCCAGAACGTCGGCAATATCGCCGTTCAGATCCTGGATAACTATCGACCGCTGATCAGCGACCGGGACCTCAAGCTCGAGCTGGACATCGACGAAGGCCTCAGCGTGATCGCGCCCGATTCGGTCATCGCCGTCATTCTGGCCAATCTGGTCGGCAATGCGGTGCGCTACACATCGACCGGTGAGGTCCGCGTCCAGGTTCAGCGCGGTCAGGTGATGATCCTTGACACCGGCCCCGGCATTCCCGAAGAAGAGCTGCCGCGGGTCTTCGACCGTCACTTCCGAGGACGCCAGAGCGGCGGCAGCAAGGGCTCCGGCCTGGGCCTGTCCATCGTCCGCCGTCTGGTCGACCTGTACGGCTGGGAAATCGACTTCGCCAACCGCCAGAGCGGCGGCCTGTGCGTCACGATCCGCTTCTTCCCCGACCGCGACGCGCCCTGACGCGAATCCTTCGCTCATCCGTTACCATTCAGGGCTGGTTCTGATCCCTGACATCCGACATGGCTCTGATCGACTGTCCCCACTGCACAAAGCGCGTTTCCTCCCTGGCCAAGGTCTGCCCGCACTGCAATCAGCCGATCGCCGAGGTCAGTGAGGAAGAAGTGGAAAAGCTGGCGCTGCAGCGCTGGAAAGAACAGACCTACCGTGCGCTGAACATCTCCTACCTGGGAATGACCCTGGCAGTGGCTGGCGCGATCTGGTGGTGGGTCAGCGGCGATCCTGGCTGGAGCTGGCCGGTTTCCCGACCGGCCATCAGCCTGGCCTCACTCGGTGCTGTGGTCTACGTGGCCGGCCGGATCCGGGTCTGGTGGTTGCGCTTCAACAAGCCCAAGCCGGAAGTGGGTCGGCGGCGTCAGCAATAGGCGCAACCAAGAAGACCCTTATCGAACGCGCTGAACGCGCACCGCCGTGCTGTAGCCCTCGATGCTCAGGCGCCAGGTGCCGAGCAGGCCGGGCGAAATCACGACTTCCGGATTTTCCACCTGACTGATCGAGAATCGTCCAGCCTCGATCTGCTCCCAGACCATGCCGTTTTCCAGCTCGAATCGCGTGTTGCCCGACCAGCCGCTGAAAGCGCCATCGATACGGCTGCGAATCGGTTCGCGATTGGGCTGGTCGGCAAAGAATCCCCGCCGATCTTCAGTCTCGCGCTCGGCCGGGACGGCGCTTGAGGCACTGCCGCCCGTATTGGCCTGAGCGGCGAAGC